>Ga0316226_1004036_pt1 | contig 12002 bp, 5 predicted proteins | sample TBH18017metaG_FD_206009 | JGI IMG/M metagenome (GOLD analysis project Ga0316226, IMG submission 206009) | Freshwater microbial communities from Trout Bog Lake, Wisconsin, USA - TBH18017 | ecosystem: Environmental > Aquatic > Freshwater > Lake > Hypolimnion/Profundal zone | place: USA: Wisconsin... | reverse complement strand
CTTACAGGTATCAGTCCGAATACAACATACCATTTCAGGGCCAGGGGAGTCACTTCCGGCGGGTTGATAGTATATGGAAGCGACATGAGCTTCACAACTCCTCCATTTCCACCGGTTGTTGTAACACTGCCGGCGACTTCAGTCACATCGAACAGCGCAACACTCAACGGAACCGTTAACCCGAACGGGCCTCCTGCAACTGTGACTTTCGATTACGGGCTGACAACCGCTTATGGTTCCTTTGTAACAGCAACTCAAAGTCCCATCAGTGGATCCGTTGCGCTCAGCGTCAACTCCCCCTTAACCGGACTTACTCCCAATACCACCTATCATTGCAGGGTGGAATCAACCAACAGCGGGGGAACAAGCTATGGGAACGACATCGTATTCACAACCAATGCGATCCTGGCAACGGTGGTAACCAATAATGCCACAAATATTGCACCGACCACCGCCCAGCTTAACGGAACTGTGAATCCAAACTACGCCGGTACTACTGTCTCCTTTGACTGGGGACTCACCACTGCCTACGGGAATTCAGCTACAGCAACCCCTGGATTGGTTTCAGGAAACACAACAACCCCGGTACTGGCAAACATTTCAGGCCTCACCTGGGGGACAACCTATCATTTCCGCTGCGTGGGAGTGAATTTAGCCGGCACTGCCTATGGAAGTGATTTGTCTTTCAACACAAACTGTCCTGTACCTGCTGCACCGGGAACCATCACCGGGATCACAACCGTTTGCCAGAACCAAAGCGGGGTTACTTATTCCGTGCCTGCAATCCTCAATGCGACCAATTATAACTGGACTGTTCCGACCGGTTCAACTGTTGTTTCAGGAAGTGGGACCAATACCATCACAGTGAACTATTCTACGACCGCAGTTTCTGGAAATATTACAGTAACAGGGACAAACTCATGCGCAACCGGTCCAACCGGGACTCTTGCAATAACAGTTAATCCCATGCCTGTGCCTACCATTTCCGGTTCTGCTACTGCATGCGCAGGATACACCAACAATGTATACACGACCCAATCCGGGATGACTGCTTATAACTGGACGGTTTCAACCGGCGGGATTATTACTGCAGGACCGGGAACTTCCTCTATAACCGTGACCTGGAATACCACCGGGGCTAAAACCGTAACCGTAAACTATGCCAATGCCAACGGTTGTACCGCGGCGAGCCCGGCGACGTTCAATGTGACCGTGAATGCCCTGCCTGCACCCACTATTACGGGTAATACAAACCTTTGCGCAGGCTCAGGGTATTATACGTATACCACTGAAACCGGAATGACAGGGTACAACTGGACCATCACTTCAGGTGGTTCAATCTATGCCGGTGCAGGCACTGCAGCAATCACTGTGGTGTGGAACAATGCCGGGGCCCAGACTGTCAGCGTGAATTATAGCAATGCCAACAGTTGCCAGGCCCTGAATCCCACCGTACTTAATGTCACTGTAAATGGTATTCCTGCTGCCGCAGGATCAATAAACGGCACCTCTACCGTTTGTGCAGGCCAGCAAGGTATACCTTACTCTGTAGGAGTCATCGCGGGAGCCCAGACCTATGTATGGACCCTTCCCACTGGAGCCACCATCGCATCAGGTGCAGGTACCAATATCATTTCGGTGGATTTTGCGTCTGGAGCTGTTTCCGGTCCCATCACAGTGTTTGGAAATAACATTTGTGGCAATGGCGCCACTTCCCCGGCCCTTAATGTAACCGTCACTCCTCTGCCTGCAGCTGCAGGAACCATTTCAGGTCCCACCGCTGTTTGCCAGGGTGAAAACGGGGTTGTTTACACCGTTCCCGCCATTACCAATGCCACCGGGTATACCTGGACTGTACCTGCAGGTGCAACCATCACCTCCGGTGCAAACACCAGTTCGATTCATGTGGACTTCAGTTCGTCGGCTTCCTCGGGCAGCGTAACCGTGCTTGGTACCAATGCCTGCGGTAATGGAACAAGCTCAGGCCTCAGTGTGACTGTAAGCTCAGTTCCTCCAACTCCTACCATCACAGCCAACGGCTATGTACTCACTTCCAGCGCTGCCAACGGAAACCAATGGTATCATGACGGGTCAGCAGTAGCCGGCGCCACCGGCCAGACCTATACCGTTCCTGCTGCGGCCCCGGGATGGTATTGGACCGTAGTTACCCTTGGCGCCTGTTCGTCCGATTCGTCGAACCACAAATATATCCAGGGTGTTGGTATCGGTGAACATCATGAAGACCAGGTGAAAATCTACCCTGTTCCCAACGACGGGCATTTCAATATCTCCATCAGCAGTGAAAGGGAAATATCATACAAACTTGAGATCTATAACTGTCTTGGTGTAAAAATTTACGGCGATCATACCATTACAGTAAACGGAACCCTGATAACCCCAATAGATCTGGGGTCAGTCGCCAGCGGGCTCTATACTATAGTCCTGCGTAATACCGACAACCAGGTGATACGCAAGATTCTTATTAATAAATAATGGTTGATTTGGTTAGTTTGCAAAACAGGCTGTTCCGAAAGGGCAGCCTGTTTGCTTTTATTTCGCCACCTCGCTACCTTTTTTGTGTGCTCATTTCGCCTTCGGCGAACGCTTCTTTTATTTCGCTACCTCCTTCTCGCAACCTCGCTACCTCATTTGTGTGCTCATTTCGCCTTCGGCGAACGCTTCTCTTATTTCGCTACCTCGCTTCTCGCCACCTCGCTACCTCATTTGTGTGCTCATTTCGCCTTCGGCGAACACTATCTCCCTATTTCGCTTTTCGCTATTTCGCTATTTCGCTTTTCGCTATCTTGCTATTTGATTACCTTTGTGCCCTAACAATCTGAATCCAGAGGTTATGAAAAAATCCCGTGTTTTTCTCCTGGCATTAATCCTCACACCATTTTTTTCTTTCTCGCAGATCCTTGAACCGGTAAAATGGACCTTCAGGGTGGATCAGACCAAACCCGGTGAAGCTACCCTGCTCCTGATCTCAAACTCTGACAGAGGATGGCATACCTACTCCCAGGAGGTTATCCCCGACGGACCTGTCCCTACCGAGTTCACATTTACAAAAAGCGCTGATTATGAGCTCATCGGAAAAGTTATCGAGCCCAAAGGGGTAAAGGAAAAAGATCCGCAAATGCAAAATATGGTTTTAACCTTTTTCCCGGATAAAGCCATCTTCAAGCAAAAAATAAAAGTCCTTGGCAAAAAAGATTTTACGGTGAAAGGCAGTGTTTATTTCATGTGCTGCAACGACCGCTCCTGCATCGCTCCCACCGATGTTGAGTTTGAATTTGCGATTAAAGGCAATCCGGAAACAGCAGCCCGGCCTCAGCAGGCAGCTAACACACCACAGCAAAAGGACAATACCGTTGCAGCTCAAGCAGCAACGGGAAAACCCGCAGCCGATACGGCAAAAGCCACTGCTACCAAGGCCTGCTGCAACGCGAAACAGGACAGCACAAAAATCGCGCAGATCAGCACCGTGCCTGCCGGCACCGAAAAGAACAAGTCCCTGCTGGTATTCTTCCTGATCAGCTTCCTTGCCGGACTTGCAGCGATCATTACACCCTGCGTATTCCCTATGATCCCCATGACCGTTACTTTTTTCATGAAAGGCAGCGAGAACAAGCGCAAGGGACGCATGCAGGCCATTGTTTACGGGCTGTCCATTATCATCATCTATACCGTCATTGGAACCCTTGTTGCAGTTACGCTTGGCGCTAATTTCGCCAACTTCCTGAGCACACACTGGATCCCCAATGTCTTTTTCTTCCTGATATTTATGGTATTTGCAGCATCCTTCCTGGGGATGTTTGAAATCACCCTGCCCGGCTGGCTTGTAAATAAAGCCGACAAACAGGCAGATAAAGGCGGTTATACGGGAGCATTTTTTATGGCCTTTACCCTGGTGCTGGTTTCATTTTCCTGCACGGGGCCTATAGTAGGGGCCATCCTGGTGCAGTCGGCCAGCGGCGAGATCGTTAAACCTATCATCGGGATGCTTGGATTTTCACTGGCCTTTGCCCTCCCCTTCGGGCTTTTCGCTTTCTTTCCTTCCTGGCTTGCCGGTTTGCCAAAATCAGGCGGCTGGCTTAACTCGGTGAAGGTAGTCCTGGGTTTCATTGAAATTGCACTTGGGCTCAAATTCCTGAGTATTGCCGACCAGACCTACCACTGGCATATCCTTGACAGGGAAGTTTACCTTGCCATGTGGATCGTCACTTTTACGCTGATGGGATTCTACCTTCTTGGCAAACTCAAATTCCATCATGACTCAGACCTGCCATTCATCAGCGTTCCCAGGCTGCTTCTTGCGATCATCACATTTTCGTTCGTGATTTATATGGTTCCCGGCATGTTCGGCGCTCCATTGAAAGCATTATCAGGGTATCTGCCTCCTGAAACCTCACTCGACTTCGATCTCACAAGGATCATCCGCGAAGAAGTTAAAACATTCTCAGGCAGCGGGGGCGGCGGTAACACCTCGTCCACCTTATGCGAAAAGCCAAGGTATGGCGACTTCCTGAAGCTGCCCCACGGACTCGACGGCTATTTCGATTACAAACAGGGCCTGAGTTGTGCTAAAAAAATGAATAAACCACTGTTCATCGACTTTACAGGACACGGCTGTGTAAACTGCCGCGAAATGGAAGCCAATGTATGGTCAGCTCCCCCGGTCCTTCAGAGGCTGCGCGAAAAATTTATCGTTACTGCACTTTATGTGGATGATAAAACTGAAGTTCCCGAGAAGGAGTGGATTACAAGCAAGTACGACGGTAAGGTTAAAAAAACCATCGGGAAGATCTATGCCGACCTTCAGATCTCAAGATATAATATCAACTCCCAGCCATACTATGTTCTGCTCGATACCGCCGGAAACCTGCTTGCCCCTCCCCGTGCCTACAACCTTAATGTGGATGAATTTATAAAGTGGATGGACGGGGGACTTGACAACTTTAAGAAAGAGCAGAGTAAGTAGGAATGTTGAATATCGAATTTTATAATTCAACATTTTCGCTACCTCGCTTCTCGCTACCTCGCTACCTGATTTTTGCTACCTCGCTTCTCGCTACTTCGCTATTTAATTATCTTTGCCTGAATTTCATTTAAGCACACATATGGATCAATTTTCATATCTCAATACGTTGGACAATGCAGTGATGGAGGAACTCTTCGAGAAATACCGCAAAGACCCTGCATCGGTTGATGAATCCTGGCGGAAGTTCTTCGAAGGCTTTGAATTCTGCCAGAAAAATTACAAAGCCGAAGAGGGCGAGGCATTTTTATACCCCAATGAATTCAAGGTCATGAACCTCATTATTGCCTACCGGCAAAGGGGACATCTGTTTACCAAGACAAACCCGGTGAGGACAAGACGTAAATACACTCCCACTCTCGATATAGAGAATTTCGGCCTTGGCAAAGAAGACCTCGCAAAACATTTCCAGGCAGGAAAAGAACTCGGGCTGGGCAATGCAAAACTCAGCGATATCATCGCCCATCTTCAGAAAACCTATTGCGAATCAATAGGGATCGAATACTATTACATACGCAGGCCGGAGGTGGTCGATTGGTTCACATCCAGGATGGAACCCGTGAAGAACACCCCCACATTTTCAATCGTTGAGAAGGGCTACATTCTCAGGAAACTTGCCCAGGCTGTTCTGATGGAAAAGTTCATCCATAAAAAATTCCCGGGGCATAAGAGTTTTTCGCTTGAGGGTGTTGAATCACTGATCCCGGCCCTTGCAGCTGTTATCACGAAAGGAGCGGAACTCGGCGTTAAAGAATTCATTCTCGGGATGGCACATAGGGGGAGGCTGAATGTACTCGGGAATATCATGAACAAACCCTTCGAGCAGATCTTCTCGGAATTTGAAGGCAAGGAATACAGTGATGATGAACTGCTGGGCGATGTCAAGTATCACCTGGGCTATTCAACAACAGTTAGAGCCGGCGATAGTGTTGAGGTCAACCTCAGCCTTTGCCCTAATCCATCTCACCTTGAAGCTGTAGATCCAGTAGTTGAAGGACTTTCCCGTGGCCGGATCGACCGTCATTATTCCGGTGATAACACAAAGGTAGTGCCTGTGCTGATACATGGCGATGCATCAATTTCAGGCCAGGGAATTGTATATGAAACCACTCAGATGGCCGACCTGGAGGCATACAAAACCGGAGGCACCATCCACTTAGTCACCAATAACCAGATCGGCTTCACCACCAATTATCTCGATGGCAGATCCAGTGTTTACTGCACCGATGTGGCAAAAACCATACAATCACCCGTATTCCATGTGAATGCCGATGATGTTGAAGCTGTTGTTTATACGGTAAGGTTAGCCATGGAATTCCGCAATCATTTTCACAAGGACGTATTTATTGATCTCCTTGGCTACCGCAAATACGGGCATAATGAAAGTGATGAACCCCGGTTTACCCAGCCTATCCTCTATAAGATCATAGAGAAACATCCCGACCCTCTTGAAATTTATATCAGCAAGCTTGAAGAAGAAGGCAGCGCAGGCAGTTTAGGCATAGACGTCATCAGGAAGGAGATCAATTCGGCGCTTGAAACTGCCTTCCAGGCATCCAAAACCATAGAAAAAGCAGATATCACTCCATTCCTCGGACAGGTCTGGAAAAACATCCGCAGGGCGGTTCCCGGGGATTTTACCGTCTCTCCTGTCACGGCTATTACTGAACCCTTGCTGAATGAGATCGGCGGAAAACTAACCTGCCTTCCCGAAGGCCTCAATTTTTTCCGTAAAATAACCAGGCTCCAGGAAGACAGGAAGGCAATGCTCGAAGGTGAAGGCAGGCTTGACTGGGCCATGGGAGAACTCCTGGCATACGGAAGCCTGCTATACGAAGGCAATCCCGTACGCTTCAGCGGGCAGGATTCCCAGAGGGGAACCTTCTCACACCGGCATGCAGTGCTTACAGTGGAAGATTCGGAGGATAAATATATCCCCCTGGATCATATAAGGGAAAGCCAGGCGACGTTCAGGATCTATAATTCCCTGCTTTCGGAATACGGTGTTTTAGGATTTGAATACGGGTATGCTTTTGCGGCTCCCGAAGGACTGACTATTTGGGAAGCCCAGTTCGGAGATTTCAATAACGGCACCCAGGTCATTATAGACCAGTACCTCAGCAGCGCGGAGGATAAGTGGAAGGTTATGAACGGCATGGTGTTGCTGCTGCCGCACGGGTATGAAGGCCAGGGTCCTGAGCATTCCAGTGCCAGGCTGGAGCGATTTCTGACCCTTTCGGGACATTACAACTGGCAGATCGCAAACTGTACAACACCTGCAAACTTCTTCCACCTTCTCAGGCGGCAGCTCAGGCGTGAATTCCGAAAACCCCTGGTGGTATTTACTCCTAAAAGCCTGCTCAGGCATCCTCTTTGTGTTTCAAAACTGGGTGAGTTTACCCGGGGAGGGTTCAGGGAAGTTATAGATGATGAATTTGTGGATAAAAGGAAAGTCACGAAGCTGGCTTTCTGCTCAGGTAAGGTGTATTATGACATCATTGAGAAAAGGCAGCAGCTTGGGGTTCAGGATGTGGCTGTTATCAGGATTGAACAATTGTATCCCTTGCCCGAAAAGAGCCTGGCCGAAGTACTGGCCGCGTATCCCGGGGCTAATCATTACGAGTGGGTGCAGGAAGAACCTGCCAATATGGGCGCACTGAATTATATGATGCATAACCTTCCTGATCTCAGGCTTCATTATGTGACCAGGCCTCCGAGCGGGAGCCCTGCCACAGGTTCATCCCAGCTTCACAAGGTGCAGCAAAACCTGATCGTTGAAAAAGCCCTTGGAAGATGCAGCTGCGAGTTCGCATACGGTTCGTGCAGGTTGCATTGTGCAGAAAAATGAGTGGCTGTTTTTTGAATGCCCCGGATTTTTCCTTATCTTAGCATTTCCAAAAACCCCAGCCATGAAAAAATTGTACGTGATTTTACTTATTTGCCTTATTCCTGCAAATTTTTTATTTGCTCAGAACGATAAAGCCGACATGTCGGCACTCAACAGTAAATATCCCCCCACTCATGGATCAAAATCCATGAACCTCTCGGTTCAATGCAGAGGATTTGTAAACAACCCAGGTGCAGACCTACAGTGGCGGGCTATTGTTAACCCCGTCCCTATCATGCATGGCACCGAAAAGAATGAGGAAGTTGAAAGGCTGAAAGCCGAACGTCTTAAAATTAAAATGGCCATGCCTCAGGAGAAATCAGCATATTCTGAGAACTCGGGTAATGCAACAATTCCCCAGATCGGGGCAAGTTTCAGCGGCAACCTCGCCAACGGGAGCTCACCGCTTGATAACTGCATTGCCGTCTCAAACGGAGGTATCATTGTAAGCGTATCCAATACCATTATTTTTTATACCGATGCACAGGGAAACAACCTTTATTACAATGACCTTCTTACTTTCATGGGCGACAGCCAGATCCAGGGTGTATGCGACCCGGTGGTGATCTATGATGCAGGAGCCGACCGTTTTGTGTTCTTCTGCCAGGTTTCACCTCTGAATTCCGCTACTTCCAAACTCCTGATATTCTTCTCCAAAACGAATGATCCCCGCAACGGATGGTGGTATTACAAAGTATCAGGAAACCCGTTGAACACCGGTTGTGCGTTTGATTATCCCAAACTTGCGTATTCAAACAACGAGATATACATCACCGGGAACCTGTTCAAGGATTCCGACGGCCATTTCAGCCAGGCCGTCATCTACCAGTTCACCAAAGGGCCCGCCTACAACGGAGGCAATCTCAATTATACCGTCTGGTATAATATTGATGGAAATCCTTTCACAATCTGCCCCCTGTCACTGGGACAGCAGGGAAGTTACGGCCCCGGATGCTACCTTGTTTCAACCTCTTCATCCGATGCCAGCACCTTCAATTTTTATGATCTCACCAACGATCTTGCAACGGGACTCGCCCAGCTTAATCATTACACCATCAATACAAAAGCCTACCAGGTCGCTCCTGATGCAGCCCAGCCCAATACCACAGTGCTTCTGAATACCAACGATGCCCGTACCCTCGGGGGCTTTTACCTTAACAAAGTGGCACATTTCGTTTTCAATTCCCTGAGCCCATCCAATGCCTGCGGGATCAATTACAACAGGTTCGATTTTAATTCCAGTACAAACACCTCGGTTGTTTTTTATTCCAACTCTGCCGATTACGTTTATCCTTCGGTTGCTTCCAGCGGTGTGAGCGGTACAGATCAGTCAGTCCTTATTGGTTTCCAGAAAGTAAGTTCCAGCGTTTATCCCTCAGTGAGGGTGGTTGAATGCGACAATACCATGAACTGGTCAGGTTCCGTCGAAGTCAGGGCCGGTGATAATTACGTTTATTATACCGGCAGTCCTGAACGCATGGGGGATTATTCAGGCATATACAAGAAATACAACGAAACCAGGCCAACCTGCTGGATGAGCGGCGCCTTTGGCGGAAGCGACAATAAATGGAGCACCTGGATTGCCCAGGTTTATGACAATACCAACGGCATAGCTACAGTCAACGATCAGCCTGCCATGAGTGTATATCCGAACCCGGTGGTGGATATTTTCTCCCTTGAATTCTCATTGACCGAAGCCTCCCCGCTCACTGTCAACATCATGGATGCCAATGGGAAACTTGTCAGGAATTTATATGAAGGCAAAGGATATGCAGGCAAGAATATCCTCACTTTCAACAAGGCAAATCTTAAGCCCGGAATCTATTTTATCGTACTTATCTCAAATAACTCGGTCCTGAAAAATGAAAAGATCATTATCGGTTAAAGTCCTGATTCTTGTCCCGTTCCTGCTTTTCTGCAGTCCCAAAAACGCCCAGCATTCAGGGAAGGCGGAGAAAGCAGGAACCGTAGGCACCGACACATCTCATACAGCCAGGGAATATAATCAGAGGATCATCCACAATTCAGATGACCCAAAAACCGTTGATTCATTAAAGAAAGCCAGGCAGAAACCAAAATAAAACTATGTCAATTGAAATAAAAGTCCCCAGCCCGGGGGAATCCATAACCCAGGTACAGCTGGCAAAATGGCTTGTGGCTGATGGAGAGCAGGTTGAAAAGGACCAGGAAGTGGTGGAGATCGATTCCGACAAAGCATCATTTCCTGTTGCAGCTCCCGAAGACGGGATCATATCTCTCAAAGCTGCCGAAGGCGATACTATTGCTGTCGGAGCCGTGATTGCTGTGATTGAGCCCTCATCAGGTACTGTGGTAATACCCAGTAAGCCTGCTGCAAATATTCAAAAAGCTCCGGAAGTCACATCAGTCAAGGAAGTCAAGCCCAGTCTCCATGCCTCTCCGCTTGCGAGAAAGATCATTGAAGAAAAAGGTGTCAAAGCCGTCGATATTTCGAAAGCTTTTCCGGGGAAGAAGATTACCCGGAACGACGTTGAAGACTTCATCAGGGGCAGGAAACCCGACGCTCCCATATCCGGCGGCAGCCTGAGAAGGGAAGAAAGGAAAAAGCTTACCACTCTAAGGCTGAAACTCGCCGAAAGGCTTGTTGCGGTGAAAAACCAGACAGCCATGCTGACGACGTTCAACGAAATCAACATGACTGCAACTCTTAAACTAAAGGATTCCTACAGCGAAGTCTTCAAAAAAAAGTACGGAGTGGGCATAGGCCTGATGTCGATCTTTTCAAAAGCCGTGACTATTGCGTTGCAGGATTTCCCGCAGGTCAACAGTATGATAGACGGCGACGAGCTTGTGAGTCCGAAGTACGTGGATATCGGTATTGCAGTGAGCGCGCCTAAGGGACTGGTGGTCCCGGTGATCCGGAACGCTGAATCCATGAGCCTCGCAGAGCTTGAGATTAAAATCAAGGAATATGCGGTTAAAGCCAGGGAAGGCAGGATCTCTATCGATGATATGAAAGGCGGGACGTTCACTATAACGAACGGGGGTGTTTTTGGTTCGCTGATGTCGACGCCTATACTCAACCCTCCCCAGAGCGCTATCCTGGGCATGCATAAGATCATGGACCGGCCGATCGCTGTTGACCGGCAGGTGGTTATTGCGCCAATGATGTACATCGCTCTTTCATATGATCACCGTGTGATTGACGGGCGCGAGTCGGTCAGTTTCCTGATCAAAGTGAAGGAACTTGTTGAAGATCCTTTAAAGATGCTTACGATGGGAGAAGATCCTGTTACTCTCCTGCTCGACTTGTAAATTTCAATTTTTATGCGAAGAAAAGTTGATTTCCTGGTAATTGGCTCAGGTATAGCCGGATTGTCATTTGCTATTAAAGTAGCGAAGTACGGCAAGGTGTGTATTGTGACAAAATCCAAGATGGACGATACTGCAACAAGCTGGGCCCAGGGCGGGATTGCAGCAGTCATGCATACTCCCGACACCTTCGAGAAGCATATCCAGGACACCATCATTGCCGGTGACGGCCTTTGCAATGAACATATTGTGAGGCTTACAATTACGGAGTCGACCGACAGGATCAGGGAGCTGATTAAGTGGGGGGCAAAATTTGATAAGACAAAGTCGGGCAAATATGACCTTGCCAAAGAAGGCGGGCATTCAGAATACAGGGTCCTGCACCATAAGGATAAAACCGGGCGGGAGATAGAAAATACACTTCTCGACCAGGTAAAACGTCATCCGAATATAGAGATTCTTGAAGATTATTTTACAATTGACATTATTACCCAGCATCACCTGGGAATTGAAGTAAATAAAAAAACAAAGGATATTACCTGCTATGGAGTTTATGTTCTTAATCCGCGAACAAGGCTGGTTGATACGATACTTTCGAAGGTAACACTCATCGCAACAGGCGGGGCAGGCAATGCATACAGCAATACCACCAGCCCGCTGATCTCCACCGGCGACGGGATTGCCATGGTATACCGCGCCAAGGGAGCTGTTGACAACATGGAATTCATGCAGTTCCATCCTACCTCGCTGTATAATCCCGATGAAAAGCCGGCATTTCTTATTTCT
>Ga0316226_1004025_pt1 | contig 12035 bp, 8 predicted proteins | sample TBH18017metaG_FD_206009 | JGI IMG/M metagenome (GOLD analysis project Ga0316226, IMG submission 206009) | Freshwater microbial communities from Trout Bog Lake, Wisconsin, USA - TBH18017 | ecosystem: Environmental > Aquatic > Freshwater > Lake > Hypolimnion/Profundal zone | place: USA: Wisconsin... | reverse complement strand
AGCGCGGTCTGCGCTGCCCTGCGCTGCCCTGGAAGTCCGCTGGTCGATGCGGGCGCATTGCGTCACGGGCCTCCGGCCTGCTAGTTCGGGGGCCGCGCCGTCTGCGAAGCGAGCGGGGAATCCACGACGTTCCCGGTGTTGCGCGGATTGCCGCGAAATCTGGGCCAAGCGCTGTTGGCGAGCGGGAACGTTGAATCCAGCGCGGACAGATAATAACCCCGGTCAATGACATAGGTGGTACCCGTCGGGCCGATGGACGCGCAGGAGTACCCGCCGCCATAGCAGTAGTAATTGCACACGACTTCCCGGTTTTCGTCCAATATCATTTCTGCGCCGCGGCGAGACATGTAAGCGACCAACTTGTTCTCCAGGGCCAGCGGGGTCGAGTAGAAAGGCTCCCCGTCCCCGCGAGGCCAGATTTGTTTCCCGGCGGGCGTGAGTGCCCAGAGTTCGACGTTCACCCCGAGGTAAATCGTGTCCCCAGCGCCCAGGACGGGCGATGAGGCGGTGACCCCGCCGGTCCGCAAACGCCAGCGAAGGCTCCCATCCGGATTGAGGACATAGAGGTTTCCGTCCACCGAGGTGAAATAAAGGGCGTGGTCTTGGCCAATGGCGGGCGAGGAGATGATCGGACCCGCGGTCGGGTACTCCCATTTCTTACGCCCGTCGCGGTCCAGCGCGTAGAACTTCTGGTCATGTCCGCCAAAGTAGATCGTGCCATCGGCTCCGATCGCCGGCGAGGAGACAATTTCGCCTTGCGTTGGGTACCGCCAGCGCTCGGTCCCGTCCGCGTTCAAGGCGTAAAAAGTCTTGTCCCATGAGCCAAAATAAACGGTGCCATCGCGCGCCAGGGCAGGGGACGAGTCCACCCAGGCCCCGGTCTTGAACTTCCATTTCAGGCGCCCGTTCGGGCTAACGGCATAGAAGTAATGGTCGCGGGAACCGGCATAAACAGTCCCGTCGAGGGCGACCGCCGGCGAGGATCGAATTTCCCGGCCGGTCTGGAAAGCCCACTTGATGACACCGTTCGTTTCGATCGCAAAAAGTTCGCCTTTGGCGGTACCGACAAACAGCGTGCCGTCATCGCTCAAGGCCGGCGACGAATCGCTGTGTGCCCCGATCCAGGCGCTCCAGAGGTTGGTCAGCGTATAGTCTCTGCCGGCGGCGGTCCGCGCCAGGAACAAGAGTCCCGTCAGGCAGAGGAGGAGGGACCCATTGCCCGCCCGGTTGAACGAGGGGCCGCTCCGGGGAATCGTCAACCGCACCGGCGCAGCCTGGCGAACTGCCGTGAGGTCCTGTCCCTCGCTCCGGCGCAACCACTTCAATATTGCCTCCATACCGAGCATGATCACTTGAACGCCTTGTTGGGGTGCGGCGGGGCGGTGGGAGTGGGAATTGGCTTGAGCCGAATCTGTTCCCGGAGGTAATGGACCGCTGTTTCCAGTTGGGCGTCCTGTCCCTGGAAGGTCGCATGCGGGAGGTTATCGACCGGCAGATCGGGTTCCACGCCACGCCCCTCGATGAGCCATTGGCCTTCTGGGCCGTAGACTCCTACCTCGGCGGCGGAGGCGATACCGTGGTCCACCAGGCGGTTGTCAAAATCGAGCCAAATCTCTCCGCCCCAGGTTCGCGTTCCGATGACCTTGCCGAGGCCGAGGCGGCGGAAGCCCTCGCTGAAGGCTTCGCCGTCGGAGGCGGTGTGTTCGTCGCAGAGCACAACGACATGACCGCGGAAGGCGTATTGCATGTTCCAGGTCGGCGCACCGGCGCGCGGCTGCCAATAAAACCAGGCCTTGCGCAGCAACTTCTCGAGCACCCAACTATCAATATTCCCCCCCCGGTTATGCCGCACGTCGACAATCAGACCTTGGCGGTCAAAGACTGGGTAGAACTCACGCGTCCACGCGGCGATGTCGGCGGCGCGCATCGCCCGCAGGTGAACGTAACCGATCTGGCCTTGGCCCGATTTCTCGACTGCCAACCGGCGCGAGTATTCCCAGTCGTCATAACGCAGGTCCGCTTCCTGCTCCATGGTCATGGGAGTGATGATGACGTCGCGGGGTTTGGCCGCGCCTGAGGGCTTGAGGGTCAGTAATACCTGGCGTCCGGCCTGACCGCGCAACACCGCCGCAGGTTGGGCTGATGGGGTCACGGGGACGCCGTTGATCGCCTGGATCACATCGCCTTCGACGATCCCCAACCCCGGCTTGGCGAGAGGCGAAGCCCGTTCCGGATAATCCGGGTCCGATTGATAAATATGTTCGATGCGGCCGCCCTTGTGGGCGTGGTCGTAGGACAAAACCGCACCGAGCCCGCCAGGTTTGATCTGGTCGGTCCCCTCGCGGAAATCGCCGCCGACCACAAAGATGTGGAGCGCGGAGAGTTCGCCGACCATGTCTTCGATTAGGTCGTTTAGTTCGCCGCGGTCGGTCACTCGGTCCGCCAGCGGAAGGTACTTATCGCGGATGGCCGCCCAATCGACGCCGTGCATGCCGGGGTCATAGAAGAAGTCGCGCATGAGTCGCCACGACTCAACGAACATCTGGCGCCATTCGTCGCGGGGATTGAGCGCGAAGGTCCAGCCTTTGAGATCCACGGCCTTCTCCAGCTTGACCTCCGCCGTGGCGTCTACCACATAGAGGTCGTCCTCCTTGCGCAGCAGCAGTTTCTTCCCATCGCCGGAGAGTTCGTAGCTCTTGATGTCCTCGGCCAGGGTTTTTGCCTTGGGGTCTTGGTTCGAGATGGGCAGAACCTTGAGCCGAGGTTTGGCGGTTGCACCCAGCCCGCTCTCCAGCCAATAGAGGTGCTTTTCGTTCAGCGCCAACGCGTGGTAGTTGCCGGGCGGGATGGGCACAGGGGTTACTCGGGCCGAGAGGCCTTCCAAATCGATGTTGACGACCGCCGGACGATTGGTCTGGCCGGACTTGGTCGAGGCGATCCCGGATCGGGACCGGGCGTTCCCCGCGTTTTTGGGTGCGGCTACCTCGGCTTGGAGGGTGTCCTTCTCCTTGTCATTCTCGCTGGGATGGAGTTCGTCCCTGGGATCGAAGGGAGAGCGTCCCTCTTTCGTGAGCGAGACATGGTAGACTTTGACGGTGTCGGTAAAGAAGGGTTCGGGTTCGCGCGGACCCCAGGGACTCGGGACGGCCGATTCGAGGTGTCGCTCGGAAAGAAAATAGAGCGCCTTCCCGCTGGGACTCCAGGCGGGACTGAAGCTGTTCACGCGGTCACTCGTCAGGGCGGTGGTCAAACCGTCTTTGAGGCGATGGAGGTAGATCCGATTGTAGAGATTGGTGGCGGGGGCCACGTAAGCCAGCCACTGGCTATCGGGCGACCAACGGAACCCGGAGAATAGATCCACTCCCGAACTCGCGATACGACGGCTTTTCTTGGTCTCCAGGTTCAGCAGCCACAGTTCAAGGTTCTTGTCCTGGTAGACGATCTGTTTGCCGTCGGGAGAGGGCACGGCATCCATTCGGAAGATCTTGCCGTCGTGGGTCAGCACCTCCGGCTCGCCGACTCCGTTGGCGGGGAGCTTTACGAACTCCAATTCGCCGGTCTGGTCGGAGAGGGCCACCAGGGACTGGTTGTTGGGGAGAAAGCGAGCGTCGCGGAACCGGATCGTTTGATCGCGAGTGGCGCGCAGCAAGCGTCCCTGGGTGGCCGGCGCCACGAACACTTGGCCCCGCGCGGTCAGCGCGAGGCGCTCACCGTCCGGAGACAGGTATGCCGCGGTCAGGTACTCCATGGGTTTCTTTACCCACTTTTCGCGTTCCTGATCCAGATCTGAGGCGAGGGTTACCTGGACGAGCGAGTCGCGCTGCGTAACCAGATCCAGCACTCGCAAGTCCGCTCCGATCTGATAGACGATGCGCCCCTCGGAGAGTGAGGCCGATTTGCTATCCCACCCCCGGTGATGGGTGTGCTGGCGTAGATCGTGCCCGGCGGTGTCCATGGACCACACGTTCATAGTGCCGTCGCGATCCGAGAGAAAATAGAGCCGGTCCTGCCAGAACATAGGGTTCTTGCTGGTGCCGTCGTAATCGGGATCGAGCCGGACGGCCTCGGCGCCGTCGAGGGCGAATTTCCACAGGTTCTGAGCCGTGCCGCCCCGGTAACGTTTGGTGCTGCTGCCTTGGAAATGCTGGCGCGTGAAATAGAGCGTTTTGCCGGAGGGATCGAACACGCCGTCGCTGGCTTGGCTAAGGGGCAGGGGAGCGGTGATGCCCGTTTGGGGGTCTGCGGTGGCGAGCTGCCAGTCGGGCACCGTCGAGAAGTAGCGAGTGGAGTAAAGCACTTTTCCTCCGGGAGTCCAGCCCGCCACGAAGGCGTTGCCGCCCTCGAAGGTCAAGCGGCGCGGACTCCCCCCTTCGACTGGCATCACATAGACTTCGCGCGGTCCTTCGTATTGCCCGGAAAAGGCGACCAGTTTACCGTCCGGCGAGAACGCGGCGTACGATTCTTCCCCCGCATGGCTGGTGAGGCGCCGGGCCGCCCCGCCCTGGATCCCGGTTTCCCAAAGGTCGCCTTCGGCGGTGAAAATGAGGTGGTCTCCGTGGATGGCTGGGAAGCGGGCATAGGCCAAGAGGCCGGCCGGGAGGTCGGTTGTCGTGCCGTGAGCGGCGGCCAACGGCCACCACGCCGCCAGCCAGAGAACAGGCAACCTTAAGCGCAGTCTCACAGGGGTTGGGACGATGGCTGGCCGGTCACGCCCACAGTGGTTATTTCGGCGGAACTGCTCCTGACGCGCCCAACCGGCATGCTCCAGGCTGCGACTCGCCCCTTCGGCTAATGCACCTCGAGGGCGACATGACGGCGTTCGAGGGTGGTGCCTTCGTCCAGCGCGAGTTGGGCCAGGGCAATGTTGTAATCCGCCAGGGCGCGGATTTCGGCTGATTGGGCGGTGGTGCGGTTCGATTGCAATTGAAGGACGATGAAGCTGGTGCTCTTGCCGTTATCGAGCTTCTTTTGTTCGGCATCGAGCGCGGCGGCGGCGTAAAGTCGAGCTTCACGGGTTGCGCTGACCCGGAGCAACGCGGTTTGAGCGACGGCCACATCGTTTTCGATAGTGATGAGGATGTTCTGCTGGAGCTGTTTCAACTGCAAGGCGATTTGGTCCTTGGTAACCTTGGCGGCTCGATAATTGTGTCGGGCGCTGGTGTTCCCCAGTGGCATGCTCATCTGGCCGCCGACGGTCCAAAACGGGTTGGCCTGCGCGCCGATTTGGTCGAGAGACTGATTGATATCGGGGTTCGACCCCTGGTAGCCGTAGCTGCCCACCACATCCAACTGGGGGAACAACTGGTTCTTTTGGTATTTGACGATGTAGCCTTGTTTCTCGAGGCTTAGCTTCTGCTGGAGCAAGTCGGGGCGCAAGGTCAACCCCTTGCGCCAGCTTTCCCGCAAATTGAAGGTCTCGGGGATCGCCAGCAAGGCCTCAGAGGGCTTAATGGTGGCCCCTCCCCATTTCGAATAATCATCGCTCAGGAGGCTCTTAAGCCGCCGTTGCTGAGTATCGCGGTCGCTCTCGGCGGAGAGTACGCTGGCTTTGCTGCTAGCCACCTGCGATTCGGCCTGCTTTTCGTCGAGCGGAGCCAGGGCGCCCACCTCGACCCGCTTCTTGTTTTCCGACAGCAACCGCTCCGCCAGTTCCAGAGCCAACTTCTGAACGCCCACGTTGCCATCGGAATAGATCAGGTTGTAATAGGCTTGTTCCACCAGAAAAATCGTGCTCATCACCTGGTTGCGGAAATCGAGCTCGGAATTCTTGAGCGACTTCTTGGCCAGGACGATCTGGAGGCGGGTGTTATCGATCCAAAAGTTCTTCAACAGCGGCTGCCGCAGGGTGAGGGCGGCCGCCCGGGCCGAAGTGGTCTCGAAGGGGTTTTGCCCAATTTTGGTGGCATAACTGGTATTCGTGAAGATCACCTCGTGGTAGGGCGCGGGGCTGTTCAGGTCGAGAAAGGTGTTGGTGGTGGTGGATGGCTTGCTGTAGTCGGTTAGCGTCGTGGAGGAGGTGCCATAAGTGTCCGACAGGCTGCCGCCGACGCTGTAAGCCAAACCCCAGGGCAGCAGGCCACCGAACGAGGCGCTGCCAAGGTTGCTCTCACTTTCGGTGCCGGGATAGAGCCGGCTCTGAGCGTCGTAACCACCGGGCGACTGACTGTAATCGTGCTCCCCGGAGATGCTGAAGGTCACGTCATAAGCGCCGTAGAGGGCCCGGAGACTCAACTGCGAGAGGTCCGGATTCAGCCGGTGGATTTGGACGTCGAGGTTGTGTTGGAGCGCGATTTGCACGCAATCCTCCAGGGACAGGTTGCGGTTCGTGGTGGTGTCCGCCTGAGCGGTGATCGCCGCCGCGGCGCCTGCGAGAACTGAACAGATTCCGAAGAGTCTCATCGTTTGCGAAGGGTGGAGCATTTGGGTCGTTTCGTCAAATACACATCGTTGGCGGGCAAAGTTTCATGGATCCGCCTCTCATTAATGGGGCCGCTCACGTGGCGGCCGCTCGGTTAAGACGATCCGCCAGGGCGCGCCATTCACTTCCTGGGGGAAGCGCCTCGACGATGATCAGTTCGGCTCCTGCCTCGTCACAGCGGTGGAGTTCGGCATAGAGCGCGCGGGCAAAGGCGCCCGGTTCCCGCGGAATGACCGAGACTCGGTCGAATCCCGCTGGAATGCCCGAGTAGGCCAGGATGTGGACTTGGGACCGCGGCACGCCGTGTGCGGAACAAAGGGTCTCGAGTTGTGCCGCATCGCGCCAGGCGTGGACGACCAATCGAGCTTTCGGGGCATAGTGTTTTTTGAATTGCCCCGGGCTCCGGAGCACGACTTCCGCCTCGCCTCCGGGCATCCCCAGTGTTCCGGTCACCGCCAGGAGTGCTGCTTCGTGAATCATGCCGGGCCGGAGCACGCGCGGGTTTGGACTCGTCAGGTCGAGCACCGTCGATTCGATTCCGATCTGGGAAGGGCCGCCGTCCACGATTAACCCAATTTTGTTTCCGAGTTGTCGCCGCACATGGTCGGCGGCGGTGGGCGAGATCCGGTTCGAGAGATTGGCACTTGGGGCGGCCAGCGGGAAACCGCACTCGCGGATGACCGCCTGGATGACGCGATGACTCGGCCAGCGAAGACCTACCGTCGGCCCACCGGCGGTGACGACCTCGGGGATACACGGGGCCCGATCCAGGACCAAAGTCAGCGGACCGGGCCAGAAGGCACTCGCGAGTTTGTCGGCTAACTTCGTCCACCGAACTACGCACCGTTTCGCCATGGCCAAGTCCGCCACGTGGACGATGAGCGGGTTCTGCGCCGGGCGGCCTTTGACCTCAAAGATGCGGGAGACCGCCGCTGGGTCCAGGGCGTTGGCCGCCAGACCGTAGACGGTCTCAGTCGGCAGCGCCACCACTTCGCCCGCCCGCAACGCCGCCGCCGCCCGATGCACGGCCGCCTCAAAAGCCGAGGGGGTGTCGGTAGCCAGGATCTCCGCCTCTGTGCGCAGACCGCCCATGGGCCGGGATCAGAGCGTTTTCACCAGGTCAGTCTTAGGCGCGCGAACTTTGGCGAGCCGGGCGTATTTGTCGGAGGGGCTTCGGTAGCCCAAAGCGCAGCAGACAACCGAGGTCAGCCCTTGGGCCGGCAAATCCAGGAGACGATCGTATTCAGCCGCTGAGAAGCCCTCGATGGGGCAGGCGTCCAGGCCGAGCAGACCGGCGCAGGTGAGCAGGTTGCCGAGGGCGATATAGGCTTGGCGAGCTGCCCATTGGGGGGCGAGGGGCTTGAACCCCTCGCTCAACAGTGACCCGGTCATCAACCCACGATAGGCTGCCAGGGAATTTGCCGGCACACCTCGCGTGGCGGCGGTACGAGCGAGGAAAGTGTCGATTTCGCCCTCCGTCACCGTGGTGCGAGCGGCAAACACGACGTAATGCGAGGCATCGACCACCTGGCGCTGGCCCCAGGAATGCGGCAGCATCTGTTCCCGCAGCGCGGGATTATGGATCACCAGGAAGCGATAGGGCTGGAGTCCGAACGAGGAAGGGGAGAGGACCAGCGCTTCTTCGACGGTCGCCCAAAGGTCCTGGGGGATTTTGCGGGTGGGGTCAAACGCCTTGGTGGCGTAGCGCCAATGCAAGGACTCGAGCAGGGATGCGGAAGGAATCGGGTGTTGGTTCATCGAAAGGTCAGGGTTGGGAGGGCTTGGCATTGTCGTGTTTCCGCCGCTCGAGTTGGCCTTTGAGGAAGCCGTCGGTGCCGGCCTGCTGCCAGGCGGAAAACCAGACATCTCCCAACAGTTGTGCTGATTTGAGCAACTGCGCTTCCATAAAGGGCCTGCCCTGTGCCCCGGCTTCCCCCTCGCCGGAGAGCTTGCCGTCCTTTTCCAGTTGATAAAGCGGCTCAACCAGTTTGTTCTGTTCGATGACGAAGGCGAGGGCGACCGAGAACATCTCGGCCGGCTTGGCCTCACGGTTGTCAAACGAGACCGCGTGGGCGGGGCGGATTGTCGCCTCGAGCGCTTTACGGTTGGGACCGCCGATCTTGTCGAAAAAACCGCTGTCGATCCAACTGTGAAAACGGGTGCTGGTCGTGTAATGCTGCGGGTTGTCGCCCACCCAGCCATGGTGGTGAATGGTCGAATGGAGGGGTTGGGAGGCATCGCCTAGGTAGTGGCCCATCGTTCCCATGACGTAGATGATATTCGCCTGGGCATTGGCGATTTCTTCCGGTGTGCCGCCTTCCTGGTAGGTCTTCAGGTATGAGAAACAGGACTTGAGTTTTGAGTAATTCTCGGTGATCGCCCAGGGGAGCAGCCCCACCAGTTCGCGGGTATGATCCTCATTCCTGGGGGAATTGACCTCCGGAAACTTCTCGGGGTGGGCCTTGAGAAACACCGCCAGTTCACCCACGAACTGGTAGCGCAAGTTCGACAAGCTCTCCGGCTTGAGCCCATAATCCGCCAGTTGTTCGATATCGATGTAGTGGTCTGGCCCGGAACCATGCTTAAGCGGAAGGTCCTGCACATTCCGCCAGCGGTCAGGTTCGCCGGCCAGGAAACCGATCCGGTCCGTAGCCTCGGGAGTGCGGACAAACGCCGGGAAATTCGTGGGTAGCGAGGTCAGGGCCATCTGGTTAATGAGTCGGTGGATCTCGTAGTCCCACCCGAAGGCCAGATGCTGGCCAAGCTGGAGCAACACACACAGGCTGAGTCCGCGGAACAAACGTCGTTTCATGATTGGCTTTCAAACATGGAGGGGAGTTTAGAGGCCGGGCCGGAAAACGCAAAAGGGAAATAAATGCCCGGCCCTGGTGAAAAAGGACTATTGTGCGAGCCCCGCCAATCCAGTAATTTATACCGGTTATTAGATGATTCCGCCGGCGTTTGACGACTTAAAGCGTCTGTCCGTGGTTTCCTTTTACGAGGACGCTTTTCGCAAGGCCACCGGCGTCCCCCTAAAGGTGGCGCCGGCGGGGGAGCCGTCTCAACGTCTGGACTTCGGCCCTGGCGAGAATCCTCTCTGTGCTCTGCTGAGCGGCACGCCGGGTGGCTGCAGCGGTTGCCTGGAGAGCCAAAGGCGGCTGTTGCGGAGCGCCGGCAAGGGTTTGGTTCCTCAACAAGTCTCTTGTTTTGCCGGGCTGACCGACCTGGCAGTGCCGGTGGTGATCGGCGGGGAGCATCGGGCGACCTTACTGAGCGGGCAATGCTTTCGGAGGCAGCCGACGGAACGCGATTTTAAGCTGGTGTTGAAAATGCTCGGGCCCGGTGGCGGCGCCGATGGGGAGCAAAAACTGCGGCAGGCCTATTTCGCCACGCTCGTCGTCACGGCTGAGCGGTTCGAGGCCATCCTCCAGATGTTGGCAGTTTTCGGGCAATACCTCGCCGAGCAAGTCTCCCGCCAGGCGATTGCCTGCACGGAACATGAGCCGGAGGCCGTGGCCAGTGCCAAGCAGTTTGTCCAGTCGCACGCGGAAGAGCCGATTACCCTGGAGCAGGTGGTCTCGCACGTCCATGTGAGCCGGTTTTACTTCTGCAAGCTGTTCAAAAAGGCCACCGGGATGACCCTGACGGAGTACGTGGCGCGCGTTCGTATCGAGAAGGCCAAGACGTTATTGAGTGATCCCTCACTCCGAATCTCGGAAGTCGTATTTGCCTCGGGTTTTGGTTCCATTCCCCAGTTTAACAGCGTATTCAAGCAACACGTGGGCATGCCGCCGACGGAGTTTCGAGCTTCCCTTCGTTCAGTCTCTCGTTCTGCAGCCTCGTAAGCCGGAGGCGGTCTCCTCGTCTACCCTTCAATGTCGGCGTTTGCGAAGGCGTGTGCCAATGGCCAAGCAGCAAATGCCAATCGGCAAGTAGCGCCGGTATGGCGGGTGCGTTATACCAACTAGCATGTCAGTACGCATCGTCAACGCGAAGAGCAAACCAAGCGCGGATTCTCCGGGCCACAGCGCTCGCCGGCCGTGCGATCCCGACCACTCCTAACGCCAGGAACATTATGATTCGATTCAACGCTATTCAGATCCGGCTGCGAGTCGGCCTCGGTCTTGCCGTGGCCGCGGCCTTGGCTTACGCCGCCTCCAGCGCGCTAGCCATCGGCGCAGACAGCCCCGCCGACGGGAAAAAGGAGGCAGCGCCGCAAGTTGCGGCCAAGGACGAAGCCAAACCAGCCCCCTCCGACGCGCCCAAAGCCGCCCCGAAGGCCGCCCCGAAGGCCAAGTCAAAGACCAAGAAACTCACGGGCTCCGAACTTTACGCCATCCATTGCAACCGGTGTCATCCCGAACGGTACCCCACGGAGTTCAACTCCACCCAGTGGAAGACGATCGCGACCCACATGCGCGTCCGGGCCAACCTGCCGGCGGTCCAGGCCAAAGAGATCATCAAGTACCTGCAAGAGGAAAGCGGCAACTAATCCCTCAACTGGAAATCTTCTATGAAATTTAGCCCCCACCTGTTATCAGCCGCCGCTGCGGTTTGCGCCGTTGGCGCCACCTTTCCGGCCTCCGCTCAGATCTCCGAAGAGGAATTCAAAGCCCTGAAGGAAATGGTCCTCAAGCAAGGGCAGCGGATCAATCAGTTGGAGAACGACCACCAGAAAGACCAGCAGGTTCACGATCAGGACCAGCGGCAAATCCACACCTTCCAACAACAGTTGGGCGACGCCCAATTGGCGGTTACTAATGTGGCGCAACGATTGGACACCGTGGCCCAGGTGCAACCGGTGCATGCCGTGCCTCCCGGCCCGCCGGCCACTCATCAATTCACCATGGTGGGGGACGCGGAAATTCAATTTGGAAAGGTGGACGGCTCGAAGAGCGCCTTTGGCCTGGCCGATTTTGCCCCCATTTTCCTTTTCCGCGGTGGGAACGACGTCTTATTCGAGACAGGCTTCGATACTCGACTGTCGGACAATGCCCCGGGCACCAGCGGCACTTCAACCTCGTTCACGCTCAGTTTTGCGCAGTTGGATTACCTGCTCAACGACTATATGACCGTCGTGGGCGGTTACATGCTGCTCCCCTTGGGCACTTACGTCGAGCGGGGTGCCGGTTGGCTGAACAAGATCCCGGATGATCCCATGTCGCGGGCCCTCCTCCCCAATAACGGTGCGGGCGTTCAACTTCGCGGCGCCCTCCCCATCGGCCAATCGGGCCAATCCCTGGCGTATTCACTATTTGGTGTTAATGGGCCGGGGTCCATCGATGGCAGCGCCACTGCGGCCAACCTCGATCTCAGCAAGGGCGTGGGCTTCGATTCCAACGGCAACCGCTATAACTTCCATGGTTCCCCCAGCGGCGGCGGCCGCGTCGGTTGGTTTGTCCCGTTCAAGCCGCACTATGACCTGGAGGTCGGGATCTCCGGCATGGCTGGTCCCTGGGATAGCTCGGGAAAACGGATCTGGTCCGCTGCGGTGCTCGATGCGGCCGTCCACATCAGCTCCGCATTTGAGCTGAAGGGGGAGTTCATCAATACCTGGTACGACACGTCGGATAACGGCGTCACTCATCCCCACGGTTGGTGGGTCCAGTCGGGCTAC
>Ga0316226_1004020_pt1 | contig 12046 bp, 11 predicted proteins | sample TBH18017metaG_FD_206009 | JGI IMG/M metagenome (GOLD analysis project Ga0316226, IMG submission 206009) | Freshwater microbial communities from Trout Bog Lake, Wisconsin, USA - TBH18017 | ecosystem: Environmental > Aquatic > Freshwater > Lake > Hypolimnion/Profundal zone | place: USA: Wisconsin... | reverse complement strand
AGTCGCGGCGCGCGGCGCTCACCCGGCTGCGCCTCTCCCTGCGGCCCGGGCGGGGCTCAGTCGGCGCGTTCTCGGGTACACCATGTTCGGGGCGCGCTCCGACCGGCGAGGGCAGCGTGGCCGGGCGGGGCGCGGTGGACACACACGAGGGAGGACGCGATGCCTGACTCAGGCGCCATGGACCACATGGTGGGTGCGCACCACGAGATGGGCTTCAAGGAGATCGAGATCGTGGCCTATCTCGGAGAGTTCAAGATCGTGGGGGTCGCGCACTTCGGCATCGGCGGCCGCGCCACATCGCGGAGGGCGTCGGACTTCCTGCGCGCCTTCAGCGACTCCAAATTGACGCTGTCCAAGGTGCGCATCTACTCCAAGGGAACCCAGGAACTCCTGGAGACAGTGCCGTTCGTGCTCCTCAACATGGACAAGGTCGACTTCATCTACGCGCGCGACGAAGGCGAGGACGGGGAGCCGGCCTGAGGCGCTCGCGCCTGCCGCAGACTACTGATGGCCGCCTACGACGTCGACATCCTGCTGCCGACCGCGCGCTTCGTCTTCAGCGTCGAGGGCGATGCCGTCGCCGTCCTGCCGGAGCACCGCTCGCCGGAGGCTTTCGCCGAGTACCGCGCGCTTCGCGGCGCGCGACACGTGGTCGGCATGACCACTTTCCCCAACACCGTCCTGCTGCGCGGAGAGCAGACCATCGTCGTCGATCCGGGCCTGCCGCTGCAGAACGAGCCGGTGGTCCGCGCGCTCGAGAGCCGCGGCCTCAGCATCGCCGACATAGACCGCGTGATCCTCACGCACGCCCACCTCGACCACGCGGGGGGCTGCGCCGACCTGCTCGCTCCGGTCACGCTGCACGAGCGGGAGACGCAGGCGCCCTACTGGGTGCTTGTCGGCGGGCTGTTGGATCTGCTGCCGCAGGAACGCCTGACCGGCGAGGCCGGAGCCATCGCGCCGGGGATCGAGTGGGCGCGCACGCCGGGGCATTGCGACGGTCACCTCAGCTTGTGCGTCGAGACCCCGGAAGGGCCGGTCGCCCTCTGCGGCGACACGATCGGCCCGTCGCGGGCGGCCTTCGACGCGATGCGGCCGGACGAAGGCTCCGGGGCCGCGGAGCTGCTCGCCTCGTGGGAGCTCATCCGCGCGTGGCGGCCGGTGCGCGTCGTCGCCGGCCACCTGCCGCCCTTCGCGCCCTGACCCGGCCGCTCCGGGGCCCTGTGCTACACTGGCTTTCTCTCGACCACTCAAGGAGCTTTCCGCGTGCCCATCTACGAGTACAGGTGTGACGACTGCCGGGCCTCGTTCGAGGTCCTGCAGCGCATGAGCGACGACCCGCTTGAGACCTGTGAGAAGTGCGGCGGCCGCCTGCAGAAAGTCCTGCACCCGGTGGCCATCCACTTCAAGGGCTCAGGCTTCTACACGACCGACTACGGCAAGGGTTCGGGTCGGCGCCCGGGGAGTCGCGACGGGGGCTCCGAGGGATCCTCGGAGGGCGCGTCGGAGGGCTCCGGGGAGGCCGCCGAGAGCGCCGCCGCCTCGGGCGGCGCCGACAAGGCCAAGGACAAGCCCTCGGGCAAGTCCGGCTCCGACGGCGCCAAGCCCAAGGAGAAGCAGAAGGCGACCTGACGCCGCGCGGGGGTGAGGAGCATGGATCGACCGAGCGAAGACTCCTTGCGCAGGGCGCGCACTAACCTCCGCAGCCTCGTGAACGACGGCACGTCGAGGCTCCCCTCACTCAGCCAGGTCGCCGATCGCATCCGTCTCGAGCTTGAGCGACGCGACAAGGTCGCCATTCTCTACGTGAGCCTCCAGCGCTTCGGGCGGCTCGAGCCCATCTTCGGCTGGCGCATCGTGGGCGACATCCTCGATGCGGTCGCCGCCAACCTGGAGAGCATGTCGGGCAGCACGCTGCGCAGGCTGGACGTCGTGAGCGACTTCACGCTCACCGACGACGCCTTCATCGTGCTGCTCTCGCCGCCCCGATCGAGCGACGTGATCGCCGACGCCGACCTCGCGGCAGTCACGCGCCGGGTGTACGAACGGCTGCAGTCGCTGCTCCTCAACGACCTTGCGCCCGGCGTGTACGACCGCGTTCATCCTTCGGTGGGCGCTGCCGTCATGGCAGCGGACGACTCTCTGACCTTCGAGCAGAGCCTCCAGCGCGGCGTCGCCGGCGCGATGCAGGCGGCAGAGGCTCAGGCGGCGACGTTCCAGGACGAGCTCGAGAAGACGCTCGCTGTGTGCCTGGAGGGCGGCGAGCTCGAGCCGCTCTTCGAGCCGGTCGTCGATCTCGCCGCCAGGACTGTGGCCGGCTACCGCAGCAGCGTGCGCGGCCCGTTCTACTCGCCGCTGCGCCTTCCGGACGTGCTGCTCGACGTGGCGCGCCGCTCCAGCCTGCTGCCGTCCTACGGGATCGCTGCCCGCGCGGCGACGGTGACTGCGGCCGCCGACTTGCGGCCGGACGACCTCCTCTTCGTCGGCTGCGCCGCGGCGGAACTGCCCAACGCGGCGGTCGTCGCCGTCAGCGAGTTCTACTCCCTCAACAAGGCACTCGTACCGCAGCACGTGGTCTTCGAAGTCGACGCCGACGACCTCGGCACGAACACGGCCTCCGTCCTCCGGACGCTGGCCGACGTGCGCGAGATGGGCTTCCAGCTCTGCTTCTCGGGGCTTGGCGCGCAGTTCACCACACTCGAGCTCATCGCCGAGGCTCGCCCCGAGTTCCTGTGCCTGGACCCGGCGCTCGTCGCCACCCTCGGCGGAGAGCTCACGCCGATCGACGTGGTCCAGCTCCTGGTGCGCTTCGGCGACCGCATCGGCGCACAGCTCATCGGCGCCGGCGTGCGCACGCCCGAGCAGCGTTCGCTGCTGCAGCGCAGCGGCGTCGAGTTGCTCTGCGGCGAGCTGCTGGCGCGAGCGGACACGCGCCTGCCACGGGTGTCGTTCGCGAAGTGAGGCGGCCGCGCCGGCGCCGGCCGCCGCGGTCCGGGCGTCAGGCGCTGAGGCTGGCGGGCAACGCCTGCTGCTGCGGGTTCACGCCCGCGTAGATGGTCACCCGGTTGCGGCCGCGCCGCTTGGAAGCGTAGAGGGCATCGTCGGCGCGCTCCACGAGTTCGGTCTCGTCCGCCGCCCCCAGGGGATAGGTGGCGACTCCGGCGGAGATCGTCACGAACGCCTGCGTCCCTCCGCGCACGTCGACCGCGAGGGCCTCGACGGCGCGACGGACGCGCTCGGCGAGCTCGTAGCCGTGCGACTCGTCGCCGCGGATGAGCACGGCGAACTCCTCGCCGCCGTAGCGCGCCGCCATGTCGGCGTCGCGGACCGTGCCGCCCAGCGTGGCGCCCAGCCGGCGAAGCAACTCGTTGCCGGTCTCGTGACCGTACTTGTCGTTGAACTGCTTGAAGTGATCGAGGTCGAACATGATCAAGCTGAGCTCGCCGCCGTAGCGGTCGACCTTGGTGACTTCGTTGTGCAGGTAGTCGACGAAGGTGCCGTAGTTGTAGAGCCCCGTGAGTCGGTCAGTCAGCGAAGAAGCTGCGAGGAGCGACTGCATCTGGTGATTGCGGCGCTGCACGCGGCCCAGCAGGAGGCCGGCGAGCAGGAACAGGGTGGTCCCCAGCAGCGCCTGACGCACCAGCGCCGGCGTTGCAGGTTCGCGGAAGCTGTAGTAGGCGACGAAGAAGTTGCCGAGCCAGAAGGTGACCACGAGGCTGCCGAGCTCGAAGAAGAAGACCGCACTGAGGAAGAGTGGGAAGATGAAAAGCGGCCACAGATAGGCGAGACCGAGACCGAAGACGAGGAGGGAGACGGCGAGGAGCGCCGCCACAAGGGCCACCGTTCGCCGGACGGTGAGACGCCGGCCGGTAAGGTCGTGCGCAACGTGATCGGCGTGAGTCACCCGGCTCCTTGCCAAAGCCTTCGTTCGACTCTCATACGACGGGTCCCCGGCTTCTCCTGCCGCGCACGCAAGCCCGCGTATCCGTGACAGGGTACACGAGCCACCCACCGGGCGCGAGGATGACGTTGCTGCCGGCGCGGCCCTCGCACACGTGTCCGCGCCGGGCCGCCGCGCGCCCAGTCGAGCTCGCCCGTCGCGCGCCCCGCGCGTCGGCTAGAATGACCGGGTGACCCTGCAGATCCTCCTCACCAACGACGACGGCATCTCCGCTCCCGGCCTCGCCGTGCTGCGCGCGGCCGTCGAGGGCCTCGGCGCGGTGACCACCCTGGCGCCGGACCACAACGCCAGCGCCGTCGCCCGGGCCATCACCATCCACCGGGCGCTCCACCTGGCGCCGGCGACGTTCGGCGAGGGGTGGTCCGGCCTCGCCTGCGACGGCACGCCGTCGGACTGCGTCCGCGTCGCGCTGCTGGGCGTCGCCTGCCCGCCGCCCGGCCTGGTCGTCGCCGGTGTCAACGCCGGCGGCAACATGGGCGCCGACACCACGTATTCCGGGACGGTCGGCGCCGCCCTTGAGGCCGCCTTGCGCGGCGTGCCGGCGATCTCCGTGTCGGTCGAGAGCATGGAGCCGGGGTGGCTGCCGGAGGCGGTCCCGCTGATCCGCGGCATCGTGCGCCAGGTCATCGCCCGCGGGCTGCCGCGGCACACCATCCTCAACGTCAATCTCCCCGACAGGCCGCTGGCGCGGATCGAAGGCGTGCGCCCGGCACGCCTCGGAGGCGCGAGTCTCCACGACCGCGTCTTCGTGTGCCTCGACGGCGACTCCTCGTGCGTGCAGGAGTTCTTCCTCGCCGGCGATCACCCGCCCTCCGGGGATTGGGAGGCGACGGACTTCGAGGTCGTCGCACAGGGCTGCGTCGCGCTCACGCCGATGAGCTACGACCTGCTCGATGCCGAGGCGCTCGCCGGGCTACGAGACTGGGACCTCGACCTCGAGGCGCTGCGTGCCTGAGACGCCCCGCAGCGCCGGGTTCGACCCGGTCGTCTTCGACCTCGACGGCACCGTGGTCGACACGGTCGAGCTGATCGTCGAGTCCTTTCGCTACGCGACGCGCACCGTGCTCGGCGTCGTGCTGCCCGACGAGGTCATCACCGTCGGCGTCGGACGGCCGCTGATGACCCAGATGGAGAGTCTCTCGGCCGAGCACGCGCGCGAGCTCTACGACGTCTACCGGGAGTACAACCACCGGCGGCACGACGAGCTCATCCGCGGCTACGCGGGCATCGCCGAGCTGCTGGACGGCCTCCGCGCCGCCGGGCGCCGGCTCGGCATCGTCACCAGCAAGAGCCGCGACACGACGCAGATGGCGTTCCACGCCGTCGGGCTGGACGACCGCTTCGAGGTCGTCATCACGGCCAGCGACACCGACCAGCACAAGCCGTCGCCGGTCCCGCTGCTGCTGTGCCTGGAGCAGCTTGGGGCGCCGGCCGAGGGAGCCATCTACGTCGGCGACAGCCCCGTCGATATCCAGGCCGGCGCCGCGGCGGGCATGGCGACCGCGGCGGTCGCCTGGGGAGTGTTCGGCAAGGAGGCGCTGATGGCCGTCGCCCCGGACTTCTGGGTGGAGGCGCCGCACGAGCTCCTGGATCTCTGCCTGCGCGGCCGCGCGGCGCCGGGGCGACGGGCGGAGACGTGAGTCACGCATCGTCTCCGGCCGAGCGGGCCGCCGAGCTGCGCGAGCTCCTCAACCATCACGCCTATCTGTACTACGTCCTCGACCAGCCCGAGATCGACGACGCCGGGTACGACGCCCTCTACCGCGAGCTGACCGCTCTCGAGGCCGAGCATCCCGAGCTGCGCACGGCGGATTCGCCGACGCAGCGCGTCGGCTCCGCGCCGCTGGAGAAGTTCGAGCAGGTGCGCCACCTGGAGGCGATGCTCTCGCTGGCGAACGCGCGCAACGAGGACGAACTGCTCGCGTGGGACCAGCGCAATCGGCGCATCCTCGAGGGGAAGGAGCTCGACGACGTCCCCTTCCGCTACGTCGTCGAGCCCAAGATCGACGGCCTCGCCATCTCCCTCACCTACCGGGACGGCATCTTCGTCACGGGGGCGACGCGCGGCAACGGCGAGGTCGGCGAGGACGTGACCGCCAATCTGCGGACCATCGGCTCGCTGCCGCTGCGCCTGCGCGGCGCCGGTCCGCCGCCGCCGGTCGTCGAGGTCCGCGGCGAGGTGTACCTGCCGCTCGCCGCCTTCGCACGCTTCAACGAGGAGCGCACCGCCGAGGGCAAGCCGGCGTTCGTGAACCCGCGCAACGCGGCGGCCGGCTCCATCCGCCAGCTCGACCCGGCCGCCGCCGCCGAGCGGCCGCTCGGCCTGTGGTGCTACGCGATCGGGTTCAGCGAAGGGCTGGAGCTGCCCGACCACCACTCCGCCCTGGACTGGCTGCGCGCGCAGGGCTTCCGCGTCAATCCGCGCATCGCCGTCGTGGACACCATCGACGCCGTCGCGGTCGAGTGCCGGAGCTGGGAAGCGCGCCGCGCCGAGCTCGACTACGACATCGACGGCGCCGTCGTGAAGGTGGATTCCTACGCCCTCCAGGCCGCGCTCGGCAGCGTCGCGCACGACCCGCGCTGGGCGATCGCCTTCAAGTTCGCGCCGACCACGGTGACGACGCGGCTTCTCGGCATCGAGGTCAACGTAGGGCGCACCGGGGTGCTGACCCCCTTCGCGGTGCTCGAGCCGGTCTTCGTGGGCGGCGTCACCGTCGAGCGCGCCACGCTCCACAACGAGGACGACATCCGCCGCAAGGACATCCGCCCCGGAGACGACGTCATCCTGCAGCGCGCCGGCGACGTCATCCCCCAGGTCGTCGGGCCGGTGACGACCGGTGCGGTCGACGTGGACGGCCGCCAGATCGAGCGCGCCGGCCGCCATCAGGAGCTTCCCGAGTGGAGGATGCCCGAGGAGTGCCCCGCCTGCGGGTCCCGCGTGGTGCGCGAGACGGGGGAGGTGGCGGTGCGCTGCCCCAACCGTTCGTGTCCGGCGCAGCTTGTCGAGAGTATCAAGCACTTCGTGAGCAAGGGCGCGATGGACATCGACGGGCTCGGAGAGCGGCTGGTGGAGGACCTCTTCGCCGAGGAGCTGGTGCGCAACGTCGCCGACCTCTACGCGCTCCGCCGCGACGATCTGGTCGCACTGGACGGCTTCGCCGTCGACAAGAAGACCGGCGCGGCCAAGCGCGCCGACCGAGTCCTGACGTCGATCGCGGAGTCCAGGACGCGGCCGTTTGCGCGCGTGCTCTTCGCCCTCGGCATCCGGCACGTCGGCGCGGTCACGGCGCAGGCACTCGTCGGCCGGTTCCCCAGCGTCGATGCGCTTCAGCAGGCTGAGTCCGGTGAGCTCGCCGACGTGGAGGGGGTCGGCCCCGTCGTCGCCGAGGGGGTACTCCAGTACTTCGCCGACGAGCGCAACAGGGAGACGATCGAGAAGCTGAAGCAGGCCGGCGTCCGACTCGCCGAGGAGCCTGGCGAAAAGCAGTCAGGGTCTTTGAGCGGCCTGACGTTCGTGCTCACGGGCAGGCTGCCGACGCTCAGCCGGGGCCAGGCCCAAGAGGCCATCGAGGCGGCCGGCGGCAGGGTGGGCGGCTCCGTGGGGAAGGCGACCGACTACGTCGTCGCCGGAGAGGACCCGGGTTCGAAGTACGTGCGGGCGCAGGAGATCGGCGTCTCGATCCTCGACGAGGCGGGCCTGCGCGAGCTCATCGCCGCCTCCGGGGACAATGACGCCGAGGCTGGCCGGCTGCCTCTGAAGTAGCCGGGTCAGGAATCGGCGGGCGTGTCGCGGTGCGCCCAATCCGATCGTAAATCTACCCGAATAGACGCGCTGCCGCAGGCGAAACTATCTGCTTACTTCACGGCAGTTAATATATTGCCAACATGTTCTTCGCATGGCGCTTCTAGTGTCCGGCCTGCGTCGCTTCCCATCTCCGAGAAGCTCGCTGCCAGCGCACGTTGCTGGTACCTCCTATCTTCATGGTCCACCCCGGCCCCGGGTGGACCACGGCCTTGCGGCCGGCGAGCGTGTCGCCCCCCAAAGCGGCGGCTCGCCGGCCACAGGCCACACGTTCGAAGGCGCGGATCCAATGCACACCCCTCGGATCCGCGTTTTCGCGTTAACGACGCGGCAATCCCGGATTCGCGCGAGTACACGTGGCTTCACACGCGCGCAACATTCCCGGGGCAAGCTATGGACGGTTCCTTTCGCTGGCAAGCGACAGACCCCCCTTCAAGGGTTCCCCCAAGCCCTTGCTCGAGGCCCCGGCCCCCTCCGGGGCCTCGCCCCTTTAACGATTCGCTCCGTTTGCGTGCGGTGGGACGCGAAGTTTGCCGAATGATCCCGCGGTGACAGCCGATTTCACCGCAGGTAGGCTCATGCCCGACGATCGGCGGGGCCGGCGGCGCAGCGTCTCCGGCCCCGTGTAATCCCGGACGAGGGGTGGACGCACGTGGACACTGCCTTCCCGACGCGCATGGGCGACGGGTCGCTGACCCGGCTCACGCGCACGGAGATCGAGGCCGACATCCGTGACGGCGTCGCGGCTGCGGTCAAGCGGGCCAAGGTAGAGCCGCTGGGCGAGGATGCGATCGGCCACCTGATCGACATCTTCAGCAGCCGCTCCCGCTTCAGCGCGGTGGACATCGGCGACGAGGTGGTCCTGAGCTACGACGGCTGCGGCAGCCAGGACATAGGCACGCGCATCAACGACCTGCAGTACTACGAGCAGTACCTGTGCGCGGATTCCGTGGAGATGTATCACCACGACTACTCGTTCAAGCCGGTCAAGACCGTGATCGATTTCGAGCAGACGGTGATGCGCCAGGCGCAGTTCCTGATCACGGCGCCGTGCGGCTACGGCGCGATGCCCGACCTCGGCCGCTACACGGTCCCGGACGGGCCCATCGCCAACTGGTCGCAGTTGCTGCCGCTGGGCAGGATCGACGAGGCACGCGCGGCTCAGGAAGAGGCCGTGGAGATGGCCGCCGAAGACATCGTCTTCGTGGCCGCCGGGATGGTCGAGGCCGGCATCGACTTCATCGACCTCGACACCTCCGGCGCGGCCGGCGACGCCGACTTCCTGGCCGCGCTCATGGCGGTCGAGCGCATCCGCGCGCGCTTCCCCGACCTGGGCATCCAGATCGGGATGGCGAGCGAGTTCGTGCTCGGCATGCACGGCGAGCTCGAGTACGACGGCGTGCGCCTCGCCGGGCTGTGGCCGCGCGAGCAGATGAAGCTCGCGGCCAAAGCCGGCGTCACCATCTTCGGGCCGGCGATCAACGTCAACACCGGCAAGTCGGTGGCCTGGAACGTGGCGCGCACGCTCACCATCGCCAAGCCGTGCTGCGACGAGGCGACGGTGCCCGTGCACCTCAACGGCGGCATGGGCGTCGGCGGAGTGCCGATGCACATCCTGCCGCCGGGCGACGCCACCTCGCGCGCCTCGCGCGCGGCCGTCGACATCCTGCAGTTGGACGGGTTGTAGGTGGGCGCCGGCGACGTGTACGGCCAGGCGATAAGCCATGGCGTCGCCTCGGGGATGGGCGGGATCCGGGCCGCTGGAGATCTGGTGGCCAGGATGCAGATCACCCGGGGGATGCGGCTTCCTCAGGCAAAGCAGCATGTGGCGGACAAGCTCGGCGTGTCGGTGATGGACCTCTCGGACCCGGTCGTCATGCTGGACGTGCGCAAGGAGCGCGGTCTGGGCGCGGCCCTGGAGAGCGGGGAGATCACCGGGATCGACGAGCCGATCGGGCTGGAGGCGAAGTTCCACATCGCCGAGCTGCTGGGCGTGCCGATCAACTCGGTCGAGCGCTTCCGCCGGATCACGGCGCCGCGCGGGTAGCGGCGGAGGAAGGGCAGGTGCGGGGCGGGCCCGCGACGGGAGTCCCGCCCCGGCGCGCGACGGTCTACCTGCCGGAGCCCCAGGCGAGGAGCGCGAGGGCGTCCTTCACCTCCTGTGCGCGAGAGGGCTCGTGCATGGTCACGACGATCAGCGGCACGGACTTCGGCTGGCCTGAGCCGACGAGGACCATGCCAGAGGTCTTGGTCGCACCGGTCTTGATCCCGTTCGCCCAGGGTTGCAGCAGCAGCTGGTTGTGGTTGTGCACGGTCACGGCGTGGTGCGGAGGCCAGCGGATGATCGCCGTCCTGATGCCGGCGAAGCTGCGAAAGCGCTCGTCTGTCATGGCGTACCGTGCGAGAGTGGCGAGGTCGCGCGCCGACATGTAGTGGCCGGGCGCGGGCATGCCTTGGGAGTTCTTGAACCGTGTGTCGTGCAGGCCGAGCTGCCTGGCGCGCCGGTTCATGAGCGCAGTGAACCGGCGCTCGCTGCCGGCGACAGCGTGGGCGAGGGTCACCGTGGCATCGTTGGCGCTGTGGACCATCATCGCGCGCAGCGCTTGGGCGACGGTGATGCGATCGCCAGGGCGCAGCCCTACGGAGACCTTTCTCGGGTAGGCCTCGCTCGGCACCCTCACGAAGGCATCGAGGTTCCGGAAGTGCTCCAGCACGAGGAGCGCCGTCATGATCTTGGTGCAGGACGCGGGTTCGAGGCGGCGGTCTGGGGACTTGGCCCACAGGACCTCGCCGGAGCTGCGATCGATGAGGATGCCGCTCCAGGCCTGCACCTGCGGGGCAGGCCCGCGCACGGCGGGCGAAGCCGCCGGCGATGCGACGGGATGCGCGGGGGCCGCGGCCGACTGGGCGAGACCGCCGCACGCCGGCGCGAGGGCGAGCACGCCGGCGACGCTGCCGAGGATCAGAGCGGCGCGGGATCCTCTGCGCAGGCGCGAGCGACCGGCGCGGGCGCGGCAGGCATCGTCGATGGGAGAGTGCGGGGAGAGCGGCGTCGTCACGCCGGCAAGTATAGCGGCCGCGCGCGTTTCCCGCGGCCCGCGCCTCTAGGTAGACTGGTCGCGCGCCTCGCGAGCCGGTGTAGCTCAGTTGGCAGAGCAGCCGCCTTGTAAGCGGCAGGTCGGCGGTTCGACCCCGCCCGCCGGCTCCATCCACGGCGCCCGCTTCTGGTGGCGTGCCCCTCGACCGCTCCTGTACAGTTGCGCGCGGAGGTCTGCGCAACTGCGGTCGGATCGCTTCGCGAACATTGTGGCACTCTCGCAGACCATCAAGCCGCACGGCGGCCGGCGGTCGATCCGGAAGAAGCACGGAGGTGATGCGGTTGGAACCCAAGATCCCCACGCGCATGGGTGACGGGTCGCTCGTCGAGATGACCCGCTCGGAGATCAAGGCCGATCTCGAGGACGGCACGGTACAGGCTGCGAAGCGCTGCAAGTCGCCGACGATCACCCAGGACGAGATCGAGCACCTGCTCGACATCTACGCCTCTCCGGCGCGCTTCACCGCCGTGGACATCGGCGACGAAGTCATCTTGAGTAACGACGGCACGGGGACCAAGCACATCGGCAACCGTGTGCAGGACCTGCAGAGCTTCGAGACGCTGCTCGGCGTCGACATGGTCGAGCTCTGGCAGATCGACTACTCGTACAAGGCGATCAAGACCAACGTCGCCCACGAGGCCCAGACCATGAAGATCGCGCAGGCGCTGCTCACGAACCCCGTGCAGTACGGCGCCATGCCCGACCTGGGCCGCTACTCGAAGCCGGACGGCCCCATCCCCAACTGGTCCGAGCTACTGCCGCTTGGCAGGATCGACGAGGCCCGCGCGGCGCAGGAAGAGGCCGTGGAGATGCTCATCGAGGACATCAGCTTCGTGGCCGACGGCATGGTCGCCGCCGGCACGGACGGCATCGACTTCGACACGACCGGCGCGGCCGGCGACGCCGACTTCCTCGCCGGCCTGCGCGCCTGCCGCATGCTGCGCGAGCGGTACCCTTGGCTGGGCATCGAGATCGGCATGGCGAGCGAGTTCGTACTCGGCATGCACGGCCAGCTCGAGTTCGACGGCGAGCGCATCGCCGGCATGTGGCCCAAGGACCAGGTGCGCATGGTGCAGCAGGCCGGCGCCAGCATCTACGGCCCGGCTGTCAACATCAACACCGGCAAGTCGACCGCCTGGAACATCGCCCGGGCGATCACCTTCATCAAGCCGGCCATGGAGGTCG
>Ga0316226_1004019_pt1 | contig 12047 bp, 9 predicted proteins | sample TBH18017metaG_FD_206009 | JGI IMG/M metagenome (GOLD analysis project Ga0316226, IMG submission 206009) | Freshwater microbial communities from Trout Bog Lake, Wisconsin, USA - TBH18017 | ecosystem: Environmental > Aquatic > Freshwater > Lake > Hypolimnion/Profundal zone | place: USA: Wisconsin... | reverse complement strand
CAGCAGAACGAGCATCGTCCGCCGCCACCGCCGCCGCGTCCGCCCCGCATGCCGGGACGCGGGATTGAAGGCGAGGAGCTTGCCGCCATGGCACCCCGCAACGGGCTGGCCTGGCTGCTGGTGCTGTCCATGGTCGCCTTCATGCTGTTCATGCTGTATTCCGGAAATTTTCCGGGGAACGTGCAGGAGATCGATCCGGCTGAATTCCGCGCGAGCGTGACCAACCAGACCATTACGAAGTGCGAGGTGGTTCGCGATTCCGGCACCGGCGTGGCCCACATCACCGGCAAACGGCGTCTGGATGGCAAGGAAGTGCCGTTCCGGTTGAATCTGTTTTACGACGACGCGCTCAATGCCTTGTTGATGGAGAACAAGATTCCGGCCAAGTACCCGGAGGTGCCGCTCTGGAAACCGATCCTGGTTGAGGTGCTGCCCATCGTCCTTTTTGTGGGGCTGCTTTACTTCCTTTTCATGCGTTCGGCGCGCAGCGCCGGCATGGGGGCGATGAACTTCGGCAAGAGCCGCGCCAAGATGCTGAGCCAGGACAAGCAGAAGGTGACGTTCACCAACGTGGCCGGCATCAAGGAGGCCAAGGAGGAGGTCGAGGAGATCATCGCCTTTCTCAAGGCCCCGCAGAAATTCCAGAAGCTCGGCGGCCGCATTCCCAAGGGCGTGCTGCTGCTGGGGCCGCCCGGCACCGGCAAGACGCTGCTGGCCAAGGCCATCGCCGGCGAGGCGGGCGTGCCGTTCTTCAGCATCAGCGGCTCCGACTTCATCGAAATGTTCGTGGGCGTCGGCGCCTCGCGCGTTCGCGACATGTTCGAGCAGGGCAAGAAGCATGCGCCGTGCATCATCTTCATCGACGAGATTGACGCGGTGGGCCGCAGCCGTTTCACCGGCATTGGCGGCGGGCACGACGAACGCGAGCAGACGCTCAATGCGCTGCTGGTGGAGATGGACGGCTTTGAAACCTCCGAGGGCGTGATCATCATTGCCGCCACCAACCGTCCGGACGTGCTCGATCCCGCGCTGCTGCGTCCTGGCCGTTTTGACCGCACGATCGTGATCGATCTGCCGACGCTCGACGGCCGCGAGGAAATCCTGCGCCTGCACGCCAGGAAACTCACGCTGGGGCCGAACGCGGATTTGCGCCGCATCGCGCGCGGCACGCCCGGGTTTTCCGGCGCGGACCTTGCCAATCTGCTCAACGAGGCGGCCTTGCTGGCGGCCCGCCAGGACAAGGCCGTGGTTGAGATGACCGATTTGGAAGAGGCCCGCGACAAGGTGCTCTGGGGCCGCGAACGCCGCAGCCGTGCCATGGATGACAAGGAACGCCGCATCACGGCCTGGCACGAAAGCGGACATGCGCTCATGCAGGTGCTGCTCGAACATACGGAGCCGGTTCACAAGGTCACCATCATTCCGCGCGGCATGGCGCTGGGCGCCACGATGTCGCTTCCGGAAAAGGACGTGCTCAACAAGACGCGCAATCAACTGCTCGACGAGCTGGCCGTGCTCATGGGCGGGCGCATCGCTGAAAAGATCCACACCGGAGACATCTCGACCGGCGCGCGCATGGATATTCGCATGGCCAGCCGCATTGCCCGCCACATGGTGTGCGAATATGGCATGAGCGACGATCTGGGCGCGCAGGCGTTCGGCGAAAACCAGGAATTGATGTTCCTCGGGCGCGAAGTTTCCCGCACGCAAAACTACAGCGAGGACACCGCCCGCCAGATCGACGCCGATGTCAGCCGTCTGGTCCACGAAGCCTATGCCCGGGCCGAAAAAACGATCGAGGATCACCGAAAACAGCTCGAAATGGTGGTGGAGCGCCTGCTGGAAGTCGAAACCATGGATGGCCGCGATGTCGAGGAACTGGTGGAGTTTGGACGTGTTTTGACCGAAGAGGAACGCGCGGCACGGGAGCAGACGAAGGACGACAGCCGGAAGGCGGAAAAGAGCGTGATGAACGCGGAAGGCGGAATGCGGCCCGAAGATGTCGCGCCGCCGCCCGCGCCGTAAATCGCGGGTTATCGAATCGCATGCGGGTCGGGTTGGGCGGGTGAAGGACTTTCGCCATGTTTCGTACGATTTCTTCCTCGGGCGACTGGGTGTGCGGACGGCATGCCATATCGCTGGATCGTCCGGCGATCATGGGCATTGTGAATGTCACGCCGGATTCGTTTTCGGATGCCGGGTTGTGCGCCGCGTCGGAGGCGGCCGTGCGGCACGGGTTGAAATTGATTGCGGAAGGCGCGGACATCCTCGACATTGGCGGCGAATCCACGCGCCCCGGCGCGTCGGCGGTTCCGGCGGACGAAGAAATGCAACGCGTGGTGCCGGTGATTGAGGCGCTGGCGCAGCAGGTGACGGCGCCGATTTCGGTGGATACGCACCGGAGTGTGGTGGCGCGTGCGGCGCTGGCGGCAGGCGCGACGATTGTGAACGATGTGTCGGCTCTGGGCGATCCGGACATGGCGGAGATCGTGTGCGAGGCGGGCGCAGGCGTGGTGCTGATGCACAGCCGCGGGCTGCCGGCGAACCTGCAGCGCGAACCGCAGTACGAGGATGTGGTGGCGGAAGTGCGCGCATTCCTGGCGGCGCGGATCGATGCGGCGCTGGCGGCGGGCATCGGTCGCAGGCAGATCGTGATCGATCCCGGCCTTGGATTTGGCAAGACCACGGCGCACAATCTGGCGTTGCTCGGGGCGCTGGGGAAACTGGCGGAAATCGCGCCCGTGCTGGTCGGCGCTTCGCGCAAACGGTTCATTGGCGAGATCACCGGCGCGCCGGTGGAGCAGCGGTTGCCGGGAAGCCTGACCGTGGCGCTGTGGAGCGTGATGCGCGGCACCGCGGTGTTGCGCGTGCATGATGTGGCTGCGACGCGTGCGGCCGTGACGATGGCAGGCGCGCTGATGGGCGGATCGTGAGCAACGAAGTGTTCGGTGGTCAGGGGTTCGGTGTTCAGTCGGGCCACGGACGCAAGAACGGCAGATGGAGTTTCTTCCCTGAACACTGAACACACTGAAATCTGAACGCCACCCTGCAGAAACAGGATCGCAACCCGTGTTTGGCAACCTGCAAATCAACATTCTGGAACTGGTGCTGGATGTCGCCCAGATTCTGATTCTGACGATCGGGGTGTACTATGCCTTCCGGCTGGTGCGCGGCACGCGCAGCGCGCAGATGCTGCTGGGGCTGGTGTTGGTGCTGGTGGCGGTCATTGGCCTGACCATTGCCCTCAACCTGGAAGTGCTGGCCTGGCTGTTGAGCACGCTGTCGGTCTATCTGGCCGTCAGCCTCGTGGTTATTTTTCAACCGGAGATCCGGCGTGCGCTGGCCATGCTGGGCGGCGGCGCGCTGGTGGGCGGCGGCACGCCGCAACGGGCGCCGGTGGCGGATCAACTGGTGTCCGTGGTCACGCGACTGGCGGCCCGACGGCACGGGGCGCTGCTGGCAATCGAGCGCGACATCGCGCTTAAAAGTTTTCTGGAATCGGGAGTGGCGATCGATGCGCCGGTGGAGCCCGAACTGCTGCTGACGATTTTCTATCCCCGCACGCAGTTGCATGACGGCGGCGTGATCCTGCGCGGCGACCGGATTCTCGCGGCGCGCTGCATGTTTCCGCTGACGCAGCGGTCGGACCTGGATGGCGAACTGGGAACGCGCCACCGTGCGGCAATCGGATTGAGCGAGGAAACGGACGCCGTGGTGGTGGTGGTTTCCGAGGAGACGGGGACGATCAGTCTCGCGCACGACGGACGCCTGTTTCGCCATTTGAGTCCCGAAAAGTTGCGGCGGTATCTGGCGGCGCTCCTGCCCGAGCGCAGCGTGCGTGACCTGGCCTGGCGACGCGTGGTGGAGGATTTTGTCATGGGCGACAACCAGCGCAATCGTGATGAGCCGGAAGGAGAAGGCCATGCGGATTGAAGCGGGCGCTTTTTTGCGCGGGCTGGCGTCGGATTTACCCTGGAAGCTGGCGGCGCTGGTCGTGGCGATCATCGTCTTTTATACGGTGCGCAGCCGCATCAGCGCCACCGGCACATTTTCCGTGCATGTGGAGGCCGAACAGGTGCCGGGGCTGGCCGTGTTGAAGGCCGAGCCGTTTGAGGTGCGCGTGACGTTTCGCGGCGCGTATGCGGAATTGCAGCAGCTCAACACGCGCGATCTGTGCGTGCTGTTGCGTCCCAAGGCCATTGGTTCCGGAGGCTCGGAACAGGTGCGCGTGCATGCCGGTGATGTGCGCGGACAGTCCGGCAATCTGCGCGTAGTGGGGATTGATCCTAAATCCGTCCTGCTGACTTTTGACCGGCAGGCGCAGATGATGTTTCCGGTGGCGCCGCCGCCGGTGGAGGGCAAGCCGCTGCGCGGACGCGTGGAATTGGACTATGCGCCCCACATGGTGCAGGTGACGGGCGCGCGCCGCCAGTTGCAGGAATGGAAGGCGGCGGACTTTCATTTGCAGACCCAGCCGGTTGACGTGGACGGCTGCGTGCAGAGTTTCACCAAGAATGTGGATATCGCGACCCCCGGCGCGGCCTGGCAGATGGACGTGACGCCGCGCGAAGTGTCGGTAAAGGTCAACATCAGCACCGAGCAGAGCACGCGGGAAATGCGGGAGTTTCCGGTCTTGATTGCCGCAGCCCCCGGCCGCAAGGGCGCGTGGCAGGTGCTGCCCCCCACGGTGCAACTCCGGTTGACCGGGCGGGCCGAGATGGTGGATGCCATCACGCCGGACTCGTTGGTGGTCATGGTGGATGCGCGCCGGGCTTCCGCGGATCAGCCGACCGTGTTGCCGGTTTTGGTGCATCTGCCGCCGGGGGTGACCTTGGACGATGTGCAATGTGTTCCGGATTCGGTGGCGCTCCTGCGGAACGAGGAATGAGAAGGAAAGGGGTTTAGGCTGAAGACTGCCATTGCCAAAACCTTCAGCCTTTAGCCTGCGCGCCTTTTAGGGTTTGCTGGACATGAGCGAAATGACAAAGAGAGACTCCAGTATCGGCCTGCATCGCCTGATCGGGCTGGCCTTCGTGCCGCTGCTGATCTTTACGCTGCTGGGATTGCTGACGTATGACTGGCGGGATATTTCCTGGCTGCAGGCGCCGCCGAATCACCCGCCCTCGAACCTGATCGGTCTGGCCGGTGCGTGGAGCGTGTTCTTTGGCTACAATCTGATCGGGCTGGGCGTCTGGATCGTGCCGGTCTGGATGATTGCGGCGTCCGTGCTGCTGATCCTCAACCGCACAGATGAACTCTGGATCCGGACCGGGTGGAGCGTGCTGTTTCTCCTGTCCTGCTGTGCCTTGCTGCAACTGGCCGGCAACACGCTGGAGGGAACGCTGGAGGATCTCAACATCACGCCCAACGCCGGCGGCGCCATGGGTAATTGGCTGATGACCTGCTCGCTCGAGCGGTGGCTGAGCCCGGTGGGCGGCGGATTGCTGGCGCTGGCCGTGTTGTTGTTTACCGGCATCATGGCGGTTGGACCGGCGCACCTCTCGGCGTTGGCGCGCGGCGCGGTGGAAGTCGGACGCATCTGGCGCAAACAATGGACCGAATCGGCCGAGCGGCGGTCGACGGTGCGCGAGGAACGGGAGCGCATGCTGGCGGAGCAGGAGGAACACAAGGCCGCAGAACGCGGATTTACCGGCAGTGTCGTGCGCAAGACAGAAGACCGAAAACGAAAGACGGAAGACAGCGCGCGGAAAGCGGATCCGGAAGGCGCGCCGGCTGCCGCGAGGAACAAGGAGGAGGATCGCCGCGCCGAACTGCGGCGCCGGGCGGAGGAAGCGCGTGCCGCAGCACGGCAGGCGGCAGATGAGGCACCGGCGGTTGTGCGGACCGGCGGACCGGCGGTCAAACGGGCCGACAACGCTTCGGTCCAACCGTCCAACCGTCCAACCGTCCAACCGGTGGCAACTTCTGCCACCACGCCACCGCCCGCCTATGCCAACTACCGCCTGCCGGAGATTGCACTGCTCGATCCGATACCTTCCGGCGAAGCCGTGCATGGCGACACCGGCCTGATGGCCAAATTGCTGGTGGATACGCTGGCGCAGTTCAGCCTGATGGTGGAAGTGACGCATGTGGAGCCGGGCCCGGTTGTGACGCGCTACGAACTGCTGCCGGCTGCCGGCATCCGGGTCGAACGCATTGCGCAACTTGCCCACACGCTCCAGATGGTGCTCAAGGCCACCAGCCTGCGCATCCAGGCCCCGGTGCCGGGAAAAAATGTCGTTGGGATCGAAGTGCCGAATCCCAAAGCCCGCATGGTGACCCTGCGGGAAATCCTGCAAGGCAGCGCCTGGGGCACGAACAAAATGGAGATTCCGCTGGCCCTGGGCAAGGATGTGGGCGGCGCCGACATGATTTTCGATCTGGCCAGCGCGCCGCATCTGCTGGTGGCGGGCGCGACCGGATCCGGCAAGAGCGTCTGCCTCAATGCCATTCTGGCAGGCTTGCTGATGTCGCGGCGGCCGGATGAATTGAAACTGCTGCTGGTGGATCCGAAGCGGGTTGAATTCCCGGCCTACAACAACCTGCCGCACCTGCTCGTGCCGGTGGTCACCGATGCCAAGAAGGTGGCCTTTGCGCTGCGCTGGGCCATTGTCGAGATGGACCGCCGCTACAAAATGCTCCAGGCCGCCAAGGTCCGCAACATCGTGGGCTACAATACGCGGGAGCTCGGCCAGCAGTCCGAACTGGCGCTCGACGGCGTGCCGGGCGCCGGCAGCGAGACGACGCTGCCGCCGAAACTTCCCTATATTGTGGTGGTGATTGACGAAGTGGCGGATTTGATGATCACGGTCGGACAGGAGATCGAGCAGAGCATCACGCGGCTGGCGCAGCTTTCACGCGCGGTCGGCATTCACATGGTGCTCGCCACGCAGCGGCCCTCCGTGAATGTGATCACCGGCACGATCAAGGCCAACTTCCCCGGCCGCATTGCGTTTCAGGTGGCGCAGAAAACCGACAGCCGCACGATCCTCGACCAGCAGGGCGCTGAAACGCTCATTGGCCGCGGCGACATGCTGTTTCTGAATCCCAAGAACGGTCGGTTGATCCGCTCCCAGGGCGCCTTGGTGAACGATGGCGAGATCGTGCGCATCACCGACTTCATCCGCGGGCAGGGCGGACCTTCGTTCGACATGACGCTGGCCACCAAGCTGGACAAGGTGCAGGAAAGTTCGGCGGACGAGGACGAAGGCGGCGCCACGGCGGGCAGCGGCGCGGCCGGCGGCGAAGGCGACGATTCGGCGGACGAGGAATTGATCCAGCAGTCGATCCAGGTGATCCGCGACACGCGGCGCGCGTCCACCTCCTCGCTGCAACGGCGGTTGCGCATTGGCTACACCCGCGCCGCGCGGGTGATGGACATCCTTGAGGAACGCGGCGTGGTGGGGCCGCCGCGCGGCGCCGACCCGCGCGAAATTCTCATTGATCTGGATGCCGAGATGCCGAACAATAACACGCCCGATGCAGAAGACAAGGTCGGGCAATAGTTTTCTGGTTCTTCGTTCCTGATTCTTCGTTCCCGGCCTTCGAACGGGCTGTTGTGGGTTGAATCTACTCCGTAACAAGGCGACGGCAACCAAGAACGAAGAACCAGGAACACGGAACAAAGAACCAAGAACGGAGCAGAATTATGCTACTCGGAAAAACTTTGCGGCAGGCGCGTGAGGCGAAAGGGCAGACCGTCTCACAGGTGGCTGAAGCCACGCGCATGATGGTTCAGATCGTCGAGGATCTGGAACGCGAGGATTTCCGGCGGATTGCCGCGCCGATCTACGGTCGCGGTTTTATCAAACTTTATGCGGAATATCTGGATTTGGACCCTGAACCATTGATCCAGGAATTTATCGAAATCTACACCGGCTCGCGACCGCCGCAGATTGAACGGCGGATGGAAGCCGCATCCGACAGTCGACCCGTTGGACCGTCGGACAAGGGCGCAGGCGCTCCGGCCGAACGGCCGGCTGTTCCACTTTCCGCCGGTTCCGTCGGCGAAGCCGATCTCTTCACGCTGGCGGCAGGACGCTCCGAAGCCGTGATTGCCGTGGCAGACCCGGCGCAAACGGAAGAGAGTGCGCCGCCGCGCGCACGCGCAACCGCCACCCGGTCCACGTTGAAACAGCCTGCAACCGGCGAGGGCGCACTGCGGCGTGAACCTGTTAAAAGCAGGGAGAACGGTGATGCAAATGCGACCACGCCCTCCGGCCGCGAAGAGTTGAGCGGCGGATTGCCTGTACAGCGGAAGACAGTCCTCCTGACGGCGGTTGCGGGGGCGATGATCCTGCTGCTGCTGTTATTGGTGATCGCGGCACGGCATCACAAGACCAGACCCGGCAGTATCGTCAAATCAACGCCCATCAAAGTCGAGCGTGTTTTGCCGCCGGCCGCGCCTTTTTTTGAATAAACCGCAATCGAAATCGAAAATCGACTTCGATCCCGAGAACCCCCTGTCTCTTTCCTGTGTTCTATCCGGCCACCGGCCGGCGGCGTGACTGAACACTTAACCCTATGCGGAGCAGTTGACGGCAGCATCGGCGCGGTGCGTTCACACCACTCGCCACGACGCCCCATTCGCAAGTCCAATCGCCTATAAATTCCCAAACCAAAAGGAGCGCCCGCGGCGCGCATTTCGCTACCGCACGCACCCCGCACGATTCCTGCGCGATCCGCGACACCCGCACGCAGGGCCGTTTCACCTTGAACTTTCCAACTGCTCCTTTTACGTTAAACCAATGACCAATCCCCCACTCACCGTTGGGTTCATCAGCCTGGGTTGTGCCAAGAACCTTGTGGATTCGCAGGTCATGGCCGGCGTGTTGCTTTCGGAACACCTGAAACTCGCCCCATCTCCGGAAGAAGCGGATGTCATTCTGGTCAATACCTGCGCCTTTATCGAAGATGCCCGCGCCGAGGCGGCCGAGGCGATTCTGCGGGCCTGTCAGCATAAAGCTGCGGGCGGTTGCCGGGCCGTGGTCGTGGCGGGGTGTCTGCCGCAGCGTTACCGCGAGCGGGTGAAGGAGACGTTTCCGGATGTGGACGCCTTTGTCGGCGTGGACGAACTGGACCGTATTGGTGAGATTGTGCGACAGGTAATTGCGGGAAAGCGCGGTGTGGTGGCGGTGGGCGAGGGGGCGCCGACACGGCTTTTCCAGTCAAAAATTCCAGGATTGCGCTTCAGTGGCGGGCCATTTGCCTATCTGAAAGTGGCGGAAGGGTGCAACCACGCCTGCGCGTTCTGTGCGATTCCTGGCATTCGCGGGAGCTATCGTTCGCGCAGCGTGGCTGAATTGGTGTCGGAAGCGCGGGCGCTGCTGGATTCCGGCGTGCGCGAGTTGAATCTGATTTCGCAGGACACGACAAGCTATGGTGTTGATCTGCGGCGGCGACAAAGCGCCGCCCTCCCAGGCATCGATGAAGAGCGTGGAGGGCGCCGCTCCGCCGACGCCGCAAACAATTTGCCCGGCCTGCTGCGCACGCTCGATGCGCTGGACGGAGAATTCTGGATTCGCATTCTCTATGGTTATCCGTCGCGCGTGACGGATGAACTGCTGGAAGCGATGGCCACGGCGCGGCACGTGTGCGCCTATCTGGATTTGCCGATTCAGCACAGCCATCCGGACATTCTCCGCGCCATGCAGCGGGCGGACGCGGTACGGGCGGTGGCGGATTTGCCGCAACGGCTGCGGCGGGCCGTGCCGGGCATGGTTCTGCGAACCACGTGTCTGGTTGGATTTCCGGGCGAGACCGAGGAGCATTTCCAGCATTTGCTGGCCTATCTTGAGGCGGCAAAATTCGACCATCTGGGTGTGTTCGCCTTTTCCGCCGAAGAGGGGACGGCTGCCGCCGGACTTTTGCATGTGCCCCCGGCAGAAGTTGCCGAGGAGCGGCGTGACCGGCTCATGCGCCTGCAACGGCAGGTGGTCGATGAACGGCGGAAAGCTCTGGCAGGAACGACAGCGCAAGCTATTCTTTTGCAGCAACTCGCCGAAGATGTGGTACTGCGAAGTACAGAACGCGAAGGGCACAACCAAAAACGCCGTCATGAGCGTTCCCCGCGTGACGATTCACCTCTGTGGCTTGCCCGTTTGGCGCGGCAGGCGCCGGAGGTGGATGGCATGACATACGTTCGTGGTGTGCCGCCTGGGTCTAACCCCGGCCAGTTCGTGAAGTTACGTATCACAGGTGGACGGGCATATGATCTTGAGGCCCAGGTTTTGTCCTAACATACCTGGCATTTCTTCGTTCCCGCTCATCTGCTGAACATCAATCCCTTTGTCTCCAAAAATGTCAGCTTCGTGATGGAATATATCGGGGTGACCGGAAGCACGGTCAGCGTCACCGTCCAACTGCTGGAATGCACCGATGGCGTTTCCTACAACCCGCAGCCGACCATCAACGGCGCGCTGTTTGTCCAGGGCACCGCCGATCTGCAAAACGGCGGCTGGTCGCCCGTGACCAGCAACGCCCCGGGGCTGATCTTCAACGGCAGCGGACAGAAGACCTTTACCTTCCAGGACGCCACCAACAAGTTCTATCGCGCCAATATCCAGTAGAAAGCAGGGTAGGGACGGCTCGCCGAGCCGTCCGCCTGCTGCGCCTGCTGCGGATGTGTGGGTTTTTTCCGACAGCTTGAAATTTTCCCGAACGCCCGCCGCCCAGCGCCAAAAAGAGGGCTCCCAAAAAAACTCAAAAAAGCCCTTTACGCATATCCATCCAATCTGGTACAGTAACGTTATTAATCGGTGAAAGGGATTGTTGATGCACAAAAGCAATCCCCGTGATCGATGAGTTGCCGGGAAATCCCCCCGGAGTTTGCGGAGCGAAAAATCAGGGATGGCAGATGGTTGACAACCTGGGGCATTTGTTGTAATCTTGTTTTTGTTAACTGGAAAAGTTTTGGCTTGTGGATCTAACATCCAGACCGTGGACACACGGTTGTTCAAGGAGACGAGCATGAAAAAGCTGATGACAGCAATGGCAGTCTGCGCCGTGGCCAGTCTTTCGATGGCCGATGGCACCACAGTGACGAGCGGGAATGTGGTGGGGTACCGGCATGAGTCTGATCCGAATGGTGCTTGGATCCAGCAGATTCACTTTGCACAAGTCGGGGCGACCAACTATCAGACGTGTTCTCTGTCCAATGTGTTGGATTACACAACGCTTGCCACGTATGACCAGTTGTGGGTTTTTGATGTCAACTTGGGCGACTACGTCCAGTATGCCATAGGCGCTGATCTGTTGTGGCACGATGTTTTGACTGGTCTAGCCAAAGACATTGTTGTGCAACCTGGAAACGCTGCACTCATTATTTCTGGCAATACCTTAACGTTCAGCGGGCAAGTGCCTTCTCTCACCAGTTATACGCATCAGTTTGATGGTTCGGGTGCGTACTTGATGGGAAGCGCAATTCCTAGGGATGCCACAATTTCCAGTTTCGACTGGGTTGACGCCCTTTCTTTGTATGATCAACTCTGGATCTTCGATGTTAACTTGGGCGACTACGTTCAGTACGCATGGTCACCAACGAGCGGCGGTACCGGTGCCCCGGCTTGGTTTAACGTGTTGACCGGTATACAATTGCCGAATAACACCCTCTTGAATCGTGGGTTCCTTCTGATCACGGGCGCGACATCTTTGACCGAGAATCTCTAAACCATTTTAAATGCAGAAATAGTTTCTGCACCACAGTCACAATAAGGAAAGTAAAATGAAAAAGTTATTGATCGTCGGATTGACCGCATCAGTTCTTGTTTTTACCGCGCAGGCAGTTTCCGTAAACTGGAGCGGAGGTGCAGGAAGCACATTCACCGGTTACGGCGGGGACATGATCGCGTTGTTCCGCACAACTGATCCTAGTTCAACGCCGACGCTCGGGTTGAGTGGTGGTGATTTGACGATCACTGGTGGGTTTGTCCTCCTTGGCGCCTTTAATTTGGACGCTGGCGGCACTTTCAATGGTGGCGCTGCCCAGACGATTAATCAAACGGAAGGTGGAAACTGGGCTGCCGCTAATCACATAACGGTACTCAACG
>Ga0316226_1004015_pt1 | contig 12054 bp, 3 predicted proteins | sample TBH18017metaG_FD_206009 | JGI IMG/M metagenome (GOLD analysis project Ga0316226, IMG submission 206009) | Freshwater microbial communities from Trout Bog Lake, Wisconsin, USA - TBH18017 | ecosystem: Environmental > Aquatic > Freshwater > Lake > Hypolimnion/Profundal zone | place: USA: Wisconsin... | reverse complement strand
GCCGCCGACACCGGCTGGTCAACTTTCAACGACGGTGTTTCGGCCTCAACCTCCGCCACGGTAACAGGATTAACCAACGGAACATCTTACGACTTCAGAGTCAGTGCAATTAACATCGCCGGCACAGGTCCAAACACAGAATTATTACCTGCGACCGGAGGATCAATCAGCACCGTTAACGGATACAGGATTCACACTTTTACAAATAGCGGCTCTTTCGTTGTGCCATCCGGAGAAACGAGAAATGTGAGTGTCCTTGTGGTTGGCGGAGGAGGAGGTGGTGCTTCTAACAATGGAGGAGGCGGCGGCGCTGGAGGAGTTGTAACAAGTTCTAGTTACTCGGTTTCGGGAACAATAACCGCCACTGTCGGCAGTGGTGGCGGCGTAGCCACCGGTGGTGGAAATAGTATTTTTAGTACAATTACTGCCTTTGGCGGAGGCGCCGGAGGATTAATAAGGGCTGCTGGAAGCAATGGAGGATCTGGCGGCGGTGGCGGAGGTGGTGCCGGTTCAAGTGGAGGAAACGCTACGCAGACAAATTCCGGCGGAGGAACAGGTTATGGAAACAACGGAGGCGCTAATGATAATACTCATTATTGCGGCGGTGGTGGTGGCGGCGCGGGTGCAGTCGGCGCTAACAGCAATGGCACAGTTTGCGGAAATGGTGGAGCGGGAATATCTTCAGGGATTTCTGGCGCTACTCTTTATTATGCAGGCGGAGGTGGCGGCGGAGGAGATGCAGGTTTCACAAAAGGTTCGGGCGGATCGGGCGGAGGTGGTGATGGAGCTACGGGCTCTGGCGTGGCTGGTTCTAACGGAGCGGTTAATACAGGTGGTGGTGGCGGAGGAGGAAGCGGATTTTCCGGATCCGGTGGATCTGGCGGCTCTGGTATTATAATTATTAGTTATCCTGCAAGCACAGCAGTGAGTGCTACTCCTGCCGGAGTGGCTACTTATAGTTTTTCTGGTCCGACATCCGGTGACATGGGAAGCCCTTCATCAAATTTCACGGTGGCGCCCAGTATTAGCTATACCGGGACTATTACCATCACTGCCACGGGTGCAGGAAGCACCGGAATCTCTCCGGTGGTTTTAACATTTAATAATTCCAGTACTCCTAAAACATTTACCATCACGCCAACCGTTGCCGGATTAATAACGTTGACGCCGACAAACAGCAACGGACTTGCTGACCCGGACGTCCTTTCGTACACTTCGCATGGCATGCTCCCCGGTGCCCCGACAAATCTTTCTGCAACTCCTGGCAACAATCATATTTCTCTTTCATGGTCTGCGCCATCGTCTGATGGAGGTTCGACTATAACAGATTATATTGTTGAGTTTAAAAAAACTTCTGAATCTGATTCCAGTTGGGTTGTTTTTGATGATGGTGTATCCTCTGCAACAACTGCAACGGTTACATTGCTTACAAATAATGTTTCCTACGATTTTAGAGTGAGCGCGGTCAACTCTTCCGGACAGGGCGACAATACAGAATCAGTACTTGCAACAGGTGGCACGATTACTACCGTTAACGGATATATAATCCACACTTTTGCGGGTAGCGGTTCTTTTGTGGTGCCAAATGGAAAAACAAAAAATGTTAATGTTCTCGTTGTCGGCGGCGGAGGAGGAGGCGGGAGCGATAACGGTGGCGGTGCCGGCGGTGGCGGAGTTGTAACAAATTCTAGTTATTCTGCTACCGGTACAATTTCAGTTACAATCGGTAATGGAGGATTGCCTGCTAACCCTGGCCAGGATAGTATTTTTGGTTTGATGACTGCTTTTGGCGGCGGTAAAGGAGGTGCTGTGAGAGACGTTGGCGGTAACGGCGGATCCGGAGGAGGCGCCGGCGGCGGTGCCGGTTCAAGCGGAGGCAGCGCAACTCAAACTAATTCGGGCGGAGGAACAGGCCACGGAAACAACGGCGGGAATAATGATAGCACTCATTATTATGCCGGTGCCGGAGGAGGTGGAGCTTTTTCTGCTGGTTTTGACAGCAATGGAGGTATTAGCGGTAACGGAGGGAATGGAATATCTTCTAATATTACCGGTTCTAATTTATATTATGGCGGCGGTGGTGGCGGCGGAGCAAACACCAGTTTTGGGACTGGAGGACTTGGAGGAGGAGCTAATGGGTCAAGCGGTTCGGGCGTCACGGCATCGAATGGTCTTGCTAATACCGGAGGAGGTGGTGGCGGAGGTAGCGGAGGAGTCGGCTTGGGCGGATCAGGCGGGTCAGGAGTTGTTGTTGTCAGCTATTCTGCAGACATGGCTACGAGCGCAATCCCAACCGGTGCTACAACTTATACTTTCAGCGGGCCGACTTCCGGCAATGTCGGCATTGCATCTTCTGTTTTTACGGTTACTCCTGATAATAATTATTTAGGAACTATAACCATCACTGCCACAGGAGCAGGAAGCACCGGAATATCTCCGGTAGTTTTAACATTCACTGATTCTGAAACGCCGCAAACATTTACAATTACTCCAACTGTTGCAGGTTCGATAACATTAACACCTACAAACAGCAGTTCTTTATCTAACCCGCAAAGTCTTTCGTATTCTTCCAACGCCTCAGTCCCGACTTCTCCGGTAATAACTTCGGTGGTTCCGGGAAATGCTCAAGCGGTAATTAATTATTCAGCTCCATCATCCAATGGAGGCTCTGCAATAATTGATTACACAATTACATCCAGCCCTAATAATATTTCCGTAACTACATCCAGCGCTACCTCCGCCACAATAACGGGATTGACTAATGGAGCAACTTACACTTTTACGGTTACGGCCCGCAATTCTTTGGGTTCGTCTGCGCCATCAAATTCTTCAGGCCCCATCACGCTAATCTTGCAGGTTGAGCCGCCGGTCGTTTCTTTTTTGGAAAATTTTGATTCGTTAAGCCTGGGAAATCTTGATGGTCAAAATAACTGGTTAGAAACATATGGCTCTACTCCCGCATCCAGGTGGACTGTTTCCACGGCACTATCGGGAAACCAAGTCACAGATTCAAATCCTGCTTCTAACATGATGTATAACGGTCCTTCCAGCGGAATTTACGGAGCGACTCGGGTGTCGATAGATTTTCTTGCCGTCAGCGGATCAGGAGTAAGCCTTCTTGCCAGAAAAGCTTCTCTGTCCGATACATCGGATACGTACGTGACAAGTTATTATTCCGGCGCCGGCCTATATATTTATGACAAAGAAGGCAATTTGGTTAACGATGCACACGTGTCAGGAGGAATCACACTGGGTAATTGGTATACTTTGCAGGAGACTGTCATTAACGACTCAACCGGAAATCCTGTTATAAAAGTCTGGCTTTATCCGCAAGGATCGTCAAGACCAAGCTCTCCTAACGTCAGTATAACCGACACGGCCAGAAGTTTGACCGGATCAGGTTATGTAGGATTTAGCGGACCCAGCAGTACTGCTGCTTTAGACAATTTTAGGATATATGGATACGTGGTCCCGGGTGCTCCGACAGTCAATTCGGTTACCGCCGGAAATAATAAAGCCACTGTATATTTTACGGCGCCATCTTCCAACGGAGGTTCTGCAATTACTTCGTACACGGTTACCTCATCTCCGGATTCTGTCACGGCAACGGGAACAGGTAGTCCAATTACGATTACCGGATTAACCAATGCAACACCATATACTTTTACGATTACAGCCACAAACTCTATTGGGACATCTTTGCCTTCAAGTCCGTCTTCCTCCACAACTCCCAATGCTTCGTTGGCTACTACTTACACTCTCACCGGTCCTTCGTCAGGAAGTGTGAATACGGCTTCTGCTAATTTCACTGTTACTCCAAACGATAGTTACACCGGTACAATAACAGTGGCCTTCACCGACGAAAACATTTTACCAAAAGTTTTATATTTTAATAATTCTGGCGCGTCGCAAACATTTACTATCATTCCTACAGCTGTCGGGGAGATAGACATTTCTGCAACTAACGACGAGTCGCTCACAAACCCATCGTCAATCTCTTTCACTGCAAATGCATCAGTTCCCGGTGCACCAACAAATTTTTCTTTAACTCCTAAAAGGTCAGAGGTTGATTTATCTTGGGGCTCGCCAATTTCAAACGGCGGATCAGATATTATAAATTATTTTGTTGAATATAAAATAACTACAGATTCAAATTGGACCACTTTTGTGCACAATGTTTCAACGGCTACTTCAGCCGCGGTCACTGGACTCACTAATTTTACCAGTTATGATTTTAGGGTGAGCGCATTAAATAGTTATGGCGCAGGATCTCCTACGTCTATTGCAAGTGCGACTCCTTTTTATAAAACATATTTAGGAATTCTTTCTAACGGACAAAGTAATTCCGTCGGTACGGGAGGATTCCCGGCAATTTCTACAACTCAACCTTATGATAACGTTTCTCTAACCGATGGTCCGCTTGGGACAAGCGCGCCATTTATTCCATTAGTGGAAGGGGCGGGCGCAGGTAGCGGAGGAACTGAAACTATTTCTTCCGGCATGGCAAACTCTCTTCATGCTTACGATGCGCAATCTAGGCCCGTTTTCGTAGGATTGCACGGAGTGGCCGGAGTCGAATATCAATATTTGAAAAAAGGTTCTGGCGCTTATGCTAATGGCATGTTGCAGGCCTCAACAGCAAAATCTTTAGCCGAGGCTCAAGGTGATGCATTTTTACCTATCGGCGTGACAATAATACATGGCGAAAGCGATTACGTATATTATAAATCTCAAAGCTATGAGGCAAAGCTTGTTGAATGGCAGCACGACTACGAAACAGATTTAAATACTTTAATGGGTACAACCAATCTTAGTATTCCGTTGTATGTAAGCCAAATGAATTCCGGGGCAACCGGCGAGCTTGCCGTAGAACAATATAACGCACACGTAGATAATCCCGGCAAGGTTATACTTATCGGTCCGACATATCAATACCCGCGACAAACAGACTATGTGCACTTCGGCGATCAGTCCCTCAAATATTTGGGAGAAATGTTTGCAAAGGTAATTAATAAGGTCTCGCTAAATCATCAGACCTGGAACCCGCTTATGCCATCTTCGGTTGTAAGTGCGGGTCCTTTGGTAACAATAAGCTACAGCATCCCGGTCGGCAATTTGGCTATTGATACAACAAATGTCGCGCAAAGGACAAACTATGGTTTTACATACACACAAACTGGAGGAAGTAATATAACTATAAGTTCAGTCGAGTTAACAAATAATAATACGCAAGTTTTAATAACCTTGAGCGGGACTCCTGACGGGACTGATCCTAAGATTCGTTATGCTTGGGGCGGTTGCGATGGAGTAAATACAAATTATAATTGTGGCAATCCGGCGGACTCTTACTATGTAGGAGGGAACATCCGCGATACGGACGATAGCGTTTCACCATCGATTGATGGAACCGGACGGCCGCTTTATGATTGGAGTGTTGCTTTTGAGCAGCCGATAACTATAGGTAATAATGCGTCCTTCACTACTTCAGGGATATCATCAGTAACCACTTCAACTTCTGCTGTTATAAATTGGGCAACAAGCAACGAGGCCAGCTCTATTATAGATTATGGTACAACATCAAGTTATGGATATACCAACACTTCTCCTTCTTTAAACACTTTGCATTCCATAACTCTGTCCGGGCTTGCGCCTAATACCATATATCATTACATGGTTACCTCAGATGATGGCCTTGGAAATGTTGCTACATCAAGCGATTTGACGTTCACGACAAAGTTAAATATTGTGCCGGCCGCTCCGACGATTGGTATTGCAATAGCCGGCAATAACAAAGCCACGGTTAACTATACGGCAGCAACTTCAAACGGGGGTTCTGCTCCTATAGATTATACGATCATATCCAACCCGGATAATATTTCTACAACAACAACCAGTCCTACGACAGCCATAGTCACAGGATTAACCAATGGAACAAGTTATACTTTTACTGTTGTCGCCAGAAACGATGTCGGAAATTCTTTATCATCAAGCGCATCAAACGCCATAACGCCGGCAGGGCCGATTTCATCTCCAAGCGGTCTTTCTATATATGATGGGACGCTAGCTTACGGCTGGTCGGACTATTCTTGGGGAGCAACTAATAATTTTAACAGCACTTCAGTTTTATATTTAAATGCACATTCTATAAGTTCAAGCATTCAGGCCTGGGGAGGACTCCAGCTTAATCATCCTGCTATCGGGGCAACCGGATACCAGTCATTTCATTTTGATATCTATAGCCAATCGGCAATAAGTATTAATGTGCAGATGTATGATGACCATTCTCAGCCGATGGGGATATTGCCGATAGCTCTTTCTCCGGGGTGGAACCTACTGACGATACCATTGTCGCAACTTGATCCTGATCAAAAACCTATCACGCAGTTTTTTATACAAAATAATAACGGCAGTGCCAATACCTTATATTTGGATGATATAAAACTAATCGATACGGTCCCTCCTGTCGTTTCGGCTGTTACAAATACAACAACTTCGGCTGCAGCATTTATTAATTGGACGACGGATGAAACTGCAACTTCGGTTGTGAACTACGGGACAACGTCCGGCTATGGAAATACATTAATATCCTCAATGCTCGACGCCTCCCACAAAATTACTTTAACGAATTTATCGCCATCAACGCTCTATCATTTTCAGATTATCTCGACTGATGAAGCAGGAAATGCATCGACTTCAAGTGATTACACCTTAAATACGGCAGCTACCGGAGGCGGATTCGGAAGTTTGGGAGTTCCTATTAACGGGAAAAATTATTTTTTGCTTGGAGCAAACCTTCCATGGGTATTTTATGGATTAGATTTCGGCGGAGATACAACATGGGGGCCAAACGGTGTCAGCACAAATACGGCAGAGTATGAGTCCCAATTTGAAGACATGAAAAACAAAGGAGTCCATGTCGCCAGGTGGTGGGTTTTTTCTGACAGCCGATCGGGGATAATTTATGACGGTTCAGGCACGCCGACAGGCCTTGATCCTAATTTTTTCACGGATATGGACGACGCTGTGAATATAGCCAAAGCGAACAATATTTATTTAGTTCCGTCGCTGTTTGATTTTATGTATTTGTATAATGCTTCTTATTTATCCGGAGTTCAGATGGGAGGCAGGTCAAATGTTTTAAGAGACTCTGCAAAAACAGATGCACTGATACAGAACGTGATTAATCCGATAATGCAGCACTATGCAAATGAGCCAAATATTTTGGCTTGGGAAATTATGAATGAACCTGAGTGGGTTATTTCCGATATACCTCAATCAAGCGTAAATGCGCAATCAAGTCCGGTGACCTTGGCGCAATTTTATAATTTTGCATCGAAGGTTTCAGCTTCGGTGCATCAATACACTAACTCTTATGTTACCCTCGGCTCAGCAAGTTTGAAATGGAATAAAATATGGACAAATGCTTATGCTGATTCTAAGTCATTGCCGAGATTAAATCTTGATTTTTATCAAAGCCATTACTACTCATGGATGGATCCTTATTATATAAACAATGATGCTGATTTAGGGTCTACTTACATGTCTCCATTAAAGCAAAATTATTATGATTTGGGTCTTGATAAGCCGATGATTATAGGAGAGACGGATGGCAGTGCTATAACAAATGATCAATTAAATACTTTCCTTGAAAACGGTTATGCCGGAGTTTGGCCTTGGTCATACAGTGTTGATTTAAATATAAATTGGAATGTTTTCTCAGCTTGGGAACAAAATAATAAATCTATATTAAATATACCGGCATACTCTGCGACTACGGTTCCGGGTGTTCCAACAATAGGTACGGCCGTTTCCGGTAACGGTCAGGCCACAGTTAATTATACGGCGCCATCCTCTGACGGAGGATCGGCGATTATAGATTACACGGTTACTTCAAGTCCGGATAATATTTCTGTAACTACAACCAGTACGGCCGCAGCAGTTGTTACGGGGCTGACTAATGGGACAGCATATACTTTCACTGTAAAGGCCAGAAATTCAATCGGCAGTTCAGCGTCTTCCGGCATTTCTAATTCGGTAACACCAACAGCCGGCGTTACCGGCTACGCCTTCGTTGGACCAACTTCCGGAAATATGGGAGATGCTTCAGCTAATTTCACAATTACTCCAAATAATAATTACTCCGGCACTATTACCATTACAGCTACGGGGGCGGGAAGCGCGGGAATGCTTCCGATAGTTTTAACATTTGCCAACTCTGCCGTACCCCAGACTTTTGCGATAATCCCAAGTGTGGCGGGGGCGATAACTTTGACGGCAACAAACAGCGGAGGCTTAATAGATCCGTCGCCTCTTTCATATTATTCAAACTCTATTGTTGTTTCTCCCTCATCGGGTGGTGGCGGTGTGACTTCCGGCGGCGGAGGTGGCGGCGGAGGAGGAGGTGGGTTTTATGTGCCAAGCACCACGCCTTCATCTCCAAGCCAGCCGTCCTCAACCCCAGCTTATGTCTTCCCTCGTTACTTGGGATACGGAGACAGGGGAGATGATGTAGCCCAGCTTCAGAAAGTGCTTGTTCAACAGGGATTTATGACAACAACTCCAAACGGGAATTATGGCCCGGCAACAGTTGCAGCCGTTAAGAAGCTCCAGCAGGCTCATGGTATCAATCAAACAGGAAACGTCGGTCCGGCAACAAAGGATGTTTTAAACGCAACATCTACGGGCACTCCAAAAGATCAGCAAATTTCGGCGATACAGCAGGCCATACAGCAACTTTTGGCTCAAGTGGCGCAGATGCAGGGCAAGTAATTCTTTTGTCGCTGCGGTACGTATTACTATATAAGCTGATTATCATTCATTTACTTCTCTTTGCATTACAACTATAATTAGATAATATTAATATTCCAAATAATTAATAAAAGATAAATATGGCAAATCTCAATAAATTTTTATTTTTATCAGCAACGACCATAGCGGTCTTGTGCGGATTATTTAATTTCTTGACGCCGGCTTATGCTATGACGCCGACGCTTTCGCTTTCCAGCACAGGCGGCGGAGATAACGTACAGATAAATGTTATTGGAGACCCCGGAGTCAGCGTCTTGCTTTTTGCCGGATCTCAGACGCCGGTTTTGGGAAGCACCAATTCCAGCGGTAATTTTTCGGCAATCGTTAGCTCGGCAACATATGGGCTCGTTTCTAACGCAGTGGTCTATGTTAAAACAGGAGGGATAAACGGTTCTCAATCTAATAGTGTGAGCTGGCCATATGTCCAAAATTCAACAACAAATACTAATTTAACATTAAGCCAAACAGCATTATTGCTTAATGCCGGACAAACCTCAACAATAACCGCCAGCGCTAGCTATCTTTATTTGATGAGCAATTCAAGCCCCGCTGTTGCAAATGTTAATTTTAATGCCGCTCAGGTCACTGTCCAGGCGCTCACTTATGGATCTACTGTGGCAAACATATGCGTCGTCGGAAGCACGACGAATTGCGCAAGCGTGAATATAACCGTACAAAATTCCAGTGCGCAACAACTTACTTTCAGCCAGAATAATTTTTCAATAATTTCCGGTCAAAGCGCAACGGCAACTATTTATGGCGGATCAGGATACTACATAGTATCGAATAATTCTAATTCCGGTTCAATCCAGACAAATTTAACCAATTCTACTATTACCCTGACGGCCACAAGCACAACTGGCGCGGCAGCCATAACCGTCTGTACGACAGATATGAATTATTGCGGAATTATTAATGTCAGTTCAACTGCCTCAAACTCCACGGCCGTTACATTCAGCCAAACAAATCCGGTTGTGGCAGTCGGCCAGAGCACAACAGTAACCATTTACGGAGGCTCGGGCAATAGTTTTTATGTTTCATCAAATTCAAATCCAAGCTCCGCGCAGATTAACATAAATGGCAATATTCTGACGCTTGTGGGAATAGCAAACGGCACTTCCAACATAAGTGTTTGCGCCATGGCCGGGAGTTGCGGATCGATAATAGCCAACGTCAGCTCTACCGCAAACACCGGCGGGCCGATATCTTTAAGTCAAACAACGGTTTCTATTATGGCCGGTCAAAATTCCAATATTACAATTTTGGGCGGGTCTACTCCGTACAGCATATCTTCCAGTACGCCTAATATTTTTAACGGAGTTATCAATGGGAATATACTTACAATATATGGAGTTAATGCCGGCTCATCCACAGCCAATATTTGTTCGTCTGTGGGATGCACAACCCTATATGTAACAATAAACAGTACTGCGTCTACAATAAATCCGCCGACATTCAGCCAAAATAACATTTTATTAAATGTTGGCCAGCAGACAACAATTTCTGTGGCAGGAACGGGAAGTTATTATATCTCCAACAATTCAAATTCCAATATTGCATCAGAGCAAATTAACGGCAGCTCTATTGTTATCACCGCGATAGCATCGGGCGCAACTAATGTTTCCATCTGTCAGAGCGGGGGACAGTGCGCTACTTTATATATAACAGTTTCCGGAACAACAAATACTGCTACCGTCCAGCCGGTTTTAAGTCAGAGCAGCTTATCTCTAGCTTCGGGGCAAAGCGCAACAGTTTCTATTTCCGGTACCGGGAATTATTATATAGGAGGCAATTCAAACCTGAGCATAGCTTCCGCCAACATTAGCGCCAGTACGGTTGCCGTCTCGGCAATTACAGCCGGAAATACTAACATATCTGTTTGCCAAAATGGAGGACAATGTGCAACTTTGTATGTGACCGTTTCCGGAACAACAAACACTGTGGCGCAATTAATTTTAAGCCAAAGCAGTTTGTCTATGACTCCGGGCCAAAACACTACTGTTTATGCTACCGGCAGCGGCAGTTATTATGTTGCCAGTAATTCAACCCCAAGCGTCGCGTCAGTCACAATCAGCGGAAGCTCTGTAGTCGTTTCGGCATTAGGTTATGGTACAGACAACATTTCTATTTGCCAGAGCGGGGGACAGTGTGTTACTTTATCAGTCTCTGTTTCTATATCATCCTCTCAGCCAAGCACCAACACTCCGGTTGCAGTATATGTTTTCCCAAGATATTTAGGATCCGGAGACAAGGGTGAAGACGTGTTCCAATTGCAAAAGTTCCTTGTCCAACAGGGATTTTTATCAGTCGCGCCGACAGGACATTACGGCCCGGCAACAGTCGCGGCTGTTAAAAAATTTCAGAAAGCCCACAGTATAAAACAGACAGGAAGCGTTGGCCCTGCAACAAAAGATGCTCTAAACCAAAATTCAATTTCTACCTCGACTACAGGAAATTCAACAATGACCAAGGAGCAGCAGGCTTCTTCAATACAACAGGCCATTCAGCAACTTTTGGCCCAAGTGGCGCAAATGCAGGGTAAGTAAAGAATATAGCAGATAAAACAAAAAACCCGGATTAAAACTCGGGTTTTTGATTGAAAAAATATATTTTCCATGGTATATTCATGACATATAGGGGCATGGTTCAGTGGCAGAACGACGGTCTCCAAAACCGTAAACTAGGGTTCGATTCCCTGTGCCCCTGCAAGAAGCTGGAAAGCGAACCCGAGGGATGGGTCGGAAGGGAAACTCAGTGTCCCTTCCGTGTAGGAAATTATTCAAATGACCCATGATTGGGTACCCCGGTTTTGAAGGAGGAGCGGAGCGACGACGGGTTCTAGCGAAGCGGATTCCCAGCGCCCCTGCAAAATCCGAAAGCCGTTTTAATAACGGCTTTTTGGTTGTATAATTAGTAATGTTAATTAAATTAATCCAAAATGGAAAGTAAAAAGATGAACGTATTAAATGGAGCCATAACAACCATCTCTCTTTTTGTGTTATGCGCATTATGGTTATTGAAAATATCAGGGCTTAATTTGATCTATCAAAAATTTGATATTGTTCTTGGTTTTACGATTTTGTTTTTATTGCGGTCCTCTATAGCCTCATTTATCTCATGGAAAGATGACCCCAAGGGTTCCCCCGAAAGAAGTACAGGGATGGTTGTTATCGGTGTGTTCATTTTACTTTTTATTTGTATATACTATTTTTTAAAACCATTATTTTATTAAAATATTTTTATTAG
>Ga0316226_1004012_pt1 | contig 12060 bp, 6 predicted proteins | sample TBH18017metaG_FD_206009 | JGI IMG/M metagenome (GOLD analysis project Ga0316226, IMG submission 206009) | Freshwater microbial communities from Trout Bog Lake, Wisconsin, USA - TBH18017 | ecosystem: Environmental > Aquatic > Freshwater > Lake > Hypolimnion/Profundal zone | place: USA: Wisconsin... | reverse complement strand
CCCCCTGCCCCACCACGGATCACTGTGATAACGCGAAACCAAAGAAATATCGCGGAACACCACATTGGAAATGCCGCCCTCGTCGCGCAGTTGAATGCACAGACCGCGGCTGCCCGACAGGATGCGACAGCGCTCGAATAAAATATTGTGGATGTCGCCGGTTGTTTCCGTGCCGATCTTCAAGCCGGCGTCCTGGGTGCGGATGACGCAATCGTGGACATAAATGTTGGCGCAGTCGCCAAAGTCATTGGTCTGCCGCGTGGATTTTACAACAATCGCGTCGTCGCCGCAGGTAAGGCGGCAATTTTTGATCTCCACGTTGCGGCAATGGTCGGGATCAATCCCGTCGTCGTTGGGCACGTCAAGCCGGTTTTGCACGGTCACGTGGTCCACCAGCACATGCTCACAGCCAAGCAGGTGGAGACCCCAATACGGCGCGTCGCCAAACGTCAGGTCGCGCACGACGAGATTGGTGCAGCCCGTCAGCACGAACATTTTGGGCCGCCAGGCGGCGAACAGCCACCATTCATTCGGCGCGTCGTAATTCGTCATAAACGCCAGCGACTGGCCCAGAATTTTCCCCGAGCCGGTGATTTTCAGGTTGGCGGCGTTGCTGGCCATGATCACCCCATCGCCGGCGTAATCGCCCTGGTTGGTGCTGATGAGCAGCGTGCCCGCCAGATGAAAATTAATCCCAGCCTTGAGCTGCAGGGTGGCTGTGAGAAAAGTGTGGCGGCGCGGAACCAAGACCGTTCCGCCCGCCTGCGCCGCCGCGTCAATCGCGCGCTGGATGGCTGCCGTATCCAGCGTCGCGCCATCCCCCCGCGCCCCGAAATCGAGCACGTTGAAAGTTTTCGCCATCGCTGGAGCCCGGAATAGTGCCAGACCAGCAACCAGCAACACAAAAAAGTTTCGCAAGTACTTCATGACATGAGTGTCTCTATTGTAAGTAACGACGTAAGGCGACTCCATTCAATTTGAGCCTCGTCTCACCTCGGCTCCAGCACCAAATCCTGAATGCGTGCGGACATTGGGCCATCGGAGGATTCCCCCTTGAGGTTGCCGATTTGCTCATCTGGATCTTACCTTGACACTTTCGCAATTCCGCTTGTTCTGAGTAACTGAATCACTGCAACAGATTGTGTCCCTCGGTGGTTGAATTGAACTCTGCCCCATTGGCCAAGCGCGCGGGGGCATAGGGCGCGGCGGGAATGGACGGGGGGTTTTCGAGCAGCAAATCCGCCAGCAACTGGCCGGTGCCGGAAGCCGTGGTGATGCCCAAACCCTCGTGGCCGGTCGCCAGCCAGATACGGTCGCTCTCGCGGCTGGGGCCGATCAGCGGCAATTTATCCGGCGTCGTCGGGCGATGGCCAGTCCAGACGCGAAGGGCGGACAGATTTCCCAGCGCAGGAAGATATTCAACAGCACGCCGCAGCATGCGGTCGAGAATTTGCTGATCCACCCCCGTGTCCTCCGCGTCAAACTGGCGGGAGGAACCGATGAGCATCTGGCCGGTCTTGCGCGGCTGGACGTTGAACGCAACGGAATCTTTGCTGTTAGAATGCGCGCTCTTCAGATAGCCCAGTTCCACAATCTGGTGCCGGACATAGCCGGGGTACCGATCGGTGATGACCAGATGACCCTTGCGTTTGCGGACCGGCAGGCCGGGCGAAAGCGCGGGCGAACCGGCGCCGGCGGCATTGACGCTGCGGCCCGCGCTCAGCCGCGAACCGTCCTGCAATTGCACGCCGCCTTCCGGCAATAACGCCCGCACCGCGACGCCCCCGCGAAATTCCGCACCGTGCCGCCGGGCCTGTTCCATGAAGAAGCGCGCGGCGCAGGGCGGATACAACACCGCGTCATCCGTCACCCGCAATCCACCGGCCAAGCCGGGGCGAAGATTGGGTTCGGCCTCGGCCACGCCTTTTGCATCCAGCACTTCCACGCGCACACCGCGCTCGGAATAAAACTTTTGCTTCCGGCGCACCTCGGTCATTTCTTCATCATCCGCAGCCACCCAGAGTGTGCCGCAAGCATCGAACTCCACGTCGGCTGGCAGTTGCGGGCGAAGCTCATGCCACAGGCGGCGGGAATAGTGCGTCAGGGCGAATTGGGCCTCGGAGTCGTCCATCACCACAAGGTGACCCATGCCGGCGGCCGTGGTGCCGCCGCCGATGGGGCCGCGCTCAATCACCAAGACCTTCAGTCCGCCCCGGGCGCACGCCGCCGCACACGCAGCGCCGATGATGCCGGCGCCAACAATGATGAGGTCGAAGGACTGATTCACGCGCGAATACCCCAGCAAAACGGATCGCCTTCGTCAAGCAAATGGGTGCTTTCCGAATTCACAAACGCCGTGCCGGTGATAACGGGCAAGACTTTGCCAGCCGCCCGGTCGAGCCAATGGAACGAGCCTTGGAAGGCGCTGCCGATGATGCTTTCCTGCACCCACAACGCGCCCTCGGCGAGTTTGCCGTCAGCCGCGAGGCACGCCAGCTTGGCGCTGGTGCCCGTACCGCAAGGCGAGCGATCGTAGGCCTTGCCGGGGCAGAGCACAAAATTACGCGAATTTGCCCCCGCCAACTTCGCCGGGCCGTAAAGTTCAACGTGGTCAATCTCCGGGAAACCCTGGGCGTTGACGGCCCGCCGCACGCGCCAGCAATAATCAGTGAGCTGATCCACGTTGGCCAGCGACATATCCTGGCCATGCTGCTCGACTAGGAAGAACCAATTGCCGCCCCAAGCGACGTCGCCAGTGACCTGGCCGAGGCCGGAGACCTCCACCGTAACATGCTTCTTTGCGCGCCAGCTCGGAACGTTGGCAACGGAAACTCCGCCTTCCGGGTGCAACGTGGCGGTAACGACACCCACGGGCGTCTCAATTTTATGCTCACCTGGCTGAATCCGGCCCAAGTGCGCGAGCGTGACCATCAGGCCGATGGTGCCGTGTCCGCACATCCCAAGGTAACCGACGTTGTTGAAAAAAATCACGCCCGCCGCGCACGACTTGTCTTGCGGCTCGACCAGCAGCGCGCCGACCAAGACATCCGAGCCGCGTGGCTCATTGATGACGGCGGAACGAAACTGATCGTGCTGCTGGCGAAACACCTTCAGCCGGTCAGCCACCGTGCCGCCGCCAAGTTCCGGGCCGCCGGCGATGACCACACGCGTCGGTTCCCCGCCCGTGTGGGAATCAACGATCTGGATTTTCCTTAATTCCGCTTTGTTCGTCATCGGGATAGCATACCCGGCAGCGCCCAGCACGTCATCCCCATTTCTGCGGAGTGGCAAGGCGAGGGCTAACCCTAATGCCTTTCGGAAATTCCGGGCTTGAATCCCAAAGGGATTGGATCATCCAGCCCAAGGTTGCGACGAAGGAGCTACCCTGGGTAAATGCCCCAACCATGATCTACCCCAACGGGGTTGTATCGTCCCCACGATTTGGTGAGCGCGTGCCTGATTGCGTGAGTTATCCGGTGCTGGAATGGTGACCGTACGCAAGTGGTGACCGTACGCAAGTGGTGGCCGTACGCAAGTACTCTCCCTCTCCGCGTTTTGCGGAGTCGGCGGAGCAAAATGGGGAGCGAGCCAGGGCGAGGGGCTTCAACTTCATAGTTTGCTTCTCACCATACGGTTCTTTCGATAAGCCCCAAGCCAAGAACATTGCCATGCCGCGCAATGTCAGCAACACGATTCAATTCGCACCGACAAAACGAAAATTAAACCGGCCGGCTGGCGCCACACTGCCGCTCACATAAAAATCCATCACGTCGCCGGGGTGTTGCAAATTGTCCGCCCACTTGAAATCAATGGCGGTTTTCGTTTCCCCGGGTTTAAGCCCAAGGGCGGCGCGCGGAATCGCCAGTTGCAATTCGTTGCCTTGAGCCCGCCATTCGACAGGGGCGACTTTCACCCAATTCCAGCCGCCGGCATTCTTCTCCAGCCAGAATCTTCCCGCGGCGTCGCGGGCGCGATTCACAATGAAATCATAGCCCGCCCAGCCGGTTTGCGGATTTTGATCGGCATCAATCAACAGCCACATCCAGTTTGTATCCGTGGCCGGCGTCAGCGAAGCGGCCGTGCGGACGTAGAAATAGAGATTGGTTGCATCGCGCGCGACTTTGCACACAGCGAGCTCGTTGCGGCCGGAGGATTCCTGGTAGTGCGTTCCGGCGGCGCCGTTGAAATTGCGCGGCGCAGTTTCGCGGACATGCCCGGTAAACTCCGGCCGCACGTCGCGCCAGGCTGCGAAGTCCTCAGCCGGCAGGATGGTTTCCTCCGGCGAAGCCGCAGCCAGCGGTGGCACGCCTTTATAGCGGCGGACGTTCGCCACCAGTTGATAATAATAATTATCGCCGTGGCCGCCCTGCATCGGCTCAATGTCGCGGCTGAACTCCTCGGTGAACTGATCCACAAACACAATCGGCTTGCCCGGACGATCCCAGCGGCCCGCCGTCCATTCGTTCCAGCCGGTCACCATCACAAACGGCGGGGTTAATTCCAACGCGCGCTGCCATTGCTCCTGAAAGTTGTAGCCGAAGTTCACTGAATCGGACGTGATGCCCTGCCGGCCCTTGTGGAAACTGCGGCCACGCGCATTGCCGTCGCTCATATTCGTCACCTTGCCGTCGTCCGCACTCAGATTTTGCGCCACGGAAACATTCACCTGCTCCGGCTGGTTGGGATTGTCGGTAAATCCGTAAGGCTGCGGATAAGTGGCTTCCCAATGCCAGGCGTACGGGGTATTCGTCAGCGTGAACGGCCAGTGCGCGGCACGGAGCGTGAAGAACGCCTTCAATTCCGGGCTGGCTTCCGCCGGATCGCAGATCATCAGGGGTTTGCCCTGCCAATGGAACCACAATTCGGAATGCAGGTTTTTCGCGTACAGGTCATGGTAGATCTTTTCCGCCGTTTGGCCCGCCTTGGTATTCACCATGAAGGCGATTTGCGGTGTGCAGCCGCCCGCTCGGCGCACCTCGGCAAAGGCCGTACACAGCTCCAGGTAATTTTCCCGGTACGTCTGCGCGTTCGTCGTGTCAAAAATCAACACGTCCACCCCCGCGTCGGCCAGCAACTGCGCGTGTCGGCGAAGCACCCACGGATCATCGCCGCGATAATAGCCGAACAGCGGCTCGCCCCAATAGTAAGGCGTGCCAATGGGCCCCCAAAACGGGCTGGCTGGGTTTTTCAGTACATCCGGCTCACGCGCGAAAATCCTGGCAATGTCATAGGGTCCAGCCAGCAGTTCACAGCGAGGAGTATCCTCATGGTTGATGAAATAAAAAATGCCGACGAAGCGATTGGGCTTGGGCGGCCCGACTTCACCTGCCAGTGGCAGCGTCCGGCCCAGCGCGTCGGTCGCCGGCCACGGCACACCGGGATCTAGCTGGGCGAACGCAGTCATGACCATAAAGACCGCAAGGCATACGGCGGGGAACCGGATTGCTTTCAGATGGTGGTTCATGGTTGCCGGCTGACGAAACGGTAAATACCGCTGCCAACTTGCAAGACAGCCCAGCCAGCCTCCATTCTCACCAACTTCACGCCGCGCGCCCGGGCCAGGGAATGACCGCTTTCCGTGATCTGGTCGGCACTGCTCGCGGGCAGAACAATGGTGGCCGTGGTGTTCGCGGGAATTTCCGTCTCCAGTTCGAACTTGCTCGTCGTGCGCCGCCAGTTGCTCACGATGCGGCCGTGAATGGAATCGTAATGCGCTTTGACCCAGTGAATCGGCTCGCATGCCGGATTGCTCCCCGGCGTCGGCGGATGCGGGTGGATGACGATCTTTTCGTAGCCCGGTCCGTCGGCCTGGATGCCCGCCAAGTCGTTGAGCATCCATTCACACACCGCGCCGAACGAATAATGCGCGAAGGAATTCATCGAGGCATTCTGCTTGCCATCCATGCCGTCAAAACCATGCGCTTTGGTGTAGCTGTCCCAATGCTCCCAAATGGTCGTCGCGCCCTGCGCCACTTCGTAGCCCCAGGACGGAAATTTTTCGCTCTGAAAATGTTTCACCGCCAGGTCGTTTTCGCCCACGCTCGTCAGCACCGGCAGCAGGGGCCGCGTGCCCAGAAAACCCGTGGTCATGCCGGAATTTTCCGCCGTCTCGCCGCCGCGCAGTTTGTCCGCCAGAATTTTGCCCGACTTCAGGCGCAGATCAGCGGGAAGCAAATCCATGTACAGCGCCAGCGCGTAGGCCGTTTCCGTGTCCACCGCCAGCGTGCCATCCGCATGCACATATTTTTGGTTGAAGGCCGCTTTGATGTGGTCTAACAACTGGCGGTAATCCTTCGCTTCCCGGCCTTTGCCAATCGCCGCCGCCATGTCCGCCATCAATTTCGCCGAGTAGGCGAAATAAACCGTGTCCACATATTCCAGCGGCGTCTTCGTCCCAAACGACAACCAGTCGCCCCAGTCATTGCCCTGCTTGATACCCAGAAAATCCTTGCTGGTGGACTTGCGCCAGTCCATGAATTTCACCATGAACGGCCAGCAACGCTCGATGATGCGCGTGTCGCCATAAGCCTGCCAGACGGTCCACGGACAAATCACGCCCGCGTCGCACCACGCCGTGCCGAAATCCCAGCCGTGCTGGAACGGATACGGACAATAGCCCGGAAACGTCCCGCTGGGCCGCTGCGCTTCCATCACTTCGCGCAGCCACTTCGTGTAAAACGCCGACACGTCCGCGTTGAGGGTGGCGCAGTGGACGTAAATCTGCGCATCGCCCATCCAGCCAAAGCGCTCGTCCCGCTGCGGACAATCGGTGGGCAAATCCAGGAAGTTCGCGCGCTGCGTCCAGACGATGTTCTTGAACAAACGGTTGGCCATTGGATCGCTGCATTCAAAGCCGCTGGTCAGCGGCGTGTCGCTGTGCAGCACGATGCCAGTGATGGCGTCCTTGCCCGGTTTGCCCGGATAGCCCGTGACTTCGACGTATTGAAAACCATGAAACGTGAATCGCGGAGTCCATTCCTCCCCGTGTTTGTCCCCGCGCAAGATGTAATGGTCGGTGGCGCGAGCCTTGCGCAAATTTTCCGACATCAAGCGTCCGTCGGAATGCAGCATCTCGCCATAGCGCAACTTTATCTCCGTGCCCGCCGGGCCTTTGACTTTCAGGCGGACAACGCCCGCGAAATTCTGGCCAAGATTGAAAATATAGATGCCGTTCGTGGGCGACGTGATGGCGACCGGTTTGATTTCCTGGACCGGCCGTACCGGCAATCCGGGAAACGCTTCCAATTTGGCCGGGCGCTTGAAGCCGATGTCCACCGGATGACCTTTGATCTCCACTTTATCGCCCGGCGTGGCGCCATTGACATACTCATAAAACGTCGCCGGCACGGGGCCGTTTTCCCCAGCCGGAATCGCCGGCTCCCATTTGGCATCGTCAAAACCCGGCTTGGTCCAGCCGGGCATTTCCTTCCGCGCATCGCAGGTTTCGCCCATCAAAAAATCCCCTTCCCGGATCGGTCCATCGCCGGTGGCTTTCCATGATTGATCAGTCGGAATGATCTCGCGCGTACCGTCGGTGTATTCCATTTTCAATTGCGCCATCAGCGCCGGCGTCTTGCCGTAAGTGGCACGTCCGATTTTTTCTATGCCGATGCCGGTGAGCAAACCAAAGCCGATGTAGCCGGAATACCAGCCGTCCCCGAGCCACGCGCCGAGGGCGTTGCCGCCGCGCTGAATCAGCGGCGTCACGTCGTAGGTCTGGTAATACGCGCGCTGATGATAATCCGTCCAGCCCGGTGCGAAGCGCGCGTCGCCGACCCGCTGGCCATTCAGGTAAAGCTCATAGATGCCCAGCGCCGTGGCATAAATCGTGGCGCGCTTCACGGTTTTAGCGGCGGTAAATTCCTTGCGGAACTGGTGCGCCGGCGGCAGGAAAAGTGCGTTTGTGTCTTTCCAGACTGGCGTCGGGTCGCGAAATGAAATGTAATCCGCCTGCCAATCCTCGGGTCGCAGCAAGCCCATCGTCCACGTGGCGGCAGCACTCCAATGCGGTTTGCCGGCCACATCCCAGACGCCGACTTTCCAAAAGCACTCCTGCCCGGACGTAAGCGTTTTGCCGGTGTACACGACATTCACCGTCTGGTCGCCGGCCACTTGGCCGCTGTCCCAGAGATCGCCGGAATTGGCGGCAAGCAATTCCGCGCTCGAGGCGACCAGGATTTGATACGCCGTCTGTTTCGCGCCGCGCGCCGAGGATTCCACGCGCCACGTCAGGCGCGGCTGTGCCTCGTCCAAACCCTGCGGATTCACCCGATATTCACAGCGCAAAGCAACCGGCGCGAGTTCTTCCGCGCAGACGGGAAGCGCGACGGCAACAACCGCCAAAACCATGACCGTAAAACAGTTTCTGTCCAGATACATAATAGATGCGGAAGTTTGACGGATTTCGCCGCCCACCGCCATCCCGCATTCACGGGAATATCTGAAACTCGTTCACCGCCGGGGTGTCGGTGGATTCTTGGATGACGAGGCGGAACAGGCGGGCTCTGACTGGCGGGAAAGTGTCCCGTTTGCGACTGCCGATAGTGGTGCCAGCGGACAAGGTCTGCCACTGGCCACCCACTTGCGCCTGAACTTTATACTTCCGGGTGCGATTATAGGTATGGTCGTCCAATAGCACCGCCTCCACGTCATGTTCCTCACCAAGATCAATCTGCACCCAGCCATCGCGCGCCTTGGCATCGGCACCGGCCCAGATCGTGTCGAAATCCCCGTCGTTGACGTGGCTCTTCGATAGTTCCTTCTCCCGGCCCGGCCATTCGCCGGAAACCGTAACGGGCCTGCCTAAAGCGAGATTCTTGGGAGCCGGGAACACCGCGAGCGGCCCGTCCGACTCCACCACCACCACCGAGGCGATGTAGTCCGGCGGCGTGGCCGGCAGCGCGATTTGCACTCCCTTGGCAGTTTCCGTCACCGCCAGTTTTTGATCCGGTGCGGCAAGCAGATAGGCGCGTTTCACCTTGCTCTTGAGCGGCACCGGCAACCGGCCATCGTTCGGCCACTGAAATACATGCAGAAACAATTTGCCGGGCTTTTGCGTACACCGGCCGTCAAACGGCAGCCAGTCGAAGGCGCTGGCCGTGGTCCCGTGGATCGCTTCACCGTTGATCCGCATCCACGCGCCGAATTGCTCGAGGCATTGCCGGGCTTGCGGCAGGATTTCGCCCTCGGCGGTCGGGCCGATGTTGAGCAGCATATTGCCGCCCTTGCTGGAGACATCAATCAATTGCCGGAGCAAATCGGTGAATGGCCGGAAGCCCACCAGCCGATTGTAGCCCCAGTTGTTAGGCAACTGCATGGTCTGGCAGGTCTCCCAATCAATGCCGGGCAGACCGGTGGACGGCACTTCGCCTTCGGGAGAAATGTAGTCGCCGGCAAAGATGTACCCGTACGAGTTGGCGACGCTGATATCAAGTTTGCGCTGGGGCGGCAAATATCCGGAACGGTTGTCGAGAATGACGCTGGGCTGGAGCGAGCGGGTGTAGTCCTCCAACGCCTTGCCGTCCTCGGAAGTCCAGGATTTGCGGTCCCAAGTGCCATCGAACCAAATCATTCCAATGGGGCCGTAGTTCGCGAATAGTTCCTTGAGTTCCCCGTAAAGATAATTCCTGAATCGTTCTTTATCGGGGCTCCCGTGGGCGTAGTCATTGAAAGCAGGACGACCCGGCCAATCCGGGTGATGCCAATCCATGACCGAATGGTAGACACAGAACTGCAAACCCTCTTCATGGCAGGCGTCCGCCAGTGGTTTGAGCAGGTCTTTCCCGCCGGGCGTAATGCCGATGTTCCAGTCCTCATTCTGTTTCGTCGGCCACAGACAGAAGCCGTCATGGTGCTTGGTGGTGATGCAGACGTATTTTATCCCGGCCGCCTTCATCAGGCGCACCCACTCGCGCGCATCGTATTTCGAGGGATTCCAAGTCTTGGCCAGCGGACTGTATTGCGAACTGGGGATGTTCAGATAGTCTTGAATCCACTCCGCGCCACCAGTGATGGTTTGACCACGCCACTCGCCGGCCAGTTGCGAATACAGCCCCCAATGAATGAACATGCCGAACTTCGCATCGCGGAACCACTGCATCCGGGCGTCATGTGCCTCCGGCGACTCGTGAAAGGGGGCGGGGTCGGCTGCCGGCACCGCGCCAGACGTGAGCGCGATGGCATATAAGAGAAGGCAGGTCATTTTCATAATGAACATCCATTTCAAGGCGTTTCGTTTACAGCAATAAACGAGCGCAACCAGAAAAACAACAAAACTTCGGCGGTGCGCGCGTGTCGAACTTCAGGTTTCTGGATCAGGCTTGGTTGATGGCGCTGATGAGCTCCTTCATTTCATAAGGCTTGTGCAGGAAGGCCTGCGGCAACTCCGCGTGTTCGCCGTCCATCACCTTGCATTCATTGTGGCCGCTGGCGAGGATCACTCGCAGACCGGGCGCCAATTTCCGCAGGGCGGCCACCGTTTCCCAGCCACCCATGCGGGGCATAGTCAGATCGCACACCACGCAGCCAATCTCGTCCTGATGCTGCTGGAACACCTCCAACGCCTCCACGCCGTCCCCGGCGGTGAGGACGGTGAAGCCATTGCGCCGGAGCGCGACCTTGGCGAAATTGCACAACGACACGTCATCCTCGACCACCAGCACGGCGCCACACCCGGGCGCTCTTGCAACGGGCGCCGCCAGGGCCCGCGGAGGGGAAACCGCACTGGCCGTAACGGGTAAAAAGACGCGGAAGACACTGCCCTGGCCTGGCTCGCTCTCCACGGTGAAAGTACCGCCATACTTCGTAACAATACCCAGCGCCACCGACAAGCCCAGTCCGCGACCAGCAAACTTGGTGGAGAAAAACGGATCGAACAGTTTGTCGAGGTCGCCCGCTGCGATCCCGCAGCCGGAGTCCGCCACTTCGAAGCAGCCGTAGGCCGGGACTTGCGGCTGCCAATTCACGGGGAAACGGTTGACGGCTGGAATTTCCCCGGCGGGGACCGGTTTCACGGTCAGGCGAATGGTGCCGGAAGGTGTACTGCTGGCTTCCCAAGCGTTGGTGAGCAGGATGGTTAGCACCTGTCGCAACTGGTCGGCGTTGGCCAAAATGACTGGGCCCGGGTCAGGCAGCGCAGTTTGCAGCAGCAAAGTTTTCGGCATGGCCGCCGTCAGCATGGGCAGGCTGCGCCGGAGGAGACCGGCCAGATCCAGAGGTTCAGATTTGACCGAGGTTTGCCCTAGATAGAGCAGCATCTGGGAGCTGATGTCCGCAGCCTTGCGGGCGGACCGCAGGGCTTCCACCAGATTGTCATCGGGAGCCCCATGCATGGACTGCTCTCCAATGGCCATTTCCAGCCCCAGGGTCACGGACTGGAGTTGGTTGTTGAAGTTGTGGGCGATGGCCCCGGCCATGCGCCCCAGGCTTTCAGATTTCTGGAGTTGCTGATTGACCGCTTCCAGCCTCTGCTGCTCGCTCTCCGCCCGCTTGCGCTCGGTGATGTCCTCCACCAGCCAGATGGATCCGGCCGTGAGATCTTGCGCGATAATCGCCTGCCCGGCCAAGTGACAGGTAAAGGTGGAACCATCCTTGCGTCGCATTTCCGACTCGGTGCGGAAGACCTCCCCCCGGGCCATCGCCGCGTAGCCTTCGAGCCCAACCCGGACATATTCCTCAGGCCGGGCATAAAGCATGCGAGTTTCCGAGCCAACAATCTCGTCGTGATCATAACCAAAGAACCGGTCGTGGGCTATGTTGGTGGTCTTCACCCGGCGGTCTTTGAGGAAAGCGACACCGAGGGGAATCGTCGCCAGGATCAGGTGCAGGTCGGCAGCGAGTCGTTTTATATCCTCCTCAGCCTGCTTGCGCTCGGCCACCACCGACGCCAGCGTCAGGCCGGACAGCACAAGGACCCCCAAAAAGAATTGCACCATGCGCAGGTGTTCGAGCAAGTTGCCGCCGCCGAGGGAATAATCACCCCGGCCCGAGGTGGTGATGCTGACGGCAATCAGAGCCAGCAAAGCCAACAGCACAATTGTTACCTTGATTCCGAACCGCAGC
>Ga0316226_1004009_pt1 | contig 12068 bp, 9 predicted proteins | sample TBH18017metaG_FD_206009 | JGI IMG/M metagenome (GOLD analysis project Ga0316226, IMG submission 206009) | Freshwater microbial communities from Trout Bog Lake, Wisconsin, USA - TBH18017 | ecosystem: Environmental > Aquatic > Freshwater > Lake > Hypolimnion/Profundal zone | place: USA: Wisconsin... | reverse complement strand
ATGCAGTTGGAGGCCCTATACCAAAGCCACGCTTGGGACAAGTGGTGGTCAACCCGCTATCTGCTGAATTGATCGACTCCCGAAAAGATTGGCAGACCCTAGATTCTAAGCCTACCGGCACTAGTTCGCCACGCAACGGCAATTCTGCTAGAATTACTGTTTTGGAGAATATGCCTATGGCCATCAGCGACACCATCAAGAAAGGCCTGACTCGCGCCCCCCACCGCAGCCTGCTGAGAGCTACGGGAGTTGTGCAGTCGGAGGCGGACTTCGATAAGCCGTTTATCGCCGTCTGCAACTCGTTTGTGCAGATCATCCCGGGGCACGCCCACCTGGACGTGGTCGGCCGCAAGGTACGCCAGGCCGTACAGGCCGCCGGTGGCGTTCCCTTCGAATTCAACACCATCGGCGTCGATGACGGCATCGCCATGGGGCATGTCGGCATGAAATACTCCCTGGCCAGCCGGGAACTTATCGCCGACTGCGTGGAGACCATGCTGCGCGCCCACTGTTTCGATGGTATGGTCTGCATTCCCAATTGCGACAAGATCGTGCCCGGCATGCTCATGGCTGCCGCCCGCGTCAATGTCCCGACCATCTTCGTCTCCGGCGGCCCGATGAAGGCCGGCAAAACCTCCACCGGCCAGGTGATCGACCTCATGAATGTTTTCGAAGGCGTCGGCAAAGTGTCGGCCGGCGCCATGAGCCTCCAGACCCTCCAGGACATCGAGCAACATGCCTGCCCGACCTGCGGCTCTTGCGCCGGGATGTTCACCGCCAACAGCATGAACTGCCTGTGCGAAGCCCTGGGCATGGCTCTGCCAGGCAATGGCACGATTCTGGCGGTCGACCCGGCCCGTGACGAGCTTTTCCGTCAGGCCGGGACGCAGATCGTCGAATTGGTGCGGCGCAATATCCGCCCGCGCGATATTCTCACACGCAACGCTTTGGAAAACGCCTTCGCCCTGGATATGGCCATGGGCGGCTCGACCAATACCGTCCTGCATACCCTGGCCATCGCCATCGAGGCCGGCCAAGCCTTCCCTCTGGCCCACCTCAACGAAGTGGCCGCCCGCATCCCCTACCTGTGCAAGGTCTCTCCGGCCGGCAAGTACCGCATCGAAGACGTCGATCGCGCCGGCGGAATCACCGCCATTCTCAAGACCCTTTCCCAAAAACAAGACGCCCTTCACCTGGATTGCCTGACCGTCACCGGCAATACCCTGAGCCAGAACATCGCCAACGCCTGCGTCAAGGACGCCGACGTCATCCGCCCTCTGGACAACCCCTACAGTCCCACCGGAGGCCTGGCCGTGCTCTTTGGCAATCTGGCCCCCAATGGCTCGGTCCTTAAGATAGGCGCCGTGGCTCCGGGGATGCTGACCTTCAAAGGCCCGGCGGTAATTTTCGAATCCGAAGAATCGGCCGGCGCCGGCATCCTCGCCGGCAAGGTCAAGGCCGGCGACGTGGTCGTCATCCGCTACGAAGGCCCGCGCGGTGGGCCGGGCATGCAGGAAATGCTGGCCCCCACCTCCAGCATCATGGGCCGGGGCCTGGGCGAAAGCGTATGCCTGATCACCGATGGCCGATTTTCCGGCGCCACCCGCGGCGCCTGCATCGGTCATGTCAGCCCAGAAGCCGCCGCCGGCGGCCCCATCGCCCTGGTCCAGCCCGGCGACACAATCGCCATCGACATCCCCAATCGCCGTCTTGATCTTGTTGTATCGGAGGCGGAGTTGGCCCGGCGCAAGGCTGCGTGGCGACGACCGTCGGCCAAAATCGACTATGGATATCTGGCGCGCTACGCGGCGCAAGTGACCAGTGCGGATACGGGCGCCGTGCTGGGAAAGATTAGTGATTAGTGGCCAGTGGCCATTGACGCACAGACATGCTGCACAGCCCAAGCGTCCAACAGCCTGAATAATACCATGACCAACACTGCACAATCAGCGGAAATCGCGACCCTGGCCGATTCGGCCGATGGCATGATGATCGCGCGACGGGCTAAAAACTGGCTCTTTAGTCTGCTGCTGGTCATGCTGCTGGCACAGATCGGCCTCTTCGCCGCCGTCCGGGGCAGCGGCCAGTTGGCAGCCGCGGTGCATGTGCATAGCGCGACGGGCGTCGTTGCCGCCGACGCCCCGACGCCCAGCCAGCGCATGCTTTGGCTGGCCGAACTTCTGGCCTACCTGACCGCGATCATCGACTTCCTGGGTATCGCCCTGGTCCTCGTCCTGGCCATGGTACTGCTGCTGATGGCCAATATCATGCTTACACACCGCACCATCGGCATGGGAAGAGCCACCTCCGCTTTTATATGGTGCCTGGTCCTGGCCGCCCTTCTCTTTCCCTGGCAGGCATTCCTCAGCCCCCTGGAATTGAAGATCCCCGGCGTGCTGTATACCTGGCATGATCTCACTGATCCCGTGCGCGGAGCCAACTTTAGCGGCGCCAACTGGCACGCCAACGTCCTTCACTGGGCCCGCTTTGTGGTATTCCCGGCACTGGCGCTCATCATCCTGGTGGTTATTCAAGTTAAAGCCACGCGCGGGGCGCGCCTGGCCCTGGGAGAAAGCTCTGCCGTGCCCACCAGCGAGCCAACCGCTTGAAGCGCGGGATTTGCCATGAACGATCAGTCAAAGGATTACGCAAGGGGGCCTCAACAGCCTGAGCCCGCGCCCGGCAAGGATGGCCCTCGCGCCGGTATGCGCTGGTTGGTTCGCCGCAAAAAAATCGTGGCCAGAGAATTGCACGGCACAGAGGCTTTGGCCGGCCAGCAAACATCCCCGACGGCCTGCATAATGGAAGCGTCCACTGATCCGGCGGCACAGGGGCTGAACGAATCGATAATGGACCCCACTGTCATGGGCGAGCGCCGCCGTAAACGCAGCCATAATTTCACCTACCGCCTGACCATTGTGGCCATCGCCGCCGGTGCCCTGTCTTCCGTGGCCAGCATCGCCTATCTGGCCGTGGAACACGTGCCGCATGCCCGCATCATCGCCACCCTGGCCCTGGCCGTTGCCGTCCTGTCTTTGCGCCTGACGCGCCTGAACCGCCTTTCCGGTCGCCTCATGGGATACGCGGTCGCGGGCATCATCATCGCATCATTGGCTCTGGCCTTGTGTCTGGCGTTCCCGGCGCCGCACCACCCTAAGACGCCAGCCCCGGCGACAATCCGCAGCACCGGCGGTCAGAGTGCCGGGGCGACAACCCAGGAAGGAGCAGATGCCTGCACCCTCTTGATCCTGGAAACCCAACCAGCGTACGCCGGCATTGGTGCGTTCACCATGCATCAAAGCGGCTACATGAGCCTATATGGCATCCCGGCGAGTGGGGCAAGAAACCCTATGCAGGTCTGCCCCACATGCTAAAAGTCATGGCGTCGGAGGAGCTCAACCTCCTCCCACAGACGCGGCCAGCGACCAATGCAACGACGGGTATACCGCCAACCCTAGGCTGATGAAATTCTTCGATCTGCAAGCGGTCTGTTTGGTTGGGCACTGCCGACAAGACACGGCACATGTGGAGTGCGATGCCAACAGCACCGCTTTGGATCATTGCGCCGCTTGGCTAGCGAAGGGAAAGCGGCGGCGTTGCCGCCGCACTCCACAAAAACCAGCGCAAAGCGACGGGACGCCTGAATATTCAAACAGGCGATGTCACAGGGCACAACGGAAATGCCAGTGCCAAATCATGGCGTAACCAGTAGACAAGACCATCTTCTCAGCAGCCCTCCCTATGGCTTTGCTGCTGGTTGAAACACGGAGGCTTGGCGGCTAGGCTTTGTTAAGGATTTCTGGAACATAAGTTTAGAGGTTTGGATAACATGCGCGAAGAACGATCCGCTTTCTCCGGCCCCGCCTTCTTCTCCGAGGAGCTTGATTTCTGGGGCTCTGTCGCCGGCGACGTCTTCATCATCGAAGGCGGAAAAGTTTACATGCGCGGATCGATCTACGGCAACCTGACCGTCCAGAATGGCGGCCGTGTACACATTTTTGGCACAATCAAGGGAAATTTGACCGTAGATAAAGGCGCCAAGGCGATTCACAGCGGCAGTCTTGGCGGTGATGCCATCAACATGGGTGGGCGTATGTTCATCGAACGCGGCTCGACAGTGAACGGTAGAGTCAAAGCCAAGGCCGGCCAGACCATGGTGAACGGCCACGAGGTCGGGGAAAGCAGCCGCAAAACCTACTGAAATTTCCCCCGGCCAATCGTCTGTTTTCGACGATGAAATATCATGCGTCCCAGCCATTTCCCCTGGCGATCGAATCTTCTGAAATTTTTCTCGGCCTATAAAATACTCCCCACGCTTCACTTGTGTCATGTAACCGCCCTAGCATAATATGGATGAGGCGGCTTCGCTAAATCATCTTGTGCCGCCGTGCTCGTTTTACCCCGACGGCGTGTCGGATTTTGTTTGGTATAGACGATGGGCCAGATCTTTCACCCCAGCACGAACACCATCGCCCGTGTAAGCATCTTCGGCGGCGTGTTCATATTAGGCGTCATCGGATGGGTCGCCGGGGCCATCGACCGCTCGGGATATGTCACTGAGACCCACGTCATTCGCGACCAACCTGTGCCCTTCAGCCACCAACACCATTATAGCGGCCTGGGGATAGACTGCCGCCACTGCCACACCACCGCCGAAGTTTCCCCCTTCGCCGGCATGCCTGCCACCAAGGTATGCATGACCTGCCATTCGCAGATATGGACCGAAAGTCCCATGCTCGAGCCGGTGCGCCAAAGCTGGCGCACCGGCAAGCCCATGCAGTGGACGCGCGTAAACAGCCTGCCAGATTTCGTCTATTTCAACCACAGCATCCACGTCGCCAAGGGCGTAGGTTGCGTCATCTGTCATGGCCGGGTCGATCAGATGCCGCTGATGTATAAGGAAAACACCTTGCTGATGAACTGGTGCCTGGACTGCCACAAACAGCCCGAGAAATACCTCCGTCCGCCCGAGGAAATCTACAACATGGCGTGGCATCCTGACGGCCGGCATACAGATCAGCAACAGGCAGCCATGAAAAGCCGGTTCGGCGTAGATGGGACCGACCAGTTGGCCCTGGGCCAGGAGTTGGTCAAGTTCTACAAGATCGACAAGCCGCAGCTTACGAACTGCTCGGTATGTCATAGATGAGTATTGAGTTGTGAATGTATGAGTGAAAGTGGCAAGCATAAACACAAGTGCCCCGCGGCCAGTGGCCGGCGCCCAGAGGCTACCACCAAACCAACTCTCCTTCAGGACACGGGGGGAGACGGCCAAGCCAATGGGTTTGCCGTCACGTCCGCAACCGCAGGGCTGACCACTAGTGGAAGGCGATACTGGCGCAGTTTGGAGGAATTGGCAGCGAGCAAGGAATTCCAAGAGATCGTCGAACGGGAGTTCCCGGCGGCGGCATCGGAATGGAAAGACGACAAGGATGGGGTGAGCCGACGTAATTTTCTGCGCGTCATGGGAGCGTCGATGGCTCTGGCCGGAATCGGGGGGATGACCGGATGTTCCCGGCCGCCGGATGCTAAAATCGCCCCGTACGTCAACCCGCCGGAATCGGTGGTGCCGGGGAATCCCCAGTATTACGCCTCCGCCATGCCGCTGGGCGGCTATGGACGCGGCGTGCTGGTCGAGAGCCACACCGGCCGGCCGGTGAAGATCGAAGGCAATCCCCAGCACCCCGCCAGCCTGGGCGCCAGCGACATCTTCATGCAGGCTTCGCTCTTGGGCCTGTACGATCCGGATCGCTCGCAAACCATCGAAGAATACGGCCAGACCGGCACCCTGGACCGTTTCCTGCATGCCTTTGACCAGTTCGTGCGCCGTCTCGGCAAGACCGGAACCACGCCAGGCCAAATCGCCTCCAATGATGACCTGCGCCGCTTGGGCAGGTCCAATGTCCGCCTCCGCGTGCTGACCGAAACGACCACATCGCCAACGCTACTGAATCAACTGCAAGTGCGCCTGCCGGCAGTCTTCCCGAAAGTCCGCTGGCACCACTATGACCCCATCGGCCGGGACAACGCCCGGGAAGGCGCCAAGCTGGCTTTCGGCCGCGACGTCAACGTGGTTTATGGTTTTGACAAGGCCCAGCGCATCCTCAGCCTCGACAGCAATTTCCTGGCCGACCATAGAGCCGGGGTGCGCTATGCCGCCGATTACATCGCGCGGCGGCGTCTGCCGCGCCAAGCCAGTCCAGATTTGACCATGGTTCAAGCGGCCGACCATACCAGCGCCTGGCAAAGCCGCCTCTATGTCGTCGAAAGCACCCCATCGATCACCGGCACCATGGCCGACCACCGCCTGGCCCTGCGCCATCGACAAATCGAAGGCTTAGCCCGCATCCTCGCCGCACGCCTGGGCGTCGCCGTGCCGCCGGCGCCAGGAGTCTTGGGCGACGTCGATCCCGCCTGGCTCGACGCTCTGGTCGAAGACCTGCGAACGGCACCCAAAGGCGCGAGCCTTATCGTCGCCGGGGAATACCAACCGCCGGTGGTGCATGCCATCGCACACTCGCTGAATACGGCCCTGGGCAATGCCGGCACAACCGTGTTCTATACCGACGCCCTGGAAGGCAACGATAACGCCGGCGACGTCGAATCCCTGCGCAGCCTGCTGGACGACATGGATAGCGGCCAGGTGGATGCTCTGATTATCCTTGGCGGCAACCCCGCCTATACCGCTCCGGCGGACCTGGAATTCACCAGGCGGCTCCTGGCTTTTTCCAACGCCGCCTCGGGCGTTCAGAAAAAATTTTTCAGCGTCCACTGGTCCGCCTACAACGATGAGACCTCTTGCAACTGCCAGTGGCACCTCAACGCCACGCACTATCTTGAGGAATGGGGTGATGTGCGCAGCTTCGATGGCGCCGCCTCCATCATCCAGCCGCTTATCGCCCCCCTCTATGACGGCAAGTCGTCCATCGAACTGCTGGAAGCCTTGGCCGGGAATGCCCATGGCAACGGCTATGAGCTGGTGCGCGACTACTGGCGCAACACCTGGGGCGTCGGAGATTTCGAGACCCGCTGGCAGGCCTCTCTGGAGCGGGGCGTCATCGACCGGTCCGCCGCAGCCACTTTCCAACCGTCTCTGACCGCCAACCCGGCCGCCTGGACCGCGACCCCGGGCACGGCGCCCGACGTCAATAGCCTGGATCTGGTCTTGCGTCCCGATCCCACCATCTGGGACGGGCAGTTCGCCAATAACGGGTGGCTGCAGGAATTGCCCAAACCCCACAACCGCATCACCTGGGACAATCCCATCCTCATCAACCCCAGGACCGCCGCCGCCCTGGGCTTGCGGAACGATGATGTCGTATCCCTGACGCTCGGTGCTAATCAAGTCATGGGCGCGGTGTTCCTCATGCCAGGGCAACCGGAATACTGCCTTACCGCCACCCTTGGCTATGGCCGCACGCGGGCCGGGCGCGTCGGCAACAAGACCGATCTATCCGGCGGCTTCGATGCCTATCGCCTGCGCACCGGCGCATCGCCCTGGTTCGTTCCGGGGATCAAAATCCAAAAGACCAATGCCCGCTATCGCCTGGCCAGCGTACAGACCCAGCAACTCATGGAAGGCCGCGACCTGGTGCGCCATGGCACATCGCTCAGCGAGTTCGCCGACCCTCAGCCCACTAAGGAGCCGCCCGAACTCGGCGCCAACCAGGACCCCCGCAAGTTCCCACTGACGCTCTACCCGCCCGTCAAATATGACGGCTACAAATGGGGCATGACCATAGATCAGACGTCCTGCATTGGTTGTAACGCCTGCGTCACCGCCTGCCAGTCGGAAAACAACATCCCTGTCGTCGGCAAGGACCAGGTGCTGCGAGAACGCATCATGCACTGGCTCCGCATCGACACTTATTACAGCGGTCCGGCCAGCCTCGGCGACATGGCCGATGCCGAGGTCTACTTTCAACCCGTCAACTGCATGCAGTGCGAGAACGCCCCCTGCGAACTGGTCTGCCCCGTGGGGGCCACGGTTCACAGTTCTGAGGGGCTCAACGACATGACCTACAACCGCTGCATCGGCACCCGTTACTGCTCCAACAACTGCCCCTACAAGGTACGCCGTTTCAACTTCTACCAATACAGCGACCAGACCACCGCCACCTACAAGCTGATGCACAACCCCGAGGTGACGGTGCGCAGCCGAGGCGTCATGGAAAAATGCACCTACTGCGTGCAGCGCATCGACCGGGCCCGCATTGATGCCAAGCGACTCCTCAGCAGCGCCGCCCAGGCCGCGACGGCCCAGGAAAAAGCGGAATTGGAAACCCAGGCCAGAGCCGCTATTGGCGCCCTGAGCACCGCCTGCCAGCAGGCCTGCCCCACCGAAGCCATCGTCTTCGGCGACCTCAACGATGCCCAAAGTCACGCCCACGAACTTAAGTACCAAGGCCCGTTCAAGGATTTGGATTATGGCCTGCTGACCGAATTGAATACCAATCCGCGCACTACGTATCTGCCACGTTTGAAAAACCCCAATCCGAGGATCAAAGGAACCTGATTAACGCCCTGCAACCCATGTCCACCGCCGCCGCCAATCCTCCTGTTGTCCACCCGGTGCTGGCTCCGGGCCATACCTACCGGTCCGTGACCGATAAGATCTCCGCCGTCGTACTCACCCAAAAGACGCCCGCCTGGTGGACGATGAGCATCGGCATATCCTGCATGATTCTGGGGGTCTTCTCCACCGCTGTCATCTGGCTGCTCATTCGCGGCGTGGGCATTTGGGGCATCAATATCCCCATCGCCTGGGGATTCGCCATCGTCAACTTCGTCTGGTGGATCGGCATCGGCCACGCCGGCACGCTGATCTCGGCCATCCTCCTCCTGCTCCGCCAGGACTGGCGCACCAGCATCAACCGTTTCGCCGAGGCCATGACCCTGTTTGCCGTCTCCTGCGCCGGCATGTTCCCGCTGTTGCATCTGGGACGCATCTGGAAGTTCTATTACATCACCCCCTATCCCGACACCATGGGCCTGTGGCCGCAGTGGCGCAGTCCCCTGGTCTGGGACGTCTTCGCCGTCTCCACGTACGCCACCGTCTCGTTCCTCTTCTGGTATGTCGGCCTTATTCCCGACCTGGCCACGCTTCGCGACCGGGCCAAGCATGTGGTGGCCCGTGTAGTTTACGGGATCCTTGCCGTCGGCTGGCGCGGCTCGGCTCGTCACTGGCATCGCTACCAGATGGCCTATCTGCTCCTGGCCGGCCTGGCCACGCCGCTGGTGGTCTCCGTCCATACCGTCGTCAGCTTCGATTTCGCCGTCGGCGTGATTCCCGGCTGGCACTCCACCATTTTCCCGCCGTATTTCGTCGCCGGCGCCATTTTCAGCGGATTCGCCATGGTCCTGACTCTGGCCATCCCCATCCGCGCCCTCTATGGCCTGCACGATTTCATAACCCTTCGCCATTTGGAAAACATGGGCAAGATAATGCTGGCCACCGGCCTGATCGTCGCCTACGGCTACACCGTCGAGACCTTCATGGCCTGGTACAGCGATAATAAATACGAGATTTATATGTCCCTCAACCGCTTCACCGGCCCCTACCGCTGGAGTTACTGGGCCCTGCTCGCCTGCAATATCGCCACGCCCCAGTTGCTGTGGTTCCGCAGGATCCGCAGCAACGTGCCGGCCCTGTTCGTCATCGCCCTTATCGTCAACACCGGCATGTGGCTGGAACGCTTTATCATTGTCATCACCAGCCTCCACCGCGACTTCATGCCTTCGTCGTGGGGTATGTACTACCCAACCATCTGGGACTGGGCGACGTTCATCGGCACCATTGGCCTGTTCCTGTTCCTCATGCTCCTGTTCCTGCGTTTCCTGCCCATGATCTCGATTTTTGAGATGCGGGAACTGGTGCATCAGACCAACGAGAGAAATAGCCGTGGCCACAATGGCGCCTCCGCCGTCAAAGAATCGCCGGTAACCTGAAAAATGTCCGAACCGACCTCAAACATCTACGGTATCCTGGCCGAGTTCGACCACCCCGAACAGCTTCTGGCCGCCGCGCGCAAGACCCTGGAGGCTGGCTACCGCAAGTTCGACGCCTTCACTCCCTTCCCCATCGAAGGGCTCAGCGCCGCGGTGGGGTTCACCAAGACCCGCGTACCCCTGCTGGTCCTGGCCGGCGGCATCATGGGCGCCATGGCCGCCATGGCCATGATGTGCTACTCGGCCATCTGGGACTATCCACTCAACGTCGGCGGCAGGCCGCTGTTCAGTTGGCCGGCCTTCATCCCCATCACCTTCGAGTTGACCGTGCTGGGCGCGGCCACCTCCGCAGTCCTGGGAATGCTCGCCCTCAATGGGCTGCCCATGCCCTACCATCCGCTCTTCAATTCCAACCGCTTTGCCATGGCCTCGCATGATCGCTTCTTCCTGTGCATCGAGGCCCAAGACCCGGCCTTCAATCTGGAACGTACCCGAAAATTCATGGAAGACATGGGCCACTGCACCGTGGAAATCGTGCCCGCATAACCACATGTTCAAGAGTCTCATCACAAGTTCGCTTCGCTTCCGCTGCCTGGCCGGGCTTTGCGCTCTTTGCCTGGCCACGTCCTGTTGGCGCGACCCGCTGGCCGAGCAACCGCGCGTCGATACTGAGGCCCCCAGCGATTTCTTCGCCGATGGCGCCTCCGCCCGCTCGCTGGCGCCCGGCGTCGTTCCCCGCGGCCAGCCCCTGAACGACCCCGCCCGCTACACCGGCTTGGTCGATGGCCAACCGGTGGAAACTTTCCCCTTTCCCATAACCCAGCCCATCGTCCAACGCGGCCAGGAACGCTACAACATAAATTGCGCCCTCTGCCATGGGCAAACCGGCTACGGCGACGGCATGATCGTCCAACGCGGCTTCCGCCTTCCCCCCAGCTACCACGATGATCGCCTGCGCAACTCCCCGGTCGGCCATTTCTTCGACGTCATCACCAACGGTTTTGGCGCCATGTACGACCAGGCTGATCGCATCAGCCCCGACGACCGCTGGGCCATCATCGCCTACATACGAGCGCTGCAACTCAGCCAGCACGCTCCGATCGGCCTGCTGAGCCCTGCCGACCGCGCTAGCCTCCCCAACGCGCCCATCGCCCCGTCCGCAAACCGCCTGGGAGGTGGCCAATGACTCTAATCGCCCCAGCCGGACCACAACTCGATGCCCGCTTGGCCCGCGTTCAGCGCCTGGCATTGCTGGTTGGCATAGGCGGCGCCATCCTGGCGGCCCTGGGCTGTTACTCAAACAGCCGCCAGTTCTTCTTCACCTACCTCGCCTCCTACATGCTCTTCGTGGGCCTGACCCTGGGGTCCATAGGCGTGGTCTGTCTGCATCATCTGGTGGGTGGACGCTGGGGCTTCGTGATCCGCCGTCTCCTGGAAGCCGCCTCGCGAACCGTGCCCCTGATTATCCTGCTTTTCGTGCCCATCTTCCTGGGGCGCGGCGAACTCTACCGGTGGATACGCCAACCCGAGACCGGCCCACACAAGGCCATGTTCTTGAGTGTTCCATTCTTCCTGGCCCGCACCGGCGTCTATTTCCTTCTTTGGCTGATACTGGCCTTCTTCCTCAATAAATTTTCGCGCCGCCAGGACCTGGGCGACGATCCCGCCCTCACCCACCGCATGCGCCTCTTCAGCGCCCCGGCCCTGATTATCTACTGCCTCACCGTCACCGCCGCCTCCTTCGACTGGGTCATGAGCCTAACGCCTGACTGGTACTCCACCATCTTCGGGATGATTTTCCTCGTCGGCCAGGCCCTGACCGCCCTCTCCTTCTGCACTGCGGCATTGATGCTTCTGTCACGCTACCAGCCGCTGGCCTCATGCGTCAAACCCGCCGACTTCCACGACCTGGGCAACCTCCTGCTGACGTTCGTCATTCTCTGGGCCTACATGGCCTTTTCGCAGTACCTGATCATCTGGGCCGGCAACGGCAAGGAGGAAATCACCTGGTACGCCGATCGTCTGGCATCCTTGTCATGGCGGATCATCGGCCTGCTGCTGATTATTTTCCACTTCGCCGTGCCTTTCTGTCTGCTGCTCTCCCGGCAGATTAAGCGCCG
>Ga0316226_1004005_pt1 | contig 12081 bp, 8 predicted proteins | sample TBH18017metaG_FD_206009 | JGI IMG/M metagenome (GOLD analysis project Ga0316226, IMG submission 206009) | Freshwater microbial communities from Trout Bog Lake, Wisconsin, USA - TBH18017 | ecosystem: Environmental > Aquatic > Freshwater > Lake > Hypolimnion/Profundal zone | place: USA: Wisconsin... | reverse complement strand
CAGTCAGTGACGCCGCGAATTTGAACACAACCCTGATCCCTGGCGGGATCTCCGGAATCTATGGCCATTCGACTGTTATTTCCGTCAGTCAGGACGGGACGAATTGGTATTCTTATGCCGCCACGCCGGCGCTGTTTCCCGACAATGCCTTTCGTTGGGACGATGCCAACGCCTCGTGGACGGATGAATGGATGAATTCCACCAAGCCGCTCAATCCGGCCATCAACATTCCGGTCAACAGCACGGTGGCCTTCGCTTTGGACCAATTCATTGGTTCCTCCGGGGGGAGCGGTTATGATTTGGCGGCGTCCGGTTATCCGTGGATTCAATACGTCCGCGTGCAACCCGGCGCCGGCACTTACACGGTTATTGACGCCATTGCCGCCGTGAATCCAGCGGTGGTGGGTGACGCGCTGTCCATAACGCCGGACAATCTGTCATCTGGAATCACCAATCTGGCATTCCAAAATCCGGCGGACACCTGCCAGAATCTCATCTCAATTAACTTTGATTCCGTGAGCGACATCGCGAAAGTGAGCACGGTGGCATTGAGCGAGTTTTCATCCTTCGCGCCGGCCATCGGCAACGTGTCCAGCGCGTACCAGATCACAATAAGCCCCGTGACGGACGCCAATGCCGTGACTTATGTCGCGGACATCGGATTGCGCGCGGGAGGCAGTTACACCGGCAACGGCAGCGATTTGCGCGTGTATCAATGGAGCGGAACGAATTGGACATCACAGCCGTTCACCTACAATTCGACCAACAATGAGGTTCTCGTGGCGGGAGTCACGAATTTTTCGACGTTTGTCCTATCGCAAATCGTTCCGCCGCAGATAAGCATCCAGGCCGGCACAAACAGTATTAAATTCCAATTCACGCCCGCGCCCCATTGCGGCGGGACATTGGAACGTTCGACGGACCTTGTGACGTGGACCGCGATTTCCACCTTCACGGCAACGAACGCGCAGACCGTTACCTTGCAGGACACCCAAGCTTCGGCGAGCCAGGCGTTTTATCGCTTGCTGTTAAACATTCCGTGAAATGCGCAGGGAAAAAAAATCGCAGTTGAAATCAGGAGGCGCGTTCGCTTCAAGCGGGCGCGCTTCCCCCAACCGCGGTTTCACGTTGATCGAATTGCTCGTGGTGATGGCGATCATTTCGATTCTGGCGGGGATGCTATTGCCCGCGCTGTCCGGAGCGAAGTCGCGGGCGAAACGCATTCAATGCGTGAGCAATCAGCGCCAACTGAACATCGCGGCGCAGTTTTACGCCGGCAACAATTCGGACTTTTATCCGTACGCCTACTATTATGACGAGTCGAACAACATTTATTACTGTTGGGATTTCATAACGCATGAGGATACCGGGAGCGTTGTTCCCGGGGTGCTTTGGCAGGGGCAGACCAATCCAAAAATCCAGCAATGCCCGTCGTTTGAGGGGAGCGCGGATTGGGGCGGGGATCCTTACACGGGCTATAATTACAACACGAGCTACATCGGGCACGGCCAGGGGGAAAGCGCTGATGATCTGACGGGTGAAGCGGCCCCGGTTCCCGCGAAAACGTCTGCTTTGAGTCATCCGACGACAACCGCCATGTTTGGCGACGGGCAGTATTCCGCCGGGGCGGACAAATTCATGCGCGCGCCGTGGCCGAATCCTGGGGACGCCAATTTCAGCGGGCGTTACGCGGGCACACAGGGCTTCAGGCACGATGGCCGGAGCAATGTTGCTTTTGGCGACGGGCACGCGGAGTCGCTGGCGGCGTGTTACACCAACAACGCTGATGGCGCGGCCAACGTCGCCACCGGCACGGGTTTTCTATCGGCCAGCAACTCGATGTACGAGTCGCAGTGAGGGGCCTACTGATTCTGAGCGACGGTCAATTGCAGGGCGATCTGCTTGGAAATTTCAGCCGCCAAGTCCACGTCGCCGCCGAGGGAACTGCGGGACTGGACGGAGACCACGGTGATCCTGCCGTCCAGATCGGCCACTTTGACCCAGACGTTGTGCTGGTTGACCTTGGCCTGGAAGGTGTTATTGACAACATTGTCCACCAGCAGCTTGCCGTTGCGGTTCAAGACGACCCGCGTGGCGTTGACCAGTTGCGGGAGGGGTTTTTCGTAACGGCTGACGATGGTGTCCTTGGTGAACGGAACGCCGGCGACCGACTTGCCGGTTTCGGTGCCCACGCACCCGGAGGACAGAATCAGCGCGGTGGAAACAGCGAGCGAAAATAATGATTTAATTCTCATGTTGGCCCTTATCCAACCACCATTGGCGCGAACGTCAAGCGCGAAAGGCGGGCCGGGAGGGGGGCTTTTCGTCACCTTTTGCGCGGGCCGGCGCGGCGGGCGTCCAGGGGATGAAAGCCAAAGGGGATCGCCGGCGAAGCGGGCTTAAGGCGGAAATCGCCGCGTTGCGGGGCGACGAACAGGGGATCGGCAAACAGGGAGTGAATATCCCAGCCCCACCAGCGCCAGTCCTGGAATTTCAACACGCCGTCCAACGGGGGATGAGCGGGGCCGGCGCGGGTGTCGAAATAGATGTTGTGATCCATGACGAACCCGGTTCCCGTCCAATCCCCCCCCAACAGCCTGCCAGAATCGAAATAGACGATGTTGTTGGAAAAGGAAAACGACCGATGCGGCTCCGCCCGCGTGCGCATCAATTGGCAGTCGTGGTTCAGGGCGAAGATGTTGTTGCGAATGACATTGCTCTCGCCGTAGTGCTGATGAAATCCGGCGCTTTGGCAGCGATAAACGATGTTGCTTTCCAGGACGATACCCGAACTGCCTTCGTCGGTGTAAAGGCCCCAGCCGCCGTAAAGGAACACGTTGACATCGTGAATCAAGTTGCCGCGAATGATCGTTCCGGGCTGAAGGCCGAGCGTGTAGACGCCCCCCATGTCGCTCAACATGCCCTGGCCGATGTCGTGCAGATGATTATACTCGACCACGTTGCTCCGGGACGGAGTCGGGCCGTATCCCCACGACCACCCGACGGAAATGGCGGTGTAAAAGGTGTGGTCAATTTCGTTGCGGGCAATGAGGTTGTCCGCGCTCAACAGCGAGAGCACACCCGCCGCCGGCGCATGGACAAGGCCGATATCGTGAATGTGGTTGCCGGTGATCTGGTTGGCGATGTTTCGCGCCGCCAGCGCCGCCGGCGCGTCGGAATCGCCCAGACGCACGCCGCCGCCGCCCAAATCCCACATCTGGCAGCCGTCAACCTTGTTGAACCGGCAGCCGTGGCCGAAATCAACCGCGTAACCGCCCAGGCGGGTGAAGCGGCATCGTTGCACGGCGCAGTGAATGGCAAAGCGGGCCTGGAGCGCGGCGCCGATCTCCACCGCGGCCTGGGGGTCCATGTCATTTCCGCCGGGCAGCGGCCAATCCGCTCCGGCAAAAACCAAGCCGTCAAATATAATGTCATGCGCCGGGCGGTCCTCCTCCCCCTCCAGGCGCGCCAGATTGCAAAGACGGGGCGCGGTCATCGCGGCCGAGGGAACGTCTTCCCCCGCGTCGGGCCAGTACGTGACCATGCCCGTCCGCTCTTCCAGCCGCCATTGGCCGGGCCGCGCGGCGTCGGGGGCATTTTCGATGTAATAGCGGGGGTTGGATTCCATGTTATTCGGGAACACGTCGCCGGCGAGGGAAACGACATGGGAGGCGGCGTTGACGGAGCGAATTTGATTGCGGGACTGCGCCCAGGCGTCGAGGAGAACCAATTCCACCCCGCCGTCGCGCGCCCAGGACTCCTTCACATCACCCGGCTGAAAGCGCAACTGGTTGGGGTGGTCCTTGACGGGGCCGTCCACGCAGCGGAAAAAACCGTCCGCCGGGACGCGGGCGCGGTTTTTGCGGGCGCCGTTGACGAAAAGCTCGTGGAAGCGCCAGCCGCCGGGCGCGCGGGTCTCCCATAAATTAGGATTGACGGATGATCGGCGCCAGCCCGTCAGGCGGGCCTCGCCGGTGATGACCGGGGTTTCGCGGGGATAAGCCGCCAGAACCAGCCCGGAGTCGTCCGGTGTCAATACAATCGGCCGGTCCAGGGTGTAAACGCCGCCGCGCAGCACGACGCGGATTTCGGCTCCCGGCGCGGCGCGATGGGCCGCGCGGGATTTTTCCAGGGCGCGTCCGAGCGTCGCCAGCGGCCCGTCCGCTTTGTTTATGTTGACAGAATCCAGGCGGCCGGAAGCGTGATCGTCGCCGCCGGGAACCACGTAAAAGGTCAACGGCCCCGCCATCGCGGCGCCCGCGCAAAGGCAGGCCACCAGCAGAAGGAGGAGCCTGGGCCGCGCGCGGGGTTCGCGTATCATGTCAGTCGCGGAAGTTCTCGAAGCCCAGCGCGACCGGGAACTCATGGGCGCGCACAGCCGCGATCACCGCCTGCAAATCGTCCCTGCTCTTGCCGGTGACGCGGACGACATCGCCCTGGATTTGGGTGGTGACTTTGAGTTTGGTGTCGCGAACGAAGGATGTGATTTGTTTGGCGGCGGCTTGTTCGATGCCCTGCTTGATTTTGACGACCTGCCGCGCGTGGCCCAGGGGGGAAAGATCGGGCGGCATGGACTCGACGCTTTTCAAGCTGATTTGGCGCTTGGCGAGCCTGGTGATGACCATTTCATGCAGGGCCTTGATTTTGAACTGGTCCGGGGCGGAGAGTTTGATTTCATTTTTTTCGAGCGCGATCTCCGCGTTGCTCCCCTTGAAATCGAACCGGTTGGCCAGTTCCTTTTTGGCCTGGTTGACGGCGTTTTCGATCTCCATCGGATTCACCTGCGAAACAATGTCAAATGACGGCATGACGGGATGATAAACGACCGGCTATGCGCCGGTCTATGGCAAATTCATCCAGATACCAACATTTCCCAAAACTGGCGCGGGGAGAGGATTTTTATCCCATGGCGGCTTTTGAGAGAGAGGCGATAAAAGCGGCGAAGAGCACGTTGGTGTCGAAGAGGACTCTCACGAAATGATTTTGAAAACATCCTCATCTGTGTAGAAGCCCTGGGAGCGGGCCAGCGGCACGAGTTCCTGCCGCGCGGCGCGAAGCGCGCGGCGAAAGAAGTCGGCCTTGATCGCCCGGCGGACATATTCGCTGCCGGTGACTCCTTCGGCTTTGGCCATTTTGTCAAGTTTCCGGCGCAGGTTACCGGGGAGGCCGATGGTCAGAGCCGTTCTAATTGTGTAAGACAATATAACACATTTTCCGAAATGTAAAAAAACGGGCGTTTCATGTCCGGCCCGGGGATGGCGGTTCCGGTTTTGATTCCGGGAAGAGGATGCGGCGGAGGTGCTGGCCGGTGTAACTTTCCGAGACCTTCGCAATCTTTTCCGGCGGGCCTTCGGCGACGATGCGCCCGCCAGCGTCGCCGCCTTCCGGCCCCAAGTCAATCACCCAATCGGCTGTTTTGATCACGTCCAGATTGTGTTCGATGATCAGGAGGGTGTTGCCGGTGTTGCGCAGTTTGAATAGAACGTCCAACAGCCTGGCCACGTCGTGGAAATGCAGGCCGGTGGTCGGCTCGTCCAGGATGTAAAGGGTGTGGCCGGTGGCTTTCCGACCCAGCTCGGCGGCCAGCTTCACCCGCTGGGCTTCGCCGCCGCTGAGGGTGGTGCCGGATTGCCCAAGCCGCACGTAGCCCAATCCCACCTCCGCCAGCGTCAGGCACGGGTCGTAAATTTTGGGCACGGCGCGGAAAAAAGTGACAGCCTCGTCCACGGTCATGCCGAGAACGTCGGCGATGTTCATGCCTTTGTAGTGAATTTCGAGCGTTTCGCGATTGTAGCGGCGTCCGTTGCAGGCTTCGCAAGTGACGTAGATCGGGGGCAGGAAGTGCATTTCGATTTTGATCAAGCCGTCGCCCTGGCATTTCTCGCAGCGTCCGCCCTTGACGTTGAAGCTGAAACGGCCGGCCTGGTAGCCGCGGATTTTGGCCGCGGGCAATTTGGCGAACAAATCCCGGATTTGGTTGAACATGCCGGTGTAGGTGGCGGGATTGCTGCGCGGGGTGCGCCCAATGGGCGTCTGGTCAATGACGATGACTTTGTCCAGGGATTCGAATCCGCGCAGAAGCCGGTGTTTGCCGGGCTGCTCCTTGGAGCCGTAAAATTTGCGGAACAAGGCCCGGCGCAAAATGTCGTCCACGAGCGTGCTTTTGCCCGAGCCGCTGACGCCTGTCACCGCCGTGAACGCGCCCAGCGGAATGCGGGCGTCTATGTTTTTCAAATTATTCTCCGTCGCGCCCAGGACTTCCAGCCAGCCGCGTTCGAGGGAGGGTTTGACGCGCGTTTTTGGGATGGGGATTTTCAGGTCGCCTTTGAGATACTGGCCGGTGAGCGAGCGGGGATTGGCCTCGATGTCCGCCACCGTGCCCGCGGCGACGAGTTCGCCGCCGCGCACGCCGGCGCCGGGGCCGAGGTCGAGTACGTAATCGGCGCGGCGGATGGTGTCCGCGTCGTGTTCGACCACCAGGACGGAATTGCCGAGGTCGCGCAGGCCCTCGAGAGAGGCCAGGAGGCGGTCGTTGTCGCGCTGGTGCAGGCCGATGCTCGGCTCGTCAAGAATATAAAGGACGCCGACCAAACCGGCGCCGATCTGCGTGGCCAGGCGGATGCGCTGGGCTTCGCCGCCGCTGAGCGTGCCGCTTTCGCGGTCCAGCGTGAGATAACCGAGGCCCACGTTTTTAAGAAAGGACAGACGCGAGCGAATCTCCTTTAAGAGTTCCGCCGCGATTTTCCGCTGAAATTCGGTCAGGCTCAATCCGGCGAAAAACGCATCAGCCTGTTCGACGGACAAGGCGCACACGTCCATGATCGAATGGCCGGGAATGGCGCGTCCGGGGATCGGGCCGCCTAAAGTGACGGCCAGGATTTCCGGTTTGAGGCGGCGTCCGGCGCAGGCGTCGCAGGGTTGGGGGTTCATGAAGCCGGTGAGGCGGTTTTTGGTGAACTCGCTTTCGCTTTCGGCGTACAAGCGCCGCAGGTTTGGGATGATCCCTTCAAACGTTTTCTGAACCCGGCTGATTTTGCCGGCGCGGAAAAAGGTGAACGGAATCTCCTCGGTCCCGGCGCCGTGGAGGAGTTTTTGCCGGAAGTCTTCAGGCAGGTCCTTCCACGGCGTTTCCATGTTCTGGCCGAAATGTTGAGCCACGCCGCGCAGGAGAGTTTTGTAATGGATCAACAGACGCTTGGCCCCGCGCCGCCAGGGGAGCACTGCGCCCTTTTCCAGCGACTTTTCCGGGTCAGGCACGATCAAATGTTCGTCGAAAACCAGTTTCTGCCCCAAGCCGTGGCAGACGGGGCAGGCCCCCAGCGGCGAGTTGAAGGAGAAATGTTTCGGCGTCGGCGGGTCAAAACTCTGGCCGGTGGCCGGACTGAAATTGCGATTGGAATACACCGACTCCGCCCACATCGCGCTGCCAGCGGGCGCGTCGCCCGATTGCTGCAAGAGCGCCAGCCGTCCGTCGCCCCATTTGATCGCCGTCTCGACGGAGTCGCCCAGGCGAATCCGCACCTTGTCGTCAATGACCAGGCGGTCCACGACCGCTTCGATGGTGTGGCGCTGTTTGGGGTCCAGTTTGACGCGGACGTTGCTGCCCAGTTCCACGGCCTCGCCGTCCACGCGGGCGCGGACAAAGCCTTCGCGGGCCAGGCGCTCGATGACGTCGCGGAACTCGCCTTTTTGTTTGACGATGACGGGAGCCAGGAGGACAACGCGGGTTTTTGGGGGCAGGGCGAGGATTTTGTCAACAATGTCGCTGGTGGTCTGGCGGCTGATGGGCCGGCCGGTGACGGGGCAATGGGGTTGGCCGACATTGGCAAAAAGGAGGCGGAGGTAGTCGTAGATTTCGGTGGTGGTGGCGATAATGGAGCGCGGATTGGCGCCGGAAACGCGCTGTTCGATGGCGATGGCTGGGGAGAGGCCCTCGATGAAATCCACGTCCGGTTTTTCCATCTGGTCGAGGAACTGGCGGGCGTAGGCGGAGAGGGACTCGACGTATTTGCGCTGGCCTTCGGCGTAGATGGTGTCGAAGGCCAGGGACGATTTGCCGGAGCCGCTCAACCCGGTGAGGACGACCAATTTGTCGCGCGGGATGGAGAGGCTGAGGTTTTTGAGATTATGCTGGCGCGCGCCGCCAATCCTGATGAATTCCTTGGCCATGTCTTTGAATCATGCAATCAGAGCATCCCGCCAGCATACACCGAAGGACGGGAAAAGCAAAGATTCACAATGTTACCGGCTGCCAGCTTCCTGGGATGGCCTCACTCTCAATGCCACCAGAGCGATCATCTCGCGCGCGGAGGAGATTTTCATCCACCAACTGAGGGCGAAGTAAATGGCGGTGGCGGCAATCATGGGCAGGAAAACCTCGCCCAGGCGCTGCGGCAGGGAGGCGTGTCCGAAATGGGCCTGCCACAAAAGCTGTCCCTGCCAGGCCACCCATGCGGCGGCCAATCCGGCCAGCGCCAGGGCCGGGAGTTGCGCCGTTGTTTCCCTCATCTCCAGCGCGCCCAGTTTTTTGCGCAACGCCAACACCAGCAGGAAAAGGTTGCAGGCGGCGCTAAGGGTGTTGGCCAATCCGAGCGCGCCCGCGCCCAAATGAAAGACAAAGAGGAAAATGGCCGCGAACAACAAATTGACCGTCAGACAAAACACGCTGATTTTCATCGGCGACACCAGGTCTCCCACGGCGTAAAAGGCGCGGGCGAAAATGTTCACCAGCGAAAAAGAAACCAGCCCCGGCACAAGGCACATCAGCGCGTAACTGACCTGCCCCGTGGAATACGAGTCGAACTTTCCCCGCTCAAAGAGCAGCCGGATAATCGGCGCCGCCAGCGTGAACAGCAGCACCGAGGCGAGCCAATTGACGAAGATGATATGCCCGGCGGCCTGGCGCAGCGTGGCGCGGAATTGGGCGAAGTTTTTTTCCAGCGCCAGCGCGGACAAGGTCGGCAGGAGAAAGGTCGCCAGGGAGAGGCCGAAGACGCCCTGGGGCAATTCCATCAGACGGACGGCGTAAACAAATTGAGCCACGATCCGCCCGTTCTGTCCGAAGGCCAGCCCCTGGGTGAGCAGGACATTGATCTGGAACGCCGCCACGCCGATGGCGCTGGGGATCATTTTGGCCGCCACTTCGCGTACCGTCGGATCGCGCCACGGCGAAACCCACTGATAACGGAATCCCTCGCCCCGCAGCGTGGGAACCTGGAAAAGGGCCTGCGCCACTCCCGCCGCCAACACGCCGAGGGCCAGGGCGAAAATCCGGGTGTCAAGCGTCCTGCCCATCAGCGGAGCCAGGAACAAAACCGAGGCGATCATGACAATGTTCAGAACGGCCGCGCCCAGCGCGGGAATAAAAAAATGGCCGCGCGCATTGAGGATGCCGATGAAGACCGCGCCCACGCAAGCCAGCGACATGTAGGGGAACATCAGCGCCATCAATTGCAGCATCAGGCGCGTTTCCGGTTTCCACCATCCCAAGGCCAGCAGCGCCCCGATGACGGCCATGACCACGACGACAATCGCGCTCGAAACGGCGATCAACCCCGATAGCACCGCGTTGGCCGCGCGCCACATGGACACCTCGCCTTCCGTTTTTTCTTTGGCTTTGAAAATAGGGATGAAAGCTGCCGTCAAGGCCCCTTCCCCCAGGAGGCGGCGAAAGAGATTGGGCACCGTGTACGCAAACGCGAACGCCCCGTACACCGCGGTCGTTCCCATGAACGCCGCATAAACCTGCTCCCGCACCAGCCCCAGCACCCGGCTGGTCAGCGTGGCCGCCCCGATCCCTCCCGATGATTTCAACATCTTCGACATGAAATTCCGAACGCCGGCCTCCGCGCCTATTCGCCCAAAACGGCCAGTTCGTTCTGGACCAGCCGCACCAACGGCTTGACGGTTTGGCGGCTGAAATCAAACCGGCAATCCGCCGCCTCAAACAACTTGGGCAGCGGGCGCGAACCGCCCAGGGCCAGGGCGCGATGGTAGGCTTGCAAGGCGTGCGCCTTGTCCTTTTTCGCGTTGCGCCAGACTTGCAGCGCGCCGAGTTGGGCGATGCCGTATTCGACGTAATAAAACGGATGCAGGAAAATGTGCAGTTGTCGGTGCCAAAGAAGGGCGCGCGCCTGCTCGTGCCCGCTCCAATCCACGTCGCCGCCAAAACGGTCCATCAATTCCAGCCAGGCCAGCCGCCGTTCGCCCCGCGCGTGGCCGGGATGCGAATAAATCCAATGCTGAAACGCGTCCACTGTTGCGATCCAGGGAAAAATGTCCACGATGCCCTCCAGATGTTTGCGCCGGGCGCGCCGCGCATCGTCTGTCGAGTAGAATGTCTCAATGAATTCGTTGCCGAGCAATTCCATGCTCATGGAGGCGACTTCGCAGAATTCAATCGGCGCGGAGCGGTAGGCGTATAAATCCTTCTCGCGCGCGGCCAGGGCGTGAAAGGCGTGGCCGGCCTCGTGCAGGATCGTCTCGACGTCGCGCTGCATGCCGACGGCGTTCATGAAGATGAAGGGCAGGCGCGATTCGGCCAGGGTGGATTGGTAGCCGCCGGGGGCCTTGCCCTTGCGGTTTGCCAAATCCAGCAAATTTTTTTCGCGCATCAGGCGGAAATCGCCCGCCAGCCCGGCATCCAGCTTGTTGAAAATTTCCTGCGCGCGGGCCGACAGGACTTCCACGTCGTCGAACGGACGCAACGGCGGCAGGTTGGAGGGGTCCACCGACAGGTCCCAGGGCCGCAGCGTTTTGAGGCCCAGCTTTTCGCGCCGCCGCGCCTGCAACCCGCGCAGGACGGGCATGACTTCGGACTCAATGGCCTTGTGAAACTTTCGGCAGTCCTCGGGGGTGTAGTCGAAGCGGCCGCGCGCCTTGAAGGTGTACTGCAAATAATTGGGGAAACCGGCGTTGGCGGCGATCTGTTCCCGCAACTTGAGCATTTGCTCGAAAAGTTCCTCGAAGCGGTCCGCTTCCTGCAAACGGCGGCGCGTGGTCAGTTCCCAGGCCTCCTGCCGCAAAGCGCGGTCGGGTTCCTCCTGGTAACGGCCCATTTGCACCAGCGTTTTTTCTTCGCCCTGGAACTTCACCGTCAACGAACCCATCAGCTTTTGGTATTGTTGGGAAAGCCTGGCCTCCTCGGTTTCCAGCGGCACGTTTTCCGGACGGAAGATATCGGCCTGCGCTTGCGCGCTTCTATCAAAAACAAAATAGCGCTCCTGTGAAAGCCCCGCCCGCGCCGGATGCTCCAGGAAAAGCCGCGCCAGCTTGAACTGCCGCGGCTTGGCCCGCGGCTCGATCTCTTCGATGAAACGCAGGTAGGCCGTTTCCGCCCCGGCATTGTCCGTGTGGCATGTCATGGCGATATGGCGGCGGGTGAATTCCTCGTCCAGGGCGGCGGTCAATTCGCTCCCGTCCAGGAGCCACCGTTCCAACTCCGCCGGCGCGCGGGCCGGAGCGGCGGCGGATTCCAGTTTATCAAACAAAGGCTCGATCTGGCTCCAATCGCCCAGGTCCGTCTTTTCCGGCACAAACGCGCGCGGCCGGAAAGGCGGCTGCGGCTCAAACGGCAACAAATTCATGCCCGCCAACATAAAGCCAACCCGCGCCGTTGGCGACTTGGGAGTTAAAAAAAATGCCAGCCACAGATGAACACAGATTGACACAGATAAACTATTTTGAGTTCACGCGAATGGTTTATTCATCAATTTGTTAATCCGCGGCTAATTACCCCATAATAAAACGATGGGATGAGGGATTTTTTGCCGTCCTCCCGCGCAGCGGCAGAGGCGTTTGGCTTTGGCGGCGCGGAACGTCCAATAGCCCGATTAAGATTGGCGGACAAAAAATGGTTGGTAAAAACCAAAACAAGGTGATGTTTTTGCCTAAAGCCACTTAAGAACCATGCCGATGCCATGACTGCAGTAGTATAAATGTTGGCTCGCTTGGAGGCTGTTTGCTTTCAGGCGTGGCAGAAAAGTTCGGCAATAACTCAAAAAATAGCGGTTGAAACCTACATTCCGCATTCCGTTGACGCAAGTTTCCATTGCGTAAGTGACTTGAGGACAACGATTAAGG
>Ga0316226_1004003_pt1 | contig 12085 bp, 7 predicted proteins | sample TBH18017metaG_FD_206009 | JGI IMG/M metagenome (GOLD analysis project Ga0316226, IMG submission 206009) | Freshwater microbial communities from Trout Bog Lake, Wisconsin, USA - TBH18017 | ecosystem: Environmental > Aquatic > Freshwater > Lake > Hypolimnion/Profundal zone | place: USA: Wisconsin... | reverse complement strand
TGCTCTTAGTGACGTAGCGAAAGGCGCTTTCCCTCCGGGTATGGCTGAAGCCTACCATTCTGTTATCAGAGACCAAGACGGTTATCTGCACGGGCTGTTAGACAAGGCTGTTGACGTAAACATGGCCAAGCTCCGGAAGGCACGTAAGGATGCTCCTAAGCAACAGAATCTATTCAACAAGCTGGCTGCAGAAAGCACTAAGTATGGTGTTGACCCTACGGATGCTGAGTCCATGGATAGGGCTACTAAGTTCTCTATGGGTTATTTGGAGTTCAACCCGGACGGTACTGAAAAGGGTATGAAGTACCAGTACTTCGATAGCGCAGAAGCGCGTAAAGAAGCCATCAAAGCTCACAACAAGAGTAAGCCTGAAGAAGAACGGTCTTTCGCCGTAAAGGATCCGGATATCAAGACTAAGCAGAAAGCTGAAGAAGTGCGCCGTATGTACAGCCAGCTTAGAGAGTCTTGGAAGGATCTATACAAGTCCATGCGGAACACCAACCAAGCTATGCTCAAGGAGTTCAAGGACTCAATCTGCAACCGTATTGACGAAGCCGAGCATCTGGACCATGACACCAAGATCTTCCTTAAGAAGAATCTGCTCACCCGTTTGGCTGAAGCTGGGGTTATCCATCCCTATTTCTCTTTGGGTCGTGAAGGCGATCATTGGCTTGCTGCAGAAGTTCCTAACGAGTACGGTGCATACGAATCTTTCGTTACGGCATTTAAGGATCCTCTTTCAAGAAGTAAGGTGGAGACTGACCTTAAAAACAAAGTGTATGCACACGAACTAAAGAAGAACCTCGGAAGAGGTATGCCTCAGAACGAAGCTAAGCAGGCTGCGTACAACTCGGCTGTGAAGCAGGTGCGTGTTTATTCGAACATTAACCAGATCGATTACCGAAGGATGTCTCCGGGGTCTACCATTAACGAGATTTTGGGAATCATCGAAAGCAAAAAACCTGCTCGCAAGGCAGGGGAATCTGAAGAGGCCTATCAAGACAACGTCCAGCGTTTTAACGATATCGAGCATGACATCATGCAGATGGTCATCAATGCTTTGCCAGAAACGGCTTTCGTTAAGAACCTTCAGAAACGTAAGAATACCCCCGGTCATCTAGAAGACATGGTCGATGTATTTGAGCGCAAGACCCGTAGCAGCGCACGGCAGATTGCTAACCTGAAGTTCAAGCCTAAGCTTAGTAAAGCTCTGGATGACATGCGCGACTACACAGCTATGCTGGGTAAAGGAATGGATGAAGTGCGAGACCCCAATACGGGAGAAATAACGCAGGAATCCGTGCTACCTAAAGACAACTCTCTGCAGGCTGCTTACCTAAATGAGTTCGAAAAGCACGCTAGCGCTATCTTTAACCCGTCCCCGAAGAATGTATCGGGTATTATCAAGTCGGCTCTGTTTGGCGGTACGCTTGGGTTTAACGTGTCTTCCGGGCTCATCGCCTTGTCGAACTTGCCTATGATTGTGTTCCCCTATCTTGGTGCTGAGTACGGTACGCAAGCTACCCGTAAGGCCATGGGCGAAGCCCACAAGATAATCCGCAATAGCGGTAACTACCGCAAGGTTCGAGCTTTGGGGCCTGAAGAAGCTAACGACGTTAGCGAAGAAGCGATGAAGTCTGGGTGGTCTTTTGGTAATTACGGGCCTAACACCAAGATTGGTAAAGAATTGGCTACCCTGTATGACGTTGCTTCTAGAAGCGGTCAGTTGAATCGTTCTCAGCTTTACGAGAATCTGTTGGGTTCTGCTCGTACTACACCTCTTGATAAGTTCAACGCTATGTCTGGGTGGATGCTGCACACAGCAGAACGGTACAACCGTGAAGTCACCTTGGTAGCCGCCTATAAATTAGAACTGGCTAAGCTGAAGAAGCAGGGTATTACCGGGGAAGAGGCAGAAATAAGAGCGGCTAACAAGGCTGTATATGATGCAGAAATGGCTAATGGAAGTATCTCGGCTTCCTCAGCTCCTCGTATTGCTCAGGGTGACCTCGGTAGTATCGTCTACATGTACAAACGGTTCGGCGTAACCCAGTACTACCTGCAAGCAAAGACGCTTTATGACGCACTGAAGGGCGAGACTGATCCTAAGGTTCGTAAAATGCTGAAGGACAGATTCTGGAGTCTTACTGGTGCAACGGCGTTAATGTCTGGTGTGCAGGGTCTTCCGATGTTTGGTCTGGCGGCGATGGTGTACAACCTCTTCAAGGATGACGACGAAGAAGACTTCAATATGAAGATGCGCAGGCTCATGCCTGAATATGTATACAACGGTCCCGTTGACTATCTGACTGGTTTGTCTGTTGCATCCCGTACCGGTCTTAGCAACTTGATTATCAAGGAGCCGCGTAGCTCTGGGGAATCTTCTTCGTTCTCACAAACCCTTCTTGATTCTGTGGGTGGTCCTTTCCCAAGCATGGTAGATCGGTTCCAGCGAGGTCTGGATAAGATTCAGAAGGGTAATGTGGAGAGAGGAATTGAGGATCTCTTTCCGGTAGCTGTAGCTAACGCCCTTAAAGGTGTGCGGTATATGACTGAAGGCGCTAAGACTCTTCGAGGCGATACTATCTATGATGATATCGGTCCGGGCCACGCCATGATGCAGGTGCTTGGGTTCACCCCATCAGAAGTCGCTAAGCGTATGGAATTTAACGCCAAGCAAAAGGGACTATCACAAGCAGAAGCCACTAAGGAATCCCACATTAAGAGTAGGTACTACAAAGCCTATCGTGAGCACGATAGAGAAGGAATGCAAGAAGCTCGTCAGGATCTACTTGATTTTGGAACTAAGCATCCTGACTTAGGCCACACTCCCGGTACGGTAGATAAAACGCTTAAGGAATCTTTGAAGTACCATGAAGGACACACAAAGAAAATACTTATGGGCAACGAGTATCCGAATAAGCATTTGAAAGATGTCCACGATGCTATGAAGGATCTAGACATCGAGCCATAAAAAGAAGCCCCAGTGCGAGAGCTGGGGCTAAAGATCCTCAGAGGGGAGAGAGGAAAAGCAACAGGAGAATGAACGTTGCTAGGGTTAGATTACCACACTATGAGATGCGCCAAAAGCGCATACCCAGCAGCCCTCCTTCGATACGCTCAAACCCCTTAATTTTCATACCCTTATCTCTAGCTCTGGACATCATCTGGTTGTGCAGTTTGTCCGTATTCACAGCTGGTATGAACACCGATGAGCCGGGGTCGAACGTATCCCAATCTATCTTTATCAGAACACCATCAGGACGCAACGTCTCCTTCGTCTTCTTGTGCGGTACCTTCGTCCGGTGCGGCATATTCCACCCAATCACATTTAATTCTTAATACATCAATCGATGCAAAGTTATGGTGCGTACCCGATCCCATACGCTTCTTAACCACCTTAGCATTAGTAGGACTTTCTTTAAGCCCATCGATCAACCCCTCATACGGGATATTCTTATTAGCGCACCATTTCCGCAAGTCCGCCCTGCATAAAAACAGCTCTTTGGTATCGTACTCGTAGCGTATAGTGAACCCATTCTGAGGGACAATGGCCGGCACCGTTATGGTGTTACCTACATCGTCACCTTTCCGCAAGTCAGCGGTGCTTTTAATCCCCAATGTATGATTGTTGTTCTCCATCCAGTACATACTGATGATCTGTTGCGGGTCGATCACGAGCTCATTTGTATTATCTAATATCTTACCGATGGTGACGCCCATCCACATACGTAGGTTCTTAAGGTCAAACTTAACAAGTCCTAGCTGCTTGGCAAGCATCAATCCAACCATAGCATTAGCGACCATGACCGAGTAGAACCTCTCCTGTGCAGAGAAGCCAAATCTTACATCCAACTTACGCTGAGTCTCAAAATATAAAGATCTTACGTAGCCGATGTTTTCTATGACGTATTCTAGGAATGGTAGCCCTGCATGCCCGTAGTTGTTGATTAACCGCAAGCTGAGTCTGTCAGTTTCTACTTTATTAAGTCCCTGCACCTTGGTGGCACGGGTATCCAGAATACGCATCATTTCGCCGGCCGGCATAGCCTTAAGGACTCGAATCTTCTCGGTAATAGACGTATTGCCTGAACTAATACACATCTGCTTCCAAAGATCACCTCTAACCCGCTCCTGATTTACGGAAGAGGCCATACGGTTTTTCTGCATGCCGGATGTGTAGTTGTATGTGAACGTGCTCAGATCTAATGGCGAAGCATTGGTTACCTCATCAATAAAGATAGGCAGATTCTTCATCACTTCCGCACGGAGCATCTTAGAATTCATCGTATCGGAATCTTTCAGGATAAGCTGTGATGGGTCACCCCATATACTAGCCCCGGCGATCATTGATGTTGTCTTACCAAGCCCTGACTCAGGACTGTAGATATGGAAGATACCGGCATTAACCGGCGTGAACGCAGTGAAGATAGACCCAAAGGAAAGACCGATCGCAAACTGATGCAGCTCCATTCCGGGTTTGTTATAAAACTCCATGGCTGCTAGCCATTCTCCGAATACTCCCTTTTGTTGGAGGGCCGGGAACAGCGGACCAGTCATAGTCGTTGGCGGGTTGTACTCGATTACAGCGGTAGTTACACCATCTACCTCACCCTTATAGATCTTCTTGTCCCCAATAATAAAGGTGTCTAACCTTTCTCCTACCCATCCAAACTGCCGATGGGCTACGTTTGCTTTTGATTGATTCTGCATAGCTCCCACTGATTCCAAAATGTAGTTTTTGATCTCATCGATCTTCGGTGCGGTTACACCATTAGCGTAGAGACTCTTTCTGAACTCTTCCGTAGACGATACTGCCGTCATAGGTAATGTGAATTCCCGTACTCCGTCCCTAGGAAGATGTAGTCTGATAACAGCACAGTCCCCGATGTTTCGTTCATTAAGCCGGTTGTTCACATAGATATCGTGGTGGTACACCATAACTTCAAAAGTCTGGTCGTCCTTCTCTACCCGCTTGTAGATTCCACCATTCTTACCCCGAAAATATGGATGTGGTGGGGAAGGTATCTTATAGACAAACTCTACGTCCTCTTCTGATCCTTCTGGCTTGGCATGTACTATGTTGTCTTCCGCCGTAGCTTCTGCTACTTCCTTACCAAGAACGATCGGTGACGAGATGGTGCCCCAGAATGGGCACGACTTACACACATCCCCTCGCCCATGCTCCGCCATATTCGAGCACAGCGTCTCACAACGGATCGGACCAACAATGTTACTGACCTTCTTATGGGTGTACTCCTCATCGAACTCAGGGTACTTCTCGGAAATAATACGTATGCCTTCGTCTGCGTCGTCACAGAACTTGGCAATAGATAACCCTGCTCTCCACAAGGGTTCAGGCATAGACTCTTGGCTTTCGTAGATGTATGCAATATGGGCACACCCTCTACCCTCTAAGCTCTTCTGGAGCACTAACCTAAAAGTTTTTACGTAATTACCTAGGATAGCTTTGGTGGTCTCGTCTAATTCACCTTGCTTAAAGTACCTACGCGCCGAGGATATCGGCTCTCCAAGAATACCCTTGAGGTGTTCGAAACTATGAGCGTTGCCTACACTTACAATCTTTACTTCTCTAGGGTTCTTATCCTTGAAGTTGAAGGTTCCCGGTACCCGCAAGATTCGAGCCCTGTCTGATGTAACACTAGCGTCCGCTTTAAGATCGTGGGTTACACAGGCCTTCTTCAACTGATTGGCAATAGGCCACCAGTCGTCAGAGTTCACAGGTTCTTCAAAAGGCCAGTACACATGTATCCCACCACCGGAATTAACCATGGTAGGCCTTGGCATGCCTGATTCCTTACAGAAATTTTTTAGTGCCTGTACTGCCTCTGATTGAGTTTTGTACGGCTTACCCTCCCCACAGTCTAAGTCTAAAAACAGCGATTTAAGCTGAAGTGAATTGTATGAGCAGCGGCTACTGCCGTTTTCGAAAGTGGAAAGAGCGAAGTATGTATCGAGGTTATTGGCGCACATCTCACTCGCTGCAGTCTCAGCGGCTTCGATATCGTCATAAAACTTCTGTACGTTCTTCTTACCTATCCCGAAGATGCAGTAGTAGCCCTCATCACTAAGGACGCTTTTTAGGAATTCTAGTCTGTCCATGTACGGCTACTCAGAAGAAAAAGGGGGTAGGACTCCTACCCCCACGAGACTAACCTAGGTTAATTAGTCGTCCCACTCGCCAACCAAATCCTCAAGCGATTTAGAGGGTTCAGCTGTAGGAGCAGATTTCTTCGGAGCGGCTTTCTTGGGTTCTTCGACTTCGTCTTCCTCATCATCTTCGACGGGGGCCGGCTTAGCCTTCGGCTTTGGCTTCGGTGCTTCCTCTTCTTCATCTTCCTCAACAGGTGCAGGTAGAGCGGCCTTGGCAAACCCTGACTTCGGTGCATCCTTAGTCACACCATCGGTCTGTGCTACCGTGAGTTCAATAGCCTTCTTAGCGTCATCGGAGTCCTTGAGCTCTTGAATGACTTCCCACTCTTCCTCAGTAACCACACGAATCGGGCGGAATACCAGCTTAGGAGTAGGGCTAGAAGTATCGAACTTCATCTCAGTCACAACACCCGACATAGGTGCATTCTCACGTTGCAGGAATTCTGCATACGCACGGAGCGGAAGCTTACCCTTAACGCCTTCACCAAAGATTGACGTAGCGGGGAGTACCAACTGATAGACTTCTCTCTTATCGATCTCACCCTCAATAACAACAGCAAGGCGCTGACTGAAACGGCAAGCGCGGCCATCATTAGGTGCTGAACCCTTGATATTCTGTGGGCACTTGAGGCAGCTATCGCACTGCTTGTTTTTTACGCTCGGATCAGGACGTTGGCTGTCGCTAGACCAGCACTCAGGACGAACAGCTTCACCTTCTGCATACGTGCCCTTGTAGTAGGTACGAGATACATTCGGAGCCGCCTTAATAATTACGACGTTCATTGAACGTTCTTCAGAAACACGGTGCTCTCTACCACCAATGAATTCACGGAACACGCCACCCTTGATGCTGATACGACGAGAACCGCGTTGGGCACCACCCGCAAGAGCATTGGTTACATCATCTGCACCGACATTCTTCATGAAGTCCGGTACGCCACCTTTAAACAGAGTTAGTTCACTCACAATCATTCTCCTTAGAAGTCTTCATTAGGATCAAAATTAATAACGATCTGGCGGTCATCGATTATGCCAGACTCCTCGACAAGCGCCTTCAACGCTTCTTCTACCTTACTGATCTTGAATCGGTATACACCCCCTACTTTAAGATGCGGGATGGTGTTGTTCTTAACCCAAGATCGTACGGTGTTAGCATGCACAGAAAAGTGCTTAGCTAAATCTTCTACTGATACGTATGGTTCTTCTTGCAACATTAGCTTTTAGGCCTCCTCACTGTTACCGAATACTCCATGTTGGTGTTGAGTCCGGGCGGGATATCATCCGGATGCTCTTCCATGTATGCCTGTAAATTACCTTGGTGCAGTCGCTTCTCCAACAAATCGAGCAGGTTACGCTCCACGATGAACTGGTGCATCATCCCCCAATCAGAAGGAATGTAAGTGGTCTTAACAGTACGGTAAGCCGTACCTGCCGCAGTCTTGACAGATTCTAGACCCAACTCACGCATATGATCGTTGATGGCGATTTTGACCTGCTTCATCTTCTGTTCGAGTTCCTTAAGTTCCCGATCAATCTCCGTCTTTTTGGCGTACATCTTGGCGTACACCCCAACCAATTTTTCCATAGATAAGTCCGACATGATTTACTCCTGTTGATCTCGGTCTAGAGCCGATGTGTGGATCGTACTACCAAAAATTAACAATGTCTACCTTAATCTAACAAATTTTTGTAGAGGTCGATAAGTTTATCGTTCTCATCGATACGGCCTTCCAGCATTTTGTATACGTGTTTTTCAGCGTTCGAGCCTTGAAGCTTTACCACAGTAACGGGGTGGCGTTGCCCTGCCCTATGTGCACGAGCATTTGCCTGAGCGTAGATTTCTAGACTGGAAGTTGGTCCCCACCATACGATCGTGTCTGCTGCTGTGAGCGTAACCCCGTGCGCCGCTGCTTGAGGTTGGATAATTAGGATACGCGGATCTGGTTGGGATTGGAATCGTTTGAAAATTTCCGTTCGCTTACCTGCCGACACTTCGCCGTTGATTACTTCTGCACTGAACCCGTCTGCGATTAACTTCTCTCGTAGCATTTCGATGGTGTGCTTGAACGGCACGAAAACCAAAATCTTCTGGTTAGTCTCATCGATTACTTCTTTAAGGACTTTATATCGGTTGGATATATCGAACTGTATTGTCTCACCGCTATCCGCATAAACCGTGCCGCAATTATGGACAATGATAGGGCCTTCCTTACCAGCTACAACAAACCTAGACCGGGGTCCGCAGTTAAGTAAGTCGTAAGTTTTTTGTTTTTGTTGGGTGGGAGCGTCAGGGCTAAATCTATAGGCCAACCCGCCTTCAAGCGTCTTCTCAAGGTGACAGGTTTGAGTCCGTATTCCTCTGCTGCTTGCGCTACAGTTATTTTCCCCTTCGGCGTATCTATCAGAACATTCACCCGCGTGTTGCGTCCCTGTTCCTTGGGTGTAGCCCATCTGCAATTCTCCGGTGAATATGGGCCGTTGTTGTCTATCCTGTCCAGAGTAAGTCCAGCCTTGTGTGTAGGCCCCATATCTGACCAGAACATATCGAACGAGTCGTACCATCTGTGACACACCGTAATCCCCCGTGCCCCGTAATTTTTGTAGTCTTTGTCCGATGGATCGTGACATCTTCGTAGCATATTGATGTAGTTTGAATAAACTTTCGTCTTGCTCATTTTGTGTGTTTCGTTGCCGTGATGGCACCCACAGCTCCTCGGATGTTTCCTGTGTTTCGTTCTCAAATATTGACTGCGACGAATTACCCGTTGACCACAATCGCACAGGCACAGCCATGTCGCGCATTGCACTGAAATTCCACTCGTCGTTCCAGCACGCTCTATAACTGTCAGGTACCCGAACTTCTGCCCTATTAAATCTTTTGCTGGGTTTGCCATAAATAATATCCTCCGCTGTCTGCCATCCTGCGGTTGTAAGAACCCTATGATCCGAAGTCATGTTCACGCCATAACATTCGCCCACTTCTTTTTCCCCACGAAACACAGAACCATCTTGTCTTACCCACTCTTCTCCATCCCACACACGATGTAATGGGGTTACATGTTGAATAGGTATCCAACCAAATTCCGTGAGGACAGGCGTATTGTGTGCTATACAAGATATTTGTAGTAATTTATTTAAACCCACCGCCGCGTTGACGGCTGTGATCTGCTCTCCCGCTGCTTGGACAACCAACTGGTTACGTAACGCTTCGTAGTACTTCTTCTGCTGTGGGGTCAACTCGACTATACGAGTAACGTAAGTCATCTCCGGTAGATCAAGGCATTCTTCCTTAGTGAATCTAATCGCCGGTTGAAGAGCTTCGTATACGATCTTGTCCGCGTTGGGCCTTATTGTCCATCTGAATGTGGACACCTTCTGCATCACCATATCCTTAAATGAAGTGAAGAACTGCGGCACCGAATTCGGATTAACCAACTTAGCCAAGCCATACGCATCCACAGGAGACTGTGCTGCTGGCGTACCTGTCATCATCCACAACCACGTATCAGGAGTGATAATTCTGTTAAGTACTTTCCATCTGGTAGTCTGGCAATTCTTGTAGGCGTTACAGTTGTGTACTAAATATCCATCCCCAACATAGTAGTTAGGTGTTCCTTCAACTTCGAGGTTGAATACAGGTGTTCCACGTCCTTGTTCTTTATGCGTAACACTTTCCACCCAAGTTCCAATAATTTTGCTTCCTTCTTCCGATCTTGGATTTTCCTTGCACTCGTGGCGTGGCTGTTCCCACCCACTTCCAGCCCTATTTTCAATTCCGGATTTGCAAAATCTAGCTTGTAGTTCGTGGGATAACCTTCTTGCCTCTTCCCCAACGGAACTGGGTAGTTCCATACCCAACAAGGCGGTAGAACCTGCCTTATCAATAGCTCCATAGGTGTGATACCAGTTCCGTTCCCGCCCCGCACCACAGGCTTGTGGCCTATCTGTTTCAGTTTTTTTGACATGTTCTGCTTGTAAGTCTCCGAACGCACTACCCCCGACGGGTTCCCCCGTTCCTCTGGTTTCATGTGGTTGAAGTACGATGCCCCCGGATTTCGTATGTGATATCTCTTCCGAGCGCAAGATCGAGAGCAGGTCAACCCGGTTTCCGGACCATTCTTCCGGTGCCATAGATATGCTGCCTTCTTTACCAGATATGCCGTCTCGCATATTGGACAGCTCATCCTTAGATACAAGCCTTCTTCCGATAAGATTTTCGGCTGTAACCCATCCGACATCTGTAAAGAATGGGTGTTCTCTGGTGCATGTAATTGTTTGTCCATTAGATAGCCTCACATCAACTAAAGTTGTAGAAGTATTGCGTACAAGTCTTTTTATACGCTTTACTCCATCAGATGTAAAGACTTCATCTCCAGCCGCTAGAGTCTGTATTTCCCGGTATCCAGAAGGGGTGTCTACTTTTGTCCCTTCCACGAAGCATTCGTCCACTATTAGTAGGTCAAAGCCGGCTTTCTTAATGTCTTCTTCTACGATGTTCACGCCGTCGTAGTTAATAATCACGAATTCAGCGTCTGAATTGATAACGGCTTTTCTTTTGTCTCTTGATCCATGGGCTATGTCTACCTTGCGGTGCATAGCGAAGTTAAACAGGTCTGCTCGCCACGCCGAGTCCATGATGGATAGGGGGCATATAATCAAGGCGCGTTTAATCTTGCCGATCGACATTAGGTAGTCAGCGGCCCAAATCACTGACCCCGTTTTCCCGGTGCCTTGTTCTGATAGGCAGAACGCCCTGCGATGCAGGGTAAGGAATGATGCTGTAGTCTTTTGATGATCGAACGGTTTGTACCTTCCGGGCCAGTCGTAGCGGCCCAATATTGGTGAAGGAACATTCTTTATCTGTAGGTTCTTAAGGACTTGCGCTTCTTCTAGGTTCCAGTGCACGAGAACCTGATTGTCATCCAACGCTTTGCTTTTGGGGATCACCGTAGTGATCTTTCCGGGGTTACGAACTTTAAGTAAAAGTGCTTTATTATCAATTATTTGCATTACATTCTCCTTATTTTAGACGAACGAAAGCGGGGTAAACACGCCCTATTCCGCGAATACCCCGTACTCCCGTGCCGATTCCCTGCTAGATATGTCTGAACGGAGCCACAGTGTCGGCTGGTGCGGTTGTTTTGAAAGGTAGACCAACCCCCAATTAACCCACTCACACCTACCGGTTAATTGGATTCAGCAAAATCTTACTTGCGCTTGCGTTCGCGCTTGCTCGTTTCGGACACTAAGTTAGAGGCACTATCACGTTTAAATGATCTGTTGGCCCCGGCACTTTGTACAAAGTAGCCATCCTTATACGAACCGCCCTTATCCAGAGCCTTCTTATGGGCAACGTCCTTACCGTCACCTTTCTTTACCTTCCCATCACGGAGCAGTTTGGCACGTAGCCGGTTCCGTTCTTCCCTATGCTTGACTTGCTCAGGAGTGTCCTCGTACTTTACAGCTTGCGCATACTTACGTGTCTTGGGGTTCTTTAGTGGCATTTCAATTCCTACCATTGTGATGACATGACTCTACAGGGCAGTGCCTACGGCATAGTCCACTTGGTTTGGGGTTAAAGATCCCCGTATCGTGAGCGGTGCGTAAACGCCCGTACTCAGTCAACCATTTCACCCACAACTCGTCTTGGTCTTCAGCCTTGTAATATTCTTTTGGAAAGCTACCGGCCACTACGAAGAACAACCCCGCACGTACACTCTTGACTTCAGGAAAGTGCTTAAACACCGCCATCGCCATGAGCTCCAACTGCCCCAGATCCGCGTACTTGTTAGATCCGGTCTTATAGTCTACAACAAATGCACGGTCACCATCGATGATTAGTAAGTCTGCGATCCCGCGCCACCACGCGTTATTTGACTTGAAGTCACAGGGTTCCAAGTCCTCGTCCAAT
>Ga0316226_1004002_pt1 | contig 12087 bp, 5 predicted proteins | sample TBH18017metaG_FD_206009 | JGI IMG/M metagenome (GOLD analysis project Ga0316226, IMG submission 206009) | Freshwater microbial communities from Trout Bog Lake, Wisconsin, USA - TBH18017 | ecosystem: Environmental > Aquatic > Freshwater > Lake > Hypolimnion/Profundal zone | place: USA: Wisconsin... | reverse complement strand
TTCGTGGATTCCCGAATATCGGCGCGCGTTTCCATTGTGTGAGAATTATGACAACACCCACCCGTTTCATGCCTGGCACCGTCGCGGTCATCCTGGCTGCTTTGCTGGCGCAAGGCACCCCATCGTTGCGCCCGGCGCTGTTCGGCCCCATCCCCGACTGGCTCGTCGGATCCACAGCGGGGCTTGCCCGGCCGAATGACTTGTCGGATGCCGGCCAGAAAACCATCGACGCGGAGGTTTTCGCCGGCCTGAAGACGCATGCCAACGGCGGCCGCGCCAGCCAGGTTGTTGTGACCAATCTGCCGTTCTACGCGAAAGCGCCCAATACGGAGTACATCCTGCAGAGCGATTTGGTGTCAACCGGTGCTGGGATCGTGGTCAAGGGCGGGCTCGCAAACTGGACGGTGAACCTCAACGGGCACACGTTGACCTTTGGCACCGCCACGCCAACCCGCAACCAAGCCGACTGCTTCGGCGTCGGCGCCACCCAGTCTGATCGTTACCAAATCAAGGGCGGACAGATCGTCAACGGCAGGATCGTGTATGGTGGAGGGCCTGGAGCCAACGGCAAGGGCAACTTCGGCGTGGGCTACAACCCGATTATGTTTCACAGTGGAGGCGTCGCCTACATCGGCGGCCTGTACATCGTGGGCTCGGCCAACGCGGCCAACCTGATCAGCGGCATGTGGATGGGGAACTGCCAAATCGAACACAACACGTTCGACGACCAGTCGGTCACCATCACCGACCGCATGTCGCCGCCGAACCAGATCTTCTGCAGCTCGGGGAACGTGATCCGCTGGAACCGCGTCCTGCGCGCGCGCCAATTCGGCTTCTCAGTCGGCAGTGGGTGCCTCGTGGAGTGCAACGAGATCTACCTCGACGGCCTGGACACCAATTCCCAGTGCATCGGCGCATACGGCGCCAGCAACAACACGATCCGCTGCAACAACCTCTATGCCACCGGCGCGATGCCCACCGGCCTCGGCCTCGGCGGCGGAGGAGGAGCATCCAATTGGCAGGTGTACAGCAACTGGTTCGAGGGCATGTACACCCGGCAGGCGCTCCGGACGTCGGGCCCCGATTTAGACGACTACCAGAACCACGCGGTCGGCATGTCGATGCGCTGGGGCAGGCATACCGGAAACCGGATTTGCGGCAACACGCTGATCTGCTATGCGAAGAGCCATTCGGTCGTCGGTTCTGCCGGCACGTGGGACGCCACGGGCCGGGCCATGTTCTACGAAAACGATTCGGCCACGACCGACAATCTGTTCTCGAACAATGTCTTTGCGGCGGTCACGCTGGACGGCGTGGCGCGCACAAAGCACGACCATTATGCGCCCGACGCGGCCAAGGGTGCTCCGGCAGCCACGGCGGTTGGTGCGTGCGGCAAGGCCGCCGGGGGTGTGACCTTCGTGTGTAACCGCATTGTCAGCGATATCTGTCCGCTCGCCCTGCCGGATTCCTATGTCCCGGTACTGGGCCCCAATGCGGCGGGACAGCGCATGCTGTTCGCCGGCAACTCCATCGAGCGCCTGGGAAAGGTCTCCGGCTTCACACTCATCGCCTACGGTGGCTGGGGCGGACATGATTGCACGGTGGATTTCATCGGCAACACGTATGCTAACGTCGTCGAGGATACGCTGTGGGACATCGACAACAGCAATGCCACGGCGACGAATATCTGCTATCGCTTCGGCCACTGGTTGCGGATCTCCTGCGTCAACAACGGCGCTCCGGTGAGCGGGGCGGCCGTCACCCTGACCGATGCGACGGGGAAGGTTCTCGATGTGCAAACCACCGATGCAGCGGGCCTCTGCATTGTCCGGGGTCTGGTCAAGGCGCACACCGCTGCCCAGGATGTCGCCCTGACGCCTCTGACGCTTCATACCGCGTCATCCACACTGTCGGGTTCGCTCACGGTTACACCTACGGCGGCCGCGGCCTACGTGGTGAACGTGTCCGCAGCGAGCGGCCCGCGATGAGAGCACAAAAGCGTTTGAACTCTGGAGCAGTCGTATCCATGCTCGCCGGAATCGCGCTCTGCGGATGCGGGAGCGACGTTCGTCCGAGCGTCGACGCGCACACGTCGGCCTTCGACCGGCACGTGCCTTCCTCGTCCTGTTGCAGCGGGCCCCTGTGTGCGTCGGCAAACCCGAACTACTTCCAGGACGCCACTGGCAGACCGCTCATCCTGTGCGGTTCGCAGACCTGGAACACCTTGCAGGACTGGGGCACCGATGGAGCGGCGCAAGCGGTGGATTTCGATGCTTTCGTCGGCTTTCTGAGGACGCACGGTCACAATTTCACGCTGCTCTGGTTTACGGAGTTGCCGGTCTTCCGCGGGCTGCCATCTGCCCAAACCAATTCCCCGGATTTCACGGTGCGTCCGTTCCCCTGGCTGCGAACGGGTCCCGGGCAGGCAACCGACGGGGGATTGAGGTTCGATCTGACCAAGTTCGATCCGGCCTATTTTGAACGCCTGCGCCTGCGGGTCCAGACCCTCAACCATGCCGGCATTTACGTTGGGGTTTATGTGTTCACCGCCGAGTTCGTGCTGCGCTTTCGGTCCGCCCGCGATGGCTACCCATTCTCCGGCCCCAACAACATCAATGGCATCGACGACGGCTATCGCGGCGGACCGCCCGAAAGCGGGCTTGCATCGCTGACCATGATCTCGACCAATGCCATGACGGACTTGCAGGACGCCTATGTCAGGAAACTCATCGATACGCTGAACGATCTGCCGAACGTCCTCTGGATCACGTCCGAAGAGGCGCCGTCTGGATCGCAATGGTGGAACGCGCACCTGATTGCGCTCATCCGGGAGTACGAAAAAGGCAAACGCTGGCAGCATCCCATCGGATATGCGGTGCTGGCCGATATGAAAGACGCGACGCTCTGCAACTCTGATGCCGACTGGATCGCTCCGGGGCCTGCGATGCGGATCTCGCCCGAACGAACACGCGGAACAGGCAACCCGGCCTGCAAGGTCAACATCAACGACAGCGATCACACCTATTGGGGGCTGTGGAACGACACGCCGCAGGCGAACCGCAACTACATCTGGGAGAACTTCACGATGGGCAACCAGGTGCTGTTTATGGATCCCTATCTCGTTCACTACCCGCGCCAGAGAAGAAACCTGTGCAGCGATCCCGTGCATGGCATCGGCCGCCAGCCGGATGCGCGCTACGAAAACGTCCGCAACAGTCTTGGAAACATCCTGCGTTTTTCGCGCAGGCTCAACCTGGCCCGTGTTGTTCCCTGTCGTTCGCTCTGTTCCACCGGGTTCTGCCTGGCACAGATCCCGCCTCGCGGCGCGGAGTATCTGGTCTACGCCCCGGCGGGCGGCCCGTTGAAACTTGACCTTTCCGCCATGTCGGCCGCTCGGAACGTGACCGTCGAATGGTTCAACCCGGAGACGGGGGAGACCACGCAGCAGGGCGCCATCGCGGCAGGATCGCCGGCGCAGACATTCCGCCCGCCTTTTCCGGGCGATGCCGTGCTCTACGTCGTCGACAGCGAGGGACACCGCGACGGGCCGTCTCCGGCGATCGGGCAAGAATGAAGACTTCCAGCCGTTTCGTTTGCTGCATGGCGACAGCCATCCTGCCTGCGTTACTGGCCCGGGGTGCGGCATCGTTGCGGCCGGGACTCTTCGGCTCGATTCCGTCGTGGCTGGCCGGTTCGACTATCGGACTGTCGCAGCCCCTTGATCTGTCCGACGCCGGGCAGAAGACCATTACCACGAACGTCTTCGCCGGCCTGAAGACATTCGCCAATGGCGGACGAGCCACTCAAGTCGTCGTCACCAAGCTGCCGTTCACCGCGACGGCGAACAATGCCGAATACATGCTCCAGAGCGACCTGGTCTCGACTGGCGCCGGAATCATCGTCAAGGGCAGCCTGGTCAACTGGACGGTGAACCTCAGTGGACACACGCTGACGTATGGCACCGCAACGCCGAATAGCGGTCAGCTAAACTGCTTCGGTGTCGGCTCGCTCAGCGCGGACGGGTATGGCATCAGCGGCGGACAAATCGTCAACGGCACGATTGCCTATGGCGGCGGTGCCGGCGCGAATGCCGGCTGGAATTACGGCGAAGGCTACAATCCGATCATGTTTCACAGCAGCGGCGTCGCGTATATCGGCGGTTTATGCCTCATCAGTTCGGCGAATTCCGCCAACTTGATCAGCGGCTTCTGGCTCTACAACTGCCGGATCGAATACAACACATTTGACGACCGTTCGGCGACCATCACCCAGCGCCAGGCGCCGCCCTGCCAGGTCTTCTGCAACGGTGGCTGCACGATCCGCTGGAATCGCGTGCTGCACGCCCGGCAATTTGGTTTCTCGGTTGGCAGCGGGTGTGTGGTCGAATTTAATGAGATCTACCTCGATGGCCTGGACACCAATTCGCAGTGCATCGGCGCCTACGGCGCCAACAACAACACGGTACGCTGCAACAACCTCTACGCCACGGGCGCGATGCCAACCGGCCTTGGCCTCGGCGGCGGGGCAGGGGCGTCGGGATGGTTGGTCTGCAGCAACTGGTTTGAAGGGCTGTACACCCGCGAGGCGTTGCGGACCGCCGACGGCCTGGACGATTACCAGAATCACGCCGTCGGCATGTCGATGCGCTGGGGCGTGCATGCCGACAACCTGATTTGGAACAACACGCTGATCGCCTATGCCCAGAGCCAGTCAGTCGCCGGACCGCATTCCCCGACCGGCTTCTGGGATGCCGAGGGCAAGAGCGTGTTCTATGACAATTCGAACGCCACGACCAACAACGTCTTCTCAAGCAATGTGTTTGCGGCTGTCTCCCTGGACGTCGCGCGCTCCAGGAATGACCCATATGCGATCGCCACCAACGGCTCGCTGTCCGCAATTGCCGTCGGCGTGAGCGGCACGACCGTCGGCGGCGTCCGCTTCACCGGCAACCGCCTGATCAGCGACATCTGCCCGTTGGGTCTGCCGGACGCCTACACCGCTATTCTGGCGACGGGAAGTCCGCCTACTGCGCGCTTGCTGTTCGATGGAAACGCCATTGAGCGCCTGGGGGCGAACCCCGGCTTCGCACTCATCTCCTATGGTGGTTACGACGGCCGTGATTGCGTGGTTGATTTCATCGGCAACGCCTACTCGAATGTCACCGAGGACACGCTGTGGGACATCGACAGCAGCAATGTCTCCGGCACGAACATCTGCTATCGCTATGGCTATTGGCTGACCGTTGTCTGCGCGAGCAACAGCGCTCCGGTCACTGGCGTCACCGTCACCGTGACCGATGCGACGGGGATGCTCCTCGACACCCAGACGTCCGATGCGAACGGCGTCTGCGTCCTGCGGGGCATGACACGACTGCACAATGCGGCGACAGACGTGATGCTGACGCCGCTGGCAATCCAGGCGCGCCGGGCGGCGCTGTCGGCTGCGCTGAGCGCCTCACCGCTTTCCGCCACGCATTACACGCTGGACGTATCCGGCACGGAAACGAGCAACATGGCGCCTCCCATGGTCATCAACCAAAACGTCACCAACGTGACAACGACCAGCGCGGATCTTCTGGGTGCCCTGACCAGCACCGGCGGGGCGGCCACCGCCGTTTCGGTATACTGGGGAACGCAAGACCCCACAAACAACTGGATTGGGTTGTACACCTTCGGCTACACGAACTCGGGACCGCTTGTCGCAACAGCAACCGGACTCGTGGCAAACACGCTCTATGACTACCGGTTCTGCGCCACCAACGCTTTTGGGACTGTCTGGGCCAGCCCGGTCGGCCAGTTCACGACTCTTACTCTCGATGCACCCCCGGGATTCACCAACACGACTGCAATCACCTGGACCAACACCGCCGCCACCAGAAGCTGGGGCGCCGCGGGAACATGGGATCACACCCCGGCCTTCGACGGTACTGAGGATGCGATATGCGGCACGTTCAGCACGGTTGACATCACCTCTTCGACCCTCGACACAGACCGCAGGGTGCGGAGCCTGACGCTGGGTGGAACGAAGCGCTTCGTGATCGATTCCGGCACGCCGTCCACATCCAAACTCATCATCGTCACGGGCTGCCTCACCGAAACCAACCACGGCAACTACACCTACATCAATGCGCCCGTGCAGGTGGATGACGGCGCCAATGCCAATTCCAACGCGGTGTGGGTGTTCGGCTGGAGCGGAGGAAGCGCCAACCTGTTTTTTGCCCGGATCATCGGATTGGCGGGCACCACGATCACCTGGTCCAACAAGACAGGGACGACCAGCACCCCCAAGATCCAGTCCGACAATGGAGCAACGTATCTTGGTAACTGGAGGCTGAATCAGGGCAGTTTGGGCTTCTCGGCCAACAACGCGTTAGGCGCCGGAAACGTCGACATCACAAACAACGTCTACCTGATCTGTTCCGGCAGCTATGTCCTCTCCAACAACATCAGGCTGGCGGGGTCGTCCACTTTCTGCTGTAGCGACAGTAACGCCCTGACGCTGGCAGGCAACCTGACGGGCGGGACCAACGCGGCGATCAAGGTTGGGTCGAACGGCCTGAGGGGCATGTTGAAGGTCGCCGGAACGAACAATAGCGCCGCCGGCGACGTCGCGTTGATCAACGGCAACGACACCTATCCCGGCAGCATCGACGTCGTCGGCACGTGGACCAATGCCGGAAACTTCGATCTCTCGACCACGGTCGCGGACGGTTCCTACGGCAACAGCCTGCAGGGCTGCGGCTGGCTGGGGTTGGCGCCGAACAAGAAGGTGTACGTGAAGACGGTCCAGTCCGGCCACGGAACCTTCATCGCCCCGAGTAACGGGACGCCTCTCTACCAGCGGACGGACGGCAACATCCTGCTCCTGACCAACGGCACGATCGGCACGCTCACGATCGGCACGCCTGGCAACAACAACGCGGTTGAGTTCCCGAGCAACGCCTGGCTGGTGGTGAACATCGACGCCAGCACCGGCTCCACCCTCGCGGTCAATGGCCTGCTGAACCTGAGCTTCGCGGGCAATTCGCTGGCCATCAACGGCACGCTGTCGAGGACGCGCACCTACACGCTGGCGCACTGCACGTCGCGCGTGGGGAAGTTCGCCAATGTCTACTGGCATGCCAGCCGGATCGGCAACGCGGAAACCACTGGGGCGATCAATGGGACGCACAAGATCGTCTACAGCGATACGGACATTCTGCTCGTCAGCCCTGTCAACCGCTGCCTGGCGCTTCTGGTCAGGTGAAGGCTCTGGCGGTGGCAGCCAGTCAGGGCGGGTGGCAAGCGGGTCCTGGCTGCGCGGGCTACGCTGATGCAGGGGCGCGCCACGTGAAAGCCGGCGGCAGGTCGGGGAACGGATTCCTGTTTAGGTTTGGTGTCGGCGGGCGCGCGCCGCACTGCGCCCCCATGACGTCCAAGAACGTGCGCCAATCCTCAGGCGCATGGCAGTGGCCACCTTCCCGGCAACAGATGGCCAGTTGGTCCTCGGCGCCGAGGAAGCGGTAGACTTCCCGGGCGGCCAGATGGGTCTGCCACGTGCCGGTCGGATTTGCCCAGAGGTCGCCCAGTGCCTCGGTGGTCAGCAAGGCTCGTGGAGCGACGAGCGCTTTCAGGGCGTGCTGGTCGAAGGGCAATTCCGATTCCCGGCCCACATATTCCGGCATGCGGGGGCCAAACCAGTATGGAAAAGCCCCAAGGATGATGGCCAGGGTTTCGGAGTCCGGACCTCGCCAGCGGTAGCATCCGGCTCCGCCGCACCCGGAATTGTTGGGCGCCGTAAAGGCAATCCGCGTATCGGTTGCCCCGGCCAGCAGAACCGCCTTCCCGCCGCGGGAATGGCCGACGATGCCGATGCGGGCCTGGGCCACCTCCGGGCGGCGCACCAGCACATCGACGCAACGATGGTACCCCCAGGCCCAGGCCGCCAGGGCGCCAAAGGTGTCGCCGGGATAGACCCGGTACAAGCCGGTATTGCGTGTGGCCTGGCCGTTGTCGGGTGCGATCTCGACGCGATTGAACTGCGCGAAGATGCAGCCGCGACGGATGATCTCACCGGTCACCGCTTCGGTTGCGTATTGCCAGCACGCATCCCCGTTCAACACCACGGGAAACGGCCCCGGCCCGGGCGGAATCAGCAGGTAGAGCATGAAGGAGAAGCGGTCATCGGGGTCTGTGAGGACGCGGAGCGAAATCAGGCGGGCGCCATCATCACGCGTCGACAGGGCGTGCAGTTCCTCGGCCCGTGTCGTGACAGGCGTCGGTGGCATGCCGCCGTACTCGATCCCGACCACGAGCTCGAGGAGTTCGTGTCGCCGGCGCTCCCAGTCGGCGGCGGTGCACACCACATTGCCGTTGGTGAAGAGGAACGGATTCGGCAATTCATGCAGGGCCTGCTTCACGCGAACTCCAGGACCAATTCGTGGTCGCCACTCAGCAGGGACGGCATCTTCACGAGCACAAACGTCGAGCAGGCATCCTGCCACGTCTCGTAGCCGTCGGATCCGGAAGCCGCCACGGCGCGCCCGTCGAGCACGACCTGCCTGACGCGCATGTGGCCGCCGGAGCGAAACTGCAGACCCACGTTCACATTCAGATCCGGGCCGCCGTTGCCGAAGCGCAGGCGTTTGATGTCGGCCTGTTCGGGCCATTCCGGGCGCGGCGTGCGCAATGCATCGATCTGCCGCCAGAGGGCGACGCGGCTGGCGCGGCGTGCGGCGGCGTTGTGCCCCGTGGCTACCAGACCCGCGCTGCGCAGTCCGATCAGACCCACCGGATAGCCGGCGTGCGTGAACCAGGGATGGCGGCGGTTGCCATGTGCCAACAGGGCTTTCAGCTTCTCCACGCCGCTGCGGGCGCGCATCGCGGCAGGGTAGGCGTGCACATTGTCTTCGCAGTTCTCGGTGAGGAAGACGAGCGACTTGAAGGTTCGGTACGCGTAGCGGGTGGTGCTGGGCTCGTCCGGCTGCTCGCCGCCCCAGCCGGGCCACGTGAGGGGATGCATCACATGGGGAATGCCGGACTTTTCGCCAGCGGCAACCATCTCGACGGCGATGTCGTGCAGCAGGTTCCCGTCCTCGTTGTAGGGGCGTGACCACGGATACAGCACCATGTCGAAGCCGCACCCGGCATTGCCGCAGGCATGCATATCCACGAAGAGCTCCGGCTGCAATTCGGCGGCTACGATCTCGACGGCCCGGCCTTCCGGCGTGCGCGCGCCGGAAGGCGCATGGTCGAGATTGGGGTGCACGCCGGCAGGCGTCTTGTGGCCGTCGCATTCCGCGCCGTCGGGGTTCACATTGGGCAGGATCACCACCCGCTGGTTGCGACAGGTTTCGGCGCCCTCTGCGGACACCAGCCAATCCAGCAGGGCGAGCGCCACCAACCGCCCGCTCTCTTCATTGCCATGCTGTCCGGCCACGATCAGCGCGTGCTGCTTATCATTGTCGGGGACGGTGGCGTCGGTGACGGTTGCCGCCCAGATGGGGCGTCCATCCGCCGTCTGCACGATCTCACGGCAGGCGACCAAGCCAGGGTGCTGCTTGGCCAGGCGGCGGATATGCGCCTCGACTTCGGCGGAGGTGGGGCTGAGGGCGAGAGATGAACGGGGGTCGGTTGACGCATTCATGGGTGCCTATTTGAACGGGGATTGCAGGTAATCTTCGATGTCGCGCCAGTGCCTTCGCATGATCTGCTGTTTCAGCAGCAGTTGCCGAGTCAAATCCGGCCCAAGCACGAACGTGTCTTCCTCCGCCTGTCGCGCGGCGTGGAAGAGGATGTCGGGATCGGCCTGCAGCAGGGTGCGCAGCTCCGCGGCATTGTCGAGCTCATCGCGCATGATCGCATTGAACAGCAGCAGATCGGGCTCGCCCGTCCAGGTGGGCTCCTTGGAGGGGACGCGCGGCGGACCTGACAGCGCGGTGGCGTGGCGGTCGCGGACCACCTGCGCGGCATGAAAATTGGCGCAACTGCGCACGATGCTGCCGTATGCCCGCAGTGCGGCGCCCATGCGCCGGAAGAACGGCGCGCTGCCGCCGCCCGTCAGCCCTTCCAAAGGCGTGTAGACCGCTTCCAGGCGGGCGTGGAACGCGGCAAAGGCCGGCGCGCGCGGATCCAGGTCAGTCGCTGGCGTTGGCGTCGGCGAACGCCGTCCACCGTGCGTATCGATGTAGTCGCGGCGCGCTTCCTCGCGCCGGACATTGAAGACGTAGGGCAGGAAGGCCGACTCCTCCGCGGCACTGAGCCGTTCCGGCACGGCCACCAGCGGGCGCGTGATATAGCGGAGCGAAACGCCGCCATAGATCGTGCTGACACCGGGCAATTCCGCCTGGCGAAACCCCAGCAGTTCGTGCCAGGTGACCAATGCGGCCAATAGCGTGTCGGCCTGCCGCAGTCCCACCCACTTCCGGCAGAGTGCCGACAAGATGCCGGCAGAGGCTGCTGCGTTCTCAGGCGCGGTGCGCAAGCCGGCCGCCAGCACCTCGAAGACTTTGGCCGAGGCGTCCAGCCGGTCGCCGGAGCGGTCGTAGTAGGTGCGCAGGTCGACGAAAACGCTGCGGCAGCCGCCGCCCTGGATCCGCGCGGCGGCTTTCAGAATGCCCACGGGGTCGACGATCCCCCGCACCGGATAACAGACGTCGGCCATGCTCGCCACACTCTGCACCGTGCGGCCTTCCCCCCGCAGAAAGCACGCTTCCGGCAACGCCGCCTGAATGGCTGTGCGTTCGTCGCGCGAGAAGTTGCCGCCGATATGGAGGGTCAGATTCACGCCGGCCGCCGCGGCGCCGCCGCGGAGCGACTCCAGCAGGCTGCGCACGCGAGGTCCCGCGCCGCGGGTGCGGCAGCCGGCAGGCCCATTCGGACCGGAATACTGCCAGTCCGCCCAGCACAGCCCCGGCCCCGCGTCGTTGGTCTTGAAGAAGAACGTGCCGAGGTGCGGGACACGCCGCGCGAGTTCGCGCGCCATGCCGGCGTACATCACCTGTGTCTCGGGCCGGTCCAGACACGGCGCGAACTCCTCGCGCAGGCTACGCCGCGGATGGTCGACGCGCGGTCCTCGCAGATGCGGATAGGCCTCAAAAAAGGCTTCGGGAAAGAAGTTCGGCTCGTAACTCCAGAAGGCAGCCCCGAGTTTCAGGCGGCGCAGAATGGATGCCTTGGCCAGCAGCAGACGCTGGTTGGCGGCAACGAAACGCGTCGGCAGGAACGGGGCCAGTGCCGGGGGCGGGAAGAACTTGTGGAGCGAAGGGCCGCAGTCCGCGTATTCATGCCAGGGGCTGCCGCCAGGCGGCACCTCGTGGACGGCCTTCTGCGCCAGCGCGCTGATGCTCACCTCAACGCGACCGAAGGGGCGCAACGCCCGGGCCTGCCGTGCCACGGCGGCGAACGTGCGTGTGTCGCGCGTCGGCGTGCTGACGACGAAGACGGGTTTCATCTGTCCAGTTCCTTCAGTACGGGTGCCGATGACCGGGTTGCCGGAAGCGCATGGCTTTATGGGCGTCGCGTGTATTAGGTGTAGCATATAAGAAAGGCGGGCGCAACCGGCATCATGCGGCGGGCGCCAACGCTTGCTTCCCGCGTGCGCTTGGTTCACAATCGGAACGTGTGCGTTTGAAGTCCAGCAGGAGCGTGTTGCATGCGGTTCGTGCGGCGATTGAAGGATGATTCCCCCCGGCGCCAAATCGGCGACAAACTGCGCCGCCTGATCGTGGCCGAGGGCTGGAAGGTCGGCGATCGGATGCCGACCTACAGGCAACTGTGCCGGACACTGGGGGCCTCCCTGCTGACCGTGCAACGGGCCATGAACGACCTGGCTGCCGAGGGCATCGTCTACCGCTTGCGCAGCCAGGGCACGTACGTGGCCAAGCGCGTTCGGCCGCGCCACCCCCAGTTGTCGCGGGTGGGCGTGGTTACGCACACGTCCCGCATGAACTTGCTGGAGGCCGGCTACCTCAACGAGATCATGAAGGGCGTGCTGGGGATCTGCGAGCAGGAGGGGCTCGATCTCAATATTCTCTCGGTGGTGGCCGATGGCAGCGAAATCCAGCCGCACGAAGTTGCTGTGGGCGCGGATGGCATCATCCTGCTGGGC
>Ga0316226_1003999_pt1 | contig 12097 bp, 13 predicted proteins | sample TBH18017metaG_FD_206009 | JGI IMG/M metagenome (GOLD analysis project Ga0316226, IMG submission 206009) | Freshwater microbial communities from Trout Bog Lake, Wisconsin, USA - TBH18017 | ecosystem: Environmental > Aquatic > Freshwater > Lake > Hypolimnion/Profundal zone | place: USA: Wisconsin... | reverse complement strand
CGGCGCAGGCGGGGCTCGGGATGGGGATTGTGAAGTATAAGAGCGTGTTCCTCGAGGCGGAGAGGATAGAGGGTGGAGGATCGAAGATGGAGGGGGCTGATCCGTACCATGTCCGGCTGTGGGAGCGGGCGCTGGCGGGGGGCGGGGATATGAAGGGGCTGCATGAGGAGATCGCGGAGCGGTATGTGGACCCGCGGGCGGGGGCGAGTGAGCACATGGCGGAGAAGGGCGGGACGTGCATCATTGATGAATTTTCGGAGCCGCAGTATGGGCCGGATGGCCGGCTGGTGGGGCCGCCAATGGAGTTGATCCCGGCGAGCGGGGTGAATGAGGATGAGGGGCTGGGGGTGGTGAATGAGCTGCTGGATTGGAATCAGGAGCAGCCGCTGATGCCGGTGCTGAATGCGCCGAAGCTGTTTGTGTGTGAGGATTGCCAGCAGGTGATCTGGATGTTTTCTAATTTCACGGGGCGGGCCGGCGCGAAGGGTGCGTGCAAGGATTTCGCGGACCTGGTGCGGTATATGGCGCTGGCCAAACTAAGTCACGTGGAGGGCGGGAAGGGCGGAGGCCGTGCGGGAAGAGGGTTTTAACAATCAACCAACCAAGAAACAAAGTCATGACCAAACAAAAACGCATTTATAGCCTCATGGGCAAGCTGGGAGCCACGAGGCGGCAATGGGCGCGCCAAGCGCGGGAGGACGCGCAGGCACTTATCCAAGTGGAGTCTAACCTGTTTCACTTGCAAACCCGAATAGCTGCGCTTGGAGAACTGGTAGAATCACACAAAAAGCAAACTTGGGAAATGCGGGACGCACTACAGCAGATGTCGAATGACAAAGACCGGCAGAAGCTGGAATTCGAGAACGTGCTGCGGCAAAAGCAGGGTGAATACAACGAGGCCTTGACGCAGATGGATGGGAAGTACCGGGCGCGCTTTGAGCAGAAGTATGGGCTGATGCTACGGCGATTGGACTTTGCAGAAGCGGAGCTAGTGCGAATCACGCAACACCGCCGGCCGTGGTCCGGATACTGGCCGGATGATGTCAGGCCCCAATAAATCACCTATGACCAAAGCTGAATTTCAAGGTTGGCCGGCGCTGCTGATGGCGCACCACGTGGTGACGATCGGCTACGGCCGGGCGACGCTGGAGAAGTTTGTGGATTGCGGGGTGCTGCGCCGGATTCGGCCGCCGGGCTGCGATCAGAACCGCTACCAGAAGAAGCAGATTGCGCTGTTGCTGGATTGGCCGGAGCTGGTGGACTTGGATCAGGCGAGGTTCGCCAGGGAGCCGATGCTGCTGCGGCCGTGCGTGGTGCGGGAGTGGACGGGCTGGAGCGAGTCTTCGCTGCTGCGGATGGTGGACGCGGGCGGTTTGAAGTCGCAACGGTTTGCGCTGGGGGAGAGTAGATTCTTGAAGAAGGAAATCGCGGAGCTGCTGGGTTTCAAGATTTAGATGCTGAAGTGGCCTAAATCCGGTTGAAGTGGCCTAAACTCGCGGGCGGGGTAGTGACAAATGGCGGTTTTACTGTTCGAGTCAAGGATATGCAATCGAAAGATGACGCGGAAATTTTGGTGAGTTCGCTGGAGGCGCACGTGGAGATCCTGCTGACGGAGTTTAAGCAGGCGGGCGTGATGCCCAATGGTTTCTATGACGTGGCCTTTAACGAGGAGAGCCGCCGGATGATCTGGGCGGGCCAGAGTCCGGACGGGCGGAAGTGGGATGAGAACATGCCTGAGGGGCAGCCGGCATTGCCCTGGAATGGCTGTTCGGATACGCGCATCCCGATGGTGGATGGGATCGCCAATGACGATACGGCGATCCTGACGGCGGCGTTTCGCAAGGCGGAGCTGCGGGCGACAACGGTGAATTGGGATAATGTGCCGGTGGTTGCGGGGATCTCGGATTATTTGCACTGGCTGGTGCATACGAAGTACAAGAAGCAGTGGCGGCTGGAGGCGGAGCTGGCGGCACAATACAGCCGCGAGCATGGCTTTGCGATCGCGTACGTGGGTTGGGAGCGGGAGCTGGGCAAGCGAAGGCTGAAGGTGACGATGGAGCAGCTCATGGGCGCGGGGGGCGCGGGCGCGCCTGGGGCGGGGGCGACTGGGGCAGAGGGTGGAGGATCGAGGATGGAGGATGGAGGGGGACAGCCGGCGGGGGCGAATCCGGTGGCGGCGCTGGCGGCGAGCATCATGGACCCGACGCAGGATGAGGCGAGCGCGGCGGGGGTGCAGGATTTGTACCGGTCGTTTGTCATCCAGACGCTGAGCGATAAGGGCTTCTATGAGGAGGAGCTGAATTCGGAGAAGTTGCTGAGTCTCAAGACGAGCCTGGCGCGGAAGTATGTGCGGGAGCTGCGGGAGACGGGGGAAACGATGATCGCCATGCCGTATGTGTGCAAGAATGGGCCTTTGGTCTGGGTGGGCCGGCCATACATGGACATGCTGGCGGCGCGGGGGACGATGGAGCTGCAAAAGGCGCGGGCGATTTTCTGGCGGCGCTGGCTGACGGAGGCGGAGCTGGAGTCCAAACGCGCAGACGGCTGGGATGAGGATTGGATTGAGGCGGTGAAGGCGACGAAGGGCAACATTTCGAGCTGGGCGGGCGCGCTGGGGGCGACGAGTTTGACGGGGCCGAGCACGAAGACGGTGGGCTCGACGACGTATTTGAAGGTGACGGAGGAGAATAATCCGCTGATCGAGGTGGTGTATGGGTATGTGCGCAAGGTGGACGAGGACGGGGTGACGGGCATTTATGAGACGATTTTCAGCCCGCATATTACGCATGATCCGAAGACGCACGCGCCGGACTTCTGCGCGAGTCACCAGTTGATTGACTACGCGCATGGGCAGTATCCCTTTGTGGAGTTCAAGCGGGAGAATGTGGGCCGGGCGCTGACGGATACGCGGAGTGTGGCGGAGATTGCGGCGACGTGGCAGAACGAGGTGAAGCAGCAGCGGGATATGCTGACGAACCGGGCGCAGTGGGATACGTTGCCGGCGATCGCGGTGCCGAAGCTGGGTGGGGTGGATTACAAGCTGGGTCCCGGGGCGCAGGTGCCGCTGGGCCGCAACCAGGATATCACGGCGATCAATCTGAACGCGCCGCCGCCGACGCTGGCGGTGGAGCTGATCCAGATGGTGAATTTGCAGAAGGATGATTATTTCGGGCAGTTCAATCAGGAGGTGCATCCGGCGAAGATTGCGGTGAAGCAGGAGAAGAGCGGCGACGATTATTACACGTTCTGGGGCGAGGTGCTGGGGATGGTGTTCGCGCTGGAGCTGCAATATAACCCGATGGAGATTACGACGGTGACGGGGAATGCGCAGCTGGCGCAATTGGACCCGTTCACGGTGATGGACAGTGTGATGATCGGGCTGGAGTTTGATCTGAAGGATCTGAACCCGGATTACCTGATGCAAAAGCTGGATACGTTCAATAACAAGATTGTGCCGGCGGATGTGACGGGGGCGATTGATCGGGCGGGCTTGACGGCGTATGAGGCGCGGGCGATTGATCCGAACCTGGCGCAGCGGCTGATCCAGGATAAGCAGGGGGCGAGCCAGAAGATGTTCGAGGAGGTGAAGAAGAATGTGGGCGGGATGATGCTGGGCTTTGAGAGCAATTACGTGGAGAACGATCCGACGGCGCAGATGAAGCTGCAATTCTTCCAGCAGTTGGCGCAGAGTAATCCGCATGTGGCGCAACTGATGAAGTCGGACGCGCGCTTTAAGGCGCTGATGGAGAATTACGTGAAGAATCTCCAGATGAGTGTGGAGCAGCAGCAGAATAAACAGGTGGGGCGGATCGGGGTTAAGCCGATGTCGCCGCAGGGGTGAACCGCGAATAAACGCGAATAAACGCGAATAAAAACAAGGACTGACTATGTGTTTCTGTATTGATGGTGATGGCGTGCGGGCGGACGCACCGAGCCAGGAAGAGGTGCGCGTGATGGCGCAGGCCTGGCAGGATATGAACCCGGGCGCGCCGTTACAACTGGGCGAGGTCTGGAAGGCTCCGGAACAGATCGAAGTGGGAAGGAACGACTAACTTTATGAATGTGAAACCTGGGGGATATCATAAGGCGCCGCTGGTGGTGAGTGTGCAGGAGCAGCGGCGCGAGGAGTTGGAGCGGGTGCTGGCGTTGGCCGGCGCGGCGGAGCATCCGATTTTCAAGGCGGTGCTGGGCTATGCGGATGAACATGCGCGGAATGAGCATGAGACGGCGCTGGCTCCGAATCTGAGCAATGAGGTGCGGCAGTTCAACGCGGGGCGCAGCGCGAGCGCGTATGATTTTGCGGTGGCGCTCAGGACGCTCCAGGCGGCCGCGGAGGCACGCGCGACGCGGGTGAAGGCAGAGGAGTGACTTTTACATATTAAACTAAATGCAGAGCTAAGATCTGGGGACATACGAGGTCCAGACGCCCGGCCGATTCGCGGCCGGGCTTTTCATTTCTGCTTGGGCAGGTGCTGAAGTGGCCTAAACCCGGCTGAAGTGGCCTAAACTCGCGGGTACCCCCTTCCCTTCTTTTCGCTTTCCTACGATAACTGGCGACGCAACAGGGCTCACGGTCGGGCCAGCGGTGACGACTGACAACTTGCGAAGAGCATGAAAGACACTAACGACAAATCTGAGTCGGGCGCTGTGGGGCAGCCCGGGGAATCAACCACAAGAGAGGCGAAAAGTTTTACGTCTGCCGGCATCTCCAGCCTATTGAATTCGGAGTTTGCCAAGGACGCGGCGGAAACGCCCGGCCAAGAGATCCCGCCGGGCGAGCAGGCCGAAACGGTACATCACGAGGAAGGGGCAACGGAAGAGGGTGGAGAAGCGAAGGTGGAGGATGGAAAGGGCGAAGGGGAGGGCGAGCAAGCAGTAGCGGTAGTCGAGGATGAAGGCGGGGCGAAGCTGCCGGCGGAGATGCAGACGGCGATCGAGGAGTGGGAAGCCAAGGGTGGTCCGCTGCCGGACGCGCTGCAACACGTGGTGAATAAGCGCATTGGGCGGCTCACCGGGGAAAAGGCGGAGGCGACGAAGCGGGCGGAAGCGGCGGAGGCGGCATTGAAGAATGTGCAGGCCGAAGTCGAGACGCTGCGGAATGATCCGCAGCGGCCGGCCGCGCAGTTGGCGAGCCCGATTCCCGATGAACAGGCGCTGGTGAAGGCGGAGCGGACGGCCAAGCAGTTCCTGAATGAGGCGGAGGCGTATCTGGATGATGCGGCGTCGCCGGAGGAGCGGCAACGGGTGGAGCGGTTCATGGAGTCCAATCAACTGGACGCCAATGGGCTGAAACGTCACGTGCGGCAAATCAACGCGTTTGTGCGCGATGAGCTGCCGGGCCAGAAGCAGCTGGTGCAGCAGTTCAAGGCGGATGAGCGGAAATTCAGCGAGGAGGCGCGGACGGCGTTTGCCTGGCTGAAGGACCCGAATGCGCCGGAGCAACAGGCGCGGGCGCAAATGCTCAAGCTGCTGCCAGACCTGCCGAAACGACTGCCGAACCATGAAATGGTGCTGGGTATCTACTTGCTGGGCATGAAGGCCTATGAGGCGCAAATGACCGGTAAGCAACCACCGGCCGCCAAGACAGCCGCCAAGACGCCGCCGCCACGAACACCTGCAGGTAACGCCACGGCGCAGGCCGCGGGCAGAAGCCGACGATCCGCCAGCGACAATGCCGGCGAGGCCTTCTCGAAGGCGCCAACGCGTGATAATGCCGTAAATCTTGCCCGGGCGGCTCTGATGGAGAGCTGACGGGTATAAGGGGTTTCAAGAAACAAGGGCGGCGAACACCCGTTCGCCGCTACGAGGAAGAAAACAGTATGTTACTTGAACGCAATGTGGTGGGGAAGAAGACTGACTGGGCGAATTACATCACCCTGTCGGATGAGCATGAAACCCCCATGCTCCGGGTGCTGCCCAAAGGGCCGAAACCGGTCAATGTGGTGAAACATTATCAGGCGGATACTTACACCGCCCCGATTCCCAATGCCTGGCCGGATGGCAAGGACTGGGACCAATTCACGAGCGCGGCGCAGAACCGGCGTGAACTGACGGCGCGAACCCAGTGGTTTGTGAAGACGGCGGCGGTTTCCAAACTGGCCGAGGATGTGACGGATACCGCGGGTATCCAGGACGAGCTGGCGCACGAAATTCCCAAGAAGATGACGGAAATGGCGCGCGAGATCGAATGTTCGGCGGCCGGCGACCAGGGCGAGTATGTGGACGATGGCAAGGTGGGCCACAAGTTCCGCAGCGTGGGCGTGTGGGTGCAGGCGACGGCGCAGACGGATGCGGGCATGGTGGTGGATGCGAGCATCCGGCCCAATGCGCTCCAGGTGTACAGCGATGTGAAAGCGAACCTGACGGAGGACGCGATCAAGAATGCGTTGCAACAGGCTTGGAAACAGACGGGCACCAAGGCCATGAAGGCGGGCTTTGTGGGCACGGCGCTGAAGAAGCAGTTCGGCATGTACCAGTTTTACATTCCGACCTCGCTGAATACCCAGGCGACGGCGCGGATCATCACGCGGAATGAAGACGCGACGGTGCTGGGGAACACGGTGGATGTGTATGACAGCGATTGGGGCAAGATCGAATTGCACCTGACGCGCTGGAATGCGCAGCCGGGTTTCCAGGCCGCGGGCGTGAATAGCGCGACCCAGGGCGACTGGCGCGGGTATTTCCTCAACACGGAGCGCTGGGCGTTTCTGTGGAATCAGAAGCCGACGGTTTACAAACCGGAGTTCAAGGGCGGCAGTTACAAGGCGGCGATTGACGCCATCATCATGTTTCTGTGCTGGAATCCGATTGGCGAGGTCAAGGTGGCCCCGAGCGACGCTTAAGCGTGAAGTGACAAACAAATGAAACTATTTGAGAAAGCGATAACATGAAAATTATTCCTCTTCCTGCGGAAACGGTGGCCCTTACGGGCTGGACGCATAAGGTGTCCATCTTTGCCGCTGACCTGACGGCCGCGGCGGGCACGCAAACCTTCACGATCTTCCCGGATGGCTCGGCCGATGGCTATTACAGCAACGGCCAGGCGATCCAGGACACGACGCTGGCAGCGCTGCCGGCGGGCTTCCAGGTGGAAAAGAGCCAGATCCGGGTGGTGAGCGTGTTTACGGGCGTGGGCATCACGGCGGCGACGATCACGGTGGGCGACAAGGCCAACACGGCCCGCTACATCGCGAGCGCCAGCACGGACCTGTACACGGCGATCGGCGTGGGCGGCACGAACTCGAAGGATAACGTGGCCTCGGCTACGACTTATGCCTTTACGAGCGCGGACGTAACCAACGGCAACGCGGTGTTGCAGGCGGTCATCGGCACGACGGGCGCGAATGTATCGCTGGCGGCGGCCAGTGGCGGACAGGTGGACATCCTCATGGCGTTGGCAGATCCGGGCGAGCAGCAGTACGTGACGGGCACCTAAACGATTGCGAAAGCGAAAATTCTGGGAGCGGAGTACCTCCCGGTTGTGGTCAGGGTTGGGGTGGCCGGGGGTGGGTTTGGGACCTCCGGCCATCTTACCCGAAGACCAATTAAAAGTTAAAAATGCAAAATTAAAAATTGAAGATTATGAAAAAGAAAATGTTGAAAATCATTCGTGGCGGCTTGTGCCTGCTAGGGCTACTGGCGGCCTTGACGGCCGAGGCACAACAGCAGATCCCGATTCCGTATGCCATTAGCGTGGCGACGAATGCCACCACTCCGGGGACGACGGTGACAAATCCGGTGTGGACCACGGGCGCAGCCTTTATTCTGCCGGTGCGCGGCGTGGACCTGAACCTGATGTTCAGTACCACGGTGACGAATACGGGAACGAGCAATAACGTCTGGGGGTTTAACTACCAGATCGGCGGACAGTGGACGACCGGTTATCCGCTACAGGTGACGAACGCGAACAACGGCACGAACCAGAACGCGCTGTTGGCATCGAATGGGTTGGTGAACTACAGTTATATTCTGCGCGCGACAAACATTCCCGGGGTGAATGCGATCCGCCTGGATTACTTCAATACGTGGCAGACAAATCCCGTTTATCAGAACGGGATTTTCGTGGACTGGAATCACTGAGGCGGGGATAGCAATTAGTGGCGGCGGACGCCAGTCCGCCGCTACGCAACACCATGGAAGTAGATTTCTCCAGATTGGACTTGGCCACGGCGACGCGCGTGGATGAGCTGCTGCGCCAGGACTATAACGAGAAGCTGGTGCGCATGGCGGCGCGGCAGCGGCGCATTGCTTTCCTGAATCACCTCCAGCGGCCGTTTGCCAAGGATGGGTTTGGAGAGCTGTCGTTTGCCATTGATCCGGTGGTGGATGCCTATTGGCGCGAGTGCTACGGGAAGCGCTACACGGAGGATAAGGGGCTGATGCGGTTTCTGGCGAAGCGGAATCCGGAGATTGTGGTGCGCAGCCGCGGGACGAAGGAGATCCACGTGGGCTGGATGCCGGGCTTGACGAGCAAGCGGCCGTGCGGGCTGACGCCCGGGGAAAAGCAGAGGGTGGAGGGTGGAGGATTGAGGATGGAAGGAGCAGTCGCGTGAGGACGTGCGATTACCAGGATGTGCTGCGGGGCAGTGCGGCGCTGGCGGGCATGACGCTGGATTACCTGGGGGCTTCGGAATTTGCGCTGCTGCGGACGTTTCACGATCGGCGGTTGCAGATTGCCTGGGAGATTCATCGCTGGCCGGAGCTGTGTCCGGTGGAGCAGCGGCAGTTCCGGGCGAGTTATGATGAGACGGGGAGCACGGTGTATGCGGCCGGGGCGCAGGTGCTGGACCCGGTGACGCAGATGTATTTTCAAAGTCTGGTGGCGGGCAATACGCAGCCGCCGACGGTGAACGGGGTGGAGAACTCGGCGTACTGGGCGGTGTGCGCGACGAGTTACACGGCCAATGCGTTTGATCCGACGGCAATCTACCAGGTCGGGAACCAGGTGCAGAACCTGCTGGATCTGAATTTCTACCAGCGGACGGTGTTCACGGGCGGGGCGGAACCGGTCTGGACGCCGGCAAATTGGGGGCTGCTGACGCCGTTTGAGCGGAATGTGGCGTTTAACCAGCCGTGGGCGGCCAATGTTATCGGCGAGATCCTGGGGGCGTGGGATAAGAATCCGCGGATCACGACGAAGCTGGTGAAGCTGCCGTTTGTGCTGGACCAGGACGGGGCGCAGTTTGTGCAGCTGCGGAACACGTTCAACTATGGCTGGAACCCGGCGAGCACGAATTTCAGCTATGTCTGGCTGCTGTACCGGTTGCAGCGGCCGCTGCTGACGGGCAATGCCTTTTCACCAACGCAGGTCTATACGTCTGGACAGCAGATGTACTACGTGAACCTGGCGGGGAGCGGCAATTTCTGGACGGCGAACACGACGACGACGGCGGGCGATACGCCGGACAGCGCGCCGAGCGAGTGGACGGTGGTGCAGATTCCTTACATTTTCCGGCAATACCTGATTGAGGCGGGCTACGCGGACTGGCTGACGGCCAATGAGAAGGATTCCCAGGCGGCGGAGGGGCGGGCGCTCTCGGCGCTGGAGCTGGAGGCGGACAAGCTGCAACGGCAACAACAACAGGTGAACCGGATGGATTGGAGAAACGTATGAAGCAATGGACGATTTGGGTGGCGCTGGTGGGGCTGATGGTGGGTTTGACCAACCCGGTGGCGGGTGCGCCGGGCGCACCGGCGAGCCAGGCGCAGGTGAATGCGGGGACGACGCCTTATTTGTGGGTGACGCCGCTGACGCTGACGAACTGGTACACCTATATGCTGGGGCTGGGGAATTTTGGGGCATCCATCACAAATTCCGGAGTAGGGAATGTGGTATCCAACGCGCCAAGCTGGCTGACGACGCTGCAAACCACGCTGAATGCGCCGCTGGATTTGGGTTACGGCATCGGGGGCACCACGGCGGGAATTGATGCTTATGCCGGCTTGCGGGTGCAGCCGGGGAATGGGACGGGCAACGGCTATCAATTTCTGGATCAGGGAGCCAACAATTTGCTGAACATTTGGGGCGGGGTCGGCTCGATTTCTTTAGGTCAAAATCTGGGTGACATTTCTGGTGCCTCGATGCCTTTCTGGCAAATTCTTCAATGGGGGGACCCGGTTAACGGCGGTTGGTCGCACGTTGGCTATCAGGGCTGTGCCATTAGTGATTACGGCATACATGGGGGCAATGGTGGCACTCTGGAGGATTTGCCGATTTCGGCCCAGGAGATCGCTACGGCGATGCCGACACCCCCAATGTTCATGACTTCGACCTTTGCGGGCGGCATGAATACAAACGAAATTCAGATTACCAACATGATTGGTAACGCGGCGTTGTGCGGACTCATTGCGGCGGTCACGAATAATGGGGGGCAGTTCTGGGTGCACCTGGATGATCGAGCAAACTTTTTCAATGTCCACCGGGATGGAAGCGCACAAAACTTGCTCCAAGTGAACACGACCGGATTCCCGGACGGTAGTAATTTCGTGTCTATGGTGCATAATTACTGGGGCGCTTATGTGATGGCGACCATGTACAGTTTCCCATATCCAACCAACGAAGTGGACATGTTTGGTAGCCCCTCCTTTGGCTCTGGGTATCCCTTTTTCCCGGCGCTGACTCCAAATTCAATCGACTTCGACATTAGCAAGCTCTATGACTTTGGGCTGGATGGACTGCGGGTTGCGGATAACTTAGCTACCGTAGGCGGACAGCAGGCTTATTCGAGGCATGTAGCCGACGCGCTACTTTACCCGGTGTATCTGGGCAACTATACTACAGGGAAGGTGCCATATAGCTTAATGGTGACCAACGGCGGCAAAGGCCGCTTGGTGCCCTTGGCTACCGAAATGATGGGGTACAGTATCGGCGGTGTCATCCCTTCCATGATGAAGGAAGCCAATCTGATTGACCATGACGTGGATGTGAGTTACCCCTTCCCCGGTGCCCAAACGAACATTACTTGGCAGACACACCGCTCGATGCAGAACTTCCGGGGATTAATGCAGTACGAGGTGCCAATGCGGGGGCCGGGCCATTTTGGGCAGGCAACGACCTCGTTCAATAACACAGACATGACGCTCAATGAAGTAAGGCTCGCGCTTACCTGTGATGCGATTGCTCTGGCAAAAGTCCAGTTTTCCTACAATCAAGTGCTGGGAACTGGGCTGGGAGTGCAAAGGCCAAATTTTCTACTTTGTGTGACCAACCCCGCCTTCTTGCAAGTGTTGTTTGATAAAACCTGCCAGCTTCCTTACAGCGTGTTCGATAATGGTTGGAGCAATACCAGCGCGTGGTGCCGACCGCTGGGGGGCGGATCTTTTGCTCTCTCCCTCGTGAATGAAACGATTTTGTTTTCAAATCTGACGGTGAACCTTGGCGCGTGCCGGATGCCGACCAACACCACTTACCTGGTCACGGATGTCTGGTCAAATCTTTTGTACACGGTGTCCTCGCCCACGTTCACCTACACGAACGTAGCCCCGACCAATTGCGCTTTGCTGGTATTCAGGCCAGCTCCGCAAAATTATGGGCAGGTCCCCGCCGCAGTGTTTAACTGGGCGCAAATTCCGCCCTATTCCGCCACGGTAACCAATTACTGGGTGGGCAACTGGACCAACGGAACGGTGTGCGCCATCTACAGCAATTCCGCCAGCACGTATGCGATCAAGCAACTGGCGCCATAAACAACAACACCAAGACACATGAAACTAGCAACGACAATTCTCCTCGCGATCGGCCTGGCGATTCAGGCCTTCGCCAACCCGCATCCGGTAACGGTTAACACCAGCCTGCTGCTGCCCCCAGGGGCGAGCAGGGACGGCACGATGTCGGCAAATGCCCCATGCGTTTTCGAGCAGCTATTTCACAACGCAACCGGACTGTAAAGATCAGGGCGTGGACGGAAGCGGACCGACGGCGGCGGGATGCGGACCAGCGGGCGGAGGGGTAACGAGGTCTTCATCGAACAGGGAAGCGTGACGCACGATGAAGACGGCGAATAACAGCAGCAGCAGGGTGACGAGCGCGGCAAACGGCACGGGACCAATGCGGACCTTTTCAGTCGGACGTGGGGAATGCGCCCGGCGCGGCGCAACG
>Ga0316226_1003990_pt1 | contig 12123 bp, 15 predicted proteins | sample TBH18017metaG_FD_206009 | JGI IMG/M metagenome (GOLD analysis project Ga0316226, IMG submission 206009) | Freshwater microbial communities from Trout Bog Lake, Wisconsin, USA - TBH18017 | ecosystem: Environmental > Aquatic > Freshwater > Lake > Hypolimnion/Profundal zone | place: USA: Wisconsin... | reverse complement strand
GCAAACCCAAAAGGACAGGCCATGTTGTATTCATGCGATTCTCCCTTTTCTGGTTGGAATACTCCCATGATTCCCCGGCAAGGTCATGCAAAAAAAGGCGTTATTTCTTGCCGCCTGAATTGACATGGCTGCGGGCAGGGCGCGGCGGCCGGCTATTCCAGGTATTGCAGGAGGGAGGTTTGCATGATCATGGTGCCGCTTTCCAGGGCGGCTTGATAGGCGGTTTGGGTCTGGTCCAGTTGCGTCAGGGTTTGAGTGAGGTCGGCGTCGGTGTCGCTGGACATTTGGGATTCGAAATTGGTCGCTTTCTGGCTGGCGACGTTGCCGGCGGCGGTGAGTGTGGATTGGAGGACGGCGTTGGCGCTGATTTGGGTGACGACGTTGTCTTCGTCCTTGGTCAGGTTGGGGCTGTCGGTGGATGAGATGGCGGTGGTGTCGCCGGAGGCCAGGTCCTGTTGGAGTGAGATCAAATGGCTGAAAAGGTCGGCGCCGGCGCTGCTGTCGGCAAAGACGCCGCCGGAGCCGGAGCCGGTGGTGTTTTCGCCGGGGCTTTGGGCGGTGACAGTGAGGCCTGGGGCGATTTCGATTTTGTTGACGGAGGTGTTGCCGGAGTAAGAGACGGAGGTGACGTTGCCGCTGGAGTCGGTGGCGGCGGTGAAGGGGGCGGAGCCGGTGTTGGTGCCTGCAAAGATGTAATTGCCCTGGGAGTCCTGGGTGTTGCCAAGTTGGATGGCTTGTTGGATCAATTGGGCGACCTGGGTGGAGTAGGAGGCAAGTTGCGTGGAGGAGGTGATGCTGCCGGCTTCGGTGGCGATTTCGCCGGCTTGCTCGACGAGGGTTTGAAGGCTGCCGAGGGCGTCGGAAGCGGTGGTGGCGGCGCCTTGGAGCTGGGTGATGTTGCTTTGGTATTGGGTGTTGGCGCTGTTCTCGCTTTGGAGGTTGAGGACCTGGTTCATGGCGGAGGGGTTGTCCTCGGGGAGAGTGAGCTTGAGGCCGGTGGTGGTTTCGCTCTGCAAGGTGTTTTGCCGGCTCTCCAACTGGGATATTTGGCTGAGGAAGTTGTTGGAGAAGGAGGTGGTGGATACTCTCATAGGTTTTTTTCCGAATGAATGGGTCAGGAGGATTTCATGGTGACGACGGTTTGCATCATTTCATTCAAGGTTGAGATCAATTCGGCGGCGGCCTCGTAAGCCTTTTGGTATTGGAGGAGGTTGGTCATCTCTTGATCCGTGGAAACGCCGCTGGAGGAGGCGCGCTCGTTGGTGAGCATTTGGGAGACGGCTTGGCCGTTGTCGAGTTGATCGTTGACGGAGGAAATGGCATTGCCCAGGTTCGAGACGGTCAGGGCGTAGCTGGCGCTGAAGGTCTGTTTGTTCAGGCCGGTGATTTTTTGGCTGCCCAACTGGGCCAGGGCGAGCGCGACCGTGTTGTCGCCCGTTGCGCCGGCTGTGGCGGCGGCCTGGAATTGGGAGGGGTCGTCCACAAGGTTGGCGTTGACGCCGATGTCGGAGGCGTCGCTGCCGGTAAAAAGGTCCTGGCCGGAGTTGCCGTTGAGATCGCAGCCGGCGGAGTAAATGGAATTGACCTGGGTGATGAGTTGCGAGGCGAGGGTGTTGAGGCCGCTTTGGAGGCTGGCCAGGGCGCCGTCGCGCGCGGTGATTTCGCCTTCAATGCTGCCGCCGGTCAGGGTGATGTCCGTGCCGGCATTTTTGGCCTGGACTTGAAGCTGGCCGTTGCCGGGGTCATAAGTTTGGAGGGTGTCGGAGACGCTGCCGCCCGAAACCATGGCAACGCCGCCGATGCTGACATTGACGGCGCCGTTGGCCTGGGTGGTGGAGGAGAAATTAGCCAGGCCGGCGAGGTTTTCCAAAGTTTGCTCGCGCTGATCCACCAACTGGCTGGCGCTGCCGCCGGCGGCCTGGGCCGCGACAATCTGCTTGTTGAGGGAAGCAATGGCGGCCAGGTCCTGGTTGGCGCTGGCGACGTCGTTTTGGACGGAGGTGTTGAGGTTGTCCTGGACGGTGGAAAGCTGGGAGGAGACTTGGTTGAATTGGGCGCTGACCTGCTGGGCGCTCTGGATGGCGGTCTGGCGCAAGGAGAGGCTGCCGGGATCGGCGGAAAGGCTCTGAAACGAGTTGAACAGGTTGGATAAATCGGCGGCGAGGCCGTTGGAGCTTTCCGCGGTGCTGGAGGAGCTGCTGGAACTGATCTGTTCGTCCAGGTAGGCTTCGGCGTTTTGGAGGTTGGTTTGCTGGGCGGTGAGGGAGCCGGTGAGGCTGGTTTCGCCCTGAATCTGGCTGTCAAGAAGCGAATTGCGGGAGCTCGTGATGCCGGTGGCCTGGACGCCGGAACCTTCTTCGCCGATGGTGGTATCCAGCGGCGTGGATTCGGAGACGACGAGTTGCTCGTCGGCGTAATTGGTATTGTTGACGTTGGCCAGGTTCTGGCCGGAAATGGTCATTTCCTCCTGCTGCACCCCAAGGGAGCGGGCGGCCATGTCCAACGTTCCTGAGAGGCTAATCATAAGATCAAGTTCAGCCGACGGCTTCGTAAAGGCGGCGGGGCATGGGGATTCCAGCCGAGCGGCAGCCGGCGCCGTCATAAAGAGTTCCCTGGCGGGAGGGAAGCAACGTGCTGAGCAGTTCGCGCATTAATTCCACCGACCGGCGCAGCATGAGATGGTTCTGGCGGGCGCGGCGGCTGACGCGGGCGAGGAGTTCGTTATTTTCATCCACCAAGGCCCGGAGCAACGGCTGGTAATCCTGGGGCAGGAGGGGGATGAGAGTGGAGAAGGGGGCCGCCGGCGGCTGGCCGCACTCCTGGGCGAGGGCGCGGCGGCAGGCTTCGCGGCAGACGCGGGACTGCTGGATGGCCGAGCCTTGTGCTTTGATGAGGCTGATGGATTGAAACACCTCGGAAGGCTGGCGGGCGATGAGATTTTCCTGCTGGCGGTCGAGCAAGGCGAGCATTTCGCCGTAATTTTGCAGCTCGTCGCGCAAGGCGTCTATCAATGGCTGAATGCTGTTCATTATAAGTTATTATTTTGGTATTTGCTCTTTTGGGACGGGTGCATTGCCTTCTTCCTCCGCCGCTGAAGCGCGCGGTAAAACTTGATGGGTCAATTGAGCGGCCAGACTTTTAGCCAGGCCGAAGCCGCCTGAGCGGCTGATGCTGTCGGCCATTTGATTGTTAATCATGTCGGCATAGATGCCGTTGGCGGTGGCATCGCCCTCGGCCGGGGCCAGGACCGGTTTGCGGATGTCCTGCATGATCTGGCGGAGCAGGACCGCTTCAAATTGGCGCGAGACCTCGGCCACCTTGTCGGCATCGGAGATGTTTGAGTTGCGGGCCAGGGACTCCAAGGGGAGTTGGGAGGCTTCGACGCGGGGATGGGAGGCGAGGACATTCATGTCAGCGCATAATCAGTTCGGCCTGCAACGCGCCGGCCTGTTTCATCGCTTCGAACATGGACATCATGTCGCGCGGGGTGACGCCAAGGGCATTGAGGGCGGAGGCGACTTTCTCGACCGTGGGCAATTCCGGGAGGGCGACCATGGAGCCTTTGTCTTCTTTAATTTTGGCGTCGGTGCGGCTGGTGACCTGAGTGGAGCCGGTCTGGCTGAAGGCGTTGGGCTGGGAGACCTCCGGTGTGGAAGCGATGCTCAGAGTGACGTTGCCGTGGGAGACGGCGCAATTGGAGATGCGGATGCGGGATGTGGCGACAATGGTGCCGGTGCGCTCATTGATGATGACGCGGGCGGGAATGTCCGGGGTGATCTCCAGCGACTCGATTTGAGAAATAAAATCAACCGAGGAGGCGGTCCAGGTTGCCGGAATGGCCACGCGGACGGTGGTGGAATCCACGGCGACGGAACTGGAGGGGAATCTGGCATTGAGGACGGCGGCCATGCGGGAGGCGGAGGTGAAATCGGGATTGCGCAAGAGCATTTCGAGGTGGTTGTCGCTGACGATGGAGGAGGGGATTTCCCGCTCGACCAGGGCGCCGTTGACGATGGCGCCGACGGTGGGATGATTTTTCTGGACGGAGGCGCCGCCCGCGTCGCCGCCGCCGCCCGCGGACAAGCCGCCGATGGAGAGAGTGCCTTGGGCGACGGCGTAGACTTTGCCGTCCGCGCCCAACAAAGGGGTTTGGATCAGGACGCCGCCTTGCAGGCTTTTGGCGTCACCCATGGAGGAGACGACGACATCGAGCCTGGAGCCTGGCTTGACGAAGGCGGGGATGTCGGCGGTGACCATGACGATGGCGACGTTTTTGGAGGAAATACTCTGGGCTGGGACCGTCATTCCATAGCGTTGAAACAAGTTGCCGACGGTTTGAAGGGTTTCGACGGGATTTTTGTCGCCGTCGCCTGCCAAACCGGCGACGAGGCCGAAGCCAGCGAGTTGATTGTCGCGGGCGCCGGCGACCATGGCGAGGTCCTTGATGCGGGAGCCGTCGGCCCGCAAGGAGGGGACGGCGGCGGCGAGCAGTGAGAGAATCAGCAAATGCCAGGCGTGGCGCATGTCAAACCTCAGAATGGTGAAACTTTGTCCCAAACTTTTGTGAACCAGCCTTTGTTCTGGCTGTCGGTCAGAGCGCCTCGAGAGAAGTATTGGATGGAGGCGTCGGCGATATTGTAGCTGTAGACGGAGTTGGTGGCGGTGATATCATCGCAACGCACGGTGCCGCGGAGGACGGCCTCTTGTTTTTCGCCGGAGAAGGCGGTCTGGCGGCGGCCTTCGAGGACGAGGTTGCCGTTGGGGAGGACGTCAATGACCTTGACGGCGATCTGGGCGCTGATGATTTCCTGATTGGCAATGGTGCCGCCGCCGTTGAAGGTGTTCTTGCCGGTCATGCTCATGGCGGGCATTTGGCCGTTCTTGGTCATCAGTCCGCTGGCGCCGGGGGAGTAAAGGAAGCTTGAGACGCTGGCGTCAATCCCGGAAGTGCGGGAGGTGGTGGTGTTGTTGTTGCGGGAAGTGCCGTTGTTTTCCTGGATGACCACCGTCACGATGTCGCCGACGCGGTGGGCTTTTTTGTCGGCGAACATGGAGGTGGGGGCCATGTCGCCCTTCCAGAGGGAATCGGCGCCCAGTGTTGTCAACTGTAAAATAAAAATGGCGGCCGCCAGATGGGTGGCGTCACAAAGCGATAAGAACGAGGTCTTCAGTTTGTATTTTTCCATAAAGTTCGCGTCTTGTTTTCGGGTTGCGCACGCGGACCGTCTGTCCGAGCGAGCCGTCTTCCAGGGTTTCAACTTTCAATGAAATGGTCATGGGGCCGTCCTGGAAAAGGGCCTCCACCAGTTGTCCGCGGCGGATGACCGGACGGAGGCGGGTCATGTGGTTCCAGACTGGCGCGCCGGCCTGGATGCTGGAGACGGCTTCCAGCGTGGCGTCGGTCACGGGGAATTGGATGCAGGCTTCGCGCTGGGTGAGGACGTCGCGTCGTTCGAGGGCGATGTCGGCGTCGCGGAGCAATTGGCCGCGGAGGATGGATGAATGGGCGACTGGAGTATCGCGCCAGACGCGGGCTTGGAGCGGGGCCTGCCAGGAGCCGACGCGTTCCTTGCCGCACCAGAGTTCAAAACCGGCCACCATGTTAGGCAGGACACCGGCGACGGGGATGTCGGTCAGTTGGAGGGAGAGCGGCTCATCCGGGGTTGCGACGGGCTGCCAGGGGCGGGAGAAATGGATTTCCAGCGCGCCGCGACTTCCGACGTAGTCGCGTTGGAGGGCGGCGCGGAGCATATCCACGACTTCGGCCTCGCACAATTGGCGGATGCGGCGGCTGATGCGAACCAGGGAAGGGCCGGACCAATTGGTGGTGTCCATATCCGGGACGGAATCTTTGGCCATGTCAATAATCTGCTGGCGGGAAAGGGACAGGGTCTGGCCCAAGAGGGGAGCGGGGGCCAGGTGAAAGGCGGGGAGGGTCGCGTGAGGGGAGGAGGAGACGAGCTGGTTGAGAAAGACGCCCGCGCCGTCCACTTTGGCGTCGGCCTGCAATTGAAAAACAGCCGGCTCGCCTGCAAAAGCGCGGCGAGCCGGTGGCACCAAGACCAGTGCGAGAATAAAACAGAAAGCGAGACGGTTGAAAGTTTTCGTCATCATCGTCGCAGGTTGTTGCTTTGTTGCATCATTTCGTCGGAAGCCTGGACGGCTTTGGAGTTCACCTCGTAGGCGCGCTGGGCGACGATCATGTTGACCATTTCCTCGACGACTTTGACGTTGGACATTTCCAGGAAGCCTTGCTGCAAGCTGCCGAAGCCTGCCTGGTTGGGAGTGCCCGTTTCCGGGGTGCCGGAGGCGGGAGTTTCAAGATACAAATTGCGGCCCACCGATTGCAGTCCGGCGGGGTTGGCGAAACGGGTGAGTTGGACTTGGAACGTGGTGGTGCCGCTGGAACTGGTCGCGGACACGGTGCCGTCCGGGGAAATGGTAATGCCGGTGGTGCCGACGGCGACGGGCTGGAAGCCGCTTTGGACGGAGAGGCCGTCGCTGGTGGTGATTTGGCCGCTGGAGGAGGTTTTGAAAGCGCCGTCGCGGGTGTAAGCCAGGGTGCCGTCGGGCATGGTGACTTGAAAGAATCCGTCACCCTGGATGGCGACATCGAGTTTTTCGCCAGTCTGCGTCAATTCACCCTCTGTGAAGACTTTGGAGGTTGCGACGGCGCGGGAACCGTGGCCGATTTGGAGGCCGGTGGGCAATTGATTGCCGTTGCTTTGCTCGGCGCCGGCGGAGCGGGTGGTGTCGTAGAGAAGGTCTTGAAATTCGATTTTGCTTTTTTTGAAGCCGGTGGTGTTGACGTTGGCCAGATTGTTGGCGATAACGTCCAAGTTCAATTGCTGGGACTCCATGCCTGCCGCCGAGGAATACAATGCGCGCAACATAAGTGTTAAGTGGGATTGCCAAGCTCGGTGATGACGCGGTTCAACCGGTCGTCCTGGATTTGAATGACTTTCTGGTTCACCTCGAAGCCGCGAGAGGCTGTCATCATGCTGGCCATTTCAGTCAGGGTGGAGGTGTTGGAGCTTTCCAGATAGCCCTCGCGCAAATTGGCTTTGCCCTGGTGGATGCCGGCCTTGGGGTCGCGCGCCATGAAATAGCCCCCGCTGATTTGCGTCAACGCTTGCGGATTATCCACGTCGGTCACTTTCAACTGGCCCTTTTTTTCAGATCCCTGGCTGACGGCGCCGGTGGAGGAAATGGAAAGCGGACCCGAAGCGTCGCGGCTGAGTTGGATCGCGCCGCTGGCGCCCATGACAGGGTAGGACTCCTTGGTCACGAGTTGGTTTTGGGAATTGACCCTGAATTCGCCGTCGCGGGTCAGGCCGGTTACGCCGTTGGGAAGCTGGACCTCGAAGAAGCCTTTGCCTTCAATGGCGACGTCGGTGTTGTTGCCGGTGTATTTAAGCTCGCCGGGGGAGAAATTCGTTGAAGTGGAGGTTTTGGGAACGGAAAAGGAGCTGGACGCATTTCCGGCTCCCTGGGCGGGCATCAAACCGGCTTGGATGGCCGCCTGCGACAGTTGCTGTTGCTTGTAGCCCGGCACCGAGCCGGAAGCCAGATTATCGGCAATGATCTCCTGCCAACGGCTGTTGGCGTCCAGGGCGGAGGCTGCTTGAAATAAACTGACGTTCACAAGGAAACCAGGGAGCAACGAGTGTGCCACGGCTAGAAACTGTTCTGTTGCAAGGGTTTGCAAAAAAAGACGGAGCGGCGGAGGGAAAAACTTGCCCGGAAACCGGAGGAAAATGCCGACAGCTTCATGACGGTCGGTCAATAAGCGCAGGCCAGTTCGATGACTTGGCCGCACCCGCATTGGATGCGGATGGCGGAAACGACATCGCCCTCGCGTTGCAAGGTGACCGATGGCTGTGAGCAGGGGTTGAGAGGTTGTTGTTGGGTCCGCGCGTCGGGCGGCAAGGGTTCAAAGGCGCCTTTGGCTTCAGCCTGGGGCAGGACCTTCAATTCAAACATGGACGCCCCCCCGGCTGGAGCCGGCGTCGTGACCAGAGGAGTAAAGGAGTTGGACATGGGGATGATCAAGCTTTCTTGTTGGATTGGATATTGAGCAAAACAGTCACCCGGCGGTTGATTTCGTTGGTCGAGTCGTATTCGCGCATGGGCATGGTGTCGCCGAAGCCGGCGACTTTGGTGATTTGGGCCGTGTTGACGCCGCGTTCGAGGAGTTTGCGGCGGACGGCGTTGGCGCGATCGGAGGAGATTTCCCAATCGCCGTAGTCGGGACGAATGGGGGAATTGCCGCTTTCGGTGTGGCCGGACAGTTCGATGGAGAAGCCATGATAGCGCGCAATTTCCCAGGCGAGGGTGGAGAAGACCCAGTCGCCGTAGGGCGTGAAGCGAGTGCTTTGCGCTTCGAAGATCGGTTTGCGGGAACGATCAAAGACATTGATGAGCAGGCCTTCGGGCGTCATTTCCAGCTTGACGGATTGAGAATCTTCGTCGCTTTGCAGGGATTTGGTGAGGTCCTGGTTGAGACGGCGCAACATTCTCAATTCGGCGATGGAGGACATGTCAAAATTGCCGGTATCCGCGCGGACGGCCTGGATTTCCTTGTTGGGGATGATGCCGACGGATTCCTTGGTGATGGAGGAAAAGGGATTGCGAAAGGCGCGCTCGACGGCGTCCTTGATGCGCTGGTCCTGGGAAGTGAGCCAGAGGACGATGAAGAGGGCCATCATGGCGGTGGTGAAATCGGCGTAGGCGACCTTCCATGCGCCGCCGTGATGACCTTTTTTGGCGCTCATGGTTTGGCTTGGGCCGCTTGTTGGTTTAAGGACTTGAGCATGATTTCAAGGCCGTCGGCGCTGGGTTTGACCTCGCTGGACAACCCGCGGCGGGCGACTTCGATGGCCATGATGGGGGACATGCCGCTGGCAAAGCTGATGACGGAGGCGGCGATGCAGCGGATGTAGGCCAGTTCAGCCATGCTGACGAATTCCATGTTGACCGCCAGCGGGTTCATAAAGCCGTAGGAAAGGAAAATGCCCAGGAAGGTTCCGACCAGCGCAGCGGCGACCTTTTCGCCGATTTTCTCAATGGGGCCGGCAATGGAAGCCATGGTTATCACAATGCCGAGGACGGCGGCGACGATGCCGAATCCCGGCATGGCGTCGGCTGCCTTGGTCAAGACGCCGATGGGCCGCTCCTGTTCCTGTTCCATGGCATCGAGTTCGATTTCCAGGAGGAGCTTCAAATGGTCGGGCTTGATTTTGCCGTCAATGATGGGGCGGAGGCCGTTGCAAAGGAAATCCATGGCCGGCTTGTTTTTTTGGAAGGTGGGGTATTTGTTGAAGATGGCGCTGGTATCCGGGGACATGATGTGCTCCTCGAGCGCGACCATGCCGCCGCGGCGGCCGAGCATGAACAATTCGTAAAGCGCCTTGAACAAGTCGTCGTAGGCTTTGCGCTTGTAGGGGGAGCCTTTCAAGGCCCCAAAGGCCTGCTTGAACAAATCCATGAGCACCTTTTTTGGCGACATGAGCACGAGAGAGCCGGCAGCCGCGCCGCCGATGATGATCAACTCGGAAAGATGCATGAGGGCCAGCGTGTTGCCGCCGGCCATCATGAACCCGCCCACGACCGACCCCAAGACAATGAGTGCTCCTAAGATGACAATCATGAGCGGCTCATAACGGTTGGTTGAAAGCTTCCGGGTCATCCTTTCGCAGGAGGGCCTTGATGGCCAGGATGGCCTGCGAATGAATCTGGCAGATGCGGGACTCGGTGACGCCGAACGCCTCGGCTATTTCCCGCAATCGCATGTCCTCAAAATAATATAGAGCCAGCACCTTGCGCTGCATCTCCGGCAACTCGTGCAGCCGGCGCTCAATGAGCCTGGCCAGCTCCCGCACCGAAGCCCATTGTTCGGGATTGGTTTGCGAGTCGTCGCCGATCACGTCATAGACCGAGCCGCCATCCCCGTCGCTGCCCTGGACGGAGTCCAGGCAGACGTAGGTCGTGGGGCGGATTTCCTCAAGGAGTTCCTCGTAGTCTTCGAGGGACATATTCATGGCCTTGGCCATTTGGGCGTTGGAGGGGATGGAGCCGGCGCGCTGCATGAGTTCCTGCATTTTTTTCTCAATTTTCTTGGCTTTTTCATGGACGGAGCGGGGCACCCAGTCCAGGCGGCGCAGCTCGTCAAAAACCGCACCGCGGATGCGCGAGCGGGCGTAAGTTTCAAAGGAGGCGCCGTTTTCGGGATTGAACCGGCGCATGGCGTGGAGCAAGCCGACCAATCCCGCGCTGTAAAGATCGTCGCTGTTGACGTGCGAGGGGAGAGTCATGGCCAGGCGGCCGACGACTGTTTTGACCAGCGGGAGATATTCCTCGACGAGGCTGTTTTCGGGCTGGCTTCCCGGCCCGCCGCGGGAATAAAGCCGCCATAATTCCTGTTGCGTCGAACGACGCTGATCGGACGTGGGAGGAGGGGGTTCGAGATCACACAATGTCGCGCTCATGGTTTGGAAACTTTGGGGGTGTTGGTGGCAGGGAGAATGGAGTTGCTGTTGTTGGCGTTTTCACGTTCTTCGAGCGATTGCTCCAGGCTTTTGCGCCAGGCGCGTCCCCACCAGCGCAACAAAAGCGCGGTCAGGTAAGCCGCCAGGCAACCGCGACAGAAACATGCCGGCCACGCGTTGCCCTGGCAAAGGCTGGACCCCATGCCTACCGCCAATCCCGCCAATCCGCCGACCAGTAGTAGTAATTTCATATAACGTCGCAGTCCAAGCTCCATTAGCAAGACCGTTGCCATCTTTGGCTGGGGAGGCGTTGGGAGGCGCGAAACCCCTTCATTACGGGGCAAATCTGACGATAAGGATTTGCAGCCAGGCCGCGGACGGGGAGTTTGCGGGCATATTTTGCCGTTCGCGCAACCCGAAGATGCGGCAATTTATTCCGGTCGGGACATCAAGGCAAAACGGGCCTTCTTGAATGATAAGCAACTTCTTCGGGATCCCCTTCCTGAAACCGAGCCGCCAAAGTTCGCAAACCCATCGCCAATAATTCTGGAGAAAAGCTCGATTTCCGCATGAAGAAAGAGTTCGTGTTGTCCACTTTGACTTTTCCTCAAAGAAAGGCATAGCACCGCCATGAACGCGACGGAGTGACGGTTCAACTGCCCAGAGAGGAGGCTGAATTCCTCGAGACTTATGCCAAAGATCACGCAACCAGCGTGGCGGAGATTTTCACGCGCTATGCCAGACGGCTGCAAAGCACAACGCGGCGCGCACCTCACCCGGAAAATGTCAAGTTCTCAGGCTCAGTCCCGGCAGATGTGGATGCTCGCGAGGCTTATCGGAAGCACGTTGTTGATAAACACCGATGAAGATCACGGTGGATTTAAACGTGCTGCTGGATGTCGCCCAAAAGCCTTGCTTGAGCGGCACAAAGAAAAGCGTTAGCGTATGCCAATGAGAACGGACACCGTTGAAATCCCGACGTCCGTGCTCTCCTCGGTGGAAACGCTCGACGAGTTGCAGGACTGGCTTGCGGCGCAGAACCCCAAAGTCGTCTCTGAACTGTGCGCCGCCCGCCGGGAAGATCGGGCTGGCAAATTCAAGGTTTGGAAGCCACGGCACCCGCCATGCCCTGCCGGGTTGAAACAGGCAGCAATCCTGTCAACTCTTACATACGGTGCCGGCCGGCGCAAAAATCCCTGAGGGCCATCAATGTCACATCTAAACATTCAACATTTCGGCGTGTAACATGCTCTGTTCAGGCAGCTTATAGATTGTATTTGACCATTTTGTGGGTCTTCTTGTCGTAATGCGGAGTCGCCGCCCATCCGACCAGTTCAACGGAACGGTAGCCCTTTTTCACCAGCTCCTTGCTGCCCTCGCGCGTGGTCTCCTGCATTTCCTTCATCAACTTGTCGTAGTCAATTTTTCCGGCATCGGAATCTTTGACGTAGCCGTCGTCATTGTAAGTGATCACCACCCCCCATGATTTCGGGCGGAGCAAACTTTCCTCCGAGGGTGTGATCATGCCCAGTGTTTTAGCTCCTTGGGGATTGCCCCATATTTTGTGCAGCACGGTGTCGGTGTCATCCGGGGACAGGTAGCGAAAGTTTTCCGGCAGGGTGACTGTGGCCAGACC
>Ga0316226_1003989_pt1 | contig 12124 bp, 7 predicted proteins | sample TBH18017metaG_FD_206009 | JGI IMG/M metagenome (GOLD analysis project Ga0316226, IMG submission 206009) | Freshwater microbial communities from Trout Bog Lake, Wisconsin, USA - TBH18017 | ecosystem: Environmental > Aquatic > Freshwater > Lake > Hypolimnion/Profundal zone | place: USA: Wisconsin... | reverse complement strand
GATCCCGCACGAGGAAATCGAGCGGACGGACTTGGAGGGGGCGTGGAAGGTGTTGAGGCCGCGGCAGGCGCCGTTCATCTCGTATCCCTACGAATGGTGTTTCAGCCAATTGCGGGACGCGGCGCTGGCGACGCTGGCGATTCAGAAGGCGGCGATGTCGCGGGGGATGTCGCTCAAGGACGCGTCGGCATACAACATTCAGTTCTTGGACGGGAGGCCTGTGATGATAGACACGCTCTCGTTCGAGAGGCTGCGACTGAGGCCGTGGGCGGCGTATGGGCAGTTTTGCCGGCATTTTCTGGCGCCGCTGGCGCTGATGAGGTGGAGGGATCCGAGGCTGGGGCAACTGTTGAAGATTCATCTTGACGGGGCGCCGCTTCCGCTGGCGGCGTCGTTGCTGCCCTGGCGCGCGCGGCTGGATCCCTGGCTGCTGATGCACTTGTTTCTGCACGCGGCGAGCGAGAAACGAGCCGCCGAAGCATCCGCCGAGCCGATCTCCGAGGGGAAATTTCCGATGCGATCTTTTCTTGGGGTGGTGTCGAGCCTGGAATCGGCGATTGAAAGGCTGAAATGGCGGGCGCCGAAAACGGATTGGGCGGATTATTACCAGGGGACGGTCACGGGCGGGGGATACGTGGCGCATAAAAAAGAGATCGTAAGGGGCTACTTGAAAACCGTACAACCCCGGGTGGCGTGGGATTTGGGCGCGAACACCGGGTTGTTCAGCCGATTGGCCGTGGAGAGCGGGGCGAACGTGGTGGCTTTTGACTCGGACCCGGCCTGCGTGGAAATATTGTATCTTGAAGCGAAGCGCGCCGGAGAAGGGCGATTGCTGCCGTTGCTGATGGATTTGACGAATCCCAGCCCCGCGCTGGGATGGGAGCACGGGGAGCGGATGAGCTGGCTGGAGCGGCCCAAGCCGGACATGACGCTGGCGCTGGGACTGGCGCATCATCTGGCCATCGCGAACAACCTGCCGCTGGAGCGGATCGCGGATTTTTGCGCGCGGTTGGGGCCGTGGCTGGCGGTGGAATATGTGCCGAAGGACGACGCGAACGCGCGGAAGCTGCTGCGAGTGCGTGAGGACATATTCGACACGTACACCAGGGAGGGATTCGAGGAGGCGTTTGGGCGGCGGTTCACGATTGAGGATTCCACGAGAGTGCGGGATTCGGCGCGCCAGCTTTACTTGATGCGTCTGCGCCAGGGGTGAGGGGCTGCCGCTTTTTCCGACTCCTTTCCCAATCCTACTCTTACTCTTAATCGTAATCCTAATCTCTTCTGGCTAAAGGGATTAGGATTAGGATTAGGATTAAGAATAAGAATGAGTGTGATTCTGGAATTGACCCAGCGGGGCGGGGCGACTTCACTAGGGAGGATTTATGACTGATGTATCGCCGGCTGCCCAACCCCACTCCGCATCCACCCCGGTTCCATCCGCCGCTCTTTCGCGGGATGATGTCGCGGGCATAGACGCATTGCGGGCCTCTTACAAGAAACTCCGCGCAGAGCTGGCCAGGGTGATCATCGGGCAGGATCTCGTCATTGAACGGCTGCTGATATGTGTTTTGGCGCGGGGACACGGCCTATTGATGGGGGTGCCCGGGCTGGCCAAAACGACCATCGTCAATTCGCTGGCGCAGGCGATGTCGCTGGAGTTCAACCGCATCCAGTTCACGCCGGATTTGATGCCGTCGGACATCACGGGTACGGACATATTGCAGGAGACCGACCAACCGGGGCGCCGGGCTTTCGTGTTCGTCAAGGGGCCGCTATTTGCCAATATCATTCTGGCGGACGAGATCAACCGGACGCCGCCGAAGACGCAATCGGCGCTGCTGGAAGCGATGCAGGAGCACCGGGTGACGGTGGCGGGGCGTTGTTTTCCGCTGCCCGCGCCGTTTTTTGTGCTGGCGACGCAAAACCCCATTGAGCAGGAGGGGACGTATCCGCTGCCGGAGGCGCAACTGGATCGTTTCATGTTTTTCATTCACGTGGATTACCCCGGCAAGGAGGAGGAGGGGCGGATCGCGCGGGAAACGACGGGTGGCGCGGCGGCGGAGTTGAGCAAACTGATCAACGGGGAGCAAATCATGGCGTTTCAAGAAGTGGTGCAACGGGTGCCGGTGCCGGATCATATCTACGACATGGCGGTGGAGTTGGTGAGGCGGACGCGTCCGGGATCGAAGGAGTCGCCGGAATGGATCAAGAAATGGGTGACGTGGGGCGCGGGGCCGCGGGCGGTGCAGTACTTGATCCGCGGAGCGAAGGCGCGGGCGGTGTTGCAAGGGAGTTACCTGGCGCGGAAGGAAGATTTGGAATCGGTCGCCGGCCCCGTGTTGACGCATCGCATTCTGACGAATTTCCAGGCGCAGTCCGAAGGCGTGAACAGTTCGGAGATCATCACCCGGCTGCTGGCGGAGATGGGAGAGAAGCAACGTGGCTGAGAGCGGGGCATGGCTGGATTCGGAGGCGCTCAACCGCCTGATGCATCTGACATTGATGGCGCGCGCGCCGATGGAAGGCTCGGTATCGGGCCTGCACAAAAGCCCGCATCGCGGATCGAGCGTGGAGTTCGCGGAGTACCGCAATTACGTTCCCGGCGACGACATCCGGCGGCTGGACTGGCGCGTGTTCGCGCGGACGGACCGTTTTTATCTCAAGGAATACGAGGCGGAGACCAATTTGCGGTGTTACTTCGCGCTGGACGCGAGCGGCTCGATGAGATTCGGCGGGAAATTTGATTACGCGCGGCGGCTGATCGCCACGCTGGCCTACATCACCGCGCACCAGGGGGACGCGTGCGGGTTGATATGCGCGGGGGGCAAATCGGCCGCGGAGATTCCGCCCCGGCGCAATCCGGCGCATTTGAAGGCGCTCTATGAAGCGTTGGACAAGACGCAGGCGCGGGGGGAAACCGGGCTGATCGCGGCCCTGCACGATTTGGCGGAGCGAGTGAGGCGTCGGGCGCTGGTGGTGGTGGTGTCGGACCTTTTTTGCGATCCGGGGCCGCTGCTGAACAGCTTTCAGCATTTGCGTTTTCAAAAGCACGACGTGGCGGTGTTTCAATTGCTGGACCGGAGGGAGTTGGAGTTTTCATTTGAGCGTCCGTCGCGATTCGTTGATTTGGAGAGCGCGTCCAGCATCGTGACGGAGCCGTCCAGCATCCGGGACGCGTATTTGCGGCAGTTTGGGCAGTTTCTGGAACAGTTGCGGGCGGGATGCAACCAGTTTGGGGTGGATTACCGGCAGGTGGTGACGGACCAGGACTATGAAAGGGTGCTGGCGGATTTTCTGGTGGAACGCGCGCGCCTGGCCGCGTCGTCGCCGTAGCGAGGGAGCGATTAAAGCGTTGAGAGCCGCCGATGACCTTTCTCCAACCATACGTTCTGTTTGGATTGCCGCTTGTGCTGGCGCCGGTGATCATCCACCTGCTCAACCGGCTGAGGCACCGGCCCCAGGAGTGGGGGGCGATGCGATTTTTGCTGGCGGCCACGCGGAGTTCGGCGAGCCACACCCGGCTGCGGCAGTTGTTGATTCTGCTCTTCCGCGTTATGGCCGTCGCGATGCTGATTTTGTTTCTGGCCCGGCCGCTGGCGGGGGGCTGGCTGGGGTGGGCGCTCTCGCCCGCGCCCGACACGATTGTGATATTGCTGGACCGCTCGGCCAGCATGGAGACGAGAACCGGCGGAAGCTCCAAGAGGGAGCAGGCGCTCAAGCTGCTGGCGCAGGCGGCCCGGCCCTACGAGGAGACGACACATCTTGTTCTTATTGACAGCGCCACGCGCGCGGCGCAGGAAATCCCCAGGGCGGAGAGCCTGGCCGCGTTGCCGCAGACGCGGGCGACGGACACGGCGGCGGACTTGCCAGCGATGTTGCGGGCGGCGTTCGACTGGCTGGTGGAGAACCGGGCCGGGGCGGCGGAAATCTGGATCGCCACGGACGACCGGCGCAGCCATTGGCGGCCGGAGGACCCGCGCTGGAAGAGCGTCGTGGCGCAGCTTGGGGGGTTGACGCAAAAAGTCCGCGTCCGGCTGCTGGAGTTGAACCAGGAGCCGGAGGCCAACGCGTCCATAGCGATCAAGGAACTGGCGCGGCGTCCGAGGAGCGGTGAAAGCGATCTTGAAGTTGTGCTTGACATGCAGCGCAACCGGGCCGGCGCGGCGAGGGTGCCGGTGGTGATGACGCTGGACGGGCAGCGTTCGGAGACGGAGGCGGCCTGCCAGGGGGAGTTGTTCCGCTGGCGGCGCAGGATTGACTTGGGCGGGCGGCGCGAAGGAGGGTGGGGAAGTTTTTCCCTGCCGACGGACGCCAACCCGCGCGACAACACGGCCTGGTTTGCGTATGGCGCGGACACGCCTCTGCGCGCCGTCGTTGTGAGCGGGGACAGGGAGGCGGGGCGTTTTCTCCAGTTGGCGTCCGCGTCGGGCAACGCCGGAGCGGGACGCGCGATGGGGGCGGGGGAAATCGCCGGAGCGAGACTGGACGACTGTTCGCTGCTCGTCTGGCAGGGGCCGCTGCCCGAAGGGGCGGAGGCGGAGCGGGTGCAAACGTTTGCGAGCGAGGGCGGGGTGGTGATTTTCTTTCCGCCAGGAGAGGCCGGCGCGCGGCCATTTGCGGGCGTGAGCTGGGGCGAAGCGCAAACGTCCGAGACGCCGGAGGGATTCCGCATCGCGCGTTGGAATGAGGAAGAAGGGCCGCTAGCGAAAAGCGACGAGCATCAGAGCCTGCCATTGAGCGAGACGGCTTTTGCGCGACGGCAGATGATGACCGGACCAAAGTACGTTCTGGCCGCTTTTGAGGATGGCGCGCCCTTTTTGGCGCGGCGAAACATCGGCAGAGGGGAGGCGTATTTTTGCGCGTCGCTTCCGCAAACGGATTGGTCGAGCCTGGGGGACGGCCCGGTATTGGTGCCGATGTTGCAACGCCTGTTGCTGGCGGGCGGACGCCGCCTGCAACCGGCCGCTTCCGTCGTCTGCGGGGAGTTGGGGCCGTCCGATCTGGCCCGCCAGTGGGTCAGCGTGGATTCAACGCGGCCAAAGGACATTCGGACGGAAGCCGGAGTGTATCGCAGCGGCGACCGGCTGCTGGCGGTGAACCGACCGGCGGCGGAAGACGAGCCGGACGTGATCGCGCCGGAAGAAGCGCGGAAGCTTTTTGGGGGGCTGCCCGTGCAAACGCTGGAAGAACGGCGGCTGGAGGGGGAGGCGTTGCAGGGGGAAATCTGGCGGGTGTTTGTATTCGCCATGCTGCTCTTTTTGATCGCGGAGGGAATCCTGATCCTGCCGGCCCGGCAACCGGCGCCAGGCCCGCCGCGACGGAAGGAGCAACCGGCATGAGACATTTGACGCTGGCCGCGCCTCTTTCGGTGATTGTCCCCGCCTTGCTGGCGTGGGCGGCGGCGGGATGGCTCTGTTACGCCAACTGGCGGCGCGCGGCCCATCGGCGGATGGCCGGCAGGCTGGAAGGATTGCGGTTTATACTTGTCACATTGCTTGCCGCGACGCTTCTGCGGCCCGAGTACGTGGAAACGCTGAAGCAGACGGCCGCGCCGGAAATCGCCATACTGGCCGACGCATCGGACAGCATGAAAACGCGCGACGCAAGCCTGACGAACGGGATCGCCAGCCGCCGGGAATGGCTGGACTGGCAATTGGCGCGGCAGTTCTGGAAGCCCCTGGCGGCCAGGGCGAAAGTGTCCGTGGAGCCTTTCGCCGCGCCTGGAACGAACCGGGAGGCGGCCAACGGGACGGATTTGAACCTGGCTTTGGAAGACGCGCTGCGCCGGGGCAAAAACCTCAAGGCAGTGATATTATTGACAGACGGCGATTGGAACACGGGCCGGCCGCCGCTGGAGGCGGCGACACAATTCCGCGAGCGGAACATTCCCATTTTCACCGTCCCGGCGGGACGGGAGACGCCGTTGCCGGGATTGATTTTGGAGAGCGTGTCGGCGCCGTCGTACGGGTTGTTGGGCGAGGAGATCGCGGTCGGCTTCAGGGTTGTCAGCCATCTGCCGCGCGAGGTCAAGACAACCGTCACGATCATGGACAACACGGGGCAAACGGCCAAAAAGGACATCACCATTCCGGCGGAAGGGGAAGCGGAGGACGCGGTAGTGTGGTCGCCGAGCCAGGCTGGGGAGGCGAGCGGGACGGTTGAATTGCCCGTGGAAGCGGACGAGGCGCTGAGGGAGAACCACCAGAGGAATTTCCAGATGGCGGTGCGGGTGGAGAAACTCAAGGTGCTGGTGGTGGATTCCACGCCGCGGTGGGAGTATCGATATTTGAGGAACGCGCTGTCGCGCGATCCGGGGGTGGAACTTCACTGTCTGTTGTGGCGGCCGGACTTGGGGCCGGGCGGGGGGCTGGATTATCTTTCCGAATTTCCCGGCGGGAAAGAGGATCTGGCGTCCTACGACGTGGTGTTTCTGGGCGACGTGGGGATTGGAGAGGGCGAGTTGACGGAGAAAGACGCGGGATTGCTGCGGGGTTTGGTTGAGCAGCAGGGGAGCGGGCTGGTGTTTGTCCCAGGTCGGCGGGGGCGGGAGGCGACGTTGTTGAACAGTCCGCTGAAGGACTTGTATCCGGTTGAATTAGACCCGTCCAAGCCGGGCGGCATCGGGCTGGAAAACGAGGCGCAACTGATGCTGACCAGCGCGGGAAAGCGGCATTGGCTGACGCGGTTTGATTCCGACGAGGAGAGAAACGACGAATTGTGGAAACAATTGCCCGGTTTTTTCTGGTCGGCGGCGGTGGCCCGGAGCCGTCCTGGGTCGGAGGTATTGGCGGTGCATGACACGCTGCGGAACACGTGGGGGCGGATGCCCCTGCTGGTGACGCGCGCGGCGGGCAACGGCAAGGTGTTATTTTTGGGGACGGACAGCGCGTGGCGGTGGCGGCGGGGGGTGGAGGACAAGTTTCACTATCGTTTTTGGGGCCAGGTCGTCCGCTGGATGGCGCATCAACGGCATCTTTCGGAAAAGGACGGGATGCGCCTGAGCTACAACCCCGAGACGCCGGAGGCCGGGGACAGCGTCCTGCTGCAAGCGACCGTGCTGGACCAGTCGGGATTTCCTATTGACAAAGGGACGGTGACGGGCAGGGTGACATCGCCCTGGGGGAGGACCGAGCGGCTGGATTTCACGCAGATCGAGGGAGGGTGGGGCGTATTCAAGTCCGGCTTCAAGGCGCAGGAGGCGGGCGTCTACAAATTGGAGGCGGAGGCGGCGGCTTGCGGGCGGCGGCTGGACACCGAACTGCGGGTTGCGCGGCCGGTGATCGAAAAGCAGGGGCAGCCGGTCAACGCGCAAATTCTGGAGGAAATCGCCGCCCTGACGCGGGGGGCGAATTTTTCCATGGGGGACCTGGACAAGATGGCGGGGCAAATCGCGCTGCTGCCGGAGCCGAAGCCGGCGGAGCGGCGCGTCCGGGTCTGGAGCGACCCTTGGTGGGGCGGGGTGATATTGCTATTATTGACGGTTTATTGGGTTGGAAGGAAATGGGCGGGGCTGGTGTAGGGAGCTATCGCAGAACGCGGAAGGAATCCACCCACGGATCAAAGCGGCAGATGCCCTGGAATTGACATTTGTCGCAGGCCCGCTCGCTCCCCTTCTGGAATGGATTGGGAGAGATGACGCCGCAGTAAATTTCGCCCCCCATCCGCACCAATTCGGCTTCGACGTGATCGAGCATTTCGGAGAAGGCTTCCGGGCGCATGAGGTCGGTGTTGCGGGCATCGGGCTGGCCGTCGGCGTTGAGCTTGTACTTGAATTGAGAGCCTTCGGCGGCGTTGCGGTCGTCCAGACAGGGCAACGCTGTCAAATCAAACCGGCCCGAGTACTGGTAGCGTCTTTGGCGGAATTGCTCCTGTTTTTCGAGCATCTCGCGGCGGGTGTCGCCGTGCTCGAATTGGCCGCGCAAATTGACATAGAAAACGCCCGCCGGGACCAGGCGCCCGACGCCGGACAACTTCCGGGCGGCGTCCAGATGCCGCAGGACGCTGAGGTAGGCGGGCAGTTGCAATTGCAAGCCGTGCGCCATCATGACTTTGTCCAGTTTGCGGGCGCTGGATTTGTAATCCACCACCACGGCCAGCGTCTCGTCTCCGCCATCGGGGCGGCACAAATCCACGCGGTCCATGATCCCGCGAAAAACCAGCCGCCGGCCCCCGCCCAAGTCCATCTCCCATGCCGGGAGCGGTCCTTTCTCGACGCCAAAACCCAATTCGACTTCCCAGGGATCAAACTTGCAGTGCGCCATCCATTCGACCGTGGCGGCGACAAAATTCTGCAAGGACTCCGCCACCGTGCGCGCGGCGAAGCGGGCGGGGGCGCTGGCGTCCATGAGACCTTCGCGGAAATGGGGAAGAAGCTCGGCGACACAATTTGCGACGCGCAGGCGGGCTTCAGCAGGGGAGATGTCGCGCCATTTTTTATTTTCGCGCTGCAAGCCTTGATGGAAGCGCGCCAGAACCTCGTGTTGGAAACTGCCGCGTTCGCGAACGTCCAATTCAAACTGCTTGCGCTCCTCCGCGCGCAAGCCTGAGCTTGCGAAGAATTTAAAGGAACAGGCGGCGAATTCCTCCAGGCGGCTGACGGACGTTCGGAGCGCCGGCCCGTAAAGCCGGGCGGCCTGGTCCGGCTCCATGCGGGGCGGTTGGGCCGCGGCGGCAAAGGACTCCATTTGCCCGCGCAGGGCGGCAAAGGCCGGGCGTTGGAGGAGAGCCGCAAGGACGGGCGGGAGATCGCCGCCGCGCGCGAGTTCGCCAGCCAGATCGCCAAGGTGCTCGGCTTCCCTCCAATCCGGCGCGGCGAATTTTTCGACGGGGCATGTTGGAAAGAGGCGGTTGAGGTGCGCGAAGAACGGCGACGGATTCAACGCGCCGCCGTCGTTGTCCTGCAGGGAGCGTGTCACCACGAGGCGCTCGCGGGCGCGGGTGCAGGCGATGTAACCGAGAAAACGTTCGCGGCCCAAAAACTCCCGGCGGCCGTGACCGAGGCGGACCTGGAGGGATACGAGTTCCACCCGGTCGGCCTCGCCGAGGAGGCGGCCCTCCGGCGGGGCGGCGGGGAACACCGTTTCATTGACACCCAGGAGCAGGGCGAGTTTCAACTCCGGGTTGCGCGAGCGGTCAATTGTTCCGATCAACACCTGATCGAGCGCCGGAGGAATGACGCCCACGCTCAATCCCGCCAGGCCCGATTCCAGGATGGGGAGCCAGTCCCGCAAGGCCATCGGCTCCCCCTCGAAAGCCAGGGCGAGATCGTCCAGCCAGCGGTTCATTTGCTCCCAGATCGTGGCGTGGAGGGCGCGGTCCGGGCCATCGGCGGCGCTCCAGTCTTGGAGAGTTTTTTCGACGTTGAGGTCCCGCCACAACCGGCGCGCCGCCTGAACCCATTGGGGGCCGTCGAGTCGAAACTGCCGGGCGGAGAGGGCGTTTCTAAAATCGGCGAAAGGGCCGATCCATTTCCGGCGGAACCGTTCGGCCCAGTCGGATTTTCCGGCGTCGGGAGGGAGCGGGGCGAACCATGCTTCGCCCTTCCAGCCGCGAGCCAGGGCCTCGTTTTCCAGGCGGTCCATGTCTTCCTCCCCGGCGGCGACGAGGCCTGTTTTGAGCGTTCCGAACCAGTCGTCGTGCGCCCAGCCGAAGGCGGCAGCCCGAAAAGCGCTGCGAGTCAATTCGGCCAGAGGGTGTTGGGCGACAAGGCGGCGGCGGTCCAGGAAAAATGGAATATCGCAGCGCGAAAAGACGCGCCGCAAGTGGTCGTGGTAGCCGTCCATTTGACGCAACAGGACGGCTGCCTCGCGGAACCGCCCGCCGGCGCGAACGAACCGCAAAATTTCCCGCGCCGCGAGAACCGCCTCCGCCGCCGGATTGAGGCATTCGGCCAGGCGCAGCGATTGGCCCAGCGTCACGCCAGTGTGATCGGGAAAAGCCGCGGGTTGCGCCCATTGTTCCTCGAGATGAAGCAGGGCGGGATTATTGGCGAATCTGCCGCGGGAGGGATCGCGGCGCAAGACATCCACCGTCACGCGCGCGCCTGGCAGGGCGGAAAAGCGGGCGAGGCATTGGTGAAACGTCTCGCCGATGCCCGTCCAAATGGAGAGCCAGGAGGCGGGCGAAGGCGGAGGGGGGCTTTGCAGGCAAAAAGCGAGCGTGGCCTTGTCGCATCGCGCGGCCACGGCGGCCAGCAAATCCAATTCCGGCGGCGTCATTTCGGCGAAGCCGTCCAGCCACAGTTCGGAAGCCAGAGGCGGGGCCGTGGAGGCGCGATTGAGAGCCTCGGCGGCCAGGCCGAGAAGACACTCGGCGTCCTGCAACGAACGGCGTTGCAGCCATTCCAGGTAATCCGCCAGCAAGACGGAAAGGTCATGCAGTTTGCGGCGCAACGATTCGGACAAACCGTTCTGGGCGGCGAGTTGGAGGAGAGTGTCCGGGGAAACCTGTCTTTGTTGAAGCTCGCGCAAATCGAGGCTCAACTGGCGCGCGAACCCCGGCAGTTCCGCGCTGGCGTGGAAGATATGCAACTCGTTGCGGCGCCGGGCCAGCAGCGCGCGCAACACCATGGCGCGTCCGTCCTCCGAGAGGAGGGGGCGGGGCGGCGCGCCGACGCGTTGAAGGGCGAAATTGGCGAGGCGCTCGAAGGAAAGAATCTGCAAGCGGGTGTAACCCCGCAAGCGGGCATCCGCCAGGAGTTGGCGTTCCAACTGGAAGGTGGCCTGTTTGGGCGCGAGGAGGAGGAGGGGAGGCCCGTCCGGTTCCGCCAGGAGGGACTGGCGGATTTCCGACAGGCAGAGGAAAGTTTTCCCCGCCCCGGCCGGACCGAGCAAAAAGCGCGCGCGCATGGAGTATTAGTCGCGCAAAACAGGCCGGGCGGAAAGAAATTTCACGGGCGAACAACGATCACCAAAAACATGAATATGAGGGCGGGGGCGGGTTTACATCGTGGCATGCATTCGCCAGTAGAATGCGATGAGGATAATGCCGGTCAATGCGCCCAGCGGCACCCAAATATAGTCCATCGGGAGCCATCGTCGCCGCCGGCCTTCCTTGTCGGGGCGATAAAGCATGACAATGACCAGCGCGTAAATCAGGAGGAAACCCACGATGGAACCCAAGACTGGAGCGGATTTAAACATGGATTGCATTTTTCTGTCCTCAAGAGTGTTGGAGTTAAATTGCAGCGGAAATTATTACAGGTCTTCTTTTTTGGATTTGGGAGGGACTTTCTTTTTGTAAGGGGAATGCAGGTTGAAATAGATGCCGCACAGGGGCCGGTCGTTTTCGGTCTGGCTGAGGATGATGGTGACTTGTTTGTCCAGCGCGATGCCATGCCGCAAATGGGGGCCGCGGCTGACATAGGCCCGGATGGCTTTGTCCATCAGCGAGATCAGGGCGGCTTTGCACTCTTCAGGCGTCTTGTCAATGCAGACGATATGCTTGTCGTAGCCGCGCATGGCTTCGACGATCTCGGCCTGAAATGTCTCGATGGTTAGCTCCATAAACTACGGGTCGCCCGCCGCCGGTTTCAGGGCGGCGCGCGGTCCCAAAACGGCGCTGCCAAGTCTTATCATAGTCGCTCCTTCCTCCACCGCCACATCAAAATCGCCGCTCATGCCCATGCTCAAGTGCGGCAGCGGGGCGCCCAAAAGGTTTTCGCACTGTTCCTTCAATTCCCGGAGCCGCTGAAAAACGGGGCGCGTGTTTTCCGGCTCCCTGGCAAAAGGGGCGACAGTCATCAAACCTTGCAGTTCTATCTTCGGCAGGGCGTTGATTTCCTTGAGTTCGGCCAGGACTTTATCCGGGGCGTAGCCGAATTTGCTGGATTCGCCCGCGACATTGACCTCAATGAGAATCGGCATGGTTTTGGCGGATTTTTCGGCCCATTTGTTGATTTCCTGTGCCAGAGAAAGGCTGTCCACGCTCTGGATCATGGAGAAGAAATGGACGGCGTCGCGGCATTTGTTGGATTGCAAGTGGCCGATCAAGTGCCAGAGGAGGCGGCTTGGGCAGAGGCCGATTTTTGCCCTGGCCTCCTGGACGCGGTTTTCGCCAAAAACGGAAAGGCCCAGTTCAGCGGCGGCGCGAACGACTTCGGCCGGGTGGCCTTTGGACACGGTGA
>Ga0316226_1003987_pt1 | contig 12128 bp, 11 predicted proteins | sample TBH18017metaG_FD_206009 | JGI IMG/M metagenome (GOLD analysis project Ga0316226, IMG submission 206009) | Freshwater microbial communities from Trout Bog Lake, Wisconsin, USA - TBH18017 | ecosystem: Environmental > Aquatic > Freshwater > Lake > Hypolimnion/Profundal zone | place: USA: Wisconsin... | reverse complement strand
GCTGACGAGACGGGTGCCGGCGCGGGCCGACTCGCTTTCGATCGTCTGCACGAGGTCGGCCCAACCGGTCGGCGCGGTTCGCCGCAGGCGCAGGCGCGCCGACTGCCCGTTCGCGACCGGCACCGGTTCGACCGTCCAGCCGGCGGGCGGGCGGGCCGCCGCCTGGTGTAGGCGCAGTTGTTCCACCGCCGCCCGCCCGGCGCGGAACGCCGCGTCGTCATAGACGGCGAGGCGCCGGCGTTCGTCGCGCAACCGCCCGAGTTCGGAATCCTGGCCCAGTTGCGCCAAGCCGCCGCGGGCGCGCAGCACCAGCACCGCGGCGAGGAGCACCGCGCTGCCGGCGAGGGCGGCCCACTGTCTGATGGTCTTGACCGGTTTCATCGCCAGAGACCGCGCACAGTGAAGTCCGCCGTTGGGGGCGCGGACTCAAACCCCGCCAAGGTCCATCGCGCCTCCCCGCCCTGGAGACAGTCGCGCCAATGCCGCCACTCCGCTTCGGGCAATCCCGCGGAAACACCGCCGTCGAGCCGGAAGCCCTGGCGGTCGGCCCGGAGCCGGGTGAGGACCACCGAGGGTGGCAATCCCTGCGGCACCGCCCGCAGCAGCGCGGCCCATGCCAGCGGGTCGGGCGAGAGGGACGCTTTTTCGGCCGCCAGCCGGAGCAACTCGGCCTCGTTGCGTTGCAGCGGCGCGAGCTCGCGGCGGAGCGTCTGTTTCTCCGCCTCGATCTCCGCGCGGCCGGTGCGCGCGGCCAGATAATCCCGGCCCTGGATTCCCGCCAGGCCCAACGCCGCGACCAGACATCCGAGGGCCAGCAGCGTCAGGAACGGCGGAAACGAGACCCGAGGAACCGGCGGGAGAAGCTGCGCCGGATGCCGCGGGTTGATGACGGCCTGCTTGGCGAGCGCCTCCCACACGGCGAGCACCCCGACGACCTGCGCTTCCGAGATCGGAATCCGTTCGTTGAGCTTTTCGACCAAGGCGTCATCGGTCGTCACATAGAGGACGAATTCCGTTTCGGTCTTCGCCGCCACGCCGCCCAGGTGCGCCGCCACCGCGGTCAGCACATCGCCGTGCCGGCCGGCGCGGACGGCGCGCACCCCGTCCCCGGAATGACGGTAGAGACAGAACCGGTCGGGCTCGATCGCGCAGATCGTCATCGCTCCCGAATCGGACAGTTCCGGCGGCAGTGCGTTGAGCCAGGTCGCCATCGGCCAGACCGAAGTCACGGTGAAGCCGTGGTCCTGCAACTGCTGCACCAGCGCGAACAGGGCGGGCCTCGTCTCGTAGTGCAGCAGGGTGTTGAAGGACCCGTGCGCCCCGAGAATCGGCTCGTGGCTCCAGGCATGTCCGGGGTGGAAGACGACCGGATGTTCCTCGGCGAGGGCCACGGCCAGGGTCGCGCGGTTCGCGTTCGGGCAATCCACGGCGACCGTCGCGAAGTCGTCAGGCTGGTAGACCAGCCGGATCTTTTTCGCCGGGTCGCGCCAGGCGGAGGCCAGCATGTCGGCGGCTTGGCCCGGTTCGGCGAACGGCACCGGGAGTCGGTGGTGGGGCAGCCACCAGCGGTCGCCCCAGAGGAGAACGGTGATCATGTCAAAGGGCGGTCAGGTAGATGTAGACGTCGGTCACGCCGTTGGTCGGAATCGCATAGGCGACAACGCCGGTGTCGCAGGCGGCTCCGGCAATGGGTGCCAGTTGCGGGCCGTTCATCTGCGTGGCCAGGTCAAATGCGTCCTGGGCGGGACACCCCGGGATCACGAGGTAGGCGACAACCAGGTTGGCGGCCAGGTCGGTCACGCCGTCGAGCCGGAAATTGGCGCCGAGCGCGACGGACGGGAGCGTGCCCGGGGCGGATGAACGTGCTTCCACGCGGGTGGCGCCGGACCAGTTGCGTTGCGGCGCGGCATCGGGGGTCATCTGGAAAGTCTGGCTGGCCTGATTCCACGCGATCTCGTTGCCGGCGCCCGAGGAGACAAAGGCCTGACTGCCCATGCGCAGGCTGAGCGGGCCCTCCAGCTTGCCGGCGGTCAGCAGCACCGCGTCGAGCCGGGCGGCGTTGCCCTTGGCGATGTCGGTGGCGCCGGAGAGCGCCGCGCCCGAGCAAGGGATGCCGGTGCCCTCGGTGCGCGGCAGGCTGCCGCTGCCGCCGGGCATGGAGATGAACTGGACCAGGGCGGTCTTCAGGGTCTTGACCGTTTGGGCGACCTGCTGGACGCGCGCGTTGCGGAGGGCGTCAAAGCCCTTGGGCAGGAGCAGGCCGACCAGGACGGCGACGATGGCGAGGACGAGGACGAGTTCGAGCAGGGAGAATCCCCGCAAATTCCGGCGATTTGGTGTTTTCATATGGTTCTGGGGTTGAGGGTGAAAAAATCAGAGGACCCGGGCGGCCTCCTCGATGGTCGTCTGCCCGGTACCGGCGGCGGCGAGCCCATGCTGCCAGAGGGTGCAAAGGCCCTCGCGGTCGCGGAGCGCGTGGAGATCCGCCAGCGGAGCATTGGCCGAGATGAGCGGCAGGAATTTCTCCGCCGGGATGACCTCGTGGATGGCGAGCCGGCCGCGATAGCCGCGGCCGTGGCAGGCCGGGCAGCCGACCGCGCGGTGGAATTTCGCTCCCGGCACGCGATGCAGGACGGCCAACCGTTCGTTTTCCGGATGCGGCTCTTTGCAGACGGGGCACAGCCGTCGCACGAGGCGCTGCGCGGCCAGCAACCGCAAGGCCGCGGCGAGGAGGAACGGCTCGACGCCCAGATCGCACAGCCGCGGCACGGCCGCCAGCGCGTCGTTGGTGTGCAGCGTGGACAGCACCAGGTGTCCGGTCAGGGCGGCCCGGATCGCCAGCTGGGCGGTCTCGGCGTCGCGGGTCTCGCCCACGAGGATGACGTCGGGATTCTGACGCAGGAGCGCCCGGAGCGAAGAGGCGAAGGTGAGCCCGATCTTTTCGCGGATCTCCGTCTGCCGGATGCCGCCGAATTCGTATTCGACCGGTTCCTCCAGGGTGTGGATGACCCGGGCCCCGTGGTCGAAGGCGTGCAGCGCCGCGTGCAGCGAGGTCGTCTTGCCGGACCCGGTTGGGCCGGTGAGGAAAATGAGTCCCGCCGGTCCCGTGAGCGCGGCATTGAGCGCCGCGGCCTGTTCGGGGCGGAAGCCCAGTTGCGTGAAGGCCTGGGCCGGCATGGACTGGTCAAGCAGACGGATGACGAGGCTTTCGCCATGGACGGTCGGCACCGTGTTGAGCCGCAGATGAAATTTCTTACCCGGTTCGTGCCAGACGGCGCGCCCGTCCTGCGGCAGCCGTTTTTCGGTGATGTCCATGCCGCCGAAAATCTTGCCCCGGGCGAGCAGGGCGTCGCGCTGGGCGAGCGGCAACCGGAGGTGCTCGCGCATTTCACCGTCGAGCCGGAAGCGGATGAGGAGTCCGTCCTCCTTCGGCTCGCAATGCACGTCGCTGGCGCCCTCGACCGCGGCGGCCCGCAGAACGGACTCGAGGGTCCGCGTGGCGTCGCCGGGCGCCTTGGCGCGGGCCGGCACCGGACTCGGACGTAATTTCTGCAGGAGGCCGTGCATCAGCGGATGAGTTTCGGGGTCAGGAAAATCACCAGCTCGGTCCGCGAATGGAGTTTCGCCCTGCTGCGGAACGCGGCGCCGAGTCCGGGTAGCGAGCCGAGCACCGGGATGCTGCGGGTCGTCTCGCCGGATTCGTCGGAGATCAGCCCGCCGATGATGGCCGTCTCGCCGTCATGCAGCCGCACGATGGTCGACGCCTGCTTCACCTCGGTGACCGGGGCGGTCTGCTGGCCGTCGGGGCTTGTGATGATGGACTGGAGCCGCGTGATGGCCGGCAGGACGTCGAGCGTGATGGTTCCCTGGCTGTCGATCTGCGGGGTCACCGCGAGGATCGTGCCGATGGTGATGGTGGAGACGGAAAAACTCTGCTGGGTCTGGTTGACGGGTGTTGTCGAGCCCGCCGTCTGGAATGAAGTCGTCTGGGCCAAGCGGAAGAACGGCCGGTCCTCCCCGACCTTGATGAATGCCGTCTGGTTGTTGAGTGCCCGCAACCGCGGCTGGGCCACGGTTGTCACAGTTCCCTGTTGTTTGAGGGCGTTGATGACGGCGGTGGCGCGGCCGATGCCCAGGTTCGCGGTGAACGTGTTGGCCGCGAGCGGTGTCCCGCCCACGTTCGTCACGTCCAGCGCGGCGGTGGCACTGTTGACGTGAACTCCGCCCAACGAAGTGCCGGCCAGGTCCCAGTCGACGCCAAGCTTCTGCTCATCATCGAGGGTGACTTCCACTAGCCGAGCCTCGATCTCGACCTGCTGGTTGATGCGGTGGTTCACCAGGTCGATGAAAGCGCGGACGGTCTCGTGCCGCCGGGCGGGTGCGGTGATCTGCGCGACACCGCTGAATTTGTTCAGGACCAATTGATCGCCGTCCTTCAGCATCGCTTTCAGCTCCGTCTCCAATCCGGTCCAGAACGTGTTCTGGTTGTCCTGGGAAATGGAAACCTGGGTCGCATCCGACACGCTGTTGTTCAGCGCCTGGTTCTGGCTGTTCGCCAAGGTCAGCGGTTGTCCGGTCGTCGTGCCGTTGACGCCGCCATTGTTCGCGCCGCCGAGGGTGATCGAGGCACTCCCGGACCCGCTGCGCGTCAGCTGCGGATAGTCGATGGCGTAAAGGATGGTCAGCCGGTTGCGCACGATGACGCCGTCCGGTGTCACCTCGTAGCAGTACCCACCCGGCGCGGTCAGCGCCGTGAGCGCCGAGCGCAGCGTGCCGTGGCTGACCTCGACCGTGACTTCGCCGGTCACATCGGGGTCGGTGACCACGTTGGTCTGGCACGAGCGGGCCAGCGCCCGCAGCGCTGCAGGAAGGGGAGCTTTCTCCAGCCGGAGATTGTCGACCGGCCGGTCGAGGAGCGACGGCGGGGGACTGGATGATACGGTGCTGGCACAGAAGGCTGGGCCCGCGAATGCGAGAAGAAGGAGGTATTTCATGGCTGGAGAACGTAGGGAACCGGGGTAGTGGCCTGACCCGATTGCAGAAGGGTCCGCGCCGGGGCCTGGTATTTGAGGACGACAACGGTCGTGACGTTGAAAGTCTGGGTCACCGGTGGGGCCGCGAGGTTGAGCGCGTCACCGGGTTGGCTTGCCTGAACGGCCACCGTGCCCGGGCCGGTCACCGAGACGGTGTTTCCGGTGACTGTGGCGGGGCCGCTCAAGACACTGAACGACACCGGCAATCCCGACGAGGCGGTGGCCGTGAGCGGAAAGGCGGGAGAACCGTTCGCGTGGTCTCCGGGCGGGGTGAAGGTGATCGTCTGCGCGGCCTTGCCCGCGAAAACCGCCAGCACGGATTTTGCGCGATCGATCGTGACGGCAACGGTCGGATTGGTTCCGCCCGCATCGCCGGTCCAACCGGTGAAATAGTGCGTCGCATCCGGGGTCGCCGAGATCGTGACCGTGGTTCCCAGCGGATAGGAACCCCCGGCTGTGACGCTGCCACCGGTGCTCGCACTGGTCGTGAGCGCATACGACTTCAGGACGAACGTCGCCTGCACCGCCTTGTTCGCGTTCATCAGGATTGCGACCGGATTGGCGCTGCCGCCCGTATCGCCGGTCCAGCCGGCGAAGTCGTGGGCCGCGTCGGGGAACGCCGTCACGCTCGCCATCGTGCCGGCGTCAAAGGTCCCGCCGGGCGACACGGTGCCGCCGGACCCGGCGCCCGTGGTCAGGATAAACTGCACGGGCGGCGGGGCGACGGCGGTGCCACCCGTAAAACTGGTGGTGGTCCAGACGGTGGTCGCATGGAGCAGTCGGTCATTCGTGATGTAACCCCAGAGCCGGACCGTGTAGTTGCCCGCGGCGAGTCCCGGGATGGTCCAGGTTGCAGTCAAACCAGCGTCAGCCGGCGTGCCATTGGGCGCGTAGACGGCGACCCAGGAACTGGCACCGCTGATTGAACCGGTCCCGGTGACGATATACGAGTCGCCCGACCCGCGGTAGGTGCTGGCGTTTACCCGGCCGACCAGGGTGCCGCTGCTGTCGAGCAAGTCGATCCGGCCGGGTGCACTGTTTTGCGGATAATCATCGCAGGCCCAATCGATCCCAAACGAGATCGCGTAGTCCCCGCCTGGGACGGTGAGGGGGATGGAAGACGTCGAGGACGAGGTCGCGGACTGGGCGGCGACGACGGCGGGGAGCAGAAGGGAAAGAAGGAGTTTTTTCATTGGACGGTGACGGTCGGATTTTCGTGGAGGTGGAAGCGCAGCGCCTCGGTGCCGGGCCAGGCGGTGCCCTGGTTGACCGTGATCAGGCGTCCGCCCAGAATTTCCGGCGTCGATTGCGCGCCGGAATTCGCCGGCGCGGTGAAGGCGTTCGGCGTGTTGTTGAAACTGACGTAGGCGTTGTTCGTCGGATTGTTGTTGTTCACCGTGACGATGAACTTCGGCAGCACGATCCGCCGCACGCAGAGGCGGTACGACTGCGTGAGCCCGCCGGTGCCCTGGCTCCACGCGGCGAGCTGTGCCGGGGTCAGGATCCCCGCCCAATACGCGGGCACGGCGGCGGTGCGGCTTTCCCAATCGCCGTTCCAGATGGCATTGAACCAAGCGGCGCTGCCGTCATAGGCGGGAAGCACGAGTTGGGTGCCGGGCGCCATCAGACTGATGAGGAGGAAGCGTTGCTGGCCCGTCTCATTCGGTCCGGCGAACAGGAGCCGGGGATTGGCGAGTCCGTTGAAGGCAATCGGTGCCAGCGCGGGCTGGACGGCCGGCGTGGGCGGGCTCCCGATCACGGGCGACTGCCCCTTCAACCGGGCGACCTTCGCAAACCACGAACTGTTGTCCGTGGTGGCATACGGCGCCGTGCTCGATGCGGAAAACTCCGTCGCGGTATCGCCGGGACCGATGGTGCCCGGCAGGGCTGCGAGGTTCAGATTGGTCAGGTCCGTATTGTCGAAGGACGCCGTGACCGTGTTCGCGAGGTCGTCGAGGGTGCGTTTCTCCGCGTCGATCCGTCCGTTTTCGATCACATCGCGGACGGAGGGGACGAGGGCGGCAGCCAGAAGCCCGAGGACAAACAGAACGAGGACGATCTCCAGGAGTGAGAAGCCGCGGATGAAGTGCCGGAGATTCGCACGCCGGAGCCGGTTTGACTGGAGGTGGGAGGGGAAAACCATGGTCAGCGGGCGTTGATGCCGCCCAGGAGCGAGAAGAGCGGCAGGAAGAACGAGAGGGCGATGAGCCCCACCACGCCGGTGAGGGCGGAGAGCAGCAGCGGTTCAAGGAAGGCCAGGGCCGTGGCCAGCGTTTCGCGCGCGCGCGCCGCCGCGTAGTCCTCGATGTGGTGGAGCGCCGCGCCGAGTTGGCCGGTGGTTTCGCCCGCCTTGAGCGCCGGCACGACAAAGCCCGGGAAGGCATGGCCCTTGGGGAGCGAGCGGTAGAGGGGTTGGCCGGCGGCCACGCCCTCCCTTGCGACCAGGAGACTGCGGGATAGGACGGCGTTGCCCGTCAGTTCCGCCCCGGTCGTCAGGGCGTCGAGAACGGGCACGCCGGCCTCGTGCAGGAGCCGCGTGTGGGCGGAGAACCGGGCGGTGGCGAGACAACGCAGCGTTTCGCCAAAGATCGGGACGCGGAGCAGCGCGGCGTCGCGGGCCAGGCGCAGCCGCGGCGCGCGCGCGGCCACGACGCCCAACGCGGCGGCGCCAAGGAGAGTCGCAACGAGGATCGGCCAGCCGGTGCGGATGAGTTCGCTGAGGCGAATGAGCGCGCGGGTGAGCGCCGGGAGTGCGAGGTGGAGCGAGACGAAGATTTCGGCAAACTTCGGGACGACCCCGCCGAGGAGGAAACAGACGAGGCCGCCCGTCGCGAGGAAGACAATGGCCGGATAGATCAGCGCCCGCCGCGCCGTCCGCGTGAGTTCGTCGACGCTGTTGAGATGCCCGGCTAGGGCGCGCAGAGCGGCCGGCAATTGGGCGGAGGCTTCACCGGCGGCGATGATCGCCGCGATGTGCGGCGGAAATTGCCGGACAAAAAAACGGCAGGCCGTGTGGATCGGGACACCCTGCGCAACCGCCGTCTGGATGTGGGCCAGCAGAGTCCGGGCATTTCCCGGCGGCGCATCCTCGGCCAATTGGGCCAGCGCCACATCGGCGGTGACGCCGGCGCGCAACTGGAGTTCCAACTGGTGCAGCAGCGCCACGAATTCGCGGTTGGGCAGCTTCAACCGGGTGAGCTGGCGCGGGGGCGCGACCGGGCGAACCTTGACGGGCCAAACCGCCCGGTTGCGCAAACGCTCGCGCAGCTGCGTCTTGTCGTGGGCCTGTTCATGCAGGACGCAGGGGCGCCCGTCCGGGCCGATGGCGTTGATGACGAAGGCGGGCATGTCAGAGGGGGAGCCGCAGGCGGACGGGTTGTCCGCTGGCGGGGAGCCGGAGCAGTTGGCCGCGGCAGCGGAGGAGCACGGCGTCGGATTCGATCCGCACCAGCTGCAGCGAATCGAACGGGTCGCCGGGCTGCAGCGGATGACCGTTCACGAGAGCGCATGGCGCCGCGCCATGGACGATCCCGTCCAAGTGCAGGGTGATTTCGCGGACGGCCTCCGGCGGCAATTTGCGGACGGCGAAGGGGTTCACCTCGGCGTCGCCCGCCGCCGGTGCCGCGGTGAGGTCGATCAGCCCGTCGGCGCTGGGCTCGAGGGCGGGCTCCGGGTCGGGCACCGGTGCCGGGATCGCCGGGCTGATGGCGACGGGCGTGGCCGCAACTGAGACCGCCAGCGCGGCGGGTGGCCGATCCTCGGCGATGGGCAACGGCACGGACATCGCCTCGGGGGTTGCGGCTTTTGCCACCGGTGCCGGTTGAAGATTCCAATGGGCGGGCGAGACAATGCGTTGCACCGTGTGGGCCTCATGCCGGAGCGTCGGGTCATCGGGATCGACGTAGGCCCCGAGGGTGTAGGTCTTCACCACCTCCGGCACGCGCACGGCGGCGGGCGCCGGTGAAGGTGCAAGCGGCAGCGGCATCACCGGCGGTGGCACCGGTGCCGTCTGGCAGCCGGAGAAAGCGAGCAGAGTCGTGAGCAGGAGAAATTCAGTCTTCATGGTTCGGCGGGGGCGCGAGCGGCTGGGTCACGTAGAGGTAGAAGGGCTTGCCGGCGGGCACGCGGAGGTAGAAGCCGTCGCGCCCAATCGCATCGCGCAACTGCTGGGCGTATTCCTTGAGAATCGCGCTCGTGCCGGCCAAAGTCGCATTGCGCGTGGTCGAGGCCACGAGGGCAGTCTCGCCCAGGAGGCCGGCGGCGCCTTGGGTGCTCTGCAGGGCGAGGGTCGCCGTCGAAAGGAACGTCGCGGCGAAGAGCTTCAGTTCGCGGTTGTCCGCCGTCTTGAGCACGTCGCCGCGCAACCCGGCGCTGCCCTCGTATTCGCCTCCCGCATCGCGGTCGAGGGCCAGCCCGTTGACTTGGATCTCGCGCGAAGCGCCGCCCGTCCGCCAGACGATGGTCCAGGAGCCCTGCACCGCCAGGCGTTCGCGGGTCCGGTCGAGGGCGGCGCGGCCGTGGACTTCCGCCCCGGCCGGGACGATCAGGTGGCCGTCATGCCAGACGTCTTCCGTGACGAGGCCGATCACCGGGGTGTCGAGCCGGTTGGACTCCAGGGTCAGGAGGGTTTCGCAGGGAATGAGCCGGCCGTAGGGCGCCGCACTGGCCGGTGCGGCGGTTTGAGTCCCGGCGGCAGCGAAGAGTTCCAGCGGAAGAGTCCGCGGCTTCTCCGGAACCGGCGGAGTTTTTTGGGCGGCCGGAGCTGAAATGAAGGCGCCCGCGGTCGGTGAGGTCGGCGGCATGAATTTGGCCACCTCCCGGGTGAACACCTTTGGCAGGGAAATCGGCTTGGAGGTGGTGCTTGCTGTCAGCGGCTTGGCGGCCGGGTGCGTCTTGCGCCAGCCGACGCCGACGACGGCGACCACGGCAATCAATCCCACCACCACCAGTTGGCCGGTGGAGGTCGTGAGGAAACTGCGATCCAGGTTCAGTTTCATTCGCCAGGGGGCAGCGCGAGGCTGAAGGTGTTCTTGAGCGACAGGCCGCCCGCCTCGCCGACGAGGACGAGCCAGACCTCCGTCACCGTATGGGCGGGCAACTCGCACGGAGCGTCGGTGAGTGTGGTGGGAAAAATCTGCGGCCCGACCCGCACTCCGAGCCGGGCGGGATCGAAATGCACGGGCTTGGTGCCGCGATTCTCGATCCGGGTGCGGAAGACCAACGCGCCCTCGGACTCGAACCGGAACACTTCCTTCAGCTGCGAGCTGACGGCACCGTCCGGAGTTTCACCCGAGAGCACCTGGTGCTCGATCCGCGAAGCAAGCGCCGGGTATTGTTCGGCCAACTGCGCGTAATGGCCGGCCTGGTCCAGCAGGCTCAGCAGCCGGACGGGGCTTCGGCCGAGGTCGGTGCGCGCGGCTGCGGCCGGCGTCTCTTGCGTGAACGTCACCGTGCGGTCGGGCTCAGGGCCGGCGGTGAAGGTCAGGGCGATGACCTTGCCGCGGAGGATCACGTTGATGGCGGCGGACGCATCGGGCCGCAGCGCGCGCACCGAGAGGTAGTTGGCGCCCGGCTGGTGCGAGAGCAGCACCGGCGGGGCGTCATCGGTTTTTGCCGACAGATTCATGCCGTCGAGCGCCGCGATCTTGTCGGGAAAGACAATGGTGGTGGGCGCCTCGGTGCCGATGCGGACGGCATAGCTCGCACGGTCGTCGAGCGGGTAGCGTTTCACCGGTGCCGCTCTCGCAGAAAGGGTGGCGCAGACGGCCGCCAAGATCAGTAGGTGAGTTCGTAGTTCCATACGGCGAGGGGATAGCGGCCGTTGGCCGCGAGGTTCGGGTTGCGCGCGAAGGTGAAGCGGACGGTGAAAGCCGGGGCCTCGGTGAAGGTCTGCTGTCCCACGGTGCCGGTGCGGACCAACTGGCCCTCGGCCTGGACCAGAACCGTGTCTTCGCGCGTCTCGAGGACGGTGAGCTTCAGGATCTCGGGCTTCTGGTGCAGGGCCTTGGCCCCGAATTCCTCCGCGCCTCTCGCCCAGTCGGCGCGCGCCTTGGCGAGGGCCTCCGGCAGGAAGAGTTTTTCCAGGAGTTCCGGATAGTCGAAGCCGGCCGGGTTGCGGGAGAACAGGGCCAGGCACGCGAGGAGCGCATGCTGCTCGTGCAGCTTGGACGCCTCCTCGAAGCCGAGCAGCGGACTCACATGAAAGGTCCCGCTGCCGTCGAGCACCACGACGCGGTCGCGCGTGCGGTAGGCCCGGATGACGAGGAACGGCTGCACCACGCAAAATCCGAGTGCGACCAACGCCACCACGCACCACAGCCGCGCGGCAAAGGCATGGTTCGCAAACAATTCCAGCGGATGCCACGCCGCCTTGGGCCGCAGGGCCGGGTCGGGGCGGACATGGGGAATGGTGGTTTCGCGCATGGTGCTCATATGGTGGTCTGGGGTGCCGGCAGTTGGGTCATCGCGAGTGCCGCCGCCGCGCGGGCGTCACCCGTCGGGTCGGGCGCCCGCGGCGAAGCCGGCTGGGGCGGCGTCGGGGTGGACGGCGGTGGGGGTGGCGGCATCGGCGGCCCGCCGGCAGCGCCGCCGCCTGGTCCGGCTTTGCCGGCGGCTTGGGCCGCCATGGCGGGTGCGGCGAGGCCGCCGGTCTTCACGGACTTCACGAGCAGGGCGAGCTGCTGGACCGTGGCGAAATGCTGCAGGGCCGACTGGCCGCCGTGATTCAACGGCGAACCGGAGCAAAGCAGCATCTGCATCAGGAACGGCGTGCCGATGGTCCCGATGATGAGCCACACCGCCGCCAGCAATGCACCCAGGAGGCTCGCGTAGGACGCGCCGTCGATCTGTCCGGGCGTCAGGTCATAGGCGACGGCGAGGTTCTGGCCGTAGGCCGTGAGCAGGTGATAGGCGACGAGCTCCGTGATCGCGAAGCCCACCGGCCATGCCAGCACGGCCAGGGTCTGCTGGATATACCGCGCGCCGAGCGAGGCCAGCGACGGAATCATCATGAGCGCCAGCGCCACCGGCAGAAACAGATAGCAGAGCAGCTTCAGCAGATACTGCAGGATCAGGAACGGCAGCTGGAGCAGGCTC
>Ga0316226_1003986_pt1 | contig 12129 bp, 9 predicted proteins | sample TBH18017metaG_FD_206009 | JGI IMG/M metagenome (GOLD analysis project Ga0316226, IMG submission 206009) | Freshwater microbial communities from Trout Bog Lake, Wisconsin, USA - TBH18017 | ecosystem: Environmental > Aquatic > Freshwater > Lake > Hypolimnion/Profundal zone | place: USA: Wisconsin... | reverse complement strand
CAATCAACAATTACAGTGTCGCCGCAGTCCATGAACTTGTCCACGACTTCCGGGATGATGGGGCGCAGGAAGCCGTAGCGGGGCTGAAAACGCTGTTCGTAGGCGGCAAGAAAGGCGTGGAAGTACCGGGACAGGCACTGCCAGAGGGGCGAGGCGCGGGGTTTGCGGGGGCGGTAGGGTTTCACCTACCGGGGTATATGCGGGCCGTACAGAGAATCTTACATTAGCGACAGGATGCGTTTCGATAAGTTCTGGACACGGCACCGACGGAGCGGTGCCCTCCAGCTCCAGCACTTTCTTCTTCAGGTTCCGTTTTCGAGAACTTCTGCTCCAGCGGGGCAAGCCCGCTGGGGGCTACTCCGCGGCCAGCAGCACCGGCTGGGTCACATCCGGACGCTTGCGCAGGCGCACGACGAGATCGGCGGGATCGAGGGCGAAGCAGGGATCGATTTCGACCGGGATTTGCGGATAACCTTCGTCGTTATCCGGGACGGCCACGCCCACGGCCTTCAACCAACGGGCCCATTTGGCGGAAAGGTCGCGCTTGGTCATGGCGGGGGAATCGTCGCCCGTGGCATTTTTCACCGGCGAAAATTCCTCACACCGGTCAAAGGCCAGATTCACGACCTTCCTGGCGTCCGGCAGCACGTCGAAGACGAGTTTTTCGAATTTGTAGCCGTTCGGTTTCGACGGCGTGACGGTCTTGCCATCGTCGCCGCACACCGGCACCTTCTTGTGCGCCACATGCAATGGCAGGGCCGCGCGCGCCTCCTGCTTCAGGAACGCCAGCGCAAACACATGGATGGCCACGCTGCCGAATTTGAAATAGAGCTCACCGCCGGCCGTGCGGTGGTTCTTCTGTTCGTTCGTGAGCTCGGTGTATTCGATCATGGCGTAACGGCCATCGCGCTCCACCACCACGCCAAGCCCTTCCTGCGGGTCGCGTTTGGCGCAGACTTTCAGCGAAATCTCGGCCTGTTCGTTCAAATGCACGCCGAGGAAGGCCGGATCGGCTATTTCCACCATGGGGTTATCGACCTGAAAATAAAAAATGGTCTTCAAGCCGCGCTTCTCCATGTCCGCCAGCGCGCCACTGGCAATCAGGGCCGAAAGCGTGCCGCCGTGCCCGTCGGGGCTCTGGAAGATATGGCCGGGCGCATCGAGGATGACTTTTCCAGCCGCGTCCAACGCCGGCCACATCCCCTGTTCAAAGAAAAACACATCGGCGGGTTTCAGGCCAAACCACTTGTGCGCCTCAAAACAGGCGCGCGTGGCCGCATGGTTGGTGTCGCTGACCATAATGTAAAGTGGAATGCTCACATGGAAGCGGCGCGACAACGCCAGCACCTTGCGCGCATGGAAATGGAACAGCACGGCATGGGTCACGGGGCCGATCGGATAGGCGCCCTTGGGACCGTCAAATCCCAGGCGCGTTCCCTGCCCGCCCGCCACCAGCACCACCCCCACGCGCCCGGACCGCAACTCCTCTTCGCCACGCGCGACCGCGCGTGCGCGGGAGGCGGCATCCAGTTCCACCACTTTGGCGGGACGGCTTTCGCCCGCAGTTGCGGGCGCATCTTTGGTCTTCAACATCGCTTGCATGCGCCCAATGCTGGTGAAATCGAGTGCAGCCACCTGTTGCAGCAGCGCCTGGCGCGCGGCTTGATCCAGTTGGCCCCAGAACCGCAGTACATGCATCTGATGGTTCTTTGCGAGAATGTTTTTAGCTTCGTCGTAGGTCATGGTGTTAATCCTTTAGAGTTTCTCGTTTCTTGCTCTTAGTTCTTCGTTCAAACCGCCCCAACAAAGAACGAAGAACCAGGAACCAAGAACGCATCCTGATTACTGAAACCTCTTTTTTTACTGCGGTGCCTTCGCTTTCTGCTCCGCCAGTTTCTTCAGATACGCCTCGATAAACGGCTGCAATGCGCCGTCGAGCACGGCGTCGGTGTTGGAAGTTTCCTCGTCGGTGCGGTGGTCCTTCACCATGGTGTAGGGTTGCAGCACGTAGGAGCGGATCTGGCTGCCCCAGGCGATTTCGCCTTTCTCGCCGTAAAAACGCTCCATATCCTTGCGTTGCTTGTCTGCATTCAGTTCATAAATCTTGGCCTTGAGGATGCTCATGGCCTTGGCGCGATTCTTGTGTTGCGAGCGTTCCGCCTGGCAGGCCACCACGATCCCGGTGGGCATGTGCGTCAGGCGGATGGCCGAATCGGTCTTGTTCACATGCTGGCCGCCCTTGCCGCCGGAGCGGTAAGTGTCGATTCGAAGGTCTTCCTCTTTGATCTCGACCTCGACATCGTCAGCAAGTTCCGCCACCACATCGAGTGCGGCAAACGAGGTGTGACGGCGCTTGGCCGAGTCATAGGGACTGATGCGCACGAGACGATGCACGCCCCGTTCGGCCTTCATGTAGCCGTAGGCGTAGAGCCCGCGCACCAGGAAGCTCACGCTCTTCAAGCCAGCCTCATCGCCGGGCTGGCTGTCCAGCACTTCGACCTCGAAACCATTATCCTCGCAATAGCGCCGGTACATGCGGAAGAGCATGTCCGCCCAGTCGCACGATTCGGTGCCGCCTGCACCGGCATGCAGATTCAGGAAGGCGTTGCAGGAATCAAGCTTGCCGGAGAGCAGCGATTGCAGGCGCAGCTTGTGATAAAGCACATCGGCTTGCTTCAACAGCGAAGCCAGCTCTTCGAGTGCGTGATGGCGCGACGGCCCCTCGGCTTCCGCCAGGGCCAGTTCCAGCATGACACCCGCGTCCTCGATCTGACGCGCGAATTCATCGTAAGGTTTGACAAATCCGCGATGGGCGTTGGTGCGGTCAATCACCTCGCGCGCGGCATTCGGGTCATCCCAGAATCCGGGTGCGGCCGCGCGGGCTTCGAGTTCCAGTAAAACGACGCGACGGGTGTCGACGTCAAAGATAACCTCGCATCTCTATCAGTTCTGCGCGCAACTGACCGAGGCGACTGTTAATTTCTTCGATCGTAATCACGATGTGTTCCTTGCTCGTCCTCCCGGGACGGATGAGGTGGTATTATCCCTGTCCGCCCCTCCGGCTGCAAGGATTTGCGCAGTGGACTACCATCCCTGCTGCCAACGGCAAAATCATGCTCCTCTCAGATTTCGCCGCGTGGGGTTTCGGGCATGCGCAGATCAGTGACGGCCCGATTTCCTGCTTCCGCTTCCAGGCACTATTTTGTTCGTGTTCGAGCGGCTTCGGCTGGCCAGCCAATTGAGCTAGGCGATGAAGGCGGCCATACACACGCCGAAGCATAGGTCGCGGGAGAATCACATGAAGTCCGCTGCAGGGTCCCCTTCTCGTAAGTCCGCCTTGATTGCCCGTTTGCAGAAACACCGCTCGGTAATCGGTGTGGTTGGTCTGGGCTACGTCGGCCTGCCGTTGGTGCTGCGCTTTGTCGAACAAGGCTTCCGGGTCATTGGTTTCGACATCGACCCGACCAAGATCCGCCTGCTGCAATCCGGACGCAGTTACATCAAACACATCGACAGCGCCCGACTCCGGCAGGCGCGCGGCAAGGGCTTTGAGGCGACAGCCGACTTCGCGCGCAGCCGCACGGCGGATGCGCTCATCATCTGTGTGCCCACGCCGCTTGATGCACACCGCGAGCCGGACATGCGCTTCGTCCTCGACACGATCGACGCGCTGACGCCTCATCTGCGCAAGGGACAGGTGGTGTCGCTAGAGAGCACCACCTATCCGGGCACAACGGACGAGGAACTGGCGCCGCGCATTGCCTCGCGCGGCCTGCGTATCGGACGCGACATCTTCCTAGTCTTCTCGCCGGAACGCGAGGACCCGGGCAACACCCGCTTTTCAACACAGACCATTCCCAAGATCTGCGGCGGCATGACTCCCGCCTGCCTGGACGTCGGCGTATGCCTGTACAGCCAGATTATCGACCGCGTTGTACCGGTCAGTTCCACGCGCGTGGCGGAAATGACCAAACTGCTGGAAAACATCCATCGCGCAGTGAATATCGGCCTGGTCAACGAGATGAAAATCGTCGCCGATCGCATGGGCATCGACATCCATGAAGTGATTCGGGCGGCCGCAACCAAGCCGTTTGGCTTCGTGCCCTACCAGCCGGGTCCTGGCCTGGGCGGACACTGCATTCCCATCGATCCATTCTACCTCACCTGGAAAGCGCGCGAATATGGCGTACACACGCGCTTCATTGAGCTCGCCGGCGAGGTCAACAGCGGCATGCCCGAATGGGTTGTGGGCAAGCTGGCGGAGGCGCTCAACGCGCGGCAGCGCGCGGTGCGCGGCAGCCGCGTGCTGGTTCTTGGTCTTGCCTACAAGAAGGACGTGGATGACCCGCGTGAATCACCTTCCGTGAGGCTGCTGGAGCTTCTCCGGGAAAGGGGCGCCAAAGTTTCCTATTCCGACCCGTTTTTTCCTGTTTTTCCCCAGATGCGTGAACATGTTTTTGCGCTGCGCAGCCAGCCCTGCACACCGCGCGTAGTGGCGCGCTACGACGCGGTGCTGATCGCCACCAACCATTCGGCGTTCGATTACGCCATGCTGCGAAAGCACGCACGCCTGATCGTGGATACCCGCGGTGTGTATCCGGAAAGGTTCCCCAACATCGTGCCTGCCTGACGCAGCCGTGGCGAACCATCCGGAAGGAGTCGCGTCAGGCAACTCCTGCGGCACGTCGGCGGTTGGCGACGCCGGTCGCGGCGGGTTACGGGGGCTGATGGAAACGGAGAAAAGCATGTCCTGAGCAACGCGTGCACCCGGCGGATAAAGGATTATGGAAGCCGCCAACCGGAATCCACCGCATGGGCACACGCCGATGCATCGCTTATGGTGCAGGAAAAAGAACGAGGCACTGTGAGCACGGCGCCCAAAAACGACACGGTTCCTGGCGAAATGCCGGCTTATGTGGCCGCAGAATGGCGTGCCACGTTGGACGGGATGCGCGATATTGTGTGTCTGCTCAATCGCGATGGCAGCATCCGGCGCTGTAACGAGGCCATGCGCAGGTTTCTGCGAAAGTCTTTTGCCGCCATCATCGGGAAGAATTGCTGGCAGCTGGTGTACGGCAGCCCGCATGCGCCTCACGGGTGTGCAATCACGGCGCTGCGACGCAAAAAAGGCGGAAAACCGGTGCAGTGTTTTCTGCACAACCGCTGGTACAACGTGTCCACGGACATCATCCACGACCGGCGTGGCCGGGTCGCCGGCGGGGTCCACAGCCTGGTCGACATCACAGATCTCAAACAGGCGGAAACCCGTCTGTACGAATATGGCCGACGGCTCGACATGCTCCACAGGATCGACCATGCCATTCTCGAGGTCCGCCGTCCGGCACAAGTGGCCACCGACGCCCTGCGACGGCTGGCGCAACTGGTGCCAGGCCTTTCCGCTGGCGTCATGTTGTTCGAGCGGGAAACCGCTCAGGCCGAACTGCTCGCCGTGTCGGACGGCAACCGCGACCGCGTGGGCACGCGCCTGCCGCTCACCGACCGCTGGGTCCATGCGCTGCACAAAGGCGATGCCAGGCCGGTGCCCGGACTGGATGTCCTGCTTTCGGCCGCGCAACGACAGGCGCGCGCGGCGGGCACGCGCTTCGTGTCATTGGCGATTCCCCTGAAGGCGCACGGCGAATTGATCGGCTCGCTGGACGTCGCGGCACGCTCGCGGGAATTGTTGCAGTCAGGCCGAATCGATGCCGCGCACGAGGTGGCACGGTCGCTGGCCGTCTCGCTCCACAACGCATGCCTGTTCAGGACCGTGAATGAACAACGCAAACAAATCCGTATCTACGCCACGCGCCTGTCCAACACGGAAGAACGCGAGCGCCGCGATCTGGCCCGGGAACTGCATGACCGTGTGGGCCAGAACCTGACAGCGGTCAGCATCAACCTGAACAACGCGCGCAACCAGGTGCAGTTGTCGGGCCGCGTTCATCTGCTGAACCGGCTCGATGATGCCATCGCGCAGATCAACGAAATTTCAACGTGCATCCGCGACGTCATGTGTGAACTCCGGCCGCCGGTACTCGACGACTACGGCCTCGTCGCTACACTGCGCTGGTACGGCGAGCATTTCGCGGAACGCTGGGCCATTGCCGTGGACATCACGGAGCGCCGTCCATTCCCCCGGCTGTCCAGCGACCGGGAGGCTGCACTTTTTCGCATTGCCCAGGAAGCTCTGCTGAACGTGGCCAGGCATGCACGCGCCACGACCGTGCGGATCGTGGCGGATCTGCGGCCGTCTGCGGCCGTTGTGACGATTGCCGACAATGGGGTGGGCTTCGATGCGTCAGCCGCGGGGCCTCCGCGGAAAAGAAGTGGATGGGGGCTGATCACCATGCGCGAAAGGGCCGAGGGCGCGGGTGCAACCTTGCGCATCGATTCACGGCCTGGAGAGGGCACCCGGGTCATGATACGCGTGCCGCAGCGTCCGTTCGTCGCGTGCGGCGCCTCCGGCGCGCAGAGGTGAAACATGGCCGAGACCTTGCCACATAAGATCGAAGTCTACCTAGCTGACGACCATCCGATCGTCCGTGCCGGACTGCGGTCCATGTTGAATGCGGAGCATGATATGACGGTGGTGGGCGAAGCCGCGAACGGCCGTCAGGCTGTGCGGGAGGTGCTGGAACTGCATCCCGGCGTGGTCGTCATGGACATCAGCATGCCCATCCTCAATGGCTTGGAGGCCGCCCGGCAGATCCGCGACCAAAGCCCGCAAACCAAGGTTGTGATCCTCTCCATGCACGCCACCTCCGAGCACATCTACCATGCGTTCCAATCCGGCGTCCTGGGATTCCTGCTGAAAGAATCCGCGGGACAGGAAATCGCCGCGGCTGTTCGCGCGGCCGCCGCCGGCCGGCGTTTTCTCAGCGCCCGCATCGCGGATGGCATGGTGAACGGTTACCTGCGCGAAGGCGGCGCCCTGTTTGCAAACAGCCCGCTCGCACGTCTCAGCGCGCGCGAACGGGAAGTCATGCAGCGCGTGGTGGAGGGCCAGTCGAGCGCCGCCATTGCCACGGCCATCCACCTTTCACCCAAAACGGTCGAAACCTATCGCAGCCGGCTGATGCGCAAACTGGGCGTCCGGAACATGCCGGGACTTGTGCGCTTTGCCGTCTCCCACGGCTTGACGCCGTCCGAATAGCCTTCCCTCAGGCATTTCATCGCCGCAGATCGGGGATTCCCTGAAGGACGAATACGAGCGAACCGTTATGCTCGGAACGTTTCGCGCTGTAACTCAGATGTTGCGAGGGAGTTCTGAAAGTGTCATTACCATGGCGTTGCTTTGTGTAACCCCGAGTGGGGTCAGGCAACCATGCCTGGTAAAGCACAGGAATCCCTGCAAAGAAAGAGAGAGACCCTCGTCACATGAACTCATCCAAAACACGTCGTTGCGTTGGCATTGGCGCGCTGGCATTGATGCTCGCGCTGCCGGGATCCTCGCTGCTGCATGCCAATGAGGCCCAGCCGACTCTGGCTCCTGCAGGAGCGACGGATGTTGCAGAATATAGTTGGACCGGTTTTTACTTGGGCGCACACGTCGGCTACGGCTGGGGCCAGGGCGGCAGAGGCGATGCGGTTCCCGTGGCGGGTACCGGTTCGTTTGGGATCCCGGTGATCCCGCTTTCGCCTGCCGCGGACGGCATGTTGGAAGGTCTGCAGGTTGGCTACAACTACCAGATCTACTGCCTTGTCCTAGGCATTGAGGACAATTTCTCCATAACGGATATGAGCGGGAGCAAGAACATCAGTCCCGTGCCTCAAAACTCATTGATTCCAGTTCCAAGCTTCATGACTTCGCGTATGAAGACTGACTGGCTTGACACCTTGTGCCTGCGCGCGGGCATTACACCTGTTGATCGCCTGCTGCTTTACGGCAAGGGCGGCTTGGCCGTGGGCCAAGTGAGCTACAGTGCCGATGCAAACTTCCCCTTACCCTTAGCTTCTTATCCGGCCTCTTTCAGCGAAACGAAATGGGGATGGATCGCCGGCGCAGGCGCCGAATATGCCATCAGCCAGCACTGGAGCGTCAGGCTTGAATATCTCTTCTACGACCTCGGCAACGAATCAAAGACCGCCAACGCACTTAATCCGGTGGCATACTCCCCGCTGCGCTACAGTTGGCAGACCGCAGCCCAAACGGTCAATCTTGGCGTGAATTACAAGTTCTAGGACTGACTCGCATCCGCGCGTAATCCGCCGCAAGGCCGGGACGAAAGTTCCGGCCTTGTTTTTTTGCGGTTGCGGCAAACCCTTTTTCTTATGCCAGAGCCGCGCGCTTGTTGCGCGTGCGCAATAAATATGTCGTTCCCGCCTGCACAAACGCGAGGCTAACGTTCTCCCCCGTCACAATTGCGGGTAGAGAGCGGACGGTCCGACAAGTCTTCCCTACACAATGTATCCAAGTCTCCTGACAGACAAATCGTAGGCGATTATCAGAAGATATCCTACGTCATGAACAATAAATATCGAACCATTGCCCTTGTGCTGTTGTCGGGTTGCGCACAGATCGCCTCCGCAACAGGGGTGCAGATCTGCTGGGATCCGCCCACGCAGAATTCCGATGGGGCGCCACTCAGCGACTTGGCCGGTTACCGGGTCTATTACGGAGTGGCCGGCGCTCCCTATGCCACTTGCCAGGATGTCGGCCTGATGCTGCAGGCAGCCATCGTTGGGCTGGCTCCGGCAACCATGTACTGCTTTGTCGTAACCGCATACAGCCATGCCGGCACGGAGAGCGCCCTCTCGCCCAGCGTTACGTGGACATCCCCGACAAACGCCGCGCCGGCACCAGTCGTGACCGGAATCAATCGCGATGGCAACAGCGGCATGTCCGTGAGCTGGAGCAGCGCGGCCGGTCAGGTCTACGCGCTGGAGCGGACGTTCCGTCTGGGGGATCCCTTCCAGATCTGCGTCTCGAACATTCTCGCGACGCCACCGTACAACACAGTCCACGACGTGCTGCTTACGAACAACGCCGCCTTCTACCGCGTGTTGCTGACGCCCTAGGATTGCAATGCAACAACTACTACTCGTCATCGATGACAATCTGGCGGTGCGCCGGGCGCTGCGGCATTGGATTACCGCGCAGTTTCCGCAGTGCCGGGTGATGACGGCCCGGACCGGTGCCAGCGGCTTCCGCGCGGCACGCACCTACGGACCGCTGATTGTCGTGATCGATGTGCGGCTGTCGTGCGGAAACGGCATCGAAACCGCACGCCGGATCAAGGCCCGCGCCCCCGAAACCGCTGTCGTCATGTTCACATTCTGCGACGCAGAGGCCTACCGGACCGCGGCCATCCGCGCGGGCGCCTGCGGTTATGTGCTGAAGGAAAGGGCCGCGCAGGAACTTCTGCCGCTGCTCGGACGGCTTTTGGACGGTCGGGCATCGCATTGCAGGCGCGGCGCAGCCGCGCATCACGTTGTTACAACAGAATCCAGACAGGAAAAGGAGACCAGAAAAACATGCAGACGCAAACACACATGAATCAACACAAGCCCAAAGGAAAACACATGAGTAAGCATTTCAGATACCTGATCATCATCGGTTGGATCGCACTTAGCTGCGCCGTCGGGCAACTTCCCGCGGCACAGGTTTCTTTGCAGTGGAGCCCGGCAACATCGAACGCGGACGGCACGGCACTCAATGATCTCACCGGCTACCGGGTCTATTGGGGCGCTGCGAGCCGCGCCTATACATCCTGGACGAATATCGGCAGCGTGACGCAGACCACAGTGAGCGGATTGGCGGGCGGATCCACGTCCTATTTCGCGATCACCGCACGCAACACCGCCGGTCGGGAGAGCGCGTTCTCCCCGGAAGTGTCCTGTGTGTCGTCCGTTCCGGTGCCGCCGACAATCACGGCGCAGCCTCTGAGCGTGACGGTGACCGCCGGCGCGACGGCGCAGTTCACAATTCAGGCCAGCGGCGTTCCGACACCCGGCGCCCAGTGGTTGAAGAACAGCGTCGCCGTCGCGGGGGCCACAAATTTTGCCTATGTCCTACCACCCACAGTGCTGGCGGACAACGGCGCGCGTTTCGCCTGCGTGGCGATCAACAGCGCCGGCAGCGCCACCAGCCAGGTGGCTGTGCTGACCGTCCAGTCAGCCAATCTCTATCCGCCCCAGTGGGCGCCGGTGACCAACCAGACCGTGCTGTTGGGCAGCCTCGTCTCCTTTGTTGTCACAGCCACCGATCCGGATGGCCCGTCGCCCACCCTGGCCACGCCGGTCAAACCAGCAGCCGCCACCTTTGTTGACAATGGTAACGGCCACGGCACATTCGCGTGGACCCCAACGCTGACAAGTGACGTGGGCGACCACAGCGTCCAGTTTACCGCCTATGATGGTCTCCACACCAGCACCACGGCCATGGTGATTCACGTTTCCGCGTCTGCATCCACCAACAACCCGCCCGCCGGATCCGTCACGCTGCAGTGGAACGCGGCTACGAGCAATCTGGACGGTACGGTGTTGAGCGACCTCGCGGGATACAGAATTTACTGGGGCGCGGCGAGTCGCGCCTATACGATGCTGGCGGACGTCGGCAAAGTGACCCAGTCGATTGTAACCGGCCTGACGGCGCAGACGGCCTGCTACCTTGCGGTCGTGTCCTTCAATGCCAGAGGTGTCGAGAGCCCCTTCTCGGTTGAAGTGGTCTATACGGCACCCGCCAGTGGCCAGGCGGCAGTTGCGGCCCAGTCGCTCGCGCTCGTCGCGGCAACACCCAGCGGGGCCACGGCCCAGGCCGCAGTCACGGCCGGAGCGACCACGAACATCGCTACCGCAGGCAAACATGTGTCCATGGACTTCGACGGAAACGGCCGCAGCGACCCGGCGGTGTTCAGCCATACGGACGGCACGATCCTGTTTCAGACCGCCGCCTCCGGCGAGCCCTTTGCGACCAGCATGGGCGATACGAACTGGATCCCGTGCGCGGCAGACTTCGATGGCGACGGGCGCACTGACCCGGCCTGGTTCGTGCCGTCGAACGGCGAATGGGTCATCCTGCTCAGTTCGCAGGGGTATGCCGAAGTCTCCCCCCGACCGGTTTTCGGCGGACCCGACGACCTGCCCATTCCGGTCGATTTCGATGGCGAAGGCCAGGCGGATTTGGCGGTCTTTTCGCGGAGTAACGGGACAATCTCGTACCGTGGCATCCAGGCGACCAACACGTTCGTCACGCCGATCGGCGATCCATCGTGGATTCCCTGTCCGGCAGACTTCGATGGGGACGGACGTGCGGATCCGGCCTGGTTCGTGCCAGCAACTGGCGTCTGGCATATCCTGGAAAGTTCCCATGGCTACGCCGAGCGCAGTCCGGCGCCCGTGCTTGGCGACTCATCCAGTCTGCCGGTGCCGGCGGACTTCGATGGGGATGGCAAGGCCGACCTGGCTGTCTTCAGTCGGACGACCGGCCAGATCAGCGTGCAGGAGAGCGGCACGGGCCGGCAATGGACATCCGTCGCAGGGGCCAGCGGATTCGTGCCGGCCGTGGGCGATTACGATGGCGATGGCCGTGCCGACTGCGCCTGGCGCCGTCCCGCCACGCAGGATCTGCTCGTGGTGCTGACGGGCGGGAACAGTTCGAGCAATGAACTCGTGCTGGGCCCCTTGGGCGGCGCCAACGACTGGCCGCTGGCGGCACCTGTGTCGGGATGGTGACAACTTGCGGCGTGAGCGCTGCTGCCCCGCGCGTGTCGCGGCGGGCGCGCTCACGTCGCCGATCCGCTTTGCCACCGTCAAGCGGCAGGTGGAAATTCGCAGAACGCTTGCCTGAAGAACGTCTTTCGTCTGCTCTACCGCAGCACGATCAACGTGCCCTTGTTGGAGACTGTCGCAGCCTGCTTGTCCAGGAAGACGTTGCCAGCCGAGGCTTGGCCGCTGGTGAGGGTTGCCGCGAGTTGATCGGGGCTGGTGGAAACCCATCCGCTGGCGTTGGTCTCAATCAGGGTGTACGTGCCGGGCGGCAGGTTCGCGAAGCTGAACGCACCGCTGGCAGGCGTCACCACCGTGGCGACCACATTGGATGCGGCGTTGCGCAACACGATGGTCGCGTCCGCGATGCCATTGGTATCGACGGCGTCCTTAATGCCGTTGCCGTTGACATCGACGTTCACC
>Ga0316226_1003977_pt1 | contig 12144 bp, 11 predicted proteins | sample TBH18017metaG_FD_206009 | JGI IMG/M metagenome (GOLD analysis project Ga0316226, IMG submission 206009) | Freshwater microbial communities from Trout Bog Lake, Wisconsin, USA - TBH18017 | ecosystem: Environmental > Aquatic > Freshwater > Lake > Hypolimnion/Profundal zone | place: USA: Wisconsin... | reverse complement strand
CTCCGGACGCTGCGGATCGCGCACGGCATAGACCGTCCCCATGCCGCCCTCGCCCAGCAGTTCGAGGATGGTGAAGCGGTCGATCTTCTGTCCGCGGATCAGGGCCATGGTTTTCTGTTCTGGGCTGCAGCCGTTGGCGGCGCACGCCGGTCCTGGTCCGTGAACAGGCGGACCGTCCGACGCGGCATCTCCCCGTCTCCGCGAAACCCTTCACCCCTTCTCTTCATCGATCAACCCCTGGCTGGACAGCGCCTGCCCCAACTCCTTCATGCCGGCAAGCAGGTCTTGCCCGTCCGCAAAGCGGCGAGCGGGGTTCGAGTTGAGCGACCGGGTCAGAAGCTCGTCCCAGGCCGGCAGCAGATCCGGACGCAAGCGGGAGGGCCGCGTGGGACAGGGCTCGCCGCCGATCAGGGCCCGGAAGGCGAGCAGGCCCAGCGAGTAGACATCGGTGCGGGCGTCGGTCTGCAGCCCCTCCCGCTGCTCCGGACTCATGTAGGCGTAGGTCCCCACCAGGGCGCGCTGGCGCTCCCCCTCCGGACCGAACGTCTCGCGCTCACCCAGGCTGGCAAGGCGCGAAAGCGAGAGCTCGGACTGCCGCCGCACCCATTCTTCGCCGATCACCTTGACCATGCCGAAATCCGCCACGCGCACGTCCATGACCGCCACGCTGGCGTCGGCGCGATCCTGCCAGTGGGTCATCAGGATGTTGGCGGGCTTGAGGTCGCGGTGTACGAGCTGACGGGTGTGCGCTGCGGCCACGGCCCCCACGACGTTCTCAAGAATCGCGAAGAATGTGCCCTGCGGCAGCGCGCTCTGGTTGGCGCGGAGGTAGTCGTCCAGGCTTCTCACTTCCGTGCCGCGGTATTGGACGCTGCGCATCAGTTCCATGCGCAGCCAATGGAAGGGGCCGTCCGCGCCGGCGTCATCGATGGCCACCACGTTGGGGTGGCGCAGGGCGTGCATCAGCCGGGCCTCGCGCTCGAAGGACGCCACGGCGCGCGGGTCGGCGGCCAGCGAGCGGGCCAGAATCTTCAGGGCGTAACGTCCCTCATGGCCGTCGCAGGTGACCTCATACACCTCGCCCATGCCGCCCACCCCGAGCAGGCGATGCAGCGTGTGCGGGCCGATCCGCTTGCCGGGGGAAAAGTTGAAGTACAGCGGCGCGTCCGGTGCGGCGACGGTCCGGGCATTGCCGATTGTCCCTCTGTCCATGTCGTCGTCCCCTCAGCCTTGTCGCGATCTACAGACACGCTTCGAACCGCCAGCGGTCCACGCGCGTCACCCCATCGGCGTGATAATACGCTGCATGCGGCACACCGTCCACGCTTTCGATTCGCTGCCGTTCGATCACCACAAGGGACCGAAGCTGCGCGGCCAGCACGACGCGGACGCCTCGGGGAACCGTCCCTGCGCCAACAACCTGTTACCCACTTGCGCAAAAGCCTCAAAGAGGGTATGCGCCACGCGGCCGTGTTCGCGGCGAAGGGACTCACCGCCCGACCGGTTGGATCGGCCGAGTACCAGACATCCGCGACCCCTGCGTCCTGCCGCCCTCACGTCTTCGGCAAGAAGCAGTACGCGTCCGCGCGCTCGATCCAATTCGCAACCCGGCTGGCAGCTCTCTGCAGACCATGACAGCAGGCGGCGTAAGTGTGCCGTGTCAATGTCTTCACGGCGTAGACGATCCGCGCGCTCCCCTGCGGCCGCGGCAGGACGTCCTGGTAGCCCGCCTGAACGAGCGCGTCCCGGATATCCGGGTGACGATCGACGTCTTCCCACTGCCACTTTCGCATGTCCACAAACGTACCCGCGATGGACACGAACCGTTTGGATACGACGACCGCGCCCCTGTTCGTGCGCACCACGTGGTGCGTGGCGCACCAGGGGAGCGACAGCAGCGCCAAACCCGCGCAGACACCGGCCACGGGCAGCGTAATCCTCGCGTTTTTCTTCACACGTGTCTTCCATTGCTCGTTCATGGTCACTTCTCCTTCTTTTCTTACTTTTCGCGAACTGCGATGCGTTCGCACGCCCAAAAGTTGTAGGCGCTGCACAGCAGCAAGGTGACGAAGAACTGGGTCCAGGCCCAACCGCCTGCGACAACGAAACCCGCCAAGGCCACAGCCAGCAGCAGATCGGACAGGGTGTAGATGGCCAGCAGACCGAAGCTGACGGCGTTGGATCTGCGCGTGATCGCCCAGCGCGTGCCGAAGAGGGTCAGCCAAGGCAGCAGGCCGACGAAGCCGAGCCAGAGCAGCAACCGTCCGCGCCAGTCCCAGTGCTGGATGGCTGACGTGGCACGCGCCAGCAGGCTTGGACGCCAGACCCCTTCGATCTCTTGATTGACCAGCCAGCGGTTGGAGCGGCTGTCGTAGGCCCAGACCTTGAGCAGGGCGCGGCCGGAATCGTTGGACTGCGTGACCGCGATCACCCGGCCCGCGAGAACCACGTCCATCTCCACCGCCCGCCCGGCATGGATCACTTCGTCCAGACTGGAGGCATTGGAGACGGCATGGGTGACGTCGCCAAGAAATTTGCGGATCGGCGACTCGTCGCACAACCGCCAGGCGTCGTGGCGGGCGAGTTCCTCCCGCATGGCACGGGTCACGGCGCCATTGTTGTCGCCGCTGAAGTGCGCCAGCCCGAAGCGCAACGCACCCCCGTCCTGGGTGGCAATGCGGCCCGCCACTTGGCGGCAGGCTTGGCGCACAGCCTGCAGTTGCGTCTCCGTATAGGGCGGCTGTTTCGGGCGGGCGAAGACCCAGACCTGCCAGATGAAGAAGGCCGCCACCAGAACCAGGATCCAGCGCAGGGTGCGGTTGAGGGCCAGCAGCAGTCGGTACATGGCAAACGCTCCATTCTCCGTTACAAAGAGTACTATACCGCTTACAACGTGATCAGAATAGCTTAAACGTTTCTAAACATCAACAGAAAAAATATTAAAATTGCAGTTGACAGCAAAACATACTACAGCATAATATAGCGCCAATGAAAGGAGCACCAGCGTCATGGCGCCCGACAAAGAATACCTAAGCGTTGAGGAAGTGGCCGAGATCATGGGCGTCACCTCCCAGTTGATTTACAGGCTGGTGCGCTCAGGCGAACTGCCCGCGTCACGGCTGGGCAAGCTCTACCGGGTTTCGCGGAAAGATCTGAATCATTATCTGGAGAGCACCAAGAAGGATGCAACCGGCGGCACCTGCGCCGCGTGCGGCAAGACTTACCAAAGCAGGCTTTCGCTGACACAGTCCTGCACCCAGTGTGACGCCCCGCTCTGCGAGGATTGCTGGACGCGGCGCAAGGTTCGCACGTGCCGGGAACACCACCCCGGCAGTGGCAAGTGAGGGCCGGTAGCCATGTGGCGCGTTGTTCTAGGATGACTGACAACCTGTGAGGAGGTGTACGATGGGTCTGTTCTCGGATGCATGCACGGCGTTGATCGACACCAAGACCGGCAAGGCGCTGACCGGCGCCGCGCTGGAGGCGGCACGACAGGACCCCAAGTGGCCGCGCTGCGGCAACCGGGTGAGCAAGAAGGCGCGCTGCTGCAACATCTGCGGCTGGCCGGCTCCGGGCGGCTGGTGTAAATGCCCGCAGTGCGGCAAGTGGGTGGGCAACGAGTCCAACTACTGCTGGAACTGCAACCAACCGCTCCGTCCCGACGAGCGGGTGGACATGGCCGGCGGCGTCTGGCGCAAGGCGCCCGAACTGTTCGCGGAGCGGTTTGAGGTCGCCGATGTCAAGAAGCTGCTGGCCGACGGCGTCCAGGTGCAGGAAGGCACGGCGGCGATCCTGCTGGATGCGGGCGCGGAGAAGACCGTGCTCGGTCCCGGCCGCCACAACCCCGACAGCGTGCTGCGCAAGATCAACTGGTTTGGCAATCCCCCGCCCCGCTCCATGGTCCTGGTGGACAACGGCGACGTGCTGCTGCCGGTGCGATTCGACGATCTGCGCTCATCCGAGGAGATTCCGGTCGAATTCGTGGCCGAGATCACGCTCCATTTCGTGCCCAAACGGGCCGACGCCTTTCTCGCCAACCTGCTGAAGGAGCGGCGCGCCCTCACCTATCAGGAACTGGTCGCGATCCTGGCCCGCGAAATACGCGGCACCATTGTGGACGTCTGTAACAGTTCCACGATCGAGGACCTGGTCCGGGATCCGCAGCGCCGCACGCGCGTCGAGGATGCGCTGACCGCAGCCCTGAAGCAGGCCTTGGAACGCTATGGCCTGGAACTCGTACGCGTCGGCGCGGCCGATTTTGGCGGCGACGATTATGACGCGTTGCGCGAAAAGGCCGGCTCGGTCGAGATCAAGCGCCGCGACCTGGAGTTCGACCAGCGGTTGCGCGAACTGCTGTCTTCCGACCGGATGGGGCAGTTCAAGACCGCGCACGAACTGGAGCAATACGTTGCCCAACTGGCCCAGGAGAAGCAGGTCTCCGCGCACAAGCGCCAGCATGAGCTCGACCGCCTGCTGCAGGTGCAACGTCACGAACTGTCGCAGGCTGAAGCGGCCTATCAGATGGCCGCCGAGATGGAACAGGCGGGCCACGAGATCGGCATCAAGATCAAGTGGGATGACTTCACCCGCGACAAGCTGCTCAAGGATGGTGAACTGCAGCTGAAACTGCGCAAGATCAAGATGGACGGGGATCAGGTCGAGATCGACATGGCGTTGAAGGCTCGTGAAGAGAAGAACCGTATCAAGAACAAGGACCTGCGCGACCGCGGCGATGCGCTCAAGGGACGCAGCGCCCTGGAACTGACGGCCTTGATCGACGATCCCGAACAGCGCAAAGCGATGATCGATCTGGCCCGCCTGTCCGAGCAGAAAAGCATGACGCCCGAACAGATCCTGGCCACGCTGGCCGCGGGTTCGCCCGCCGCCGCCCAGGCCCTGGGCCAGATGAGCGCCCAGCAGAAGGACGAAACGCGCCGCATGCTGGAAGAGATGAAACAGGTGTTTGGCCAGAGCCGCGACCGAGACGAACGGATGCTGACGCGGGTGGTCGAAATGATGGCCGAAGCCGCCAAGCGGCCTGACAACAACCAGCAGATCATCAAATAAGCAGAATTCAGGAGTCAGAAGCGGAAATCCCTTGCCGGCCGCGGAAATGTGAAGCGCCATGCCCACTGAAGACAAAGTCATCTGCCCGCATTGCGGTCGCAAGACCGATCCGGGCAATTTCTGCCAGCGCTGCACCAAGCCTCTCGACGCCCAGGTCGCAGAATCCGTGCGCGACGCCGCGAACAGCGACTCAGGCGTGGACGCGCCATCCGCCATCGACGCCACCCGGGCCCGCCTCCAGCACGCGCCACAGACAAATGAAGCATGCGCATCGATCGCGCAGGAGCAGGAACCAGCCGCTGACTTGCGCCCCCGCATGGCGGCCCCGATCGCGACCGCCGCACCGCCGCATGCGTTCGAACAAACATCGCCACGGCAGCCGTCCGTACGTCCCGTGACTCCTGTGGCACCCGTGGCCTGTGCTGCCAGCGCGAGCAGCAGCCCGTTAAACGGTCGCGCGCAGCAGGAATGTGCGCTGGACATCGAGTACAACTTCGCCCGGGCGTTTGTCGTGGGGCAGATGTACCCGTTCCAGTTCAGAATCCGGTCGCGGCAGGATGATATCGAGCGCCTGGTTCTCTGTTTCCGCGGCGATTTCCACGGCAACACCCCGCCACCAGACCAGGAGGTGACGGCTGACCTGGGGCCGGGCTGGGAGGTGCCGTGGAGCGTCTCGTTCGCGCCCAGCCGCGATACGGCCGGCGAGATGTCCCTGCGCATCTATGTGGGTTATCAGACCCGGAGCAACCCGACCGCCTGGAAGTGGTTTTTTGCCGTTGTTGATCACCTCGTGTACAGTCCCAACGAACCGGTCAGCGAAGTTGCACGTTCGATCAACGTCAACATTGTCAACAACATCGAAAACCAGGGACACGCCGTCGACATCCACACGCGCAGTGCGCTGGATCACATCGCGGATCTGGCCGAGGGGCAAGACACAGACCAGAAGCGCCGCGAGTTGGTGGCCCATATTGCCGGCAAAAAGGTTTTCGCACTCCTGAAGCTGAACTCCACCAAGTCGCCCGTGCCCCCCTTGCAGTTTGCTCCGGTAGCACTGCCCCCGCCGCCGCCGGAAGCCCGGCTCGACCGCCTGACGCTGGAGCGTCATGGACGCGCCTTGCACCTGTGCGGCAAGATGGTCGTCGCTTACGGCCGCAAGCGCGAGAACAACGATCTGGTCCTGCGCTGTTATCAGCCGAATGGCATCGTGGATGAGGAGCCTTCGCGCCAGATCAGCAAGTACCACGGCGAGATCTGCTTCGGCGAGGACGGCGCCTGGGTCTCGGATGACCCGTTCAATCACGACGAACATGAACGCCGCCCGGCCGCGCTCGGCACGGCCTTGGATGGGCGGCGCATACCGCCCCGGGGCAAGAGCGCGCTGCACCCTGGACAGAACGTGCGTCTGGAGATCGCCAGCGGCTGTCCTCACGGCGCACCGCTGACGCTCACGGGCACGGTTGCCGCCTGCCCCCAGACGACGCACTGCCCGGCCGGCCACGCCTGCCGTGCCGGACTTGCTTCCGGCGTCCTGCTGCGGCGAACCGACCATGTTTCCGAGGATTATGCCCTGGTCTGGCGCTGTTTGCCGCTGGACGCGATCTTCCCGGATTTAGCCGGCGCCCGCGTCTACCGCAACCATGATGCCTTTCTGCTTCACGTGCCCGGCTGCGCCCCCTGCTGGCTCCATCCCGGCGCAGCCATCGCGGCGCCGCAGGGCGCCATCCACGTGTCCCTGTTTCGCCAGAAGTACCTGTAACAAGCAAACAAGGAGAGAAGATGCAAGCCAACCCGTTCCCTTCCGCACGACCCTATGCGGCTATCCTGGCCGTTGCGGCGTGTCTGGCTGTCGCCGGCTGTACGACTGTCAATCAGACGCATGAAGTGACCACCCGGCCGGAGCAGACCGATACGCCCACGGCCCTGATGAAGGAACTGAACTACGCGGTTGCCGTCGTGCCGGGAGATGCCGATGCCCGTGACACCGCGGCGCACTTGGCCGAGACTGTCAACGGTCAACTCGCCGCCGCCGGGTACCAACTCGCGCTGACCGCTCCCGACGTTCTGCTGCGCCTATCAGTGAAGAAGGAGCTGTTTGACCGCAGCGGCAACTACTACCGCTACATCGGACGCGCCACCGCATCCGCCGAAGCCGCCGACGGCAGGATTCTCAACCAGGAAACCCTGGTGGCGAATGCCGCCCGGGCGCTGGGTAAGTCCGCCGCCGAAGAGTCCCTCGCGGCGGCCTTCGCGGCCCAGACCGCCACCTGGATCACGCGCGCCTGTGCACCGCAACAGCTGCGCCTGGCGGCGGCAGAAGTCGCGGTGAAGCGGCCCTACCTGACGTCAGACCACCCCCGTTTCATCAGCGCCTTTGTCCGGAAGGTCCAGGCCATGAAGGGCGTCGTGAACTGCCGGCTGGCGCGCGAAGACCACGACAGAGGCGCCTTCGTTTTCCGCGTGCTCTACGATCAGCAAGCGTACCCGCAGGGGATTCTCAATGCCGTTGTGCTGCGACTCGATGAACTCAGTCTGGAACGCTGAGTAACAACTGAAAAAAGGAATACCATTATGAACGCTCTCCATTCCCGTTTTTTCAAGCTCGTTTGCCTGTCGTTGCTGACGCCGCTGGCGGCGCTCGCTCAGGGGGCTTTTGATGAAAACATGCGCCAGGCGGTTCAGGCCGCACTTGCTGACGTGGCCACGTCGCTGCGCGCTGCGCCCATTCCCCCCGGCACGCCGGTCTCGGTCCTGCCGATTGCGCGCGACCAGGACCGTTACGTCGAGGGGCTGGTCAAGAATGCCGTGACCGCGGCGGGCAAGACCTACGTCGAAGCGCGCAAAGATCCCTTCTGGGGTGCTGTCCTGAAGGAGACCGAGTTTGACGAGCGCAAGGCCGACATGCTCGACCCCGCCACGCTGGTCACGTTCGGCAAGCTCAAGGCCACTCAGATTCTGATGTACGGCATCGTGCGCGAGGCCAGCACGTCCGGCAACCGCGTCTTCGTGGAGATCGAGCTGCACGCCAGTTCGCTTGTCACCAAGCAGCACATCTGGGGCGGCGTCTTCGCCAAGCGCTACTACCTGCCGGGCAGCCGCGACGTTCAGGGGCTGGAGTCCTTTCCCCCCGAGGTGCGCGAGACGCTCAAGCGCGGCCTGGGCGAACTGGCCATGGCATCACTCGGCCGGCAGCAGGCCAAGCTCACCGGCCTGAAGACCGTGGCCTATGTCCCGCTCGCCGGCGACATCGACCAGTACGCCACCTTCATCATGCGCGACGCCGTCTCGCGCACCAGCCTGAACCCAAAAAACCTCGATCTGAACACACTGGGCGAGGCGCGCCAGTTGCTGCGCGATCAGCCGGTGCAGGCCGACGCCCTGCTTTACGGCGCCCTGCGCAGCGCGCAGCAGCGCGCGCTCTCGCACACCTTTGCCACCACCAACTTCGAGGTCACTGCCGAAGTGCAGGCCTGCATCGAAAACGCCACGACGCGCGAAATCCTGTGGAGCGACACCATCCAGGCCCGCGCCACCTATGACACGCAGACCACCAAGTGGAGCATCTGGGCCGACCGCATCCACCCCTACCTCGTGAACCACCCGCTCGCCTGGATCATTCCGCTCGGCATCCTCGTCCTGCTGGTCGTGATCGCCAAGTTCGTGCGTGCCAACACGCGGGTAAGATAGCGGAGCCTGGCGGCCTGGCGTTTCATGCCCTTCTTGAGGCGATGTCCGACAGGCTCCTAGCACAGGACGAGGCCAGACATGCCTGATGTCTATTTCTTCTGTCCCCGCTGCAAGCAACGCCTGGAGGCGCCGCCCGAGATGGCGGGGACGACGATCGAATGCCCCGCATGCAAGAGCCGGATCAAGATCCCCGCGTCGGGGTCCCGCAGGCCGTCCGCCGTCAGCATCGGGACGGCCAATACCTTCGGGGGCAGCACCCCCTCAGGCGGTATCGACCTCGTCGGCCGGATATTCGGCAAGGATCGGGTGACGGCCAAGATTGCCGTCGGCGGCATGGGGTCGGTCTGGAAGACCGAGCACACCGAGCTGAAAGCAGCGCGCGCGCTCAAGACCATGCCGGAGGGGTTCAGTTCCCAGCAGGACCTCGTGCAGCGGTTTCATCAGGAAGCCAAGGTCCTGGCCCAACTGCACCACCCCAATATCGCCCAGATCCACGACTTCGGCAGCCAGGATGGTATCTTCTACTTCATCATGGAGTACCTGCCCGGCGGCAGTTTGCGCGCGAAACTCCAGCCCCGGGGAACGCGTCTGCATCGCGGATGAAGTCTGTGCCGGACTGGAGTATGCGCACGGCAAAGGCATCGTCCATCGCGACGTCAAACCCGAGAACATCCTGTTCGATGAACAGGGGCGCTCAAGGATTGCGGACTTCGGTCTGGGAAAGATACTCGGAGATGTCGCGCGCACCCATTCGGGTTCACTGATCTTGGGTCAACCGGGGTTGGCAATGAACGTCAGCCTGGGTGCGCAAGCCACCAGGAACCCAGGCAAGATAGCACAGGCGAGTCTTGGCGAGCGTCCCACAGAACAGCCGGCCCCCGCCATGATGACAGCGGTCGGCCAGATCGTGGGAACCATGGATTACATGAGCCCGGAACAGCGCCGGGGATCGGACGCGACGCCGCAGGTCGATATCTACTCGTTGGGGGTCACGCTCTTCGAGATGCTGACCGGCGAGTTGCCGTCTGGCATGGAGGTGCCCAGCGAACGGACGGCCGATTGCCCTCCGGCCGTGGATGCGCTGGTCAAGCGCATGCTGGCGGCCCCTGACCGGCGATTCCCCACCGCCATCAGCGTGCGCGAGGAGATCGCCCGCGTCATGGCACAACCGGGTGGGCCGTCCGTAGAGCGACCCGGACAGACCCGCAAGATCGTGGCAGGGATTGCAATCGTTGTGGCGGTGCTGCTCGTTGGCGTCTTTGCTCTGTGGCATCGCACTCCGAACGCAAGAGAGACGGAGCGCATCACGTGCGCCGAATACGCCAACTTCGTTAACATCGCCAAGCGTGCGGAATCCGAGCAACAGTGGACGGTAGCGAAAAACGGCTATGCCGACGCGCTCAAATCCGTCGAAGGGGTCAAGTTGTTCGACAACGCGGAAGCCCGCATCGGCCTGGCCCGGGCCGAGGGCGAACTGGCCAATCGGAACACGACCGAACAGAGGCAACTCCGCAGCACGGCACTCGTCAACGAAGCCAAACTCGCGGAATCCAAGCGCCAGTGGAAGGAGGCGATAACCGCCTATGAGGAGGCCGGCAAACTCTTCGACAGTCCGGATGCCAGGTCCGGCGCCGTCCGTGCCCGAAGCGCCCTGGCAAAGGAGATCGATGGCCTGATCGAGAAGGCCAGGACCGCGGAGACCAGCGGGCAGTGGGGCGAAGCGGTAAAAGCCTATGAGGCCGCGCTCGCATGGAAAGATGATCCTGCCATGACCATAGCCCTGAACAAGGCCAACCTGGCCTTGGCCAAGGAGCGCGATGACCTCGCCGCCAAGGCCAGGCAGGACGAAGAAGCGCGCAAACGGGCGGATTTCGAGCTTCTGATGGCCGATGGCGCCAAGGCGCAGGCAAACGGCGATCTCCCGGCTGCAAAGTCCGCCTTTGAACGCGCAGCAGCAGCCGCACCAGCAAACACCGAACGCGCCCAGGCACAAACGGCTTCCGCGTCCGTGGCTGCGCTTGCCAAAGTCATGTTCAACAGTCTTGATCTCAAGGCCATTGACACCGAGAACAAAGGGGACTTGCAGGGAGCCGCTGACATCTTGGAGATGGCCTTGCCGGTCGCGCCTGACTTACCCTCAGCGACACGGGTACGTACGCACATCGTCAAGATCAAATACGACATCGCGCACCCGCCAAAGCCGGTAAACCAGACCGTGACACTTTCCTGGGTATGCGATCCCAGTGCGGAAAAACGCTTTCCATCGTCTGCTCAGATTCTTGATGGAGACAAGGAACTGCTTGGAGAAGTGAACATCATCTCGACGAGGGCTCAAGATGCTTATATCTTCGCGAACCCTTCGCAACCGGAGCTAGGCTGGCAATCCAAGACAGTATCGTTTGGCTTCCAGAAGTCTCATGTCGACACGATTACCAAACTCTGTGATTTTCGATTTGACGACCCCGTCGGACAAACAAGAACAGGAAGAGCGGAAGGCCTGTTCTTCTCCGGTTGTGTGAAGGAGATCAAGAGGTTCAAAGAAGGTCCTATCAAGATCATCACGATTCAGGTTAGTGTGACCTCGTCAGCGCAATCCACATCCGGACGCACAGTTGCACCCGCACCCGCAGACGCGGTCCCCGCACAGTTGCCGGATGAGGGTGGTAAGAAGACCCTTGCCGACCTCGCCGATCAGGAGAAGAAGGCCGCGTTCGACGACCTGATGCAGCAGGGCAAGGATGCTGAAGAGCGAAAGGACTGGCAGAGCGCAAAGGATATCTACATCAAGGCCCTGGCGGCCGCACCGGACACGGCTTCAACGGCGCAGGTGCGCACACGCGGATCCCAGGTCGTGGCCCAGTTGAAAAGCCAGGCCCAACTGGAACAACTGGAGAACCAGCCCCAGCAGGAACCGCAGGTGAACCAGACGCCAGCAATTCAAAGAGTAATCAGTATCCCAAGAACGCTGCGTGGGACATCCGACCCTAAGACACTAAGGTGAGTCTCGTCGGCAACAGTGGAAGACGTGTAAACAAGCGTTGCCCCCAGTGCGCCGCGGATAACTCCCTTGCGGCGAAGTTCTGCTGCAAGTGCGGCAGCCCCCTCTGATTGGTGACCGCGAGATCGGGGTCGTATCTGTTCAAGGATGCATCGCATGAAGATTGGGCGCGCGTGGTCGATGCGTTCTACCGGCCCCGGCGCGGTAACGCTTGCGCTGCGCCTCCGCGCGCGTCGTCTCGCGCTCGCCCATGCTGCGGGCGTCGGTGTCGGGCGGGTGCGGTGCGCCGCTGGCGGTGGTTTGATTGCCGAGGCTGGGCTCGTTCATGGTCTCTCTTCCAGTCGTTCCGGTGTCCATTCCGTCAGCGGGCAGACTTCGATGTCCGGCGCGAG
>Ga0316226_1003974_pt1 | contig 12152 bp, 10 predicted proteins | sample TBH18017metaG_FD_206009 | JGI IMG/M metagenome (GOLD analysis project Ga0316226, IMG submission 206009) | Freshwater microbial communities from Trout Bog Lake, Wisconsin, USA - TBH18017 | ecosystem: Environmental > Aquatic > Freshwater > Lake > Hypolimnion/Profundal zone | place: USA: Wisconsin... | reverse complement strand
TTGACCTGGAGCCCAGAACCGGATTTGAACCGGCGACCTCGTCCTTACCAAGGACGTGCTCTGCCAACTGAGCTATCTGGGCAGACCAAGGGAGGGTCAAAAAACGAAAAAGAGGGTAGAAAGTGCAGGCCGTAAAATTGCCCGTCAACAGCAAACTAGCACTTTCTCGGAAAAATCTAGGGGCCGATGCAGACGCGATAAAATCCTGGGGCCAACCGCTGACCGGCGTGGAGCGTTTTCACGAGGTAATTCTGGAAAAATCCGTCCACCACCCCCACCCTCGAGCTTTCGGTCAGCACCGGCGGCCCGACCAAGCCCGCCGCATCCACCGCCACAAGAAATTCCAAGGGCTGCCAGGCCTTGCCCGGCGGCGCCCCATCCCAGATCGCCTGCGCCATGACAGGCTGGCCATTTCCCGCCTTTAGAATCTCCACAAAGGCATTTCGGGAAACGAGTTGCGGCGAAGCTCGGTCCGCCCGACCCAGCTCGGAAATCGAACGCATTGACCCATCGGACGCCAGTGCATCGGCGGGCCGGGCCGGCACAGCGACGGGCGACGGCAAGTTCAGTTTGAGATCGTTCTCTGCGAATGCCAGTTTGGCCGGATACCCTTGGAAAGTGCCGCCGGGCTCACGCTGAGTGTTCGCAGGCAACGCGTTCTGTCCGGCATTCCACTCGGTCGGCAGGAAAAGGGGCGTCGGATCCGTCAGCGCCGCCTCGTTTCTCTTCAGGCTGACCAGCTGAACTGCACCCGGATTAGCTGATGTCACCAGCGGGCCGAGTTTCCCAACCCGCGCTGTGGGAGCGCGAAAGAGAAGTGAAATCAAGACGAGCACAACGACCGCACCGACTGTCGCGTAGATCCAGCGGTATTGCCGGCTGCCTGTCGTTGTCATGACATCAACGATTCGAGCTCGCGTTGCCCGCCGGCTCTTCTGCCGCCAGGGTGATATTGGAACCGAATCCCGCCTCGCGCGCCGCGCTGACGATCTCGTTCTGCACCGAGACCGGCACGCCAGCGCTCATGCGCACCAACAGCGAGGGATGCTTGTTCTTCTTCGCCTCGACCTTCAGCCACTCACGCAACTGCGCCATGCTGAGGAGCCCGTCGGCGAAAATCTGCCCGGAGTTTTTCACGCTGATCGTGCTCGTCGTCAGCGCCCCAGGCAACGCGCCCGGCATCTCCGGCAGCTTGAAATCCACGCCCAATCCCGGGGCCAGCACGAAGCGCGACCCGAAAACGAGGAAGAACAAAACCAGCGCGCCCACGTTCACGTAGAAGAACGCATCGAAGCTCCGGGGCTCCGGGCGAAGCTTGCTGGCGAGATCCAGGGGACGCGTGATCACGGCTTCTCCCCCGCCCCGCTCTCGACCGCCGTGCCATTGGCCGGGCCCGCCCCGCGGTAATCCGTCAGCAGATACTTCATGATCTCGTTGCCCGACCACTCCACGTCGCGGACGATCGCCCGCACGCGGCCACTCAGGAAGTGATGCGCGAGGTGCGCCGGGATCGCGAGCATCAGGCCGCCCGCCGTGCACAGCAATGACTGCCACATGCCCTTCGCCAGCACGCTCGCGGTGGCGTAGTCCCGCTCGAACGCAACGAACGTCGTGATGAATCCCAGCACCGTGCCCAGCAAACCGACGAGCGGCGCGACCTGCGCGACCGCGGCGATGCTGCCAAGCCGGCGCTCGAGCGCGGGCAGTTCCACGATCGCCGCTTCCTGCACGTGGAAACGCATCGTGTCGGCGTCATCGTCCGCGTGCAGCAAGGCCGCCTTTACCACCGCCGCCACCGGGCCCGGCGTTTCCTCGCAGACGGTCAGCGCCTCGACGATGCGGCGCTTGGCCAGGATGTTCTTGATGCCGCTGATGAAGGCGGTGGAACGGATTTGCCCGCGATGCAGGTAAAGCGTCCGCTCGATCACGAGCATCAGGCACAGGAGGCCGAGCACGAGCAGCACCCACATGATCGGGCCGCCTTTCGCAAAGAGACTGAAGTCAAAAACGGACATCGGGGGAGGAGTTAGACTGGGTTCCGGCTATGGGGTAAATCCGAATTCATGCGGCGGCGCGCGCTCAGCGTTTCGTTTCCGGCAGGTGGAAGCGCGCGAGCCGCGCCTGCGCGAGTTCCTCACCCGGCGCGAGGTGCGCCTCCAGGATAAGCCGGTACGCATCCTTCGCCTGCTCGAGTTTTTCCTGCGACTCGAACAGCGCGCCGAGCTCGAGCAGTGTCCGCGCCATCCAATAGCGGCCCTTCGCGCCGAGCTGCGCGGCGATCGCGGGATCCTTGACCAGGAATTCATGCACGACGTCCTTCCACCAAACCTCCTCCGCCCGCCCGGCGTCACCGCGCCGCGCGTAGAGGTTGCCGAGGTTGAAGCCCGCCTCGACGCGCACATCCACCGGCGCGTCCACGCGATCGCGCAGGTGCTCGAAGAGCACGATCGCGCGTTCGGCCTGGCTGGGGTCGTTGGCGGATTGCGCGTTGTGACACTCCGCCAGCGCGAGCTGCGCGAGGATCACGTCCTTGTGCGTCACGTAGTTGTTCACGAGCGTCTCGTAAACCTGCTGGGCCTGCGGAAACTGGTTCAGTTTACGCAGCAGGTCGCCCTGCTTGAGCCGCGCGTAGAATACCAGGTCGCTCTGCGGATACTTCTTCACCAAGTCCTCGATCAGCCGGTTGGCCTCCACGAAATTCGCGTCCTGGCCGCGGCGCTCCGCCTGCAGCGCCGCCTGGTAGAGCGCATAGGGGGCGTAGGTGTTGTCCGGAAATTCGTCGGCGAGCTTCGTGAACAGCTGCTGGGCCTCCACGGTCTTGTCCTGCTTTTCGTAGTGCTCGGCTTCGACAAAGTAGGAATACACCGCGGCGTCCGAGCGCGGAAAATCCGCGCGCAATTTTTTCAACAGCTCCAGCGCCTCGCCCTCGCGACCGAGCGCAAAGCTCGCCTCGCCCTTCAGCAGCGCGCCGGTGCTCTGCATCTCGCTCTTCAAGTCCGCCGCGACCCCCTCGAGCTTGCTGGGCAGCACGTCGACGAGCTTGAGCGTCTGCTCCGGCTGGCCCGCCTCCAGCGACAGCCGCGCCTGCAGCCACGCCATGCGCGCCTGCAACTCCGGCGGCAGCTGCCCCGCCAGGAGCCGCGACTCCGCCAGCAGCCGGTTGATGCGGTTGTAAGCTTCCGTGGTCTGGTCGTGGGCCTGCAGCGCCCGCGCGAGATTCCACTCCGCCTGCCAGCGGTTCACGACGTCGAATGCCGGGTCCTTCGCGAGCTCGTCGAGCACGGTCTGCGCGGTGTCGAGCGAGCCCGTCTCAATCTCGGCCAGCACCCGCTGGAACATCAGGTCGCCAGGCTTAACTCCCGTCGGCGGCTCGCGCAGGGTCGCCGCATATGCATCCGCCGCGCTGCGAAAATCCCGCGCCCGGAACCACGCCTCGGCCACCAGCACGCCGAGCTGGGCGTGCTCCGGTCCCGCCGGCAGCTCCGCGCGGGCCTTGAATGCGTTGTCCGCGGCCGTGCGGTAGCGCAGCTGCGCCCAGGCCGAGCCGGTCAGCACACCGAGCGCATGGGCCTTGAGCGGGGAGCCGGGAAATTTCTGCAGCAACTCATGCGCATCGTCCTCGGCCTGCGCGTAATTCCGATCCGCCAGCGCGAGCTCGGCGCGGAACAGCAGCAGGTCCTCCAGGATGGGATGCGGCGCGGGCAGGTCGATCAGGGCATCCAGCCGGTGACGAAATTCCGAGCGGGCCGGCTCGTGTGCTGACGCACGCGCGAGCAATTGCAGAGCAACGCGCTGCTTGTCGCGGTCCGCCCCGTCGCGCAGGAGCTCATTCAAGGCGTTGCGCCCCGCACCTTCCTCCGCGCCGGAGATCAGGCCCAGCACCAAGCGCGTGCTGTCCAGTTCGTCCCGCTCCTCTGCCGGCATCGTCGCGAGCTGCCGTTGCAGCAGCGCCACCGCCTCGCTCTTGCGCCCGAGTGCGTCGAGCAGCGCGGCATAAGTGCGGGCAAACCCGTAACCGATCCGGCGTCCCTGGTATTGCTCCAAATTCTTCCGCTGCGCCTCCGCATCCGCCTCCGACACCGGCCCCACCCGCAGCCGCGCCTGCTCCCGCGCCAGGATGAAACGCGCCCGCGCAAAGCTGCTGGGCGCCGCGCTTTCGGCTTGTTGGTAAAATCCTTTCGCGCCGTTCACGTCATTCGCGGCGTCGGCCACCAGGCCTTGGAGATATAAATACCAGGCCTTGTCCGCGGCGGACAGGTCGTCGGCTTTGATCTGGGACACCTCATTGCGTGCCGCGTCCACCTTGCGCTGCGACATCGCCGCCAGCGCCGCGCGCAGGTGCCACGCCGCGCCGCGCAGGCCGACGAAGCCCTGCAGTGCCTGTTCCGCTTCCGCCGCGCGCCCGTCGTCGAGCAGTGCCGTGGCCAAACCAAGCGTCAGCCGTGACCGGTCCCCTTCCGGCCGGGCGAGCAGGTTGCGATACAGCTCAGCCGCCACCGCCGGGAAACCCATCTCCTGCGCGCGATCGGCTGCCGCCAGGGCCAGGGCGTCCTCGCCCGCGGAAGCCGCCAAATTCACCCGCACGAGGGGCACCGGCGAATTGAGGGGCACCTGCGCGCGGGTGACGAGCGCTGTGCCGAGCCCGAGAAAGAGATAAAGTCTGAAACGCATGCGATCCGCGCCAAAATGCCGGGGCCCATGGAAACAATCAACCGCGTTGTAATCAGTTCCTTCTGGCGCGCCCCGGTTCCCCTGGCACAATGGGAATCCGTAACTTTTTTCACCTCCAACCTCACCCCGCCATGAGCATCGCCCTAATCATCCTCCTCGTTCTGCTCGCCGTTGTGGTCGTCCTCGCCCTCTGGGCCACGGGCATCTACAACTCGCTCGTCACCCTCCGCAACCGGTTCAAAAACGCGTTCGCCCAGATCGACGTCCAGCTCAAGCGCCGCTACGACCTGATCCCTAACCTCGTCGAGGTCGCCAAGGGCTACATGAAGCACGAGAGTTCCACCCTCGAGGCCGTGATCAAGGCCCGCAACATCGCCCTCGCCGCCTCGCAGTCCGCCGCCGCCAACCCGGCCGACGGCAACGCCGTGAAGGGCCTCGTCACCGCCGAGACCGGCCTCAGCGGCGCCCTCTCGCGCCTCATGGTGGTCTCGGAGCAATACCCCGACCTCAAGGCCAACCAGAACATGCTCCAACTGACCGAGGAGCTCACTTCGACCGAAAACAAGGTCTCCTTCGCCCGCCAAGCCTACAACGACAGCGTCATGACCTACAACACGACGCGCGAGACGTTCCCCAACGTCATCTTCGCCGGCATGTTCGGCTTCCTCCCCGCCGAGCTCTTCAAGATCGAGGACCCCACCGAGCGCAACGCGCCCAAGGTCAGCTTCACCTGAAGCAGCCATCAACGGTCAGCCCTCAACGCTCGGCTTCCGCGCACTTCCCCTCGGCGAAGCCGGCATCCCCATCTCCGATCTCCCAACTCCGATCTCCGCGCGTCCAGCGCTGCTTTATGCACAACACCACCGCCTTCACCCTGGCCGGGTTCCGCGTCACGCGCGAACTCGGCACCGTTCGCGGCATTGTCGTCCGCTCCCGCTCCGTCGTGGGCAACATCGGCGCCAGCATCCAGACGCTCTTCGGCGGCGACATCACGCTCTACACCGAACTCTGTGAACACACCCGCCAGGACGCCTTCGAGCGGCTCTGCGCGCACGCGACCGCCCTCGGCGCCAACGCCATCATCGGGCTGCGCTACGACGCCACCGAGCTCTCCCCGGGCGTGACCGAGGTGTTGTGTTACGGTACCGCCGTCGTCGTGACCCCCGAGTAAACCCGAGCTGGCGCGGACGACTCGACTCCTCGTCCCTCGTCACCTCGACTGCTCCGCCATGGATTTCTTCGAAGCCCAGGCCCGCGCGAAAAAACGCACTTCACGACTCGTCGCGCTCTTCGCCCTGGCGGTGATCGGCACGATCGTGGCGGGTTACTTCCTGACCTTGCTCGGGCTGCACAACGTCCACCGGTATCAGTCGATCCGCGGCTCGCGCTACCGCGACGCAGCTGAATATCAGCCCGAGGATCTGCAGCTCTGGCAGCCCCGCGTCTTTTTCGCCGTCACCCTCGGCACGCTTGTCGTCGTTGGCGGCGCCTCGCTGGTCAAATGGCAGGAATTTTCCGCCGGCGGCTCCGCCGTCGCCGAGAGCGTCGGGGGCCGGGCCATCGACCCGCACACCACCGAGCTCGGCGAACGGAAGCTGCTCAACGTCGTCGAGGAGATGTCCATCGCCGCCGGCATCCCCACGCCCGCGGTCTTTGTCCTCGACGGCGAGCCCGGCATCAACGCCTTCGCCGCCGGCCTCACCACCAGCGACGCGGTCGTGACCGTCACGCGCGGCGCACTCGACAAGCTCAACCGGGACGAGCTGCAGGGCGTCATCGGCCACGAGTTCAGCCACATCCTCAACGGCGACATGAAACTCAACCTCGAGTTGAGCTCGCTGATCTTCGGCATCCTCGTCATCGGTCTCGCCGGCCGCGGCATCCTCTGGGCCATGACCCGCGGACGCATCCGCGGTGACGGCAAAAACTCCGGCGGCGCCATCATCGTCGTCGGCGCCGTCGGCCTCACACTGCTGATCCTCGGCTACGTCGGCTACTTCTTCGGCAAGCTCATCCAAGCCGCCGTCTCGCGCCAGCGCGAGTTCCTCGCCGACGCGTCGTCGGTGCAGTTCACGCGCAACCCCGGCGGCATCACCGGCGCGTTGAAAAAGATCGGCGGCTACGCGCTCGGCTCGTCTCTCGAGTCGAACAAGAGCTCCACCATCGGCCACTTCTTCTTTGCCCAGGCGTTCGAGTCCAATTTCGGCGGCCTGTGGGCCACGCACCCGCCCCTCACCGAGCGCATCCGCGCGATCGACCCGCAGTTTGACGGCCAGATGTTCAACCCGCCCGAAAAAGTCGACGTGGTCCACGAATCCTTCCGCACCGCCGGTTTCGCGCCCGGCGCCGTGCGCCCGCCCCCGTCGCCGAAGATCGTCAATCCCCCCGTCCTCAACCCCGTCGCGATCATCGCGACCATCGGCACCTTCGCGCCGGCCAACATCGCGCACGCCGAGAACCTGCTCGCCGCCGTGCCGCCCCGCCTGCGCGACGCCGCCCGCTCGCCCACCGAATCGCCCGTGCTGCTCTACGGCCTGCTGATTGATGGCGACGATGCCATGCGCGAACGCCAGCGCGGCATCGTCGCGACGAAGGCCGGCCCCGACGCCCGCCGCATCCTCGACGAACTCGAGCCCGCCCTGCATTCCCTCGGCCCGGAGCACAAGCTCCCGCTCCTCCAGCTCGCCGCGCCGGCCCTGCGCAACCTGCCGCCCGCCGCGCTGGCGCCGTTCCTCGATACGCTCGACGAGCTCGTCCACGCCGACGGTCGGATTTCCACCTTCGAGTTCGCCCTGCAGAAAATTCTCACGCGCACGCTCGCGCTCGGCGAGAAGCCGGGGACGGCGACGGTGCAGATCTACTCGTTCAACGCGGTCGTCGACGAAATCAACGTCGTCCTCTCCGCCCTGGCCCACACTGCGAGCAATGTCGATGTCGACGCCGCCGGCGCGTTCTCCGCCGGCGCGGCCCAATTGAAGCTGCTCGACGGCCGGCTCGCCCTGCTCGCCCCCGCCGCCTGCGATTTCGTCCGGCTCGACACTGCCCTCGACAAACTCGCCACCGCCAGCGGCCCGATCAAGCAGCGCCTGCTGGTCGCCTGCGCGCACGTCGTCGGAGCCGACGGCACCATCCTGATCGCCGAGGCCGAACTCCTCCGCGCCATCTCCGCCGCCCTCGATTGCCCCATGCCGCCCCTGCTCGCGGCCGCGTAATGTCTGCCGGAGAACGGACCTCCCGGTCCGTTAATTCCGACTGTGCGCCGGTGAACGCGGCTTGAACCAACGGACCGGGAGGTCCGTTCTCCGCCGAATCCCGCCGCACAGAAAGCAGTTGCCCGCCCGCGCCGGCTCGCCGTGCATGGTTGTCTCGTCATGCCCGCGTCGCTTCCTTCCCACTCCTATCCCGCCCATCGCCAGACCCATGGCCGTGATGATCTCGCGTGGTGGCGCAAGGCGCGCTTCGGGCTCTTCATCCACTGGGGCCTCTACGCCCTCCCCGCCGGCGTCTGGCGCGGCAAGCGCGTGCCCTACATCGGCGAGTGGCTGATGTTTCGCGAAAAGATCCCCGTCGCGACCTACGAAAAACTCGCCGCGCAGTTTCATCCGCGCCACTGGGACGCCGCCGCGGTCGTCCGCCTCGCCCGCGAGGCCGGCATGGGCTACCTCGTCTTCACCGCGAAACACCACGACGGCTTCGCGATGTATCGCTCGGCCATCAGCCCCTACAACGTCGTCGACGCCACCCCGTGGCACCACGATCCCCTCGCCGACCTCGCCCGGGAATGCCGCCGCCAGGGCGTGCGCTTCTGCATCTACTACTCTCAGGACCTCGACTGGCACCACCCCGACGGCGCGTGGAACGACTGGGACTTCGCGAAGCAAAAAAAGAATCCCCGCCGCTACCTCCGCGAGAAAGTCCTCCCGCAGCTCACCGAGTTGCTCACGCGCTACGGTCCGGTCGGCATGCTCTGGTTCGACATGCCGCTGACGCTCAACCGCGAGCTCAGCGCCGTCATCCGCCGCCACGTCAAACGCCTCCAGCCCCAGTGTCTCGTCTCCGGCCGCATCGGCCACGGCCTCGGCGACTACCGCTTGCCCCGCGACAATTTTCTCCCGCCCGGCCGCCTCGACGGCGATTGGGAAACCTGCGCGACGCTCAACCACACCTGGGGTTTCAAGAAGCACGATCACGAGTGGAAATCGCCCTCCAACCTGATCACCACGCTCGTCGACCTCGCCAGCAAGGGATGCAATTACCTGCTCAACATCGGGCCCGACGCCGACGGCCGCGTCCCCGCACCGAGCGTGCACCGGCTCCGCGCGGTCGGTGCGTGGCTGCGCGTCAACGGCGACGCCATCCGCGGCAGTTCGCCGAGTCCGTTCCGCTACGAGTTTCCCTGGGGCCGCATCACCGCGAAGGGCCGCACGCTCTATTTTCATTTCTTCGCTCCGCCGCTCCGTCCGTTCCGCGTGCACGGCCTGCGCACGCGCGTGACCGCGGTCACCACCGTCGCCGCGCCGCGCCGGAAATTTGCCTTCACCCAATCTGTTGCCGCCACGGGCACGCCAATCCTCGAGATCGATTTCTCCCAACTCCGCTTCGCCTCGCCCGTCACGGTCGTCGCCGTCCAGCTCGCCGCCCCGCCGGCGGTCGAACCACTCACGCTGCAGCAGCCCGACGGCAACGTCATCTTCATCGGTCCGATGGCCCGCGTCGGCTCGACGGCGAAAGCGCCCGCCATGCGCGTCGGGGGCACCGGCCTCACCGAGAACTGGCGCAACACGCGCGACTGGCTGGAATGGCGTTTCACCGTCCTGCAGCCCGGCACGTTCGACGTCACGGTGGTCACGACCCACCAGCACCTCGAGTCCTGGAGCGGCGGACACACGCTGCGTCTCACCTGCGCCGGCCAGTCACTCCGCCGCGTCACGAAGAACGAGGGCGTCCTGCCCGGCCTGCGCTCCGCCTATTTTCCGCAGATCGCCACCCGCTTCGGCGAGCTCACCTTTGCCCGCGCTGGCACGTATTCCCTGCGGCTGCAGGCGGATCGTTTCCGCCTCGTGAAAAAAGCCCGCACACTGCTTTCCGACGGCGGAATCATGTTCTCCGAAATCCGGCTGATTCCCGCCTAGTTCTCTAGGACTTGCGGGATTTAGGCGGAACTTAAGCCCAGCCTCGGTTACTCCGCTTCAGCTGATGGCCGCCCCTGCCCACCTCCGCTGCGTCCTCTACGTCGCCTTCGCGGCGCTGGTTTCCGCGGAAACTCCCCCGGTCACGGCTCCCGTCGCCGCTCCACCCGCGGAAACGCCGGTCTCGCCCAAGCTCGATAAACTCTTCGGCGGCGAAGTGCCGAAGTTCGCGCCACCCAAAACCGATGTCCCCGCCTCCCTCTTTACCGAACCGCCCCGCAACGGCATCATCCGTCTCCCGACCTACATCGTTCGCGAGCCGCGGCCCATCAGCCCGGGCGACGTGATGACTCCCCAGGCGCGCGAGGACGCGATCGTCAAACGCTACGTCGGTGAACCCACCGGCCTGGATGTGGCGCTGAACAAATACACGCTCAACACCCTCTGGAAAAAGATCCCCCTGCTCGGCAGCATTTCCGATTTTGGAGCGACCAACGACGCTTCGCGCAACATGGGCTACAAGGAACGCATCGCCACGGACTACTCCCGGATCGAGGCCAAACGGAGATACCTCGAGGCGCTCGGCGTCAGCGCCGATGTCCCGCCCACCAAACCCGCGCCGGACAAGGAAAAGAAGCCGTCCCCGTCGGACGACAAATGAGCTTCCCGGCCCCCAGCGGGTGCCCGCCCGATGCGCACAGCCGGGTGGCCTCCCAATCACGCGGGCTTGCACGGGATTTTGCTGTGCTCCACGGTGATTCCATGACGTGCCAAACTGAGCGCTTCGGCGGATGAAACGGGTTCCGCTCCAATCCCTTGGCCGTCCCGTCCTTTGTCGGCGCTGGTTGCTGGCTGCGGTCGTCGTCGGCCTCACCGCCGGTTGCAACTCGCTCAAGCACGTCGCGGTCAACCAGGTCGGCGACGCTTTCGCCTCGGGCAGCAGCGCGTTCGCCACCGACGATGATCCCGAGCTGATCAAGGCCGCCGCACCCTTCAGCCTCAAACTCATCGAAAGCCTCCTCGCGGAAACCCCCAATCACCGCGGCCTGCGCCTCGCCGGCGCCAGCGGCTTCACGCAATACGCCTACGCGTTTGTCCAGCAGGACGCTGACGAACTCGAGGCGACCGATCTTGCCGGCGCCAATGCCCTTCGCGCCCGCGCCCGGCGGCTCTACCTTCGTGCCCGCGACCATGGCCTGCACGGACTTGAGGTCACGCATCCCGATCTTGCCGTCGCCCTCCGACGCGACCCGAGCGCCGCCGTGCGCGCCTGCACCGCCGAGGATGTGCCGTTGCTTTATTGGACCGCCGCGTCGTGGTCCGCCGCCATCGCCGTCATGAAGGACCGCCCGGACCTTATCGCCGAGCTCCCGCAGGCCGAAGCGCTGATGGACCGCGCGCTCGAGCTCAACGAGTCGTTCGACCAAGGCTCCATCCACACCTTCATGATCACCTACGAAATGGCCCGCCAAGGCGCCAAGGGTGATCCTGCCGTCCGCGCTCGAGCGCATTTTGACCGCGCGGTGATGCTCAGCGGTGGCCACCAAGCCGCGCCCTACGTGGCCTTTGCCGAGGCCGTCTGCCTGCCCCAGCAGGACCGCGCGCAATTCACCGCCCTCCTGCACACCGCGCTTGCGATTAACCCCGATGCGGAACCCAATTCGCGCCTCGTCAACCTCGTGCTGCAACGCCGCGCCCGCTGGCTGCTCAGCCGGGTCGACGATTTGTTCCTGCCCGTGCCGCCGACCGCCAAGCCATGAAGCCCGCCACTCTCCTCCAATTCGCCGCCCTGTCCCTCGCTGCCTTCGTTGCGGCCGGCCGCGCCGCGGGCGATTCCGTCGTCGTGCGGCTCGGCACCATCCTGCCCAGCGGCACCGCGCAGTATTCCCTGATCCAGGAGCTCGGTGAAACCTGGCGCCGCGAGTCCGGCGGCACCGTCAAGCTCACGCTCTATCCCGACGGTCGCCTCGGCGGCGAGGCCGAGATGGTCAAGAAACTCCGCATCCGCCAGATCAACGCCGGGTTGTTCAGCGCCGTCGGCCTCGCGGAAATCGACCCAAGCACCAACGGCCTGCAGATCATGCCGCTCACCTTCCGCACGTGGGCGGAGGTCGACTACGTGCGCGAGCATGTCCGCCCGCTCCTCGAGCAGCGCATCCGCGCCAAAGGTTTTGAGGTGCTGTTCTGGGCCGACGCCGGCTGGGTCCGGTTCTTCTCCAAGACCGCCGCCATCCACCCCGACGAGTTTCGGAAGATGAAGATGTTCGCGTGGGCGGGTGACGCGCGTCAGTTCGCCATCGAGGAGGCCGTCGGCTGCCAGCCCGTCTCGCTCGAAACGACCGACATCCTGCT
>Ga0316226_1003971_pt1 | contig 12166 bp, 9 predicted proteins | sample TBH18017metaG_FD_206009 | JGI IMG/M metagenome (GOLD analysis project Ga0316226, IMG submission 206009) | Freshwater microbial communities from Trout Bog Lake, Wisconsin, USA - TBH18017 | ecosystem: Environmental > Aquatic > Freshwater > Lake > Hypolimnion/Profundal zone | place: USA: Wisconsin... | reverse complement strand
TCTCGGCTACCAGTGCCGCAAGCAGTTTGCTGTCATCACTGGGCATAAACTCGTCAACCGCAGGTACATCCATTCCTTCGCCGCAGTTCACCTATGAGGACCTGGGACTGACCCTGAAAGCAACTCCGCAGGTACACGGAAAGGTGATCAGCCTGGATTATGAGTTGACCTTGCGGTCGCTGGGAGCGACCCAGACCAACGGATTGCCAATTGTTAACAATCAGGAGATGAAGGGCGCGATCAGCACGGAAGATGGAGAACCGGTAGTCATCGCCGGGCTGGTCTCCAAGAGCGAAATTGCCAGCCTCAACGGAATCCCCCTGGTTTCAATGCTGCCGGTGATAGGCAAAGCATTCTCTGATGAGACGAAGCAACATACCTATGACGAATTGCTGGTTGTGTTGACACCCCATATTGTGATGGGAAGGAACCGGAACGGCCCCGGTTCCTATATCACTATTCCCACGAACGTTCCAAAGTAACGAGCTATGGCAGCACCTTCAGTAGATAGGGGAGCCCCACCCCAAGCAGCACTATCAGGTAGAACGCTCCGAAGATGAAGCCCAACCTCCAGAAGTCCTTTGAAGGTACATAGCCGCTACCAAGATAAATGGGAGCGGGGCCGATGGCGTACGGGCTAATAACGCCCATGAGTCCACCGGCGTAAAGGAGTAAGAGCGTGATCGGTCGAGCCGGTATTCCGGGGACCAGTACGGCAGCCGCTAAGAAAACTGGCAACAAGGCTGCGGTCTGCGCCGTTCCACTGGCGAAGGCATAGTGGACAACGAAGAATACGACTACGATTGCGATCATCGCGGTGGTCACGGAGAAGTGGGCGGTCAGACCGGTTGAGGATTTGGCAAACCAGGTCAGAAATCCTACGGCATTCAATCCATCGGCCATGGCTACCAGGGTGGCGAACCACACGAGGACATTCCAGGCTTGCTTACTGCCCACCATGTCATCCCACGAGATGACCTTCGTTAGAATCATGAGCGAGACGGCTGTGAGGGCGACAATAGTTGGCGCAACAAATTTTGTGGCGCCAATCCAGGCAGCGAGTGAGGCGACTGCGATCAGAGCCATGATGACTTCGCGCTGGGTGAGCCTACCGAGGATTTTGAGTTCCGAGGCTGCCCACTCCGCTACTTCGGTGCTCTTCTTCATCGTCGGAGGGTACAGGATATAGGCAAGCAGAGGGGTAAGAATAAAGAGGATCACTCCCACCGGCAATATGCCTATGGCCCAGGTTTTCCAGGAGATATCGATATGGGCCACTTTGCGGGCAATGTCCGTCGCCAGCGGATTGGGCGCGTACGAGGTCAGAAAGAGCGAGCTGGTGACGCAACATGTGGCAAACGATGTCCACATCAGATATGCGCCGATTTTTCGTGGATTATCGTTGGGGTACGATCCGAAGATCGGAGGGATGCTCTTGACCAGAGGATAGATGGTGCCGCCGCTGCGAGCGGTAACCGAAGGCATGAATGGTGACAGCACCAGATCGGAGAGAGCGATTGCGTAACCAAGTCCGAGGGTGCTGCGCCCGAGGCGTTTGACCATCATCAAGCCCAGACGGCGTCCGAATCCGGTCACCTCGTATCCCACGGCAAACATATTGGCGGCAAAGATGATCCAGACGGTATCGTTGGAGAAGCCAGAGAGAGCCCACTTCATTGCGCCAGCCGGTGTCTGCCCGACCAAAAGAAAGACGCACGCCGTTGAAATTCCTACGATTCCGACCGCAGCACCGGGAATCGGTTCCGTGATCAAAGCCGCAATGACAGCTACAAAGAGAGCGAAATAATGCCACGCCACTGGAGTAAGGCCGACGGGATGTGGAATGAGGCAAATTACGATGCCTAATGAGAAGGGTACCAACCACTTCACTAATTGAGACCGAGGCGCCTTAGTTTCCGGGGGCCCCACCCTCACAGAACCAACTGTAGATGCCGCCATAAGTCCTCCAAACCTAAGAAGTCCAACCACTTAGACGCCGATAAAAAGACACACTCTCACTGCACTAATACAGGCCGTCACCAGAAGGACGGCCAATCATTGAGAGTGTCATGGAGACTATACATCTAAGCTCCACGTGGAGGAAGCTACTTTCCAGCGGCAGCCTGTTCGGCTTCAAAAGCTATGAGCGCCTTCAACCCTTCATATTGCGCTCCGCCGGGATTCCCAAGGCGACGGCCATTGATGAATAGCGTAGGGGTTCCAGTAACTCCAACGGAGTTGCCGAGAGCTGTGCTGCGTGCAATTCGTTCGGCAGTGGCAGGAGATTCAGCACAGGCCTGGGTCTTGGCAGGGTCGGCGCCAGCCATTTCAGCGTAGTGACGAAGGCGATCAGTGACGGCAGCATTGTCGATGGTCGTTTTCCCTGCTGAATCGGTCTTGCGCACAGCGGTCTCGATCTCTGTTTGATGAGTGAAAACGGCTTCAATAAATGTCGCAGCCTGATCCTGGTTCGCACGCGAAATGCAGTCCAGATACGATGACGCACGCACCGCCCACGGATGAAGCTGGGCTAGCGGGAAGCTCTGAAAGACGAAGCGCGCCTGGGGGAAATCATTGCGCAGCTTTTGCATGGTGGCGGCGGCATCTTTGCAGGCAGGGCACTCCAGATCAGCGAATTCCACGATCAACAACTTTGCGTCAGCAGGGCCGCTGGTAGGACCGAAGGCGGACCTTGCAAGTGACGCGCGCTCTGGTGCAAACGGGTCCGCACCAAAGGGGAGAACATCGCCAGCAATCACATGCTTCAGATCCCTGGAGACGAACCAGTGAGTGGCCTGCTGCCCCTGAGGCGAAACGAAGATTGCGACAACCTCGTAAAGCTCTGGAATGGGCGAGACAGTGATGTTCGCCACCTGCACTTGAAGATTTGGTTCATACCCAAACATGCGCTTGAAGTATTCAGTCGCGAGCTCTGGAGTGGGAGCGCCCGGAGGAAGTGCGGGCGCCGCGGCCTCCGCTGCGGGCTTGGCAGCGGGCTTTGCGTCCGCTTTTTTTACAGCGGTCTGGGCGAATAGTGAAATTGAGAGGAACAACACGGCAGAACACTTCAAAAGATTGCGCATTGAGATCATCCTTTAACGGGCTGTGGTTGAGTGCCATGCACGCCACTCCAAAGCTGTACTAGACCTGATGACGGGCTGCGATGGGAAAGCGGCGGCCGATCCCAAAAGCCTTGGTTGAAATTCTGATACCGGGGGCGGCCTGTTGCCGCTTGTACTCGCTGCGGTCGATGAGGCGGGTGACGAAGCGAACCACTTCTTCGTCGATGCCAGTGAGGGCGACAATTTCCGGGGCGGATTTTAAGTTGCCGACATACTCTTCCAGAATACGATCGAGAACATCGTAGGGCGGAAGCGAATCGCTGTCCTTCTGGTCTGGGCGCAACTCCGCCGATGGAGGTTTGGTGATAGAAGCCTCGGGAATCACTGCGCGCTGCAAATTCACGTAACGTGCCAAACGATAGACGAGAGTCTTCGGCACATCGGAGATCACGGCGAGTCCGCCGACCATGTCTCCATAGAGGGTGCAGTAGCCTACCGCAATCTCGCTCTTGTTACCGGTAGTGAGAACAAGGGCTGAGAACTTATTGGCGACGGCCATCAGAATTCCGCCACGGGCGCGGGCCTGGAGATTTTCTTCGGTGACATCCTCCGAGAGGCCCGAAAACATTCCGGAGAGTGCGCCACGGTAGGACTCGAATATTCCGCGAATGGGCACCACCTCAAAACAGATACCGAGATTGGCTGCGAGTTCGCGCGCGTCCTTGATGCTCCCCTCTGAGGAATACTGGCTGGGCATCGATACGCCGATGACGTTTTCTTTGCCGAGAGCATCCACGGCAACCACGGCGGTAAGAGCAGAGTCGATGCCGCCGCTGAGTCCGACGACAACCTTCTTGAAACCGCATTTGTGAACGTAATCGCGAGTGCCGAGCACGAGCGCCGCGTAAGCAGTTGCCTCCATGCCGGCAAGTTGATCGTGCATGTCTCCAGTCATAGATGCTGTATCGACAAGTATGAGATCCTCTTCGAAAGATCGTGCCTGGGCGATAGGCTCTCCCTCAGGATTCAGCGCCAGACTGGAGCCGTCAAAGAGAAGGCTGTCATCGCCTCCTACCTGATTGACCAGGAGAACGGGAACATGATGTTGCTTCGCGATAGAGGCTAGCATGGCCTTGCGAAGTTCACCCTTGCCAACATGAAAAGGCGACGCAGAGATATTGATGACAAGCCTGGCCCCGGCACGGATCAGGTCTTCAACCGGATCGTCGCCGTAGAGACGCCGGCTCCAGAAAGCTTTATCGTTCCAGGCATCTTCGCAAATGGTGAGCGCGATGGTCTGTCCACCGATGCAAACAGTGCGCTGGGTGGAGGCAGGCGCAAAATTGCGCATCTCGTCGAAGACGTCGTAGGTAGGCAGCAGACGCTTGGACTGTACAAAATCGATGCGCCCATCCCGAAGCAGTGCAGCTGAGTTCATCACGGTTCTACCGGTTTCGCATGCCGCAGGCGAAGGAAATCCAGCGATGATGGCTATGTCGGGGAATTCCACTGCGAGACTCTCAAGTACCTCGCGGGAGCGGGCGATAAAGGCCGGGACTTCCACAAGATCGCGCGGAGGATAGCCGCAAACGCAGAGCTCTGGGAAAACGACGAGTTCGGCACCACGCGAACGTGCCTCGAGGGTGTATTGACGGAGCTTAGCGGCGTTGCCGGTAAAGTCCCCCACAGTGGGATTAATCTGAGCAAGCGCGATCTTCACAGGAATAGTGTAAAGCGCATGAGGCGGCGGAGGAAAGTTTGTTGCAAAGGTGCGAATGTTGGTTCTTTTCCGGGACTCTCACCAATCCGCCGGGCGGTGGCCAATTCAAGCTTTTCTTTTAATCCCAGCGGCAAGTGCCACATCGCGTCGGCAGTTGCAAAAATGCGCTAGATCGGTCCTGTGCCTGGTATCGGGGCCTTGGAAGGTGCGGGACTATCGGTTGGAGTGGATGTTGCGTCCGGCGGAATCGTGGGCCTGGGACTGGGCGCAGCATCGTTCGTCGCAGGGCGAGATTCACCAGGGCGAAGCAGCGTGGGGGCACTACGGTCATCATCACCGGATGGTGCCGAGGCAGACTCGGGACGCGGACGCTTCGGTTCAGGGGCATTGAGCGTGGCGTCGAGATTGCCGATTTCATTCTCGGTGCGAACGCGCTTCTCTCCAGCTACGTTCATATTTTCAATTTGGACAACTTTTTCGCCAAGGAAACGGATGAACTCAACATCCTGGGGTGGAGCGCCATAGATCCACTCCTCATACTCCTGACCGTCTCTGGTCTCGCGAATACGGCGCGGAGGACGTCCTTTGGCGTAGGTGACCATTTCCTTGTCCATGCCAACAAGTGCGTGGTGATTCTTCACAGCTTGGGCAAGTACGGGTGGAAGGCTCTTCTGATATGCCTCAGCCATGGTTGCGGCTTTGAAATCGAGGACAGGCGCCAGCAGATCCTTAATCTGGTCGGTGGTCAGGGAGGCGACGTCATCCTTAATCGCGAGAAAAACGGATGAGCCATTGGAGTTGTTGTATACGTTTTCATCTGACTGCTGCGACTTGCTGGGATCGACACCGTTGATTCCTACATTGATACGCTGCGACCACTTCTTGCGTTTGACCGGACCGCCATTGAGTTCAAATATGATTCCGCCACGAACGAAACGAACCGCGGTGATTTGAGCGCGATCACCCGGCTTGGCGGCGGGTCCGAATTGAGCGGCCAATTGATTTAGCTCGCCCTCTGAAGGAGTGATCTTGCTGCCCTCAATGCGAACTCCCGTCTTGCCACGGGGTATCACCCGATGAACGAATGGGTGCTCGGCAAGAAAAACCCGGATGATCTGCTGACGCTGGTTCTCAGACAGTTTGGAGTCTGCAGCGGCGGGAGCAGGGATCACAAGCAGAAGTAAAACGAGAAGACGCCAGCTGAATTGGCATCCCGCGGTTATTGCGGATTGAGAAATAAGCACCAACGCCCGAGATCTCATGGAAGCTTTCGAAAACGCGCGCTGCCGGAAGTTGCAGCACTTCTCACCCAAGGTTTCCGGCAGCATAACTCCGATTGGCAGTTAGATGCCGATTGGAGAGCCGAGATTCGGTGCTTGGCGTTGATTATCGCGCGGGGAGGTCAGCCACCAGAGTAGCGGAAGGGCAACAACGAGGACGATGGTGCAGGTGGCACTGGCCTCTGGGCCGTAGGCGCTGCCGGTCAGCGCAGGCGATCCGTTAGCCTTGGAGGAAATCACGCTGGAGAAGGTGCTAATTCCGCTCACGGGAAGACCGAAAACTGCGCCCTGAAAGAAGTTCCAGCCAAAGTGGAGACCAAACGAAAACCAGAGTGACCCAGTGCGGATGCGAGCGAGGGCAAAAAGCAGTCCTACGACGAGAGTGTTGAGAAAGGCCCAACTCACGAGGCCCTGAGCGTCGGGATTCCAGAGGTGGACGGCTCCGAAGAGAGCGGAGAGGAACACAACGGCCCAGAAAGCACCGAAGGCTTCGGTGAGCTTTTGAAATGGATAGCCGCGGAAGGAAAGTTCCTCCATCAATGCGCCAGCGAGCAGAAGCGCAGCCACGGCTGCGAAACGCAACAGCATCCGAGGGGCGAGATGGAAGTGCCATTGAAACGACCCAAAGCAGGCGACGATCACGACGTTGGCGGCGATCAGCAGTGATCCAAGCCCAAAACCGGTGAACCATTGGCGGCCAGCGCTGAGGTCGAATGGCAGTCCGAGGGCCGCATGGAGGGGAGACTGGTTGTAGTCGAGAACGCGAAGGAAAAACGCAAAACCGGCGGCAGTGAGCGTGCAGTCGATGAGCCGGAAGAGGACCCCTGGAACAAGATCATGATCGGGAAAGAGTCCATAGACAAAGCCGCTGCCCCAAAAAACTCCGGCGGTCCATATCACTGCGACGACAAAGCGCACCAAGGGCGGCAACAGAGTGGGCGCGGGATAGGAGCTCCCTACCCTGGTCGACCCGAATTGAGGCGCTTCAAATTGCAATATTCTCTCGTTCCACTTTGAATATAGAAAAATACCTAATTGAGCGACTCACAACAAGTAAAGGTTTGTAACTACTTCGTTTTGAGCGTGGCCACCGATACACCGTCGCGCGCGACAGCGAAAGGAAGAATCTGGGCTCCTGCGACGGACAACTTTTGCTCTAATCGCAGGCGAGCATCGGGTTCGGTCATAAACAGAACGCAGCCACCGCCTCCGGCACCGCAGACCTTGGCGCCAACCGCTCCATTCTTGCGGGATACGGCGATGAGTTTGTCGATCAACGGCGTGGCAATCGCGGGGGCATTGGTTCGGCGCAGCTTCCATTCCTCGCGAAGCAGGCGTCCGGTCTCGGCAAAATCGTTGGCTGCAACAGCCGTTCGCATGGCGCGAGCGATTTCGCCGATTCGCTCGAAGTTACGAAAAATGCGTCGATTACCGTCGATGTGTCCCTTGAAGACCTCCCAGTTATTAATGCCGCTCCGGCGCGGAGCCCCGGTGTAGGCGAGAACAAAACGGCGATCCAGTTCATCGAGGTCGCATGGAATGGCTCTGCGATGGATGCCGTCCGCGTCTAATTGCACCGCGCTCACACCGCCGTAAAGCGCAGGATAATAATCCTGGCATCCGGTGGGAACCCGGATCAGTTGGGCTTCAACGTTTTGGGCGATTTCGCGGATTTGTTCCGGAGCAAGTTTGCGCGAGGTGAACCGGGCTAGTGCCGAAGTAGTGGCGATCATCAGTGCCGAAGATCCGGAGATACCTGCACCGGCAGGGGATTCGGAGTGAGTCTCAAGACGAAAGCCAGTGGCAGGTTCCGCATCGGGATAGAAGAATTTCAAGAGATAGGCGGCTAGGGCGTGATTGTACTTCGGCGCAGCACGAAGAGCCTCCATGCTCGAGAAGTGGTCGGCGAGGCCCGTGTCGACAGAAAGTAACTCGACGCCGCTGGAGGCGCTGGGAAGAATTCGGCAGACAGTCATCACCTGCACGGCAATATTGACTACGACCGCACCAGGATGGAAAAGGTAGAGCGGCCACATGTCCATGGTGCCGCCAGCAAGGTCGACGCGACAGGCCGCACGTGCAACTACACCGCGTGCCCTCTCAACATGAGTTCGAGACATGAGGACATTTGTATCACGGGGACGATTACGACGGTGGTTTTGGCAGCAGACGTTTCAGGATTAAAAGCTTGGAGCGTCCCTCGCGACCTCCCGGAAGATAGACGTACCCGTTGGACGAGTCGTAGGCGAGGGTATGGCCTTTGACTTCGACAGCCATTTCGCTGGCAGGTCCGAGGCTGGCTGCGGCCGGGATCACAAACACGGAACCAGTTGAAACTCCGATCAGCGAACTCGTGGACTCGTCGAGCGAGAGCTGGTCGATGCCTCCGGCGACCGGGGAACGGGAAAGTTCCTTCCCCGTAGTAGGGTCCAGCGCAAGCACCGCGTAGCGAACCGCGACGTAGAGGCGGTCGTGCAGCGAACTGTAGGCAATGCCCGTGGGCTCAGAGGCATTCAGATCGAAATGTGCAAGCACACTGAGAGCGGGGCTAAGAACAAGGACGCTGCGGCGATCCTGCAATGTTAGAAATACATGATGGCGGGAAGAATCATAGGCGAATGCCGACGGGCGACCCTTAACATTCGCCTGCGCGACGAGTTGCCCGTTGAGCGAAATGTCCAGGGACGCGACCGATTGGGATTCTGGATATGTAACGTAGAGCAGGTGTTCGGCTGGGAGCAGGAGCAGAGCGTCGGGAGCAGAACCGACCGGAAAAATGCGCTTGACCTGCCAGTCGTCAGTGGAGACAACTACGATATTGCGGGCTCCGGAATTTGCGATGTAGACGAGGTGAGCGTCTTCATCTACGGCCACCCCGCGCGGCGAAGACATGTCCAGAATATGACCGACGATACGCCGTTTCGCGGGATCGAAAAGATCGACCGTGCCAGCGCCGCCGTGCGAGACGAGAATCATGCCGTGAGCGAGGGCTATTTCATCAAACCCAGGTCGGCCGGGAAGATCGAGAACGGCAACCTGCCGCAAGGCAGGGATGGTAGCAGCGGCAAGCAACAGAGGCGCGGCGAAAAATAAGGCGATGCGACGTGCCAAGACAGCGCAATAGGGCCGGTTCACATTGCACTAGGATGCCTTGCAACTCAGGACTGCTGCCCCGCAATTACACGGATATGGTATGGCAAAGGCCACCGCAGGGGCGAGGCGTTAGGTTGCTCGCTATGATCGGTAATATAGTGACAGGAATTAGCGCTAGTAATCAGCATAAGTAATTAGCGTAAGTAATTAACAACAGGAGATTGCGATGAATCCATCTTCCCTCCCCGGCTTGGCCGGAATGGCAGGCGAGCCGGTTGCCCGGCGGAGCCTGGATGCTGCGCAATGCGCTCTGGTGGTTATAGATATACAGGAAAGATTGTTGCCTGCCATTCTGAATCACGAAGCAGTGCTACGAAATGCCCGGATGCTCATCCGGTTGGCGACCATCCTTGAAATTCCTACGCTGTTGACCACGCAGTATGCGCGCGGACTGGGCGCGACGGTTCCAGAGATCGCGGAACTGCTGCCGGGAGTAAAGCCGATCGACAAGATGGAGTTCGACTGCTTTCGACAAGAAGGGTTCCGAGCCACGCTGCATGAGTTGCCGGGACACCGAACAACCCTGTTGTTATGCGGAATGGAGAACCATGTGTGCGTAATGCAGACAGCCCTGGGAGCGCTGGAGAATGGATACATCGTGCACCTGGCCTCCGATGCTTCAGGCTCGCGCACGGATTGGAACTGGCGACTGGGGCTCGAGCGGATGGAGTCAGCAGGATGTGTGATCTCCTCAACCGAGATGATGATGTATGAGTTGCTGAAGCGAAGCGGAACGACGCAATTCAAAGAAATGCTGCCATATATCAAGTGAGAATCGACAAATGGAATCTGGAACCGGAAGACACGAAGTGGACCGGAAAAATTTGAATTCAGCAGCACCGCTGGCGGATGTCACTGGCTCTCAGGAGCAGCGCTTCGCGACCGCGTTTTCGCTGGTGAATGATGCGATTACGCGGCGATCGTTTCCGGGCGCAGTGCTGGCGGTGACGTATCGGGGAGAGCAGGTAGCGCACCGGGCATTTGGACGGTTTACCTATGAAGTTGATTCTCCACTGGTACTGCGGGAAACGCTTTGGGACCTGGCATCGCTTACCAAGGTGATTTGCACAACCTCGATGGCAATGTTGTTGTACGAGAGGGGAAAACTCGACCTCGATTCGAAAGTAGCTGAGCTTCTGCCGGAGTTTGAGGATGGAGTGGACACCCGGCGCGAGGCTGTCACGGTGCGGATGTTGCTGACGCATTCGTCGGGCCTGCCGGCGCATCGCAAGTTCTACCTGGAACTTGCTGGGCGCGAGGCGATCACTTCAGCAGCAATGCGAGTTCCTCTGGAGGCAGCTCCGATGAAACGGATGGAGTACAGCGATATTGGTTTTATTCTGCTTGGACAAATCTTAGAGGGGATTGCAGGAGAACGGATGGAGGAGTTCTGCGCAAGGGAAGTTTTCTCCCCGCTAAGGCTCAACGTCATGTTTGGCAGGCATTCCGCTGTGATTGCCGGGGTTCCGCCGACGGAGAACGACACCGCATATCGCCATCGAGTGGTGCAGGGCGAGGTACATGACCAAAATACCTTTGCGATGGGCGGCGTTGCGCCTCACGCAGGATTGTTCGGGGACGCGCTCTCCGTGGCGCGCTTTGCCGAGTGCATGGTGAGTGGGGGCTGGCCTTTGTTCAAACCGGAGACCGTGAGGCTGTTCACAACTCGCGAGGTCGAGCCTGATGGGACTTCGCGGGCCTTGGGATGGGACACGCCTTCCGGGACCTCACAGTCTGGAACGAAATTCTCGAAGCACTCGTTTGGGCATACCGGATTCACAGGGACTTCCGTGTGGTGCGATGCGGAGCGCAGGCTTTCGGTGACGATGCTAACGAACCGGACGTGGCCAGATGCGCTGGATAATTCAATTAAACAGGCGCGCCCTAAAATCCATGACGCCATTGTGGATGCACTGTAGAATAGGCGGTCGCGCAGTCAGGGATCGGCTTGAGTGTGTAAAATTGTAAGCAAGACGGCTCTCATACACAGCTCTCATACTCGTAGCTTCCGGGACTAATTTATGGACAAGCTTGTAATTCGCGGCGGTACTCCGCTGCTAGGTACGGTTAGAATCAGCGGCGCGAAGAACGCCGCTCTGCCCGCGATGGCTGCGGCACTGCTGACCGATGAAGCGGTAATTCTAGAGAACATTCCGCAAGTGCGTGACATTGAAACCGAGCGGCGATTGCTATCAGCAATGGGCGCCGAGGTGGAACTTGGATACGGACGGGCGCAACATCGCACAACCATCTGCGCGGCGAATCTGAGCAAGAATCCCGAGGCAAGCTATGAACTGGTGAAAACCATGCGCGCTTCCTCGCTGGTGCTGGGTCCGCTGGTGGCGCGAGTGGGCTTTGCTCGGGTTTCAATTCCAGGAGGATGCGCAATTGGCGCGCGTCCCATCGACTTGCACATCAAGGGACTGGAAAAGCTGGGCGCACAGATCGTCCAGGAGCATGGATACATCGAGGCTCGGGCGAAAAGGTTGAGGGGCGCGCGTTATTCGTTCGACAAGATCACAGTGACAGGGACCGAAGACGTTCTGATGGCAGCAGTGCTGGCCGAGGGCGAAACCGTGCTGCAGAACTGTGCGCGCGAGCCAGAGGTGGAGGATCTCGCTGCATTGCTGGTGAAGATGGGTGCGCAGATCGAGGGCGCGGGGACGTCAACCATCCGCATTAAGGGTGTACAGAAACTTCACGGCGCGCGTCATCGGATTATTCCCGACCGCATCGAGGCGGCTACATTCATTTTGGCTGGCGCGCTGACCGGCGGCGACCTGATGATTACTGACTGCGATCCAACCCATCTGACTTCCCTGCTAAACAAGCTTGAAGAAGTTGGTGTGAAGGTGAAGGTGGGAGAAGGTTGCGTGCGGGTGATGGGCGATGCCGCCCCCCTGCAGGCTGGAGACATTACGACCGAGGAGTATCCGGGCTTCCCAACTGAC
>Ga0316226_1003968_pt1 | contig 12170 bp, 9 predicted proteins | sample TBH18017metaG_FD_206009 | JGI IMG/M metagenome (GOLD analysis project Ga0316226, IMG submission 206009) | Freshwater microbial communities from Trout Bog Lake, Wisconsin, USA - TBH18017 | ecosystem: Environmental > Aquatic > Freshwater > Lake > Hypolimnion/Profundal zone | place: USA: Wisconsin... | reverse complement strand
TCTCAGTCTCGCTCCTTCGTTTGTAGGGCTGGCCGTTCTTTGCGCTTGGGTTAGGCTTTTTTTGTGCTTTTACTGTCATTCTGAATAGTTTTTTGACAAGCTATATCAGGACTAGACAATGAGAATCTTCCCCAAAAAAAGTTAACGTAATTGGAGATTGGAAAAATAATTGGCAACAAAAATTTAGAGAATAACTGTATTTGTTAAACAGGTCTATTTGCTCTTTTGAATTGTCCTTTGTTGTCACACCAATTTTATATTTAGCAGACAAAAATTCTGGAAACTTTGTAGAGTTTGATGAATTAGCCCGATAGCTCTGATTAAATTTTACGCCTCCTTCTGTTGTCTCTGTAATTGTAATCTCAAATAATGAATTTCTTTCTTCAATTGAAAATTCCGCTATAAAAATGTCAAAGTTTTCATCCTTATACAAAGAAAAGGGTAGTGTTACTTCTTTAACTCCTTTTATGGTTATTGGAATTGTAAAACTCATTTGCGTTAATAATTCGTGTCCTTATGGATAAGTGAACTCTGCGTCTGGTTGCGTACAACTCTTAAATATACGCAACCCTTAAATACAATATCAGCTAATAATCAACTATTTAATTATGCGTTTTAATAATCTAAATATCCGTGCATAAATTTTTGTAAACGTTTGTACATGGATAAAAAAATAGTAAGCATTCAGTTACAAATCGTATCAAATAAAAAGCGGGGGTTATGCTTCGTGCCAATAAAGTTATATACTTTTTTTATTGTATCAAATAATATCCTAATTTTTTCTTGCAAAAAAGCCAAAGTATAAACACTAATTCTAATTACTAATTTGAGAGCAACAAAGTTTTTGCCTGCTATACAATTATATAATTCTATCCCTGCTATATCCTTCGAATCCGCTTGGTGAAAACACCAACCTTGGCAGAAGTGTAAACGCTAAATTTTAATTGCCAATTCTGCAGTTACGGGGTTTTTCCTGTAATTTATTTGCAGCATGTTTGGAGCGAATGAGCAGCGAATCAACAGCGAATCAGTAAGCTTCCAAAATCAACAGTTTTAAAGATGAAATTTCGGCAGTTCGTTATCCATAAAAAAGCAGGAATGATAGTTACCATTCCTGCTTTCAACTTATTTTCTTGCTTATTATTTTGCGGTCGTGATCACGATATTCCTGAATTCGATCGGGCCATGGTCTCCCTGCATCATGATAGGGCCGGGTTCTCCTTCCTTACTGTCCAATGCACCACCGGTGATACCCGGAATATTTTGTTTATAGATAATGGTCTTTCCGTTGGCAACCACTGTTACCAATCTGCCTACCAAAGTAATATCATAAGATTGCCATTCTCCGGGGTCTTTCGCCATATTTTCCAAGGGATCTAAGAATCCGTACACGCCACCCAATTCAGTACTGGCAGGCTCTTTCCCTTTGCTGTCGATGATCTGTACTTCATATCGTCCTCTCAGATACACACCGCTGTTGCTTTCTTCGGGATAACGGAATTCTATATGCAGTTTAAAGTCATTGAAGGTTTTCTCTGTGCGGATATTGGATCCGCTGTGCGGACTTTTCAATACACCATTTTCAACCACCCATTGATTGGATCCCAATACTTTCCATCCGTCCAGGTCCTTTCCATTGAATAAAGTGATCGGTTTATCCCAAACAGGTTCTTTGTCGCGCCATAATTTTGGAGCTCTTACGCCTTCCCATGTGGCGGTCCTTCCGTTAGGAGTGAACAGCTTGCCGGTGAGTTTGCCGTCTTTCAATTCTCCATCCACCACCAGGTCATTATCACTGTTTTCCCATTGCGGGGGTATATGAAAAGACAATTTCCCGTCCCTGAAAAATACCTGGGAGATAGGCCTTGCACTGCCGCCGTCACCCACAAAATGGCCTACCAATGTTTTGATACCCGAATGTTTTACTTCTAACCAAGAACCGGTTTGATAATTACCGTAATTGACCGTGATATCCCATTTGCCTTCGATGCTTTTGTTTTCTGTTGCAGCTTGTGCCAAAAGGGAACTCGTTACAAAGGGAGAAATGAATAAGAATGTGATCGCAAATAAACGCTGTTTCATATAGTCGTATCGTTTGATGAATGAAGAAATCTTAAAACATAAATGTAGTGAAAATCAGACCACGATCATCTGCAAAAACAGCTTTTATACATTCACATTTTCGTTCCATTATCTTTGCCGCTTCTATGAAATCAAAAACATTACAAAAAGACAAGGTCAACATCATCACACTGGGTTGCAGCAAGAACTTAGTGGACAGTGAAGTATTGAGCGGACAATTAGCTGCCAACGAAATCGATGTGGTGCATGAGAACAAGAAACTCGATCATAATATCGTGGTGGTAAATACCTGCGGTTTCATTGATAAGGCCAAAGAAGAAAGCATCAATACCATTCTCGATCAGTTAGAATTGAAACGCAGGGGTAAATTAGATAAGGTCTATGTGACAGGTTGTTTAAGCGAACGTTATCGCAACGACCTTGAATTGGAAATGCCCGATGTGGATGCATGGTTCGGTACTTTGGAATTACCCTTGATATTAAAACAATTTGATGCGGATTATAAAAGCGAATTGCTGGGCGAACGTTTATTGAGTACACCCAAACATTATGCATATCTCAAGATCAGTGAAGGTTGTAACCGCACCTGTAGTTTTTGTGCGATACCGTTAATGCGCGGCAAACATATCAGCAAGACCATCGAAGAATTGGTGAAAGAAGCAGAAAGCTTGGTGCAGAAAGGTGTGAAAGAGATCATGCTCATTGCACAGGAACTCACCTATTACGGATTGGATATTTATAAGAAACGTTCCTTACCCGAATTACTGCATGCATTGGCGGATGTAAAAGGTATTGAATGGATCAGACTGCATTATGCATATCCTTCCAAATTTCCATTGGAAATATTGGATGTGATGCGTGAACGTGATAATATCTGCAAGTATCTCGATATGCCTTTGCAACATGCAAGCAACAATATGCTGGCTGCGATGAAAAGAAATATTACGAGAGAAGAGATGAGTGAACTGATACATCAGATCAGAGAAAAAGTTCCCGGAATTTGTCTGCGTACCACCTTGATCGCAGGATTCCCCGGCGAAACAGAAGCAGATGTGGAAGAGTTGAAACAATTCTTACAGGAACATCGCTTTGATCGGGTAGGTATCTTTCAATACAGTCACGAAGAGAATACTTCGGCGCATGAGTTGGAAGATAATATCTCAGCAGAAGAAAAAGAATTGCGTGCACAGGAGATCATGGAAGTACAACAGGAGATCAGCTTAGAAAAGAATCAGGAAAAAGTGGGACAGATATTAAAAGTGATCATCGATAAAAAAGAAGCCGGAAGATATTTGGGCCGAACAGAATTCGACAGTGTGGAAGTGGACAATGAAGTGGTGATACATTCCAAGAAGAAATTGACCATCGGTGATTTTGTAAATGTAAAGATCACCAAGGCTTATGATTATGATATTGAGGGAGAAGTGGTGGAATGTTGAATACAGACGTGAATCGATAATCGTGAATCGCGAGTTTAGGGAGCACCGTCATCACGAGCCATGAATCGATAAGAATTAAGAAAATATTCATCCGGCTTTAGCCCATTCAATTGATAATGATATTGAGGGAGAAGTGGTGTAAGAGATTTATTTAATGCGTTCAATTGCCACAGGTTTTAACCTGTGGATAAGGATTAAGAAAATATTCATCCGGCTTTAGCCCATTCAACTGATTATGATATTGAGAGAGAAGTGGTGTAAGAAATTTATTTAATGCGTTCAATTGCCACAGGTTTTAACCTGTGGATAAGGATTAAGAAAATATTCATCCGGCTTTAGCCCATTCAGTTCAGATAAGTTGGTGGCTAAAGCCGGTTTGTAGTTTCTATATTTCCCCTCAGGCTAAAGCCTGAGGCAAGCTATCCTCTTTTCATTATCTTTAATTCCAAAACAATACACGATGCAATTTGAATGGAAAGGCGTTTTTCCCGCACTCACTACAAAGTTTACAGCAGCAGATCAATTAGACTTTGCTTTATTTGAACAAAACCTGAACGCACAATTGGATGCCGGAGTGGATGGTATCATCCTCGGTGGCACATTGGGTGAAGCCAGTGTACTGACAACAGAAGAAAAAGAATCATTGGTGAAATTCGCCATTGAAAAAGTAAACGGCAAAGTCCCGGTAGTATTGAATATTGCAGAAGGCAGCACAAGAGAAGCATTGAAGCAAGCCGCTTATGCAAAAGCATGGGGCGCAGAGGGATTGATGATATTACCACCCATGCGTTATAAAACAGATCATCGCGAAACGGTCACTTATTTTAAAACGATTGCTGATGCAACTGATCTCCCCATTATGATCTATAATAATCCGGTGGATTATAAAACGGATGTTACATTAGATATGTTTGATGAATTACAGTCATGCAAGAATATCGGAGCCATCAAAGAATCCACCAGAGATATTACCAATGTCACCAGACTGATCAATCGTTTCGGTGATCGTTATAAAATACTCTGCGGTGTTGATCCTTTGGCATTGGAAGAATTGGTAGCAGGAGCGGTAGGATGGGTGGCAGGATTGGTTTGTGCTTTTCCGCGTGAGACCGTTGCGGTATATCGTCTTGCCAAAACAGGAAAGATCGAAGAAGCATTAAGAATTTATCGTTGGTTCATGCCTTTGTTGGAATTGGATATTCATTCCAAACTTGTTCAATATATCAAGTTAGCGGAAACACAGGCAGGCATCGGATCGGAATATGTACGTGCACCCCGACTCACATTAGTGGGCGAAGAAAGAAAAAGAATTTTAAAGATCATTGATGATGGTATTGCAACAAGACCGGAATTACCCGAATATTTTAATTTGAATGTATGAGCAGTTTTAATGAAGTAAGCACAGTAGAGATCAATGAAGTGATGGAAAGATCATTGATCGCATTTCAGGAATACAAAAGAATCTCATCTGATGATAAAGCATTGTTCTTAGAGACCATTGCAACAGAAATAGAAGCATTGGGTGATACATTGATCGAACAGGCATCAGTAGAAACCAATTTACCTGCTGCAAGATTGGTAGGTGAAAGAGGAAGAACAACGGGGCAATTACGAATGTTTGCCAATATGCTTCGTGAAGGGAGTTGGGTAGAAGCGAGTATTGATACGGCTATTCCCGATAAGAATCCGCCTAAGCCTGATATCCGCAAACTATTGATCGCTTTAGGTCCTGTAGTGGTATTTGGTGCGAGTAATTTTCCATTCGCATATTCAACTGCAGGTGGTGATACTGCGAGTGCATTGGCAGCCGGTTGTTCAGTGGTAGTGAAAGCACATCCTGCACATGCGGCAACATCACAAATGGTATACGAAGCCATTCAAAAAGCCATTGCCAAAACAAAGATGCCGCCATACATTTTTCAGCATGTACACGGCAGTTCATTTGAAAGCGGCAAAGCATTGGTGCAGCATGAAGCCACTGCTGCTGTTGGATTCACAGGATCATTTACCGGAGGTAAAGCATTGTATGATTATGCTGCTGCCAGAAAGAATCCCATTCCTGTTTTCTCTGAAATGGGAAGTATCAATCCTGTTTTATTATTGCCGGATAGTTTGGAAAAGAATGCGGTATCACTCGCCAAACAATATGCAGCATCCATTACATTGGGTATGGGACAATTCTGTACCAATCCGGGTTTATTGATTGCTGTTGAAAGTGAAGGATTGAATGCATTCATTGAAGCATTAAGCAATGAGATCGAAAAAACAATTCCTGCAAATATGCTGCATGCAGGTATACATGCTGCTTATAATAAAAAGATGCAGGATGCATTAACAGAAAAAGGTGTCGCATTAATAAAACAATCATCTAACAAAACTGAAAACTTACAAGCATTACCCACCATTGCAAAAGTGAGTGGTGAAATATTTTTGCAAAACAGTGTATTGCATGAAGAAGTATTTGGCCCTTATTCTTTGTTGGTTGTTTGTAAAAGTATGGATGAATTAATTGAAGTATGGAGATCTGCACGCGGTCAATTAACAACATCATTGATGGGAACAGATAAAGATTTTGCAGATCATCCCGCATTGCTGCAAACAGCCGAAAGCATTGCAGGAAGAATTGTATTTAATAATGTTCCGACAGGAGTGGAAGTTTGTCCGAGTATGGTGCATGGCGGGCCATTTCCCGCATCAACCGATAGCAGGTTCACAGCAGTAGGAATTCATGCAGTGAAGCGTTGGGTAAGACCGGTATGTTATCAAAACTGTCCGCAGCAATTACTGCCTGTTGAATTACAAAATGATAATCCTAAAAAGATATGGCGATTGTTGAATAATGAATGGACAAGAGATATTATTAAGTGAATGATGTCACCCTGAGGCACTCGAAGGGTGAATTCGATAAATGTAATTTTCGTTAAGCATGCTTCGAGTGCCTCAGCATGACAATAACTTTGATGAATAAAGAACAGAACGTTAAAGAGTGCGACGCAACAGGTGTTGCACAGAATTGATAAAGCCCGGTAACATGAAAAAAAACTTCTTCTGTATAGATGCACATACCTGCGGTAATCCTGTTCGTTTAGTAGCAGGTGGCGGTCCGGTGTTGCGTGGCAATAATATGAGTGAGAAGCGCCAACATTTTTTAAAAGAATATGATTGGATACGAAGAGGTTTGATGTTTGAACCGCGTGGACATGATATGATGAGCGGCAGTATCTTATATCCGCCGCATGATGAAGCGAATGATGTTGCTGTATTATTTATCGAGACAAGTGGATGTTTACCCATGTGCGGTCATGGTACAATAGGAACGATCACCATTGCCATCGAAGAAGGATTGATACAACCTAAGACAAAAGGTATGGTTCGCATGGAAACCCCGGCAGGATTAGTGTTGATCAAATATAAAAAAGAAGGTTCGAAAGTAAAATCAGTTAAGTTAACTAATGTTCCTGCTTATTTAGACTCAACAGAATTAACGGTGGATTGTCCTGATCTCGGCGAATTAATTTTTGATGTAGCCTACGGCGGAAACTTTTATGCGATCGTTGATGCACAAAAAAATTTTAAAGGATTAGAACAGTATACTGCCGATAAATTAATTGCATGGGCAAGAGAAATAAGAAACCGTATCAATCAAAAATATCAGTTCGTTCATCCGGAAGACCCGACGATACATTCATGCACACATATCTTATGGGCAGGTGCAGTGATGGATAAAACATCCACGGCACGCAATGCAGTTTTTTACGGAGATAAAGCGATCGATCGCAGTCCATGCGGTACGGGCACTTCAGCACGCATGGCACAATGGTATGCAAAAGGAAAATTGAAAAAGGGGAATGAATTCATTCATGAAAGTATCATTGGTTCAAAATTCATCGGCCGTATTGAAGAAGAAACAACCGTGAACGGTAAGCCTGCGATCCGTCCAAGCATTGAAGGTTGGGCAAGGATCTATGGATACAATACGATTTCCATTGATACCGATGATGATCCTTATGCATTTGGATTTCAGGTGATCTAATCGTCTTAAATGAATACACTATGAAAAGAATGATCCTTTGTTTTTTATGGATGACAGTGCAACAATTATCCGCACAATCATCACTGCAAAAAATGGAAGCGGTTAATTTTTCCAAAGTAAATATCACTGATCATTTCTGGAAACCGAAGATCGATACAGTTGTAAAAGTGACCATCCCGGTTTGTATCAATCAAACAGAGATCAAAACACCGCGTATCCGCAATTTCCAAAAAGTAGCCAGAAAAAAAGGAGAGAAGCACGAAGGGATTTATTATGACGATTCAGATGTATTCAAAGCATTGGAAGCAATGGCCTATGCTTTGCAGAACGGAGCTGATACGGCTTTGCAAAATAAAATAGATGTATGGATAGATATCATTGCAGCTGCGCAACAACCCGATGGATATCTGAATACTTATTTTACGCTGAGTGATGTCAATAAACGCTGGACCGATATTGAAAAGCATGAAGATTATAATGCCGGTCACTTGATCGAAGCAGCTGTTGCATATTATAATGTATCGGGCAAAAGAAAATTATTGGATGTTGCCATTCGCGTGGCAAATAATATCGATTCAACATTTCGTTTACAGAACAGGTATTGGATCAGCGGCCATGAAGAGATAGAACTGGCATTGGTGAAATTATACAAGGCTACCAATGATGATCGCTATTTAAAATTAGCCGATTGGTATTTACAACAACGCGGTCATGGTTATAATAACGGTAAAGGATGGGGAACACCTGCTTACTGGCAGGATATCTTACCGGTGAAAGAACAAAACAAGATCACAGGCCATGCAGTTCGTGCCATGTATCTATATACCGGTGCAGCTGATGTGGCAGTACAGACAGGCGATGCAGGATACGTGAACGCCATGAAAAAAGTTTGGGAAGACGTGGTGTACAGAAACATGTATGTTACGGGTGGTATTGGATCGGCAGGAACCAATGAAGGTTTCAGTGTTGATTATGATCTGCCCAATGAACAGGCTTATTGCGAAACATGTGCATCTGTTGGAATGGTGTTGTGGAATCAAAGAATGAATTTATTGACAGGCGAAAGTAAATACATGGATGTACTGGAAAGGGTTTTATATAACGGCGCATTGGATGGATTGAGTTTAAGCGGCGATAAATTTTTCTATGATAATCCGTTGGCATCAACAGGAGAACACCAAAGGGCCGAATGGTTTGGAACAGCTTGCTGCCCTGCAAACATTGCAAGATTGGTCACATCATTAGGTAATTATATTTATGCGAGATCATCCAACAGTATCTATGTGAATTTATTTGTAGGAAGTAATACGGTGATCCCTTTAGATAAAAATTCAGTAAGTATTCAAACAGAAACCAATTATCCCTGGGATGGTGATATAAAAATAAAGGTCGATCCGCTTACAAAAGCGAACTTCAATATAGCAGTTCGTATACCCGGTTGGGTGAATGGAGCACCTGTTCCGGGCGACCTGTATCATTTTGCTGACAGTCATTTAGAAACGGTTGTCATTACAGTAAACGGAAAAGAGCAGCCCTTCCATTTGCAAAACGGGTATGCCGTCATCTCAAGGATTTGGAATAAAGGCGATGTGGTTGAATACAGCATTCCGATGAGTGTACATCAAATCGTGTCAAAAGACAGTGTGCCATTCAACAGAGAACGGATCGCCTTGCAACGCGGGCCATTGGTGTATTGTGTGGAAGGAAAAGATAACAGCAATAATGCATTTGATTTTATTGTTCCAGATCAAACTGCTTTTTTCACAAAGCCTTATCAAATATTGAATGAACGGGTCACTGCATTAACGGCAACCGTGCCTTTTATTTCTGTTTCGAATAACGGCAGAACTGTTCAGACAGAAAATAAGACCATCACAGCAATTCCTTATTATACCTGGTGTAACAGAGGTAATAATCAAATGCAGGTTTGGTTGCCCACTAAGATCAAAGAAATAAAATTGAATTATTAAATCAGGTGCAATGAAAAATATCTTTTCATTTATGTTGTGTAGTGTTGTCATTCTTTTCTCATGTAAGAATTCGAAAAAAGAAAATAATGATCTGTCATCTTCCGACAGTTCAAATGTTTCAAAATATCTTTTCGGTGCCATCGACGGCAAAGAGGTATATCAATTCAAACTCACCAATCAAAATAATGTAAGTGTTGCTATTTTGAATTACGGCGGAACGATTACTTCCATTAATGTGCCGGATAAAAACGGGCAGATGGGTGATGTTGTTTTAGGATTCGATTCATTAAGTGGTTATCTGCAAAAAGACAATCCATACTTTGGTTGTTTGGTGGGACGATATGCCAACCGCATTGCTAATGCGAAATTCAAACTCAATGGGGTGGAGTACAAATTGGCAGCCAATGATGGTAAGAATACATTGCACGGAGGTTTGAAAGGATTTGATAAAGTGATCTGGAATGTGGTACATGCAAGCGATACCTCATTATTATTATCGTATGAAAGTAAGGATGGCGAAGAAGGGTTTCCCGGAAATGTAAAAACAGAAGTGCTGTATATTGTATCTTCCAACAACGAACTGAAGATCATTTATAAAGCCACAACAGATAAGGCAACTCCCATTAATTTAACCAATCACACGTACTTTAATTTATCGGCAGGAACTGATGATAATATTGTAGAGCACGAATTACAATTAGATGCGGATCAGTTCACTGAAGTGAATAAAGAATTGATCCCGACAGGAAAACAGCTTGCTGTTGCAGGAACGCCGATGGATTTTAATGAATCAAAAAGAATTGGATTTGATATAGAGAAAGTCAAAGGCGGTTATGATCATAATTGGGTGTTGAACAAAAAGCCTGATGTATTGGCACGCGTGGGTTCACTGTATCATCCTGCCAGCGGCCGTTATATGGAGATATTTACAACACAGCCCGGCATTCAGTTTTATTCGGGTAATTTCTTAGATGGGAAATTAACGGGAAAGAAAGGGCAGCATTATTTGCAGCATGGCGGATTGGCTTTGGAGACACAGCATTATCCTGATTCACCTAATCAGCCATCATTTCCAACAACGATCTTACAACCGGCAGAAAATTATTTTCAGACGACCATCTATAAATTTTCAGTGAAATGAAAAAGATAATTACATTATGCATTTTCTGTTTTGCGTTTTTACTATTGCATGCACAGTCAAATATTTGGTCAGTAGAGAAAGCGAATAATTGGTATCAGCAACAGGGTTGGTTAGTGGGAAGTGATTTTTTACCGAGTACTGCCATCAATCAATTAGAAATGTGGCAGGCAGAAACATTCGATACAGCAACCATTGATCGTGAATTGGGATGGGCAGAGAATATCGGCATGAATACCATGCGTGTTTTTTTGCATGACCTTGTCTGGAAGAATGATGCAAAAGGATTTAAACAACGGATCAATATATTTTTAAGTATCGCTTCGAAACATCATATCAAACCATTGTTTGTTTTCTTTGATGATTGTTGGAATGAAGAACCAAAAATTGGTAAACAACCTGAACCAAAACTTGGCGTACACAATTCAGGCTGGATGCGGAGTCCGGCGAGATCCATTCATAACGACAGCACTAAATGGAATTATCTGGAAGATTATGTAAAAGATATTCTGACCAGTTTTAAAAATGATAAAAGAATTTTATTGTGGGATCTGTATAATGAACCTGCTAACAGCGATTATGGATTAACTTCTTTACCATTACTAAAAAAAATATTTCAATGGGCTTGGACAGTTAGACCATCACAACCATTAACTGTAGGTGTTTGGTTTGAAACTTATCCTTCCATCAATAGATATCAACTCGAACATTCGGATGTTATTTCATTTCATAATTATGGTGATACTAATTCTTTGAAAAAAGCAATTGATACTTTACAAAAGATAGGACGACCCATTGTTTGCACCGAATACATGGCAAGAAAAAATAACAGTTTTTTTATTACGCATTTACCCGTCTTCAAAAGAAACAACGTCGCAGCGATCAATTGGGGATTCGTGAGCGGTAAGAGCAATACCATTTTTCCATGGGGAAGTAAAGAAGGTTCACCTGAACCAACGATATGGTTTCATGATATTTTCAGAAAAGACGGAACGCCTTTCGACAGTAATGAAACGAATTTCATCAGACAAATAACAAAAGACAAAAAATAAGAATTGTATCAGCATGAGTAAAGTAATTATCATCGGCGGCGGCATCATCGGATTGAGCAGCGCCTATTATTTGCAGCAGAGCGGACATACAGTTACCGTAATTGATAAAACAGATATTACAGACAACTGCTCTTATGGTAATGCAGGATATGTTTGTCCGAGTCATTTCATTCCATTGGCAACGCCCGGCATTGTGTTACAGGGATTGAAATGGATGTTCGATTCAACAAGCCCGTTCTATGTACAACCGAGATTCAGCAAGAGTTTGATCGATTGGGGATTGAAATTCATGCGCAGTGCCACCGATGAGAAAGTGGCGAAAGCAGCAGTGCCATTACGTGATATCGCTTTACTCAGTCAGCGGTTATATGAAGAATGGACAAGCTTACCGCAATTCAAATTTGCGTATGAACACAAAGGCTTATTGGAAATATTTCAAACAGAAAAAGCAAAAGA
>Ga0316226_1003967_pt1 | contig 12170 bp, 11 predicted proteins | sample TBH18017metaG_FD_206009 | JGI IMG/M metagenome (GOLD analysis project Ga0316226, IMG submission 206009) | Freshwater microbial communities from Trout Bog Lake, Wisconsin, USA - TBH18017 | ecosystem: Environmental > Aquatic > Freshwater > Lake > Hypolimnion/Profundal zone | place: USA: Wisconsin... | reverse complement strand
TAATGTTACGCCGTTAACTGACGAGGTAGTCAGATAGCTTAATGATCCTGTCGGAGTTAAATAATATGGCAATCCTGGCAATAATCCGCTCTGGCTGGTTTCCATGCATCCTACCATATTCAGGTAAACCGATGCTCCTGCACTCACAGATGTTTTTGCAAATCCAATGACATAATTCCAATCGAGAGACCCTACTACTCCGGTGACATACCACGTGCCTCCGCTGCCATTATTCCATGCCTCGGTTGTTATGAATTTTTGGTTGTCAAAGCATGTGACTGCGGTAACCGAATCGCTGATAATTAATCCTGCGTCGCTTTGAGCTACTGACGAGCTAACCCTGACTAATTGAATAGTATTTGTGGTCGATGTTAATACCAAAAATGTCCAGCTCTGAGAATCATAAACCGATACTGAGTTCATGCCTGTGTTTGGCGTAACTCCGACATTGTTTGACAAAGATAAAGTTCCGGAGCTTTCGCTTGCATACCAGCATCCGTTTGTTCCTGCGTATATTCCAACGTTTGATCCATTTGCTACAAATCTTCCCTGTGTAAGGCTTGCGTTTGTTGATGCATTGACGCTTGAGATTGTTGTTCCCGATAAAGTAAGCACGCTGTATTCGGTGGTGTTATATGTCACTAAAACTCTGTTAGAGGACAAAGTATGGCATCGCGAATCTGTATAAATTGACGTTGCGACTGCAAACGGAGTTCCGGCCGTCAGCGTTAATGCTCCCTCATTTACGGTCGCTGCAACCGCCTCCGTATGGTTGTTATTTGAATTGCAAACTGTAAACAATGCGACGTCTGTTGCCGGAGAGCAAACGTCTGTAACCTGCCATTGGCTTCCTCCGCTTGAATATCCTATATTTTGAACTGACCCGAGTGTTATTGTTGTTCCCGATACGGTCGCTACCCAGCACTCGACTGAATGCGACGGTCCATTAGCATACCATGCGGCAATTACAAATGCTGTCGAAGATACTGGTACTATATTTGCAAGCGTTCCGGCGTTTATCGCAATAAGCAAAACTGGAGAACCCCATGTTATTGTTTGCCCTGATATCGTCCCAACTACTCCGGTAAGACCGCTATTTCCTACGTTGTAAATTGCGACGAATTTAGTCGCACTAAGCATAAATATCTGACTTGAAGCATTCGTAAATGTTCCGCCGGTCGAGGATGCTGTTTGCCTTGTCCCAATTCCAAAAATATGAGAGAATTTTATCGTCCCTCCGTCATTTATTATTTTTAATGGATTTCCTGCTGTTAAGTTTGCATACGCTGGTAATGACGGCGTGGTTGGATAGATAAAAGACGGGTCAATTTTTCCTGACCCATCGGTTATCACTCCATATCCTGCTGCTCCATTGGATGCATTAATAAAATCTGATGCCAAAATGTCGTGACCTATTGCTATCATATTTTTTTATATTAAATCTTTATTTTCTCCGAGTGGCAAATTATATAAAGCCTCTTTGTCTGGAGTCTCTACTGTCACGTCGTCTATGGTGACGCTTTGGATGTTATGCTCTTGCCCGAGCATGTTGAGCCATCTATAAATCCAAACGTTGACGCTGGCCGGTGCGACCTCGTCTTCGTCTACGTCGATTGTGAACCCGATTTTTTTTGTTATTTTTGCCATTAATATTTTATTGTTGTGCAATTTTTTGATAACATATTATGTCTAATTGAACGAATATTGGCAAGATACCGTCATACTTTCTGAGCTGGATTTTGTCCATCCTCCGGTCAAAGCGTGCGTGAACATTTGCCCTGAGTTTGCTGTTCCGGTTGCGTCAATAAATGTCCCGAATTCCTGGTATGTTCCGTTTGTGTCTGCCTTTGCAAAAAAGAAATCTATAAATGCCACGTTGTTTGTGTAAGATGCCGAGGCTACCACTTTGCGGAATACTTCCGTGCCGAGCTGTGTGTCAGCGTTGGCTACGGCTGTGCTTGAGCTTCCCAGTGCGCCGTAATTGATTGTGCCAGTATATGTGGTAGTGTTTGCCAATCTCTGCGCCAAAATTGAGCGTCCGACTGTAACCACGATATTTTTTATTACAATTTCTCCGGTCTTGAATTTCTGCAATTCGTCGAACAATTTTCTGTATGTGATGTGATAATTCGCTTGTGATACAAAATCTTTGCAATCTTTAAATGTTGCGATGTGTGACTCGATTCTCTGTTCGAGTCCTTTGGCTTCCGGCGATGTCATATCGTATTTTCTGAATGTGTGAATGCCGGTAATTTTTACCGTATCTTTTATTGTTTTTTCGGCTGTCTCGTTCATGGTTGTTGCTTTTAATTAATTATAACACTGTCGGGCTTTTTAGAATAGTTTAACTCCATTCGCTCATTCCAAAAATTCCTCCTGGGCTGTCGGGCAATATAAACGGGTAAGCCGGGACGTTTCCGCCGTTCCATAATGCGGTTACTCCGGTGCTGTTTACAACCCTGCCCCAAAATCCAATCCTTTTAATGCTTCCGTTGAAAAGTCTTGAGCCTTGGAATGATCCTAATGCTGCCGGCACTCCAGTTGCTGTGTTTACCGTATAGCTGGCTGTTCCGCTCGCTATTTGCGTGCCATCTAAATAAATCACGTAGCTGGTTCCTGTCTGAGTCACTACCAAAAGGTGCGGATTGCCGTCTGAAACGGTTACTGAGACTGTCACGGGTCCGTGGTTAATGTCGGGGTACCATTCCACCATGTTGTTGTTTATATCAAGCAGGCAGGACATAAATGTTATAAGTGCCTGCTGTGCGGTCGATGTTGTTTTGAAAAATGCCGAGAATGTTATTGTAGCTCCGATGCTGTTGTTCGGGATTGCAATGGTTGAGCCTGATCCGTTAAAATTGGCACCGTCTGCATTGTAGGTTATGTTTGTGTCGGTTCCGCTTTCCACGCCGATTGCGTCGTGCGAGTTTCCGCCATCTAAATTAAAATATGACGAGGAGTTCAGTTTTCCCCATTTGAATGGCGGCGTGATGTTTTGCTTGCTTATATGTTCTGCAACCGCCACGCTCTCGTTTACGTTTCTGACGTTGTTGTTTTTGGTTATCACTTCCGCAATCGTCACTACTTCCGGGACGCTGAATATCTTGCTCACCTGGTCGTCGGTCGCCAGCGTGTCTTCCGGTGCGGCGATTGAGTTTAAAAAATCCACCACGCTCAGCAGTCTTCCGCCGAATGTTATTGTGTATGTGTATTCGATTGCGCTTCCCGATTCGTCCATTGTCGTTTCCAATTTCTGAATCACAAATGGCGTGTCCTGCAGAATTCCCCAGGCTGGCATGTTAACCGTCAGAGCCTGACCGATTTTAAAATATGAGCCTGCCTGCAAAAGTCCTGTTCTCGTCACAATCGTTCCTGACACAATCGGGTTGGCAAAGTTTGCCAATTCCTGTTGCGCCCTTGCCCTGGCTTCGTCCTTTGACAAAATTGTTGAGTCAATGATTGAGCTGGCGTGAACTCCGTCTCCGCCCTCGATGGCTTTCATTGCTATAATGCTCGGGGCTGACGACATAATTGCTATGACGTCGATTTCGTATGTGTAAACAACCGTTATCACGTCGCTGGCTCCTGGAGTCGGGCTTCCGCTCGATGCTCTTAATGCTCCACGGCTCGGGTTGTACATAAAATAATTGCTGCCCTCGTCGTCTGTCGGATCTACGCCGTATGATTTGCTCACGCCGTTAAGCGAGACTGAAATCATATTTTTTACCGGATACAAAAGCACCCATTCTTTTGCGTGTGCGTCGCCGAGAATGTTTTGAGTGTAGTTCGCGCTTTCCTGCGTGCCTCCTTGCACAACCACCGAGTTTCTCATCTGGCTTACGTCTATGACGATTGCCACGCTTTCGTGGTTGCCTGGGTTTGCGTCTGTGAATTTTTCCGGGGCGATGTCTGTGCTGGTCGTGTCTACGAAGTGAATGTCTTTGTTGTAATCTACCCACCAGCTGTATCCGGTCAGCTTCGCCAATTTTTCAAAGCACTGTCGCACGCTTATGTGATTGAAAGCGACGGTTGTAATTACTGGTCCGGTTTGCACGTTGTTTGTCGTCAGTGCGTATCCGGAGTCGATGTTGGTGGCTATCAAATCCTGCACAATCGCTTTGAGCGTCTGTGCTTGGTAGGCTTTTTGGGCGAATTTGTTAATCAGCAAATATGTGTAATCTGTGACTTCAACGTTCCAACTTATTAATTGTCCGACTCCGTATTCCTTTGGCGTCAGTCTTGAAATATATCCGGCAAACAATACCCTTGTTCCGTCTTTAAAAATAACCTCGGCTCCCTGTTTTGGAGCATTCTGTCCGGTCTTTTGGGTTATCTCCATCGTCATTGTGTCGCCCTGATTGGCTATTTGTGAGGTGATTCTCGGGCTACCCGTGACGTACTGGGGCATAAAATCCACAGACCCTATCGTTAATGTGAGCATAGTCATGAAATTATCTTATTAAAAATTGGGGCGAGTCTTGATACCTCGTCTTTTTTCTTTGGGTGATGACCATGGCATAAAGTTATACCATTGTTAACTTCATATCGCAATTCCGGATAATCTATCCAAGGAAGAATATGGTGAACTTCTGTTTTACCTTTACAATCTTTATTTGAAATTCTGCACTTAAATCCATCACGCTCTAAAACTGCCTTTACAAAATATCCGTATGCCCTATCATTCCTTTTTTGTGTAATTTTTAGCTTACTTCTGTCTGCTATCCATCTTGGTGCTTTGCTTCCAACCATTTGTTGAGCCTTTCTCGCCTCACTTATTTTTTGTTTTGTTTCCTCACTATGATGTTTTCCTGCAAAAGAAGCCTTGCCCTTTCTATTTTGACTTATCTTTAATTTAGTTTCTTCTGACAATTTAACGCCTTTGCGCGGAGAGACCATGCCCTTTTTAAAGATATTTGCTGGCTTAATTCCCTTTAGAAATTGTCCGAGTTCGTTTCTCATTAGATATGCACGATTTTATGGTTTATAAGCACGCTTCTAAACACGTCTTCGACTGCCTTTCGCATGTCGTCTATGTCGCTGTTTTTGCGCACTGAGGGGTTTATTATCTGAATTGTGATGTTTCCACCGTTTCCTGATGCTGATTGCTCTGCTGGTATGATTTGTTCACCTCCGTGGGCTATAATCGGCACTGCTGTGCCTCTTGGAGCGTTTACAAAGCCTCCGGCTTCGTGTTTAGCCGGTGATCCGACACTTGGTATGCTTATTGTGCTCAAAGCTGACGCTGATGCCGATTTTGACGCATTGATTGCGGCTGTTAAAGCCTGGAACTGTGCTATTTCGGCGTTGACTTCGGCGGTTGTTGTTGCCAGTCTTTCGTTTGATAACTTGGTAAAGTAGGCGTTTCCGGCGTCCAATATCTTGTTTATTTGAGCTACTTTATTGTTGTACAATGTGGTTTCGGCGGTTGCTTCTGCTGTTTGGTCTTTCAATTGCTGTTGCAATGTCGCCAATTTTTCCTGATATTGCTTTGTGTCCAGCGCCTTTTTCTGATTGTATGTGTCGATTGCCCTTTGCAAATCTGTTTCCTGTCCGCGTTCTGTTGCGGTTGTAGCCTGTGATAACTGCTTTTTGATGTCGGCGATTTTCTGTTCTGAGGCAACAATTGAGTCGGCCATTTGCGAGGTGGCGTCTGTTTGTCCCTGGTTAAAGCTGGCGGTCAAATCGGCTATACTCTGCTTTGTTTTAGCGATGCTGTCGTTTATGGACTGCATCTTGGTTGTAAATTCGTCGGATAAACTGGCGAGGTCTTTTGCTCCCTCATCTTTCATTTTGTCGTAGTCTGTGGACAGTTTAGAAATGGCATCTGAGTGTTTTAAAACCGCATTGTCGGCTTTGGTTATTCTGTTTGCCATATCGTCAAAGTTGATATTTGCTGCCTGTGTTGATGTGGATAGCTTTTTTGTCGATGTGTCGGTTTCGTTGACTGCTCCAACTAATTTTAAAAGATTTTTGCTGGCGTCGTCTCCGTTTTGTTTAACCTGATCTAACATAAACTTCAAATCGTCTCCGGCTTGCTTTCCGGCTGCTCCGGCGTTGTCCATATCAGTTTTGGCGGCTGACATATTACCGTGGAGTGCATCTCCGGCTGCTTTGGCTCCGTCCGCTACTGCTTTAAAAGAATCAATGGCGGTTGTTCCCAACCCCATGACGTAATCTACCATAATTCCTATTTCGTCGCTCAAAAATCCAAAAATGTCTATGCCTTTTTCTCCCATCCATTCAATTGCGGTTGCCACTGCCACAATCCCGTTTTCAATTTCCGGCAGGTGCTGTTCCAAATCTCCAAATAATTTAAGCAAAATCGGCATCAGTTTGTTTCCGACTTCTTCTTGAATTCCCTCCCATTGTGCCTGAAACTCTCTCAAATTACCAGCTGGCGTTCCTGCCAATGCTTCTGCTGATCCGCCAACAAGTCCCTGCACAATGTTTAAGGCTTCGCCGGATGTTGTGGCACTGTCTAATGATATGCCGTAGCTTTTCAGCACCCTTGTGTTGCCGGCCATGACCTGGTTTAACAGCGTTGTGGCTTGATTCAAGTCCATGTTTTTTGCCACGGACAAATCCATCGCCAAATGGTTCAGCTTCAAAGCGTCGTTATAATTTCCTGTAGACAAAACTGCCAGTCCCATTGATTGCCTGGTTTGTTCTTCGGTAAATCCCAATGCTTCATTTTTTTTGGCGAGGGCGTCTATTTGCGGACCCACTGTTGCATAAGAAAGACCGGCGTTTTTAACGTCGACTTGCAGTTGCACGAGCGTGCGCGATTCTTCCATTGCCGCTTCAACCGATTGCTCCAAAAAGTCTTTTACGATGCTCAATCCCTCTCTGAATGCTTCGTATGTCGCCTGGGCGGTCACAATGCTTCCTACGAGCGTTCCAAATGAAGTGCCACCCTTTTCATTTGAGTCTGCAACTTCGTTGTTGGCGGCGCTCACGTTGCCTGCCAATTCTTTTAAAACAGCCGAGGCATTGTCTACCGCGCTGATCGCTATGGTTAGTTTTTGCTCGTCGTCTGCCATTTTATGGTTGCAGAGGGATTTTTGACTGGGCGATTTTTCCCTCCAGCTTTATTTTTTCTAATATTAAATCGATTAACCATTCCGGCTGGTTCTGGTAGGTGTAATAATCCCAGCCGTATTTTTCCATGACCTCTAACATGAGGACGTCGCCACTCCATTTCTCGTCTAAGAGGTTTTCTAAATCCCTGGAGTAGCTGGTTCTTTTTTTTTGTTATCGGTCACTTCACTTACTCTGTTTACAATTTCCAATGCTTCGCGGTTTGGCAGGTTCATTAATTCTGCCAGCACGTTTTCGGTTTTTCCGTCTACGGAAACTACGACGATTTTCACCGCCGCATCTGTGGCTGCCCTCATTTGGGCGGTCATATTTGTTGCCGTCTTTGACGGATTTTCCGCTGCGTCAAATGCGTCCTGGATTGTCCTTTTGTCTGCAAAGGTTATGAATGATTTTAAAACCGCTACGTGGTTTTCTGTTTTTACTTCAAATGTTGCTGCTTCCATTTTTTTTGCTTTTTTGCTGGGGACATTTCTGCCCCCAGCAGTTTAATTATTAGAGATAATTTGTCCCGGCGTATGTGTTGGTTACGACTGCGGACAATTCTTTGTCTGTTGCGTCGTACTGGACTTCAAACTCTTGCTTTATGTAGTTGAGTCCGTCTATCTGGTATTCCACTGGGGCTTTAGTGAGTACCAATTTGCCGAGTTTTAATACAACCTGTTCGAGGGTTGGCACAACTCCTATCTTGGCTCCGTTCAGCACCACCACTAAAGCGTTTAATGTGTTTTGTTGATATTTTGCCAATTCTGTCGTATCTGCAAATTGCAAGGTGTATGAACCTTTTATTTGCAATGAGCCGGCTACGAATCCGCCGTTGACTGGCGTTGCTGCACCCGATAGGAATGCTTCGTCAAACAACACGTTGTTTGCCATGTTGAGTGTTAAGTTTAACAATCCTGTTGGACCCGCTCCTGTACCTGGTGTTCCGGCATTCATTGTCGTTCCAGTCCATGTGCAGTGAGATGTTCCGGCTTGGGTTGTTCCTATTGTGTTGGATCCTGTGCCGTTTACAATTGCGACGATTAATAGCGTTGCGGATGTTACTGTTGTTGCAATAACCTGTGGGTGTGCTACTGTTCCTACTCCATAATCTGTGCCAGCGGTTCCTGTGCCATTAATAGCTTTTTTCAAATTGGCTAAGAATGCGGCGGCGGTTGTGTTTATAAACACTTCGTATGGTGCGCCGGTCAATGTTGTTTTGGCTGTGTAGGTTACGTTGCCTATGACGATTGTTGCTCCGTCTGCTGGGGCTGTTGTGTCAGAGGTTAATGTTGTGCCGGCCGGTGTTCCCAATGCTGCCGAGACGCTTGCTCCAAAATATGCAAGCATTTGGTTTTTGGTGAACAATGTGTCTTGCGTGTAGCTTGGGCTTATTGAGCTGGTGTCCGGGAAGTTTCCCAAAATTCCGATTTTGCATTTCGCAAAGTCTTTGTCGATTGTAAGGTCAAGCGAATCAATGACGCAATTTGCATACCTTTCGGTTTGGATGCCTCCTTGCTTAATCGTCAATGTTCCTGTCCTCATTGATGCGTTGGCGTTTTGTATTGCGAATGTGTGGTCGTAGACTGTGGATTCTCCGGAGTGTGCCGCTGAGGATGTTTTTGTCCCCATAAACAAATCCAAAACGTACGGAAGCATGTCTACGGTCGGGACGAATTCGATTGATCCCTTGCCGTACTGCTTTATAACCATGCTGTTGCTGGTTTTGTTTCTGATTCCGCGAGCACTGTTGAGCAATACTTTATCGCTCATGCTTACTAAGCTCAAGCTCTCCCATTTGAAGAAGTCTTGTGCTGCGACAGGTGTGCCTGCTGTTGTTTCAACGGCAATGCCCACCTCCGTCTGTCTCCCTGATATTTTTGCCATGTTTTTTTATTTATTTTATTAATTTTATGTGATGGTTTGCCAAAATCTGAGCCTTGGCTGTTTCCTCGACAGGAAGTTCTTTTGTGGCTCCGGCTGAAATTGCCCAGCCGATGCTTGGGAAGTCTACGTCAACGTCTGCGGTCACCTTGGCAACTGCGGATGTCTTTGGCGCTTCTTCTTTTTTTGTTGTTTTTTCTATTTCCATGTTTTTTAATTACCTTACTTGTATAAAATGCGCGGTTATTTCGAGCATGCCCTCAATTGCCCAGGAGTTTTCTTTTCGCTTGTCCATTGTCATGCCGTAATTTATTCTGCTGGATGTGGATAGGTCGGTTCTCAGGTTATTGCCTGGGTCTACCTCCACGTTATTGCGAATAATTCCCAGCAACGATTCCGGCTTCAGTTTGTAGGTTCCGTCCTGCCTGCCCTCCATTAAATCATAGAGCTGGTTGACGCCTCGCACCATTGGCTTGTCGTCGCTGATGGTTTCTCTTACGTCGGTCACAACTGTCAGCGATATCCGGATGCTGTGTTCGTCCTCGACATTGCTTAGGTTTTTTACCGACGTATCGACCTTGGCTAAAATAAGGGCTGGCAGTTCCGACATTCCGATTCTGATTGGGTCGCCCATATAAATTCTTTTGAAATTACTGGTTTTTCCATTTATCAGGTCAGCGTATTTTTTCAGTATTGGGTCTTGATATAAATCGTCTGCCATAATTTTATGCGGTCGCTTGTATAAAATAGTTGTGGAATATTTTCACCACCTGCTGTCTTTGTGCCTCTGCTAATTTCATCATAACACGGCGAGGCAGTTTCGTGCGAGGTTTGTTTGACTGGTGATATTTAAAATAGTCAACCTCATTCCAAACCTGCGCCATGTCGCTCCGGTACAAAGACATAAATCCGGCACGCATCTTTCCTGTGGCCTCCAGGATGCCTTTGCCTGGATATTTCTTGTTTTTCCGGTAAGCGTACGCCTTGCTCAAAGGCGACCACTGTTCTTCAATAATCGCACCCTGGCTTTGGAATACGTCGTTGCTGAATATGTCTTTTAAGGTCATTGCTGTTTCCTCAAACGCCGGCGTCCAGTCTTTTACTTTGTCTGCCATAATCAGCAGTCTTCGGCTCAATTGCGTCTCTCCCTCAATGGTGTATTTTAATTCAAATGCCATAATTTGCCGGGATTCCCGGTATTTTCGTTAAAATCTTTGTCGCATTGTAAACTTGCGGTCGGGTCCGTTCACGTTGTCTACCTGGTCGGGATAGCTCATAATTCCGTTTGAATTAGTTCTTGTCTGCATTTCCAACCTATCACTCCCTAATAATTGCTGACCACCTGGACTCTGCAATTGTTTTAATATTGCCCTGGCTTCCCCGAGCCATTTTACTCCCTGTCCATCGGCGCCGAATTCCTGGTAATCCATGTAGCCTCCTGCAAGCAATGTGGCGAGGTTTTCTACCATAAATGGGATTTCCTGCGTTCCCGAGCTGTTAATCAATGGCAGGACGTATTTTGCGTTTAAATAGCTGTCTATTTCATTCTCCGCACGCTTTCGGTAGACTTCGATTTGTGCGTCGGTAATAAACGGGTTGTTTGTCAGCCCTGTCTGTTTCCTGATTGCGTAAATTGAGCAATACCTCGTGCTGTCGTCTCCGGCGACGGCTTCTGCGTCTGCCAGGTCTGTTTCGTCGGTTGTTACGGTGTTGTAATATGTGGATTTGAAATATGCGTATCCCTCTGTGCCGTCGTATTCCAAATAATTTCCTTGTGGGTCTCCTGGCAAAATGTCCGCCGGGCTTCCATAACTTGTCAGCTCAACGTAAGAGCCGGATGCTGTCAGGCTTCCGTAAAACTTACGCTGGTTGTATTGGTATTTTACAATCGGCTCGTCGGTGTAATGCACGAGCTTCATTGTCGCCAGCGTCAGCGTTTGTGTGGTTACAGCTGTAACCTTGCAAAGTTCCGCCTGCTCTGATCCCTCGGGTCCTATCACAATAAAGTCATTGACTGCGTATCCGCTCGAGTTTGCAACTGGAAGCACCACGCCGTTTCCCGGTGCGGTGTTTGCTGTTACATTTGTTCTCTCTCGCTTAATTGATTGGTCTGTAGGGAATAATATTGTTTTCATAGGATTTTTGCTGTTAAAATATAATCTCCTTTTCCTAAATTGCAATCGTGGCAGGCCGTTATATAATTTTCTATTTTGTCCTCGCCTCCTTTACTTTTAGGATAGATATGGTCTATTTCTAATATTACATTCGGAGATTTTCTGCCACAATATTGACAGGTAAAATTGTCTCTTTTGAAAATTGCAAATCGTAATTTTAGCCTTTTTGCAGTACCATATTTGTCGGTACGGTCACACTCTTTACATCGTGAACAGAATCCACTTGATTGCCTTTTATCTTTATAAAAACAATCTAATGTCTTTATCTCTTTGCAAATCCAGCATTTCTTTAATCCCTGTTTAAATAGCTTAGATTGGGTCTTCATTTATTTATCATACTATAAAAAAGGCGGAAGCCGAAGCCCTTTATATGTGTAATGTTTTTGACTTAGGCTTCCGCGCGTATGTTAGGAGGATTCGGGTGGCTTTGGTTCGTACCAAATCTCGACGGTCATCTGCCGCAGGTTGGCTTCTGCCGTGTCCATAAACCCTGGCAGGTGTGCGACCAGCATGTGCAGGTCATCTTTGTCCGTTATAGGCAGGCAGTAGGCTCTGTAGCACCCTACGTTGCTTCCTGCGCTCTTTACGGCGGTATTTGTCATCGTGCTGTCCTTTCGGGTGTTCGGTTGGCAATCTCGTGAGATTAGGGCAACCGTGGTGTGCGTTTTGGGCGAGGCAATGCTCGAGTGATCCGTTGACTGGACAAAATCCGTGCTTTTTGCACCAGAATATGGTCATCTGAACCTCCTTTAGTTAGTGGTAAAGCAGGGGATGCTTCCCCCTGCAGTGTCTCCAGCTTTGCCACTAACGGTTTAAAAGAACTATTTTCCTATGAATTTGCGTATGATTTCCTCTGCTAACCACATCAGAAATCCTCCAACCACCACGCCGATTGCAGCAATGATTGATATTTTTCCTTTCAGGTTATCCTGAAATTCTTTAATTTCTCCCATTCTTTCCTCGTGTGCTTTGCATGGCAGTTTTTCAAATAATTCCTTGATATCTAAAACTACCTGCTTCGTTGTGACTATGTCC
>Ga0316226_1003958_pt1 | contig 12196 bp, 12 predicted proteins | sample TBH18017metaG_FD_206009 | JGI IMG/M metagenome (GOLD analysis project Ga0316226, IMG submission 206009) | Freshwater microbial communities from Trout Bog Lake, Wisconsin, USA - TBH18017 | ecosystem: Environmental > Aquatic > Freshwater > Lake > Hypolimnion/Profundal zone | place: USA: Wisconsin... | reverse complement strand
GCGCTATGGGCATATTCGGGGCCGACTCAGACGCTGCAGCGCGACCGACTCCGCACCGTGACCGACTCCCACGACATCCCAGGACCCGACCCGGCGCCTTCGGAGCCAGAGGCCGCGGCGCCTTTCCCGGAGCTGCGCGCCGCGACTGCGCCGGCCACCGGGTCGTCCGGCGGGAAGCCGGCCCCCGGATCCGGGGGCCGCTGGCCCGCACTGTTCCGGCGCCACTGGCCCGTGCTCGCCCTGTGCGCGCTCGCCGTCGCCCTGCGCGCCCCTTTCGTCGTCATCATGCATTCGCAGGCGACGAGCGACTCCTACTTCTACGTCGAGGCGGCGCGGTCTCTCGCTCAGGGACACGGCTACATCTGGAACGGCCATCCGACCGCGTTCTTCCCCATCGGCTGGCCGGCGTTCATCGCCGCGCTCTACCTGATCACGGGGACGTACTCGTTCACGGTGGTACTTTGGGCCGGCATCGGCCTGTGGGTGGTGTCGACCGGCCTCATGTACGTCTTCGGCCTGCGCTTCGGCGGCAGGGCGACGGCCATCGTCGCGGGCCTGATCGTGGCCGCGTACCCAGACTTCATCTTCCCCAGCCTGCGCGCCTTCTCGGAGCATCTCTTCGTGCCGCTGTTCATCGGCGTGTGCATCATGCTCACGCTCCCGCGAGGAGAGCGCGTGGGGGCGCGGCGCGCGGCGTTCGCCGGACTCGTCCTCGGCCTCGCCATCATGGTGCGCTCGACCGCCGTCCTGCTGCCGCTGGTGATCGGCCTGTGGCTGCTGCTCTCGTATCGCGACCGCCGCGCCGTGAAGTCGGCGGCGATCTTCGCCGCCGTGGCCTACCTCGTGCTGGTGCCGTGGGTGGTGCGCAACGAGATCGTCATGAAGACGCTCGCGATCTCCACCAACGGCGGCTACACGCTGTGGCTGGGCGACAACCAAAGGTCCACCGGCGGCAACGCCGTGCGCGGGGAGCACCCCCGCTGGAACCTGCAGACCACCGCGTCAGAGGTCCGCGACAATCAGGCGCGCATGCGGAAGGCCCTCGACTTCATCTTCCACGACACCAAGCACTGGCTCCGGCTCATCCCGGCGAAGTTCGACTACCTCTTCGGTTGGAGCCCCAGCGCCCTCGAACGATCGACCGACGCAGCCACGGACGATCCACAGTCACGCATCAAGGAGCGCGTGCTCACGCCGGCCGAGCGCAGCCTCCTCGCGACCGTCCGCCCCCTCTACCCCGTCCTGCGCATCGTCAATTGGGTGTGGTGGCTGGGCGGCGCCTTGGCTGCGGCGTGGGCGGTCTGGCGGCGAAGGCCCGGCGCCACGCTCGTGCTCATCGTGGTCGTCTTCTGGAACCTCCTGCACATCACGCTCATCCACGGGCAGTTCCGCTACATGCTGAGCGTGCAGCCGTTGATAGCCGCGCCGATCGCCTGGGCGCTGGTCACGGCCTGCCGCAGTCTCTGGACGCACCTGCGGCTCGGCCGATCTGCGATCTGACGCAAGAACGGCAACGGCCGGCGGGGCTACAACGCCCCGCCGGCCGTCGCGCGAACAAGCCGGCCACCTCAGAGTGGCCCTGGAAGCGACCTCTCGGCGGCCTGACTCAGTACTGCGAAGAGTACGTGGTCGTCCACATCTGCGGGCCCATGCCCCGGTGGACGGCGTAGCACGTCGCGTAGATCTGCGCGACCGGGTCGAGGATGCTGGCCCCGCGGTACGGGTTCCATGAGGCGGCCCACGTGCCCGTGTAGTACTGGAACAGTCCCTTGTACGAGGAACTGGCGCCGGCATTGCGCTGGCCGTTGGACTCGCGGATCATCATCCGGTAGATGCCGTCCGCGTTCACGTGGTACTTGGCGGCCGCGGCGGTGATGATGGGACGCCAGTCATTCTGCTGGACCCAGCGCGCCATCTGGCGCTGCGCGTGGTAGGCAGACCGGAGGTGCCGCAAGACCCTCTCCCAGTGACGCACCTCACGCTGCGCCTTGGTCACTCGGGCCTTGAGCTGATCGACCGGAGAGGCAGCGGCGGGTGACGGCGCGGCTGCAGTGAAAGCGGCCGGACCAGCGGCAGCCGGAGCGGCGGGCGCCGTGACGACCGTCGAGCCGACGAGAGCGGCGGCGAGAGCCGCCTGAGCGTCCTGCAGGCGCTGCCTAGCCTGCTGAAGCCGGAGATCGACCCTCTGCAATCTGAAGCTCAGGGTGGCCGCCTCCGCCTCATGCGGGGTGACGGCCGTGGCGAGTGCTGTGGCGACGATGGTGATCGCGAGGATCGCGATCAGGCTCTTGCATCGGGTCACAACGTCCTTTCGACGCGGTTTCCCCGGCGGGCAGCGGATTCACCTGTACCCGAGGGGCGTTCGGCGCCCGAGCCGCGCGGAGCCCAGCAGACGAACGCCAGATGTGGTGAGGGGGGTAGCGCGAAGGCGAACGGGCTGTGGGGGCGTGCGGGGACGCCTCAGTTGTTCGTTCGGGTCGTTAGTCAATCATGAACGGGATGCTCGCGCAACCCGAACGGCCTGCCGGCGGCAAGCTCCACGATCCACCCGAGCACGTGGCGGCGCACTTCGAGGACGTCGAATCCGGCCTCGCGGACCGCCGCCACGGTGTCCCTGTCGAGCCGGCAGCCGCCGGCCACCGACGCCCACGCCGGCGCCGCCAGGCTCTGCAGCCGGCGGCCCGGCTGCCAGCCAAGGTGCACGTGCTCGATGGCGAGCAGGCGGCCGCCGGGGACGAGCACACGATGGAGTTCGGCGAGCGCCGCGGCGGGATCCATCACACTGCACAGGCAGAACGTGGCGACGGCGGTGTCGAAGCTGCCGTCCGGGAACGGGAGCGCCTCCGCAGGGCCTTCGCTGATGCGCACGTAAGCCGCGGCGCGCGCCGCCCGTCGCCGGGCGCGCGCCGCCATGTCTGGATCCGGCTCGAGCGCGACGACTTCGAGGCCGGCGCCGTACCAGTGCAGTTGGCTGCCCGTGCCCGCGCCGATCTCCAGCACGCGGCCGCGGGCGCGCGCCGCGAGGCGGCGCCGCCAGGCGCCGATGACGGCGCGCTCGAACGGCCACATGAGCGCGTCGTAGGCGGCGGCGAAGCCGCCGCCCTGGGTTGTGTTCGCCTTCGTCATCGCCGAGACTTACGCCGTCCTTTCGCTGCCCCGTTCATGCCCGGGCGCGCGACGCCACACACACGGAGCATGGAGCCCATGGGCCTCTTCGACTTCCTCAAGTACGACAAGGACGACCCGGGCGTGCAGCCCTCTCCCGAGCTCGCCGCGGAGCTGCGCCGCATAGCCAACCTCTTTCTCGTCTCCGCGATCACACTGGTTCTGTTCCTGCTGGAGGCCTTCGCCAAGACGCTCTCCGTGACGTTCATCCCTCGCCCTGTGTATGTGGTCTGGGGCGCCCTCCTGCTCACCGGCATCGCGGTCACCTACGTCTACGCGCTCTACGTGACGTCGAAGGCAAGGCGCTGGGGCTGGGTCGCGGCCTGCGCCGTGCCGTTCTTCTCGGTGCCCTGCGCCGTCGCCTACGCTTGGGCGCGGCGCCAGGAGATCGAGCGAGACGCCTTCGGAGAGGAGCGCCCGCCGACGCGCCAGCGGCGCGGCGGGCGCACCTCGAAGCGCTGATCCGCCCCGGGGAGACAGCAGATCAAGAAGAACGTCCGCCATGTCCTCGTCTTCGCGCTCATCGTCGCGGCCCTGTACCTGTTGCTTCCCAAGGTCGTGAACACCGAGAAGACGTTCGACATGCTGTCGCACGCGAGCTACGTCCTCCTCGCCTTGGCCGTCGTGCTCGAGGTCTGCGCCCTCCTCGGCTACGCCAACCTCACACGCTTCATCCTGCGCGTGCTCGATATCCGCCTGCGCCTGTCCGACGTGCTCGCGATCACGCTCAGCAGCCTCGCCGTGAGCCACGTGCTCTCCGCCGGCGGCGTCGGCGGCTGGGTCGTCACCTACAACGCGCTGCGCAAGCGCAAAGTGCCGCATGGGCTCATCTTCGTCGCCATCGCGGCCCAGCAGTTCTTCAACTACGCGGTGCTGTGGTTCTTCTTCGCACTCGCGCTCGTCTACCTCGTCGTGGCGCGCGGCGAGTCGATCCTGAGCTACCTCGTGGGCATCGTACTGATCTTGCTGCTGCTGTGGCTCACCGCCTACGGCGTCTACCTGTACAACCACCGCTCGCGGATGCGCCACCGGGTCACTCAGATCGCCCACCTTGTGAACCGGGTGATGCGGCGCGAGGTCGTCCAAGAGGCCCACATCGACGGCTGGCTCGACAACCTCTTCGCCGGCATGCGCCGCATGACGTCCCACCGGGGCGCCCTGCGCACCACCACGGCGCTCGCCTGCGCGTACTGGGCCTGCGACCTGCTCTGCCTCTACGTCACCTTCCGCGCCTTCGGCCACTCGATCGGCTTTGCCTCTCTGGCGGTCGCCTACGTGGTCGCCTACGCGGTCGGGACGCTGGCGCCGACGCCCGGCGGGCTGGGGGCGATCGAAGGCATCATGATCGCCCTGTTCGTGAGCTTCGGGGTGCCGTCGGCGACCGCCGTGGCGGTCGTCCTCGTCTACCGCCTCATCAACTTCTGGCTGCCGATCCCGCCCGGCTTCGTCGCGTACCTGGTGGTCAAGCCGGGCCGCACGCCGGTGGCCGAGGGAGAGGTCGAAGAGGCGGCCGAGGAGGTCGCCGGGTTCCGCTAGACCCCGGGCGGCAGCCTGTAGATCTTGAGCACCGGCCCGCGCTCGCCGGCCCCGGGCCGGAACTCCTTGACGAGCTTCCCCGTCTGCTCGAGCTGCTTGTAGAAATCGACCAGGTGCGGGTAGCTGCCGGCGGCGGCGAACACGCGGTCGTACACCCCTGAGCTGACGATCACGTAGCGCACGTGTTTGCTCGCCAGGAAGCCCATGGAACGCTGCGGGATCGGTGTGTCGGGCAGCGGCAGCGGGATGTCCACGATCCGGTATGCCTTCTGAGCGATGCCCGCCAGACGGAAGTAGTGACGATCGCTCAGGCCCACCAGTTGCGGGCCGTAGTTCTCCATGGCGATGACCGTGCCGGGCGGGATCGTGCGCTCGATCCAGTCCATGGCCACGGTACGCGTGTCGGTGCCGGAGAGGCCGCGGTCGAAGGAGACCGCCGACGCCAGCGGCAGGACGCACGCGACCGCGAGCACGGCCGCCACGACCGGCAGCGCCACGCGGCGCCATGAGGGGCGCAGCCCGGCGAGCTCGAGGCAGAAGCGCACCGCGAACAGGATCACGAGAGGAGCGATCGGCAGCAGGTAGCGGTCGGCGAGCTCTTTCCAGGTGCTGATGTACAGGTAGTAGAGCACCACGTAGGGCGCGACCATGAGGTCGAGCCGCGTGCGGCGCCAGAAGGCCCATGCGACGCCGACGATGCCGAGGACAACGAGCACCATGCCGATGCCGCCGCCGAGGTTGGTGTGGAGGTTGTACCAGAACCCGTTGCCGACCTTCTCGAAGCCCAGCCAGCCGCGGCTCATGATCTCGTTCTGGCGCAGGAAGTCCTTGATGAAGAGGGGCGCGTCGAGCACGACGAAGGGCGAGCCGACGACGAAGGCGAGCACCATCGGCACGTACACGCGCAGCACGAGCAGCCGAGCCCAGAGGCCCGCCGCGCGAGCGCCTGCGGCGGCGCGGCGCGCGACTTCCTCGCGGCTCGCGTAGACGGCCGCGACCGTCGCCGGCAGCACCAGCACGCCGAGGTTGTACTTGGTCGAGGTGGCGAGGCCGGCGGCGACGGCGCCACCGATGAGCCAGCGGCGCCCGCGGCCCTGTGCCGCCTCGAGCAGAAGCCAGACGGCGAGCAGCGCCAGTGCCGTCGCCGTCATGTCGGTGACCGCCACGTGCGAGTAGGTCACCGCCAGCGGCGCCACGGCGAGGAGCAGGCCGGCAACGAGGCCGGCCGGGCGCCCGAAGGCGGCCCGGCCGATGCGGTAGACGAAGTACACGGCGGCCACGCCGAAGGCTGCGGACACAAGGCGCCCGATCAGGAAGTACGGCCCGGGGTCGACAACGAAGGCGCGCATCGTGAGCGGGTCGGCGTGCTTGACCAGCCACAGGACCGGCGTGGCCACGAGCGTCGCCGCCGCGACCAGGTAGAAGTAGAACGACGGGTAGTAGAAGAACCCCGGGTTCACGTGGCCCTGCGCCGCCTTGAACGCGATGGGCATCACCGTGCTCTCGTCGGCGTTGATGAAGCTGTACGGCAGACCCCAGGCGATGCCCTTCAGCCGCAGAGCGGCGGCGAGGACCAGCACCGCCACCAGCAAAGCCGCGGCGACCCACGGCCGCTTCCACCAGGTCTGGGCAGTATCCTTCACGCGCGCCGGGAGTGAGGGCGGGCCGCGCCGGTCAGCCCGCGAGTTCCTTCATGATGGCGACGCCGGCGCTCGTGCCCAGGCGGCCGGCCCCGGCGTTGATCATGAGCTCAGCGTCGTGAAGCGTGCGGATGCCGCCGGAGGCTTTGACGCCGATGCGCTCGTCGAGGCAGTCGCGGAGCAGCTCGACGTCGTGCACGGTGGCGCCCTTGGGGCCCACACCCGTGGACGTCTTCACGAAATCCACCCCGGCCTGCTCGCAGATCTTGCAGGCCATCAGCTTCATCTTGTTGGTGAGGTAGCAGGTCTCGATGATCGTCTTGACGACCACGTCGCCGCGGCCGCTGTTGATCGCCTTCATGCGCACCGCGCGGACGATGCTGGTGAGCTCGTCGCGCACCGCCCCGAACTCGCCCGAAAGGAGCGCCGGCAGGTTGATGACGACGTCGATCTCGTCGGCGCCGCGGGCGACGGCGTCCTCGGCCGCGAACACCTTGGTGCGCGCCGTGTCGGCGCCGAACGGGAACGAGATCACGGTGCACACCTTGACGTCGGCCCCGCGCAGAATGTCCGCGGCCAGGCCGGCGAACTGCGGGAACAGGCAGACGGCGGCGAAGTGGTACCTCGTCGCCTCGCGGCAGAGCCGCTCCACGTCGTGCGACGTTCCGTCGGCGCGCAGCATGGTGAGATCGATGGTCTTGGCGAGTTCCTCGGCGTGCACGCCGCCGCCCTCCGGACAGAAGACGTGGGTGGAGAGAGCTGCGGCGAGTATACCAAAGCGCCGCCGCCGACCCCGGCGCGGCCGGCCGCCGCCAAGCGGCAGGCCCTAGAGCAGGCGGTCGAGGTAGCGGTCGTCTCGCCGCCAGCGCTTGCGCACCTTGACGCGCAGAGCGAGGAAGACGTGCACGCCGAGGATGCTCTCGATCTCGTGCCGCGCACCGCTGCCGATGGCCTTGATCTGGCGCCCGCCCTTACCCACGAGGATCGCCTTCTGCGACTCGGTCTCCACGATGAGCTGCGCTTCGATCTCGACGAGTGGCCGATCGGTGCGCTCAGTGATGCCGGTGACCTCGACGGCCACGGCGTGGGGCACCTCGTCGAAGGTCCGCCGCAGGGCCTGCTCGCGCACGAGCTCGGCGATGAGCAGCTCGAGGGGCTGGTCGCTGTGCTGCCCCTCGGGGAAGTAGACGGGTCCGGCCGGCATGGTCGCGGCGACATGGGCGAGCAGGTCGGCAAGTCCGTCCCCGCGCAGCGCCGAGAGCGCGTACACGTCGCGGCCCCCGCACAGCGCGCTCGCCTCCTCGAGGCGGGCACCCAGTCGCGGCCCGTCGAGCAGATCGACCTTGTTGAGGCCCACGAAGGACGGGATGGCGGCCTCGGCGACGGCCTGCACGATGTAGCGGTCGCCGGCACCGAAGGTCTCGGTGGCATTGAGCAGCACGAGCGCTGCGTCGACCTCGGAGATAGCATCGTCGACGGCCGTCTGCATGCGCCGCGTGAGCGAGTCGAACGGCTTCTGGAAGCCTGGCAGGTCGAGCAGGATGAGCTGGCAGCCCTCGAGGTTGGCGACGCCGGTGATGCGCCGGCGCGTCGTCTGGGGGTGGTCGCTGACGATGCTCACCTTGCGGCCCACGAGCGCGTTGACGAGCGTCGACTTGCCGACGTTGGGACGCCCGAGTACGGCGACGAAGCCGGAGCGGAAGTCGTCGCTCACGATGGGGAGCCTTCGCCGTCGGCGGCCGTGTCGGCGTCGGAGGTGGTGTCGCGGGCAGCTGCGGTCTCGCCGTCGGCGGCTGTGTCGGCAGCGGCGTAGCCGATGCAGGGCTCCCGCAGACGGCCGGCGACGATCGTGGTGGCGCCGGTCCCCGCGTCGCCGGTCTCGGTGCCGGCAGCGGACCCGGCGACCGGCCGCTCTGCGACGAACGGCGACGAGAGGAGCCGTCGCAAGGTGGTCACGCGCACCTCGCCGCCGACCTGCGCGATGACTTCCGGGTCGCCGAACTCGGCCAGGGCCTGCAGGCACATGCCGCAGGGCAGGCAGTCGCGGCCGCCGGAGGCGGCGACGGCGACGTAGCGCAGGCGCCGCTCCCCGAACGCCACGAGCGCGGCGAGCGCGGCGCGCTCCGCGCACAGGCCCGCCGGGTACGAGGCGTTCTCCACGTTCACGCCGTGGTGGCTGCGGCCCGAAGGGCCGACGGCCACGGCGCCGACGGCAAAGCCGGAGTAGGGCGCATACGCCCGCTCCGTCAGCGAGAGGGCCTCCTGGTACAGGAGCCGCTCGCCCAGGTCCGGGGCGCGGTTCATACCGGGTACCAGAGGCGGAAGATGACGACGGCGACGACGATGCCGAGCGCCGCGCCTATGGAGACCTCGAGCAGGCTGTGGATGCCCGCCTGCACGCGGCTCTGGGCGACGAGCACGGCGAGCACCAGCGTGATCGCCGAGATCGGCAGGGCGTAGCCGGTGTTGCCGGCCACGAACGTGACGCCGACCCAGGAGGCGAAGGCGACGGCGGCGTGCGCCGACGGCAGGCCGCCGCGGAACGGCGTGCCCCGGTGCGTGACCGCCTTCAAGGCGATCGCGGCGAGGATGACGATCACGAGCGCGATGACGGTCACGTCGATCGGCGAGCCGCGCAGCTTGGAGAGCACGGTGTACGGCACGCTCGTGATCTTGTCGTAGAAGACGAGGTAGGCGACGGCGATGGCGTTGACGGCGGCGATGAGGACGGCGCCGGCGGCCACGTCCTTGGCGATCCTCGCCCGGGGGTCGTCCTCGTCGGTCACCAGATCGACCACGCGCTCGATCGCCGTGTTGAACATCTCGGTGATGAGCACGAAGGAGATCGCCACGAGGAGCGCGATGATCTCCACTCGGGTGAGCGCGAAGAAGAGGCTGGCCAGGAGCACAAGGCCGGCGACGACGAAGTGGATCCACATGTTGCGCTCGTAGCTGAGCGCGTGGACGATGCCCGAGAAAGCATAGTTGAAGCTCTGGAGGATGTTACCGCGGCGCTGGGACAAGGAGCCCCTCCCAGGCCACGAGCTCGAGCACTTCCGCCTGGCGCAGCGCCATCTCGCCGGCGTCGACCTCGTGGTCGTAGCCGAGCAAGTGCAGAGCGCCGTGCGCGAGAAGGACCGCCAGCTCGAAGGCCGGCGGCAGCGAATCGGCGCGCGCCTGGCGCAGCGCCTGGCGCGCACACACGACGACGTCGCCGAGGAGGCGCGGCGGGTCGGGCGGGCCGTCTTCGTCCGCCGCCACGCCGGCCGGCTCTTCGTCCGCGTCCTCGAGCGGGAACGAGAGCACGTCGGTCACCTCGTCCTTGCCGCGGTGCTCACGGTTGAGGGCACGGATGCGCCGTTCGCCGACGAAGATCACCGAGAGCTCGGCGTCGTGGACCGCCTCGGCCTCGAGCACGCGCGCCACCAGCAGGGCGACCGCTTCGCAGTCGACGTCCACGCGCGTGCCGTTGAACACCTCGACGAGGTTCACGACGCCTCCTCCCCGCGGTGGTCCCGGGCCGCCGACCGCTGCGCTTTGGCGGCCTCCAGCCGGTCGCCGTGATCCTTGTAGGCGTTCACGATGCTCTGGACCAGTTTGTGACGCACCACATCGTGCCCGTCGAACTGCACGATGTCGATGTCGTCGATCTCCTCCAGCACCTCGGTGACCGTCACGAGGCCCGAGACGCGGCTGTGCGGCAGGTCTATCTGCGTGACGTCGCCGGTGACGACCATCTTGGAGCCGAAGCCGAGACGCGTGAGGAACATCTTCATCTGCTCCGGCGAGGTGTTCTGCGCCTCGTCGAGGATGATGAACGAGTCGTTGAGCGTGCGCCCGCGCATGAAGGCGAGCGGCGCCACCTCGATCTCGCCCTTCTCGATGAGCGCCGCCAGCTTCTCGCCCTCCATCATGTCGTAGAGGGCGTCGAAGAGCGGGCGGAAGTACGGGTCGACCTTCTCCGAGACGGTCCCGGGCAGAAAGCCGAGGCTCTCCCCCGCCTCCACGGCCGGCCGCGTGAGGATGATGCGCCCGACCTGCTTGGAGAAGTAGGCGCTCACCGCCATGGCCGTGGCCAGGTAGGTCTTGCCGGTGCCGGCCGGCCCGATGCCGAAGGTGATCGTGTTGCTGCGGATGGCGTCCACGTAGCGCTTCTGATTGACCGTGCGCGGCCCCACCTGCCGGCCACGGTGCGTGAGCACGACGTCGCCGTAGACCTCGGAGGGCTTGCCCGACGAATTGACGGCGATGTCCATCAGCGATTCCACCATCGCCGGGCTCAGGGGCCGCCCGGAGCGGATCACGGCGACCAGCTCTTCGAGCGCCGCGCGGGCCTTGCCGACGGCCTCGTCAGGCCCCTCGAGGATGAGCACGTTGCCGCGCAGCGTCAGCTTGCAGTCGAGGCGCTGCTCGAGGATCTTGAGGTGCGCGTCGTGCTCGCCGGCGAGGGCGAGGGCGACGCTGTTGCCGTCGAGGTCGATGACGGTGCGGACGACAGCTGCCACGCTCAGCCCCCCAGCCTGGCGCGCACCAGGTCGCTGAGCTTCTTCCCGTCGGCGCGGCCGGCGACCTTGGGCTTGAGCCAGCCCATGACCTTGCCCATGTCGCGCGGCGTGACGGCCTCGGTGGCGGCGATGCCTTCGTCCACCAGCTCCTCGAGCGCGTCGTCGCTCAGCTCCTCCGGCATGTACGACGCGAGCAGATCCTCCTCGAACCTCTCCCGGTCGGCGAGGTCCTTGCGACCGGCCTGGTCGTAGAGCTCGATGGCCTCCGCACGCCGCTTACGCTCGCGCTTGAGCACCGTGAACTCGTCGGCCTCGGTCGGCTCCTTGCGGCTGTCGATGCGCTCCTTCTTGAGCGCCGCGACGAACGAAGACAAAGCTTCGCGGCGCTGCTTGTCGCCCGCTTTCAGCGCCGCCGTGGCGTCATCACGTATCTTCTGCTCGATCTGGCCGAGCTCTCTCATGCCGTGCCTCCCACGGGCGTCCCTTCGCTGACATACCGAGGCCTGCCGCCGCTCACGCAGTCCGTCCTGTGCTTGCTCATGCCGTCCGTCCTCTGCGGCTCACACGATCCGCCCCCTCACGCCGTCCCCGTGCTCTGCGTCCGCCACGGCACCGACCAGCTGCCCCCGCCGCGCCTCGCCGCTCACGTAGTAGCGGATGTACTCCGAACTGTACCCCCTGGAGAGGCCGTCGTGCCGGTCCTCGATGAGGACGTGCGCACGACGGCCGACGGCGTCGAGGCGCGCGCGGCGGGCCGCCGCCTCGGCGGCGGCCAAAGCGCGCGCCTTGCGCGCCTTGATCGCGTCCGGCGGCAGCGGCGGCAGCGCCGCCGCCTCGGTCCCCGGCCGCGGCGAGAACGCGAACACGTGCACGCGCCCGAAGCCGCCGCCATCGATGGCGGCCAGCGTGCGCGCGAACGCCGCCTCGTCCTCGGTGGGAAACCCGACGATGACGTCGGTCGAGACCATCACCCGGCCGAGCGACCGGCGCGCCAGCATCACGCGCGCTTCGAACTCGGCGTACGTGTACGGGCGCCCCATCGCGGTCAGCACCTCGTCGTCCGCCGACTGAAGCGGCACGTGCAGGTGGCGCGCAACGCGCTCATGCGCCAGCGCCGCGACCAGCCGCTCATCGACGTCCCGCGGCTCGATCGACGAGAGGCGCAGTCGAGCCGGGCCGGGGACGTCGGCGTCTCCCGGCGACGAGCCGCCGGCGAATGTCGCATTCGCCGTGATCGCCGCGACGAGATCCGCCAGCCGCAGGTCTCCGTCGCGCCAGGCTCCGAGGTCGATGCCGCTGAGCACGACCTCGCCGGAGCCGCCCCGTATCGCCGCGTCGACCGCGGCGAGC
>Ga0316226_1003956_pt1 | contig 12197 bp, 11 predicted proteins | sample TBH18017metaG_FD_206009 | JGI IMG/M metagenome (GOLD analysis project Ga0316226, IMG submission 206009) | Freshwater microbial communities from Trout Bog Lake, Wisconsin, USA - TBH18017 | ecosystem: Environmental > Aquatic > Freshwater > Lake > Hypolimnion/Profundal zone | place: USA: Wisconsin... | reverse complement strand
ATCGTTGATAGAACAGCTTTCCAGTGTATTCAACGCCAGCCCGGCGCTGATGTCGGTCCGGCCGGTGAAGGATTGGCGCTATAACGCGGTAAATGATGCCTGGCTATCATTTTTCGGCTATCAGTTGGAAGAGGTCATCGGACGTACTGCCGAAGAACTGGATATTGTCGTTAATTTGACTATACCGCCAGAGGTTCGCGGGCGTTTAGCAATCAAAGGCGGGTTTGTGCGAGAAGTGTTGGTGAGGACGAAACAAGGGGTCTTGCGCACCTTGCTGGAAACAACGGCGGGAATGCATGTAGATGGTGAAGACTGTGTCCTGACGGCTTGCATTGATGTTACGAAACTAAAACAACTGGAGCAAGAGATTGCCCGTTTGGACCGACTGAATTTAATTGGCGAGATGGCTGCAAGCATCGGGCATGAGGTGCGGAATCCGTTGACTACCGTGCGGGGTTATCTGCAAATGCTGCAGCGAAAAAATGAGTTCCCGTCGCTTGCCAACCATTTTGAATTGATGATCAGCGAACTGGACAGGGCGAATTTGATTCTTACCGAGTTCCTGTCCCTTGCCAAGAATAAAGGCACCCAATTAAAAAACTGCAATCTGAACAGAATTGTCGGCGAGATCATGCCGCTGATCGAAGCCAGGGCTGCGTTGTTCGGGCATGAGGCCAAATTTGTCGGCAGGCCGATACCTGATTTATCCTTGGACGAAAAAGAGATTCGTCAGGTTCTCCTCAACATGGTGAATAACGCCTTTGAAGCCATGACAACCAATGGTTGCGTCAGCATTGAGACCTATATCGAATCTGATTCGGTTGTCTTGGCCGTACAGGATAACGGCAATGGGATTTCTCCTGAGGTGCTGGATAAGCTGGGTATTCCCTTTGTGACCACAAAAGCCAACGGCAGCGGCTTGGGTCTTCCGGTCTGCTACAGAATCGCCGAGAGGCACAAGGCAAGAATAGAAGTAGATACAAGCTCAGCAGGAACGACGTTTTCGATATGGTTCCATATTTCCTGGACCGACTAGCAGGCTGGGTTTTGGTAATAAGGTTTTATGTGTCGCTCTGCCGATGCTTCCAAGGCCACGCCCATGCTGTGAGCCTCAAACAGTAACCCACAATCTGGCTAGTTCGGCCATCGTCCCCGTTTTTGGTGCTAAAGAGTCTTTCGGGACTCTTTTTTTCTTTAAGCAAACGATTCTGTCATTACGATGGGGATTGCCAATATCGGCGTTGTCTGGTATAAAATAGAATAAAGGCACTTACAGGGAGGAATCTATTTTGCGGGACAACAAGACTTCACAACCTGCACAAGACTATGATGCCACCATCGAAAAAACGATGCCGTATTACCGATTCTTCCATGCCGAGACGCTTGCACTTGTGAAGCATGCCTTACGGCATGAGCCTCGCAGCTGGCTTGATACCGGCTGTGGCACCGGCATCCTGGTGGATAGGGCCATGGCAGCCTTCAAGGATACCCGGTTTGTTCTTGCCGACCCTTCCGCGGCCATGCTCGACATCGCCAGAGCGAAATTCACGGCGTGCAAGGAGTGCGAATATGTTCCGGCGGCAACCGAGGAATTGGACTGCCCGGCAGAAAGGTTTGATGTCATCACCGCTATTTTGGCTCATCACTATCTGGATGCCGACAACAGAAGGCAGGCAACAAAAAACTGCTTTCGTATGCTGAACTGCGGCGGGATCTACGTTACCTTTGAGAGCATCAGGCCAGCTACGGAACAAGGGCTGCAAATCGGCCTCAGCAAATGGCAGGCTGCCCAGATCCATAACGGCAAAGATGCGGCAGCAGCACAAAAGCATATCAACCGGTACGGGATCGAGTTTTTTCCGATAACAATTGACGCTCATATCGCTCTACTTACCGACGTCGGCTTTTCAGTGGTTGAAATTCTATGGATTTCGGGGATGCAGGCTGGATTTTACGCCATAAAGGGCTAGGTTGACAGAGGATTCGTCTTAATTGGAAAATAATGTAAATCAATCAGCCAATACTACTATCCTAGTGGTATTGGGTTGGCTGATATGAGACTATGGAAAAGCCCGGGCTGCAAAGGCGCAGGACGTGGCAAGGGTTTCACTAATATACGCAAAACCAATCAATCAAAGATAGGAGTCGGGAGCCTCCCGGCCGATTTGAAAAAGTTTAATACCTTGTGGAGGGATGATATGCCGAGCCATGACGACCTGATCAATTCCGTGGACCGGGCGCTGGACATTTTGCTGCTTTTGCAGCAAGAGGGCAAGGAAATGGGTGTGACCCAGATGAGCACGGCCCTGGGGATGTATAAAAGTACTGTTCACCGGACACTCGCAACGCTGGAGAACAAGGGCTTTGTACAGCAGAACGCCGATAACGGAAAATACTGGCTGGGTATTCGGCTTTATTCTCTGGGAATGCTTATCAGGGAGCGGCTTCCGCTGAGGAATATCGCTTATCCGCACGCCAAAGCGTTGTCCGAAAAGTTTGATGAAGTTGTGCATCTGTCGATGCTGGATAAGAATGCCCTGTCCTATCCCCAACACATCATAATCGACAAGATCCAGGGGAGGCTGCAGGTGCTGAGTCTGACTCCCCCGGTAGGGTCCAGCGCTCCCTGTCACTCATCGGCGGTGGGAAAATGCCTGCTGGCCTTCAGCTCTCGGCAGTATATCCAGAAATTCACCGGCAATCCGCTGCCGGTGTTCACTGATAAGACCTTAAGCAGCTGGGACGACCTGGTGCAGGAGCTGGACAGTATCAAAAAAAGGGGCTTCGCGGTGGATGACGAGGAACTGGAGCTCGGCCTGACCTGTGTCGCCGGTCCGATCCTGGGGCGGGACACCGATATTGTGGCCGCCCTCAGCCTGTCCGGTCCGACCTCCCGGATCAGGGCCCGGTTTGATGAAATCGTCCAAGAAGTCAAGAAGACGGCAGCGATGATTTCGGCAAGCCTCGGCTGAAAACCGACCGGAACAGTCTTGCAGTCAGAATAAAGGCCGACAAGGTCGTCTGCCCAGACCGCAAGCGAGTTAAGAATTTGTATTGCAGAGTAAAATAATATCATGTAAAATCTTAGTTGTATGAGAGAATTGACAAGTGGTCTTGTTTTTGACGCAAATTTCAGGAACAACGTTCTACTGTTCGGAACAAACTAAGGAGGATATAGATGGAAAGGATTTTGGCGATCAATCCAGGGGCAACGTCGACTAAAATGGCGGTGTTTGACGGTGACAAGATGTTGTTCAAAAAAACGGTGGAACATGCCGGGCAGGATTTGGAGCAATTTGTTAGGGTATTCGATCAGTATCATTATCGCCTGGACCTGATTCTCCAGGCTTTGACGGCAGAAGGGATTCCGCTGGATTCTTTGAACGCGGTGGTTGGCAGGGGCGGTCTTTTAAAGCCTTTGATCGGCGGTACATATTCCATCAATCAGCAGATGGTGGACGACCTGAGAAAGGCCGAGCAAGGAGAACACGCCGCCAATTTGGGAGCGGTTTTGGCTTTTAATCTGGCTCAGCAGCTGGGGTTGCCGGCCTTTATCGTCGACCCGGTTTCGGTGGATGAGATGGAACCCGTTGCCCGGATAACTGGTTTGCCTGACCTTGAGAGGGTCAGTCTGGCGCATGCCCTGAATATGAAGGCAGTTGCCCATAAAGTAGCCCAGGACATGGGGCAAAGGTACGAGGATGTCAACATTATCGTGGCTCATCTCGGTACCGGGGTGTCGGTCGCTCCTCACCGTAAAGGAAGAATGATCGATGTTATCAACCCCAAGGACGAAGGGGCATTTTCGCCGGACCGGTGCGGTGGTTTGCCTGCCAGTCAATTGATCAAGTTGTGTTTTTCCGGCAAGTACAGCCAAAAGGAACTGCTGGAGAAGACGCTGGGTTCAGGTGGAATGTATGGTTATCTTGGCACGAAGGATATCCGCGAGGCGGAAGAGATGGCGGCTGCGGGCAGCGAAAGAGCCGCGATCGTGCTGGAGGCGCTGGCTTATCAGGTGGCTAAGGAGATCGGAGCGATGGCTGCGGTTCTGGCCGGCGAAGTGGACAGGATTGTCCTGACCGGGGGGATTGCTTATTCGGCGAAGATCGTGAAGGCCATCAGCCAGAAGGTTCAATTTATCGCTCCGGTGGTGGTGATTCCCGGCGAGGAGGAGCTGGAAGCGCTGACTGCCGGCGCCTTGCGGGTGTTGCGGGGCGAAGAGCAGGCTAAAGTTTATCGGTGAGGAGGTAAGAAGAGTGCTGCGAAATTTTGCCGAAGTTCTTAGCAAGGCTCAAACATTCGGCCGGGTCACGATCAGTGTGGCTGCGGCTCAGGATAAGGATGTGCTGCAGGCGATCAAAGCCGCGCATGACGCCGGATTGGCCACTGCGATTCTCGTCGGGGACGAGGCGGCGATAACCCCCCTGCTTGCGGCGGTGGGCCTTCCGGCGGATACGCCGGTGGTGCATGAACCGGATGACGCCAAGGCGGCGCTTGTCGCCGTTTCCCTGGTCAGACAGGGGAAAGCCGGGATTCTGATGAAGGGCCTGCTCAACAGCAGCGATTTTCTCCGGGCGGTATTGCACCCGACAGAAGGTCTCAGAACCGGACGACTGCTCAGCCATTTGTCAGCCTATGAAATTCCGGGGGAGGAGAAACTGGTTTTTCACAGTGATGGCGGCATGAACATCGCGCCGACCCTGGCCGAAAAAAAGGATATTTTGATCAACGCGATGCTGGCGCTGGGCGCCCTGGGCATCGCTTGTCCCCATGTGGCGGTGCTGACCGCCAACGAGGTGGTCAATCCCAAAATGCCGGCCACGGTGGACGCCAAAGCGCTTGCTGATATGGGCGCTGCCGGGCAATTGCCTGCCGGGGTCGTCGAGGGGCCTATTGCCATGGATGTGGCCTTGAACCCCGAGGCCGCCAAGCATAAGGGTTTGGTCAGCGCTGTTTCCGGGAAGGTCGATCTTTTTTTGATGCCGAATATCGAAACCGGAAATGCGGTAGGCAAGGCGCTGATGTATTACGCCAATGCCGTCATGGCCGGGATAGTGATTGGGGCAACCCATCCTGTTGTCATGACCTCCCGGGCGGAAACGGCTCAAGGAAAACTCAATTCTATCGCACTTGCCGCCCTGGCGGCAGGCGGTGCGAGGAAAGGCGGTGACTCAGTTGGCTAAAGTGGTGGTGCTGAGCGAGTACTGCAAGAGCTGCGGACTGTGTATCAACGTTTGCCCGAAGAAGGTGCTGGCGATTGGTGACAAAGCCAATCAAAAAGGGTATTATACCGTGGAGGTCAGCCGCCCGGACGATTGTATCGGCTGCTGCCTGTGCGGGACGGTATGTCCTGACCTGGCTTTAGAGATTTATAAGTAACAGTGCGGAAAGGTGTTGACGCTCATGCCCAAGGTGTTGATGAAAGGAAATGAAGCAGTGGCGGAAGCGGCCATCCGCTGCGGCTGCAAACTGTTTTTCGGTTATCCCATTACTCCCTCCACCGAGATTGTGGAATATCTGGCGAAGCATCTACCCCAGGCGGGAGGCACGGTACTGCAGGGGGAAGATGAAATTGCTTCTATTAATATGTGTTACGGCGCCGCTACAGCGGGAGCACGGGTGATGACCGCGTCTTCCAGCCCGGGCTTCAGCCTGAAGCAGGAGGGCCTGTCCTACCTGGCGGCGGCGGAATTGCCGGTGGTGGTGGTTAACGTCAATCGCACCGGCCCGGGACTAGGCGGTCTGGGACCCTCCCAGTCGGATTATTTCCAGTGCACTAAGGGAGGCGGGCACGGCGACTATCGCCTGATCGTGCTGGCACCCTCCAAAGGCCAGGAATTGTATGACTTTACGATGGAAGCCTTTGACCTTGCTGACAGGCACAGGACCCCGGTTTTGATCATGTCCGACGGATTCCTGGGGCAGATGATGGAACCCATTGAGCTGAAAGACCCTCCTGCGGCTCTATTGCCGCCCAAGGACTGGATTACCGACGGCTGTGAAGGCCGGACCAAACGCAAGATTGCCAGCTATTCGCTTACCAACGAAATCGGTGAGGCCAATAATCTGCACTGGCAGGCGAAATTCGAGCAGATCCGCCAGACCGAACAGCGCTGGGAAAACTTTCATGCTGATGACGCGGACTATCTGCTTGTTGGGTATGGCACCTGCGGACGGATTGCCAAAAGTGTAGTGCTGGAAGGGCGCAAGCGGGGCCTTAAACTGGGACTGATTCGCCCCATTACCCTCTGGCCCTTTCCGGAAAAGGCCTTCGCCAATCTGGAGAAGGTAAAAGGCATTCTTACCGTGGAACTCAATGCCGGTCAGATGGTCGAAGATGTCCGGCTGGCCGTCAACTGCCGCACTCCTGTTGAACTGCACACCCGGTTGGGCGGGATGCTGCCCAGCGAAAACGAGATACTAGGCAAGCTGACGCAAGTTTTTGCTTTGCCGGCAGGGGAGGTGTGAGTATGGAGAAAATATTTGGCAGATCTGCCGGATTAACAGAGCTTCCGTTCCATTACTGTCCAGGCTGCACTCACGGCGTCATCCATCGCCTGATCGGCGAGGTGCTGGCGGAACTTGATATTATCGGCAAAACCATCGGCGTCGCGCCGGTAGGCTGCGCCGGATTCTCCCTCGACTTCTTCAGCTGCGATTTTGTGGGGGCGGCCCACGGCCGGGCCCAGGCGGTGGCCACCGGCATAAAACGAGCGCTGCCGGAACGTATTGTATTTACCTACCAGGGCGACGGAGACATCGCCGCCATCGGCACCGCCCACGCCATCCACGCCGCCGCGCGGGGCGAGAAGATCACATCGATCATGGTGAATAACGCCGTGTTCGGAATGACCGGCGGTCAGATGGCCCCGACCACCCTAAGCGGCCAGGTGACCACCACCAGTCCCTATGGACGGGACTGTGCGCTGGCCGGGCCGCCCATCGACTTGCCGAAGACGCTTGCAACTCTGGAAGGGGCAGTGTATATCGCCGCAGGGTCGGTGGATACTCCGAAGAATATTATTCAGGCCAAGAAAATGATCAAAAAAGCTTTTCAGGTTCAGCAGCACGGACTGGGTTTCGCGCTTGTCAGCCTGCTGTCCACTTGCCCGACCAACTGGGGCCTGTCGCCGGTTGACAGCCTGAAATGGCTGCAGGACAATATGCTGCCTATTTACCAGATGGGGGAAATCAAGGTGACAGGGGGAGCAGCGGCGCTATGATGGACAAAATTTTATTAGCCGGCTTCGGCGGGCAGGGCGTGATGTTTATCGGCAAAATCCTGGCCTACGCCGGCATGCTTGACAGCCGGGAAGTCTGCTGGATACCTTCCTATGGACCGGAAATGCGGGGTGGTACCGCCAACTGTTCGGTAATCATCGCCGATGCGGAGATTCATTCGCCGGTGATTGAATTTGCCGACGCCGGCATTGTTCTCAATCAGCCGTCCTACGACAAGTTTCTTCCCCGGATCAAGCCCGGTGGCACGCTGGTTGTCAACAGCTCCATCGTGCGGCTGGAGAATAGAAGAAGCGATATTCAGATTATTGCCATCCCGGCCGGTGATATGGCCAACGAACTGGGCAACGCCGCTCTGGCCAACATGATTTGCCTGGGAGCGCTGCTGCCCAGCCTGACGCTGGCGGATATAACCAGTGTGGAAAAGTCGCTTGACGCGGTGGTGGGCAAGAAGAAACCCGAGCTGTATGCGGCCAATATGGCGGCAATCAGAACAGGCCTGGGCCAATGCGGTTAGGGGATGTTATCTGGCTGGCGGGGCTGGGAGGCATTGTTCTCTTACTGCTGATGCCAGAAACCAATATTGTCTTTGTCGCCATAAGCAAAGCCCATCCCTATGCCCTGGGGTTTGTCAAGTTCGCCCTTCTGGCGACAATGGGGGAGCTTTTAGCCCTGCGGATCGTGGCCGGGGTCTGGAAGCAGCCGCCGGGTCTCGTCTGGCGGGCCGCGGTCTGGGGCTTCCTGGGTATCGTCATTGTGCTGGTATTCGATGTATTTGGCAGCGGCGTGACCAGCGCGGTCAAAAAAGGCCTGCTGCCGGTGGGTGACGGCGAGACCGCCCGGGTGATGACCGCTTTTTGGATCAGCACGCTGCTCAACCTGGTGTTCGCGCCGACGATGATGGCTTTTCACCGCATTACCGACACTTACCTGGACCTGGCCGGGGGCGACCTGGCCAAAATCCGCGGCGTGTCGCTGTGCAACGTAGTAAGTCATATCGACTGGCAAGGGTTCATCAGTTTTGTGCTTGTCACAACCATTCCGCTGTTTTGGATTCCTGCCCACACGATCACCTTTCTCCTGCCGCCGGAGTACCGCGTAATCATGGCAGCCTTCCTGTCCATCGCCCTCGGAGCCATCCTGGCTTTTGCCAAGAGAAGGCCGGCGCTGCGGGTGTGAAGTAGGGCTGTTGCCAGCCTTGATCCACTCGGGACTACGGCTTTTTTGGATAGCCTAAAATATATCTTAGCTCAAGAGGGAGGGGAATTCCTCCGCTACGGATAATATCCTACGCCGTTATCGACAGCAGAGCTGCCGACGGCTGGGGATAAGAATCCCGCTGCGGAAATCCCCTCCCTCTTCTTTGTTTTGTTAACGGCTACCACGCGCCGCATAAGGTTTCCTTACTAACGCCGCTATACACCTTTGTGGCCTCTTACCGACATAGTCCTACAAGAACGGAAATTTAGGCAAGACGCGACGTTGCGGAGGGTGCTACTGGCCCTTGGTGCCGCCTGCGTGAAAGGGTCCGGGGGCCGAGTCAGGACGACGAGGCAGTCACCAACGGCGCAGGACGCGACGTCGGGGACGTACCCGCCCCTTCGCTGGCGAGCGCCTAGGGCCAGTTGCACCCGCAGCTCCGCTCGCGCGGACTAAATTTCGAAAAGGGAAAGATGAAATATAGAGATGGACATGAACCTCGTTGAAAAGGGTTGAAGCCCTATCAATGAGGTATCTTTATAGCCAGCCACCGTAAAAGCAAGAAGCAGTGATTTTTTATAAATCACTGCTTCTTTTGTTTAGTATCACAAGTCAATAATTTTCCCGGGATTCAGACGGTTGGCGGGATCAAAGCTGCGTTTGATCTTTCTGAACACCTCCAGGCCGACAGGCGAGAACTGTTTGTCCATGAAGGGTTTTTTCAGCAGGCCGATGCCGTGTTCGCCGGTGATGGAGCCCTTAAGATCAAGGGCCATTTGGCAGAGGATGCCTTCGGCTGCATGGACCCGGTGCGACTCATCTTCCAGCCGCTGGTCAAAAAGCACCATCGGATGAAAGTTACCGTCACCGGCGTGGGCCAGGATGCCGATTTCCAGGTTCAGGTCGCTGGCGCATTGGATGATGCCGCTGACAGCCTCCGGAAAAACGCTCCGCGGCACAGTGATATCCTGCATCGAATAAGACGGGCGGCGTTTGCCGCAGGCGCCGATGGCGGTGCGGCGGGCCAGCCAGATTTTGTCGACTTCCTGGGCGGTGCGGGCAATCTTGAATTCCCGCACATTGTTTTTGGAGCATATTTCGCTGATGGTGCTCACCTGGCCGTCCAGATCAACAGCATAACCGTCAACCTCGATGATCAGGAGGGCGCCAGCATCCCGCGGCAGGCCAATATTGTTGGCGTCTTCGGCGATGATCATCATCAGGCCGTCCATCATCTCCAGGGTGGTGGGAACGATTCCGGCGGCCACGATGTCGGCGACTGTCCGGGAGGCGTCTTCGGCCTTGTGGAAGATCGCCAGCATGGTGCGCTTGGCGGGAGGCAAAGGCAGGATGCGCACCGTGATCTTGGTGATAAATCCCAGGGTGCCTTCGGCACCGACAAAAATCCTGGTCAGGTCAAGGCCGCACTCGCTCTTGAAGTTGCGGCCGCCGGTCTGGATGACCTTGCCGTTCATCAGTACGACTTCCAGTCCCAGGACATAGTCCCTGGTCACGCCGTACTTGAAACAGCGGGGGCCGCCTGAGCATTCGCCCAGATTGCCGCCCATGGTCGCGGCTTTGTAGCTGGCCGGATCAGGGGGATAGTAGAACCCCTTTTTACCAAGCTCTTCCTGAAATTCGAAATTGACATATCCAGGTTCGATGGTGGCAAGGAAGTTCTCGGTGTCGATTTCCCAGATCTTTTTCATCCTGCTGAAAGCCACGACCACGCTGGTGCTGTTGACGTCGCCGAGGGCTCCGCCGCTGAGGTTGGTGCCCGCGCCACGGGGTACCAGGGTGAAATCAAGTTCGTTGGCCGCCTTTACCAGCTCAACCACTTCTTCGGTATTCGCCGGGAAGACGACCCCGACCGGCATGCCGGCAAGCAGGGTGGCGTCGTAGCCGTAGGCTATAAGAGCAACTTTGCTTGTTATTACATTTTTGTCGCCGACTATTCTTTCTAGCCGATTAACGATTGTCTTGGCTAACATTTTGCACTCTCCCCTTTATTGCCGAGTTCTAAGAAAAAATGACACCAGGGGCCATGATGCCCTGCGGGTCGAATTGCCGGCGGATGGTCTCAAGGAGGCCGGTAACCGTCTCCCACATTTCCGTATCGCGATAGGATTCGCATACCAATCTTGCTCCCAGGCAATCCGAGACATTGCCGCCGTGAGCCATCGCCAGGGCATTAATTTTCACCGCCAGAGCAGCTTTGTCTTCTTCCGGCATGGCGGCAGGCAGAACCACGCGAATGTTTCCAAGCAGAGCCTCTACGTTGATTCCCGGCCAGCTTGCGAGATCGCCGACGATCCCGGCCAGTCCGTCCAGTGACTTGGCAAGTTTGAGCGGGCCGACGGAATAATCAATGGTCTGAGTCGAGTAGCCGCAATTCAGCCTGCCCTTTGCAGCCTGCCATTTTTGCCACAGTTCGTCGTGTTCGGCACGGTCTTCAATGACTCGAACCCCGCCGCCGCCTGCCAGGCTGAAAACCGCAGCAATCTCCCGGGTAAGCGCTTTGGTTGATTCTTTGAAACCTTCGAAACCGATCATAACTAACTGGTCGGCGATACCTGGAACAATGCCGGCCGCCAGGGGCTGACTGAAAAGACTCACCCGGGTGGGGTGAATATTGCGTTTAACCAGTGTTTGTATGGATTCGGACGCCTGCTTGATGGTAGGGAAGGTAGCGACAACCGACGCCTTCGTCTCAGGCATGGGCAGGAGCTTCACAAGCAGTTTGGTAAAAATGCCCAGAGTGCCCTGACTACCGACCGCGAAATGAATGAAATCATATCCGGCGACGTTTTTGATGCACTTGTTGCCGATATCCAGCACCTCTCCGGTGGGAAGCACCATTTCAAAGCCGAGAAGATAGGTCCTGGTAGGGCCGTACTGAAAGGATTTGGCATCTGTGTCGCCAACCGCGAAACAGCCTCCGATGGAACTGGCCTCAAAACGATAGGGGTCCACCGGGAAATTGAGGTTCTGAGCCGCCGCTTGTCGGATAAATTCCAAATGGGACATACCTGGCTCAACATGGGCGACCAGATTCTCGCGGTCGATCTCCAAAAGGTTGTTCATCCTGGACATGATGAGCGCGATTCCGCCGTCCAGGTTTTTGGTATCGGCGACAGCGCCGCCGACGCTAATCTTCAGATTCAGCTGATTGGCCAGTTTCACGATGTCACTGACCTGGGAAGTTTGTCCAGGAAGAACAACAGCCAGCGGTATTCCGGACCCTTTCAGATGTCCGGCCATGTCTGGCGCGGCATCGATGACATGCTGTTCGCCGACGATTGCTCTTAACTTGGCAATGGCGTCATTACTCATTATTACCAGCCCTTTCACTGTAAAACTCACGATTTGCGGCTGAGAGCAGCCACGGAGTTTGCCCTTCGCTCCAAGATGGTCAGCCTGGCGATGGATAGCCGTAGGCCTTGGCCAGCATATCCGCCAGGTGGACCACCTTCTGATGCTTGCCGGCAAGATTCAGGGCGCCCTGAATCCGGTGCAGGCACGCCGGGCAGGAGGTTACCACAATATCGGCACCGCTGTCTTCGATGTTTTTCAGCTTCTGTCTGGTGATATCGTTGGACTCGTCCGGGAAGAAGGCTTGGACCATACCTGCAGCGCCGCAGCACCTGTCAGCTTCTTTCATTTCAACATACTGCAGGCGGGGAATGCTTTTGAGCAGCTCCCGGGGCTGTTGGGTGATTTTTTGGGGCCGTACCAAGTGACAGGGGTCGTGATAGGTC
>Ga0316226_1003954_pt1 | contig 12199 bp, 11 predicted proteins | sample TBH18017metaG_FD_206009 | JGI IMG/M metagenome (GOLD analysis project Ga0316226, IMG submission 206009) | Freshwater microbial communities from Trout Bog Lake, Wisconsin, USA - TBH18017 | ecosystem: Environmental > Aquatic > Freshwater > Lake > Hypolimnion/Profundal zone | place: USA: Wisconsin... | reverse complement strand
CCAGGTCTCCCGTGGTGAGCCACTGGAGCGCGAGCGGGAAGATCTCGGCCTCCTCCTTGTCGACGTGGGCTTCGACGAGATCGAGGTACACGCCGAGGTCGTGCAGGAGCGCTTCGACCGCTGCCCGGTCTCCGGACTCGGCCGGCTTCAGCCAGTCGCTGGCGGAATCGAGGACCACGCCCATCTCCGCGTGCTCCTCGACCAGGCTGCGCAGCGGGTAGCCGTCCCACGCCATGCCGCGGCGGTGAAGCATGGCGAAGAGGAGGTCTTCCTCCTTGGGTTCGTGGCAGGAGTTGGCGAAGTAGCGGAAGAAGTCGAGGAGTTGCTCGGCCTCGGCGGGCTCGACGGCGTGCTGCTTCGCCGCGCGCGCGAGATCACGACGGGCTGCTTTGATGACGAGCCGAACCATCTGGTGCTCGCGTTTGAGGATCTCGAAGCATTCCATGGCTCCCCCTTCACGCGGCCCGCCGCCTCTTTGGCGGGTACACCCCTGTTGTGCCCGCCGGCGCGAGGGTCAAGCGGCGGGTGCTGTTGGGCGAGGACAGGAGATCGACTCAGGTAACCTGGCCCGACGTGCTCTCGCCCGGGGCGCCCTGGTCGGCAGCATCCTTGCTCGCCGGGTCGCGCTGGGCCGCCCGGCCCTCCTTGGTGCGCACCGCGGCGGCCGTCTCTTCGGTGCGGCCGCCGAACGTCTCGTCGACTTCGTTGTACCAGCGCAGCCGCTTCCCGACCCGGGCGCGCATGCGCCACCGCAGGCTCTTGGAGTGCTCCGTCATCATGTCCTGGGCGAGCTCGAGCGTGCGCGCGATGCGGTTGGTCTCCATGGGGCTGAGGTCGTAGTCGTCCAGGCGCTCCAGCACCTTGTCGATGTTGCTCATCACGTCGATGTACAGGCCCCAGTCGCCGGCGCAGGTCTCGGCCACGTGTTCGAGGTCGAGGACGCCGGGGTGAGGGTGGAAGTCGACGTACACGTCCTTGCACAGTGTGATCACGTCGTGGGCGTCCTTCTCGCTCAGGTTCACGATCTGCAGCTTGCTGAGGAAGATGTCGGCGGGGTCGACGGCATAGGTGTTGATCTCGAGGCGGTCGCGAAAGTCGAGCTCGTGGTCCATCTTCATCGCGTCCATGAACACGTCGATGTGATCGCTCGGGGGCACCGCCGACATGACCGGCATCGCATGGGCGCGCTTGGACATGTGGACGCGCGACTCCAGGGCGTGCTGCGGCCGGAAGTACTGGCGCTGGCTGTTGCCGGTCGCCATCGCGACGTGGATGTTCTCCTGGTAGCCGAGGTCGAGAAACACCTGATGGATCTCGGTCGCCTGCCGCTTGAGTCCGATCAGGTCGATGTCGCTGTAGTCGCGTTCAGCGAACTCGAGGTCGATCGCGTAGTGGCGCACGGCGAGGCCGCCCGTGAGGCGCAGCACCACGCCGCAGTCGTTGCCGGCGTCGATGATGCGCCGCGCCTCGGCCATCATGGCCTCGTGGCGTGACGTGGCCGCCTGGAGCGGCGCGTCGTGCAGGCGCGAAGTGAGGTCGTCGCTCATCTGCCGGCGATTCTACCTGTACACTCGCGAATGACTTAGCCAAGGGTCGCGACGCGGAGAGGCGAACTCATCGGCTACTGACATGGGCGTGCAAGCATGCCCGGTACGCCGGCGCCGCAGCGTCGCGCGCGGGCGCGATCGCAGGAGGTTGGGCCAGTGGACATCGCGAAGTGCTTCAAGGACGCGTGGGGGCTGTTCAAGCTGGATTGGGCACCGCTGACCGTCACCGCGCTGGTCGCCTCGGCGATCGTCGGCATCTGCAGCGTCGTCGTCGGACTCGTCGCCGGCGGCGGCATCGCCGCCGGCCGGCTTGGCGCCTTTGGCGCCGGTGTCGGCGCGGCGGCCGGGTTCTTCGCCTCAGTGGTCCTGGCGATCGTGGCCGTCGTCGTGTACTCGTGGATGCTCAGCGTCGTCATCCGCATGATGCTGCGCCGCGTGCGCGAACGGCGGCCCGCGGACTTCGCCGACATGGCCGAGTTCGGCGAGCTCGGGACCTTCATGATCGCCTACTTCGTCCTCGGCGTGATCGTCGCCGTCTGCTACGCGCTCCTCGTCATCCCCGGCCTCATCGTGACCACGCTCTGGCTGTACGCGCTACCGCTCATCGTCGACCGTCGCCTGGGCGTGGGAAAGGCGATGGGCGAGAGCCAGGCGATGGCGTCCGCGCCCGGCTACTTCACCACCTTCATCACCTGGTTCGTGGGCGCGCTCGCGATCGGCATCGTGGTGGGCATCATCTCGATCATCCCGATCGTCGGGCTGATCATCGGTCTGATCTCGGTGCCGTTCGGCGTGGGCTACCTCATGAGCATGTACTTCCAGTCGATCGGCGAGGGCGGGCTGATCGACGCGGCGATCGGGTAGGGAGGGCCGGCGATGGACATCGGCAGGCTGTTCGGCGACGCGTGGGGGCTGTTCACCAAGGACATCGGCCCTCTCATGGTCGGGATGCTCATCGCCTTCTGCATCCCCGCAGTGGCCATCGGAGTGATCCTCGTGGCGACGATCCTCCCGAGTTTCTCCGGCTTCACCACCGACGGCAGCGGCCGGGTGACCAGCGTGAGCGGCTCCAGTCTGGCGCTCCTCATCATCGGCAGCGTGCTGGCCGTCCTCGCCTCCGTGCTCGTGTCGATACCGCTGTACGCGGGCATCCTGAACGGCTTGCTGAGGCGCGTGCGCGAGGGGCGCGAGATGGGCTACGGCGACTCTCTCGGTGGCTTCCGCCTCTTCGGCAAGGTCGTGCCGGCCGTCCTGCTGCTGGTGGTCATCTTCTTCGCGATCGAGCTCGTGCCCATCGCGCTGTTCGTCGCGGCGGGCGTGGCGCGTTCGTGGATCATTGGCGGCCTCGCAGCCCTGGTCATGATCCTGGCCGTCGTGGCGATGGTGTACCTGCAGATCTGCTGGGTGTACCTCTTCCCGCTCATCGTCGACCGCGAAGGCGGCGTCGTCGCTGCGCTCGGGGAGAGCCGCCGTCTGGTGCACGGCACCGGCTGGTGGATGACGTTCGCGGCGCTGCTGGTGGTGTATCTCGCCGCCATCGGCGCAAGCATGGTGCTCGGGCTGGTGCCCTTCGTCGGCAGCCTCGCGGCCGCCATCGTCGTGTACCCCTTCATGCTCACCTACCTCACGTCGATGTACTTCCGCGCGCGGGGGGAGGGCGCCCTGGTCGACGCGGCGATCGTGCCCGCCGGCTCGTGGCAGCCCGCCGGCGCGCCGCCCTACTCGCAGACGGCGACGCCGTACACGCCGACGGCGGCGCCTCCGGCTCCGCCGGTCGTCCCGCCGCCCCCGGGCCAGCCGGCGGCGCAGTACCTGCCGGCCCCGCCGCCGCTCCCCCCGGCCGCGCACGAAGTCCCGCCGGCCGCGCACGAGATCCCGCCGGCCGAGCCGGCGCCTCCCGAGGCGCCGGCGGCGCCTCCACCGCCGGGTACGAACACGTGACAGTACTGGACAGGCAGGAGATACTGGCCGGCAACGAGGGCGCCGGGGTGGGCGCCTCAGAGGCCATGGACAAGGGAGGGAACGCATGACCGTAGGTGAGGTGTTCGCCAAAGCGTGGGAGTTGTGGAAGAAGGACGTGGGTTGGCTGATCCTGGCTGGGCTGGTTGCCGGAGTGATTCTCGCGGTCATCGGTGGGATTGCGTTCCTCATCCTAAGCGGCATCTTCGCCAGCACGGTCGGGCTGAGTCTGACGAACCTCTCTTCGAACGGGAGTTCCAGCTTCACCGGCATCGGAATCGGGATGCTTGTCGTGGGCTTTCTCGTCTACATCATCGCCGTCTTTGCCGCCGAGGTCCTCAGCATGGTGTTCTATGGCGGCATGTTCGAGATGGTCATCGGCGCCTCACGTGAGAGGCGTGGAGTGCGCTTCGGCGACCTGTTCAGTGGCTTCCAGAAGTTCTGGTCTTTCACGGTGTTTGCGCTTGTGCTGGCAGGCATCAACGTCGGACTGAGCCTGTTGAACATCATTCCTGTCCTCGGAGCTCTAGTGGCGCTCGTGGTGGAAATCTGGATCTACGTCATTTGGCTCTACGTGTTGCCGCTCATCGCAGATCAGGGCCTCGGCTTCATGGATGCCGCAGGTCAGAGCAATGCCGCGGTCAAGAGAGAGGGTTTTTGGAAGACTCTCGTCATGCTTATCCTCGTGGGTCTTGCAGTGGCTGGGATCTTCATCGTTCTTCTTCTGGTCACTCTTGTGCTCGCCAAGGCGTCGAGTGCCCTCGGCGGGCTGTTTGGATTCTTCGGCTTTGTCGCTTTCATGGCGCTGATTCCGCCTTTCTTGATCTGCTACGTCAGCACGATGTACTTGGAATGCTGGGGCTTAGCCGCAGTCGTGGCGGGTCCCGCCCTGCCGGGCGCGCCGCTTCCGCCACCGCCTCCTGCGGCGCCGTACGCCTCTCCCGCCGTCGGCGGCCAGGCGTACCAGCCGGCAGTGCCGCTGCCGGCTCCGCCGGCGGTGCTCTCTCCGGGCGTCGCGGACGGGGCGGCGGTCCCACTCGGCGCCGCGGGTACCGCGGACCCGGCGGCAGCCACGATGGCCGCCGCGAACGCGTGGAAGGCCGCGGCGGACCCGCTCGCTGCAGCAACGCCACAGGCGGCCACCGCTCCAGCTGCGTCCACCGCAGCGCCGGTCGAAGTCGCTGCGCCCCAAGCTCCCCCGGCCGTCGAGAATGCGACGACCGCGGTTACCAGCGTGGATGTTGACGAGGCCGGGGGGGGCGAGGAAGCCGCGAAGGCTGCTGTCGACGAGGGCAAGACGGCCAGCGGCGATGCTGGAGCGGTCGCCGAGACGGCGGTGACCGACGCCCAGGTGCCACCGGCTCCGGAGCCGCCAAAGGCTCCGCCGGCGCCGGGCGGCTGACGCTGAGCTGGCACAGGCCCGCATCAACGAAATAGCTGGTCCTTGGCGTGTCGCCACAGCCCGTCGCGCCGAGATTTCCCGCCAGCTTGACTTGCGGTGCGGCGGGTCGCGTCTGCGGCTTTCTTTCAACCGCGGTTCCGATCGCGTGATGCCGATACAGCCCGTAGGGCAAGCACTCGGAGGGATCATGCTAGTTGCTACGTTCGGGCCGACGACGGGCTGGGTCGGGAAGACGATCGACTACGAAGGCGGGCAATTCGCCCTGCAAGGGCATGGGCTGATCACGGCCGCCGATGTTCTCAACTACGACCAGCAGGGTCAGATCACGTGGGCGTATCCCGGCCTGCAGGAGTGGGTACAGCAGGTCGCCGCCAGCAGCTCGGCTGCGCCGGCCGTGGTCCCCCCGCTCGCCGCTTCACAACCCGTAGTCCCACCGACTTCCCCGCAACCCGCGCGCCCAAGTCGAGGCGTTCCCGCCTGGGGGGTGGCCCTCATTGCCGTCGGTGTCATCGCGGTGGTCATGGTCGTGGTCGTGGTCGCGGTCGCGTTTGCGACCAAGGCGAACCAGGATGACCTTGCACGACAGGCGGCTGTGAAGGAAGGCCTCCACAGCCTTCAGATCGGCGTGCAGAGCTACGCGGTCGACCACAACGACGCCTACCCGCCCGCGGGTGACCTCAGCTTGGTACTTGGCACGACCTACGTGGAAAACTGGCCGGCCAACCCCTACAACGGACTGCCGATGGCTCAGGGTACCAGCGAAGGCGACTACTCCTATTCGGCCGGCGCCGATGGCAAGTCGTTTACGCTGATTGGCTACGGCAAGGACGGCAAGGTAGTGATAACGCTCACCTCCCCCTGAACTGGCGCGTCCGTCCGCACCGAACACGAAAGGGTCACTGTGTTCACGATTGTTCTTCTGCTTGTCGTTGTGGTCACGTCGGTTCTCATCGCAATCGACGCGCAGAACAACCAGATCACCCTGAGCGACAAGCCCTACACGGCTATGGACGGCGCGACCGGCTGGCTGATCGACTGCCTTCAGCTGTGGATGATTGGGGCTCCCTGGTACGTCATTCGGCGCTCGAACCTGATGAGCCAGCGACGCGGCCCGGCGGCAGTCACCTGCAGGGGCACCGCCGCACCGGTGGCACCTTTGGCGACGCCTGCCTGGGCCTACTGCCCGAGCCGCAACGGCGGCAGCTACCCGGGAGCGAAGTTCTGTCAATGGTGCGCAACGCCGCTGGCGATCACAGCTGCGCCGACGCCGACCGTCCCGCCGCCTCCTGCTCCGCCCCTCGCGCCCCCACCTCTGTCGCAGTAGGCCTGAGCCATGATCAGCCCGAGCCGTGAAGAGGCCTCTGATCGTCGCCATGTTCGGACCGACCACACGCTGGATCGGCACGACTGTCGACTACGAGGGCGGGACGTCAGTTCTCCGAGGGCACGGCGCCAGCACGGCAGCTGACGCCGTGGAGTACGAGCGCCAGGGCCACCTGTGATTGGCGATGGACGGGACGCGGGCGTGGGTCGGCTCATTGACGTCAGATGCACCTGCTGCGCCAGCGGGGGCTCAAACCGGGCCCACTGCAGTTGTGCACTGCGGTGCCCGCGGCGCCGAGGTGAACAGCGACGTGGCTACCTGTAGCACGTGCGGCTCACTGCCAGTGGCCTCGGGTTCCTCACGCGCATCGGTCGCGTCGTCACAGATGCCACCGGCTCTGCTAGCTGTCATGTCTGCCAGCACAATTCAGCTCGCAGGTCACCGTCTGTCCGAGCTGCAGCCATCCGCTCACCGGGCTGAGCCGCGCGTCTGCCGCGGCGAGCGCCTGCGCGACGCAGCTGAGAACACTCAGGGCCAGGTGTCGGTCGGCGGCTGGTTCGCCCTGGTCGACGGCGTACTGATCTTCGCCGGAAGCCTCCTACCCTGGACTCAGGCTCACTTCTTCGGCGAGAGCCTAGATCGCAGCGCCATGCGACTGGGTGCCCTCATGGGCTCCTCTATCGTGGAACTTGTGACGCTGGTGCTTGGCGTCATCACCGGCCTCGTCGGACTCAGCGCCGTGGTCCACTCCGAGATGTCGCTGTTCGTGCAGTGCTCGCCGACTATTGCCGCGGTCGTGGTCGTTGCGCTGGCGCTCCTCAGCATGGGCGTCATACAACACTTCGTGCAGGAAGTGCGAGCAACTTCGTCAGCCGCCAGCGGGAGCCTCGGCGCCGAACTCCGGCTGCTGTTCGTGGGCCGTGCCTTGGCGACTATTCGCGGCTTGGTCCTGCGCGCGGCTCGTGGCCCATCGCAGTGAAGCGGCAACCCGTTCGGCGCGCCCGAGAGACAGCCCGCGCAGTCGCCTGTTGTCACAGCTAGCTCTCAGAACGGTGGTGAAGTCCGGCGCGGCGGGCTGTCTCCCGTCGTCGCCCCATTGCAGCTCTCTCGGCGTAGTGGCGATAATGGTCGTCGGGCAATCATCGGAGGAACCATGCTGGTTGCGACGTTTGGGGACACGACCGCGTGGGTCGGCAAGACCATCGCATTCGAGAACGACCAGTTCATTCTCGGAGGGTACGGACCCATCACGCCCAGGGCCATCGTGGGGTACGACGAGCAGGGGCATCTCGAGTGGAGTAGCGACGGACTGCGGCGGTGGGTCTACGAGCTGGCTACCGCTATGACGCCGAGCTCTCCACCGCCGGACGAGAACAGCACTGCGGAAGCGGCGCAGTCGGCCTCATCAAGTGCCAGTAGGCCAAGGACGGACGCCTCGGCGGCTCAGGCCACGGCCACACCGGCAATTCGTCCGAAGGTCACACCCATTGCGGTCTTCAGTAGTGCCACGGGCTGGGCTGGCAAGACCATCACTCAAGAGGGTTCCGTGTTCATGCTGGAGGACTTCGGCCCCATCTCACCCGAGGCCGTCATGGGATATGACAAGCAGGGTCAGCTGACTTGGGCGACCTCCGGGACTCGAGCCTGGATCGGCTCTCTGGGGTCGACCCCAGTGCCGTTCTATCCCCCCGGAGCGGCTGATGCGGTCCCAGCGCCTGTTCAGCAAACGGCAGCTGGGACTTCTCTCAGCAGCACGCTCCTCTGGATTGTTGCTTTCAGCCCGCTCTGGCTGAGCCTGCTTCTCGTGATGGCCCCGACGAGACTGGCCTTCTACATTCTGCCATTTGCCTTGCTAATGTGGGACAGGGACAACGTGAGGAAGGCCGGCGTGGAGATCAAGGGATTGCTGCTCTGGGCCATCCTGTTCGCCCCCGTCTACATGTACATTCGGTTGCGCCGCACGAACCAGTCTCTGGGCCCCTTCATCGCGTCTCTGCCCTGCTTCGCACTGAGTTCCATCATTGGGCTGACTGCCATTTGGAGGGCGATCTGGGGATGAAAGGTGGGGTCAGCGCACGATCACCGACGCCGGAAGGCAGGCCAGCGCTGCGTTTGTTCGTCCCGCCGGTGACGCGCCCTGATCTCGTCAGACGCGGCGAGGTGGGGCCGCTGCGTCTCGCTGAGTCGCCTCTGCGTCCTGCGCCCAAGTGCGCCTCCCTCCGCGTGGTGCCGACCGAGTGCGACCCAGGCGACGCAAGAGTCGTCGGCACCTCACGCCCCGGGTGTAGGGTTGAGGTGCGCGGTCACGGTCACCGTGTCTGCGGCCGACATCGGGGTACCTACGATTGGGGAGAGGCATGGCAGCCGCGGTACTGCTTGGATTTCTGATCGCCGTCGGGGTCGCCTTTGGCGCAGCCTACGACTCCGACAAGAACAAGATCGGATTTACAGACGCGCCCTACACCGAGATGAACGGCTGGCTTGGGTGGGCCATCCTGTGCTTTCTGGTATTGATCGTTGGCGGGCCTTGGTATCTCATCCGACGTTCGAACGTCATGCAGAAGCGTCAGTTCGGCCCGGTTGCGCAGACACCACCCTTCGCGCCGCAGGGAAGGACATGCGAAAGCTGCGGTGGCGTGAACCCGGCCGCTGCCGCCTACTGCCAGTGGTGCGCTGCACCGATAGCCGCTGGCGGTGCCGGGACCGCCATGCTGATCGCCACGTTCGGGCCGACAACGGGCTGGGAAGGCAAGACGATAGCCCATCAGGGTGACGCGTTCTTCCTCCAGGACCACGGACCCATCTCGGCTGAGGCTGTCATGGGCTACGAGCGCCAGGGCCATCTCGTCTGGGTGAATGCTGGGACCCGCGCGTGGGTCGCTGCGAAAGCGCAAGGCGAAGCGCCGGGGGCGTTCTCTGCGGCTGTGGACAACGCCGTCAAGTCGGTCAAGGTTGCCTTCGACGGCTCCGGCACGCCCGTGCAGACGCCGGGTGCGTCGCCCAGTTCGCCTCCGGCGCAGGCAACCACCCCGCCTGCAACTCCAGACCCGGCGGCCGCTCTGTACCCAGTCGACGCCCCGGCCACGAGCGCAGCGGACGAGATCGCCAAGCTCGCTGCGTTGCAGGCATCAGGCGCGATCACCGATGAGGAGTTCGTGGCCTTCAAGGCCAAGTTGATGGGCTGAGATCGAGTTCACCGCAGCGTCGCCTCGTCTACTGGTGACGCGGCCCTGACCTCTGTGGGCGTGGTGAAGCGGGGTGCCAAGTTTTCACTCGGCCTCAGTGATTTCGCGGTTCCTCACCATCAGATCGGAACACTGGTCTTCAAGGAATCGCACGTCGTCCTGTGCTAGAGCTTCTCCAGGTTGGGATGCACTGCGTCCAGGTCGCGGAGGTCCAGAAGCCAGAGGATCATGGCTCCGTCACGAGCTTCGAAGAGAGGACGCGTGCCACTGGTATTGCTCAAGGCACAGGTGTCCCAGTCCCACCAGCAGCGGGTGAGAAACCGCCACGGTCCATCTCCTGACCGGTTCTTGGGCCCCTCGACCTTCTTCGTTTGCACTTCGCCGCTCATGACGTGGTCTATCAGTTCCTGTGGTGGGCACTTCGTGTGCACGAATGACTCCCGCTTGCCGAGCCACCTGTCTGCCAGCAGTTCGGGTCGTTCGGTGCCGAGGGATCAGCGTCGGGCATTTGCCTCGTGGTGGGACGTAGTTCTGGCAGTGGGAACCGAAGTGCCAGTCCATTCCGTCTTGCTTCAACCCACGTACGCCGAGGGCTGTGGCCCTATCCACGCCCCGTCGGCGGCGACGGAGCCGCCCAAGGCTCCGCTGCCCCCTTCTTGCGCGTGGGGATGTTTCAAGATCCGTTTGCATTGGCGCTGGATGGAGAACACCTCGCCAGGACTGAGGGAAGGGCGCGGCCGCCGGACCGCATAGCAGCCTGCGTCCGCTCGCCGTACGCCGCTGCTAGAGTAGCTTTCGCATCAGAATGGGCGCTGGACCTTCCCCGTTGGACCGGCAGCGTCCTCATCCACGGCGGGGAGGTCACGTGAAGGTGCAGGGCATAGTGCAGATGGAGGACGCTCCCAGGCGGGAGGTCGACGCGGGTCCGATGGGAGGCACGTGGTGGGAGATCGGACGCGCCGGCGGTAGCGTGACGACGGGTCTGCGGCGCATCCGGGTGGCGCCGGGCCGGCGCGCGACGCCCGCCCACGCGCACGACGCCGAAGAGGAGATCTTCTACGTCCTCGGCGGGGAAGGCCTCTCCTGGCAGGATGGGAAGACCTGCCGCGTCAAGGTCGGCGACTGCATCGTGCACCCGGCCGGAGGGCCGGCGCACACCCTCGTTGCCGGGCCCGGGGGCGTGGAAGTGCTCGCCTTCGGGACGCGCCGCGACGCCGCCGCCTGCCGCCTGCCGCGCGCCGGCGTCGCCTGGCTCGGCGACTCCTGGGTGACGGTCGGCGAGGAGCCGCACCCGTGGGCGCGCGAGGCCGCGGCCGGCGCGCTCGACTGCCCGGAGCCCGGCGAGCGGTTCGCCAGCGTCGTCGCGACCGATGAGGTGGAGGCGGTGGCGCGGCACACCGGTGACACGGACCGTCTCGTCCGCCTGCTCGGCCGCGCGGCCGGAGCGAGTCAAACGGGCCTCAATCACTTCGTCGTGCGGCCCGGCGCGATCAGCTGCCCGCCGCACGTGCACGCGGCGGAGGAGGAGATCTTCGTCGTGCTCGAGGGCGAGGGCGCACTCGAGCTCTACGAGTGCGGCGCCGCCGCGCCGGAAGCTCCGCGCGAGGTCGCCGTACGCGGCGGGACCGTCGTGGTGCGACCCGCCGGCACGGGCGTGGCTCACGCTTTCCGCGCCGGCCCCGCCGGCCTGACCATGCTTGCCTACGGCGAGCGGCGCACCGACGAGATGACCTTCTACCCACGCTCGCGCAAGCTGTCGTTGCGTGGCCTCGGCGTCATCGGCCGGATGGAGCTGTGCGACTACTGGGACGGGGAGTCGCCGGCCGGGTGACGCCGAGTGCTCTGCTGAAGCACGGTTCGCCGAGCGCTGCCTGGCGGGCGCGTGACCCCGGGAGGCTGCGATCTTGCGCGGGACCTACTGCAGCCGCTGGTGCAGCACGCCCCACACGGCGGGATCCTCCTGGCCCATGAGCCAGGCGTACACGCCCTTGATGTGCGGGTGCCGCGCCAGCATCATGCTCAGCTTGTCCGCGATGGCGCGCGCGTCGGGGAAGTAAGCGATGTTCTGGAGGCCGCCGCTGCGGTAGCCGAGGACCAGCTCGCCCGAGGCGCTGCGGCTCTGCTTGGGACGCTGCGTGGCGCGGATGCGCAGGACGTCGTTCCAGACGAGGTCTGTCGTCTTGGACTCACGCCAGTCGCGCCCGTAGAGCCCGAGGCCCATGACGATCTTGCGCGGGTCCACCTGGGACTCGGCGAACGTGAGGATGCGGTCCATCCACGAAGGCGGCGAGAGCGGGCCGGGGCCGGACCACGAGCCGGAGTAGTTGTAGGTCATCACGCGGAACTGGTCGACGGCGCGGCCGAGACGTGCCCAGTCCTGAGCGCGCGGGATGTCCCAGCTGCCCGGCTCGCTCGTCTTGGGGAACACGTCGACGGCGATCTGCCGGCCGTCGTGGTGGAAGCGCGCGGCGAGCTCTTCGACGAACCGCGCGTAGGTGTCGCGCTGGCCGGCGCTCAGCGCCTCCCAGTCGACGTCGACGCCGTCGACCTTGTGGTCGGCGGCCCACTGGGCGACGGCCGCCACGTGGCGGCGCCGGCTCGCCGGCGTCGCCAGGATCGCGGCCGAGATCGAGTGGTCGAACCGCTTGGTCGCCTCGTCGTAGTCGGTGAGCGTGATGAAGACCCTGCAGTCGTCCTTGCGCGCCTGCGCGAGGAAGCTCTCGTCGAGCTTCGGCGCGACGACGCTGCCGTCGGCGCGCGATTGCAGCCAGTCGGCGCTGAT
>Ga0316226_1003940_pt1 | contig 12233 bp, 6 predicted proteins | sample TBH18017metaG_FD_206009 | JGI IMG/M metagenome (GOLD analysis project Ga0316226, IMG submission 206009) | Freshwater microbial communities from Trout Bog Lake, Wisconsin, USA - TBH18017 | ecosystem: Environmental > Aquatic > Freshwater > Lake > Hypolimnion/Profundal zone | place: USA: Wisconsin... | reverse complement strand
GGCGTGGTACTGGCTGCGTATGGCGGCAGGTAGCCACGGTCGTAGATGATCTGTCCCTGATCCACGGCCCATTGGGCCGCCGTGACATGCGGTGCGCCGCCGGTTCCGAACAAGACGCCGCTGGGTTCATTGGTGAAGGTCTCTGTCGGGATGCTCTTCGACGAATAGGCGTTGGCATTCCAGCCCGAGAAATCATTGGTGAAGGTCAAGGTGGCATACAGACCCGCGCTGGCATCGAAGTAGATCGGGCTGGCCGTCCAGGTATTGAAATCCTGATAGACGGCGCGCTTGGCGAGAAACGCGCCTGAATGGGTATCCAGGCGGATCACCAGGAACCCGTCATAACTGAGTTGGGCGCCGATCAGATTGGTAACGCCCAGTTGAGCCGTGCCACCCAGAGGCGGATGGAAATTATCCTGGTTGGTGTCGCCCCATGTCTGGAGTTGGGTGCTGTAACCGGATGCATTGGTCGCATAGTAGTTGTAACCGCCGAACGTCCAGAGGAGGTTGGTAATCGCCCCGCCGGTCTTCTTCATCAGGATCAGGGCCTGCCAGGTGTAATCGCCGACCAGCGTCATCGTCGGTTCGCTGCCTGTCACCAGGGGATTGTCGGTCTGAATGCTCAGCCCGCTTTGATCGCTGCGGAAATTCCCGATCTTGAAGGTACGATAACTCGCCGGCAGCGAATTCGTTTCTACAGAACCCAGATATTCCGGAGATTGGTTTTCTGACGCTGCGCTATAGAGACTGTTGCTGTAGAAATAGCCGTCAAAGTCACAGCGGAAATAGTAACTGACCCCGCCGGCAGGATAGACCGGCACCACGCCCTCATAGCAGACCGAATTGCTGGAACCGCTGACGGCGCCAGGGATCGTCACGGGCGACATGACAATGCTGTTGGTGACCCCACCGAACGTGCCGGGCGCCTGGTAGTAGAGCGTGACGCGCCGGTTGACCGATGGTTCATTGGCGGCATCCACGTCGGACACGATGCACCGCACGCGCGTGGGGTCTTTGGCATTGGGGTAGCCGGGATTGTAGAGGTACTCGGACAGCGTGACATCCGTGGACGGCGGGGAGATCAAAATGTTAGCGAACGCGATGTTGTATTGTGAGTTTGTGGTTCCAGTTGACGTTGTTCGAACGAACCGTATCCGAGCTGACTGCCGCAAGTTGACGGGCAGTGTGGTGGTGATGATGTTGTTGTACTGAGATACGGTGTAGGACTGCTGGGTCCACCACGAGAGGCCGGCGTTCGTCGAAATCTGCACGTTGAAGCTGCTGCTGATGCCATTGGCCGTGGGCCCGGCCTGGAAATAGATGGTCCCGATGCCTGCACGAAGATCGGGCGTCATGATGAAGGCTCCTGGCACATCCTGCAGGATCATCGCCATCGAGTTATAGAAATTCGTGTTGAAGAATCCCTTTGCCGCCACAAACATTTCGGTTCCGGTCCATCCATCGGAATTCCAGTAGTCATACAATGGCGCGCCATCGGTCGACCATGTGCCAGCAAAGAACTGCTGGCGCGCACCGCCCAAGTAGTTCGTCAACGCCAAGGTCAGATTGCCTTGGGCCGGATAGCGCACGGTTGTTCCCGCGGGCGTGTAGACAACATAGTAGTTAAGGAAGCCGGCGTTCAAAGGAGGCAACGAATTGGTCCAGAATCCGGAACTGTTGGTCGCCAGTGCGAGCGAAACGTTCGTCGTCGCCGTAGAGCCCGGCGCTAGGTAGTAGAGGGTGACGCTCGACGCACTGTTGGTGACGGAAATGGTCACTGGCATGGGCACTCCGTTGGTCGCGGCCGCAAAGGTGATCAACGGCGCCGGATAAATACGGACCACAAGACTGGTGGAAGACCACGGCGAACCGACGTTTCGCGTGAAGTTCGTCGCTTGCGCGCGTACGGTATAAACGCCGGCGTTTGTCCAGACATGGTTCGTCGCGATGACCGTCGTCCATCCCGAGGTCTGGCCGTCACCCGTGTCGTAGTGGAAGGAGAGATCGCTCAAGCCCCAACTGTCGAGGCTCGCAGCCGGAACCGTATTGGTGACCGTCAACACATCGCCGGTCGTGCCCGCCGTGGATGGCGCCACGGCAATCTGCGGCGCGCTGATGATCTCCGCCGCAACCCCGGATCCAGTCACTGTTGCGGTGTTCGATCCCCCAAACGGACCGGCGACGAGAACCGTGACGGTACTGGCGTAGTTGGTCACCGCCACCGGCGCAAAGGTGATGACCACGTTGGTCGATCCGCCGACGGCCAGCGTGAATGTCTGCGGGGAGGCCGTGAACGCCGCCGCCGGTGCAAACGTGACGCCCGTTACCGTCAGGGGCCCATTGCCAATGTTGGAGACCGTCAGCGGAAGGTTGGATGATGTCCCCGTGGAGACCGGCCCGAATGTCGACGTGGCCAGCGTCACGTTGATGGCTGTGTTGTTGGTAATGGTGACCGAAGACGCCGCTGAAACCGTCGACGTCACTGTCGGGTTGGCCAAGCTCTGCGCCTGCGCCGTCACAGTGTAAACACCCGCCGTGCTCCAGGCATGGGTGAGACTGGCCGACGACGTCCAGTTCGAGACGGTGCCGTCACCCCAGTTGAATAGGTACTGAACAGCCGTGCCCCAATTGTCCGTAGCCGAAGCGGTGAAAGTGATGGACTGATTCACCGTGTTGGAAATAGCAACAGGCGTCAGCTTCGGCTGCGAGACGGCTTCGGTCACGAGGCCGGTGCCGGTCAGTGTCACGGTGTTGCCGCCGTTCGGTAAAGTCGTGGCGTCGGAGAGAATGGTCAGCGTATCCACGTAGGGCGTGACCGCCAAGGGATGGAATGAAATCGTGAGGTTGGTCGCAAACCCGGCCTGCAGGACAAAACTGGAGGCCGACACTCCATAGAACGACGTCGCGTTGGTAATGGACGTGACCGTCAGGGGACCGTTTCCGCTGTTGGCGACCGCCAAAACGAGATTGCTGGTCGTGTTGGTCACCACGCTGCCGAAGTTCAGCACAGAAACACCTAGACTCAGGATACGGGTGTTGGTGATCACCAGCGAAGAGACGGACGACCAGAACGACGTGACGCTCGTGGAACTCCACGCGCGCGTCTTCAAATTGTATGTTCCCGCGTTGGTCCAGATATGCGCGGCCATCAGCGCCGAACCAGAGACTTGCGGGACGCCGGTGTTCGTCGAGTTGTCACCCCAGTCGATCTGGTACTGAATGGCGTTGGTGTAGTTGTCCACCCCATTGGTGGCGATGATCGTCTGCGCCTGAGTCACCATGCCGGTCGTCGGCGCGATCAAGTACGGCGTGCTGACCATTTCGACAGGATAGCCCTGGCCCGTCATAGGAATCGAGCCGGTGCCAGCCATGGCGTCAGAATGAACCTCGAGTTGGCCATTGTAGGAGATGACGGCGGATGGCGCGAACGTCACGGTGACATTGGTGCTTGCACCGGGGGCAAGCACGAAGTTCGTCGGCGAAATCGTGTAGTTGGGGATCGTCGCGCCGAGGGCGTTGGTGACCACGAGGCTCGAGACCGTCAGCGGTCCATTGCCGCTATTCGTCACCGTCATGCTGAGCGACAAGTTGGCATTGGTCGCCACCGATCCAAAGGCAAGGCTGTTGCTGTTGAGTCCAATGATGCGCGTGTTGGTGATGGTGATTGAAACAGGTGCGGACCACAACGACACGATGCCGATATTCGTTGCGCTGGCGGCCTGCACCGCGACGTTGTAGATTCCGGCCGTGTTCCAGATGTTCGACGCCGAGGCGGCGGTGCTGAACGCCGTTGTGCTCGATCCGAAACTGAACTGGTACTGGACGGCATATCCCCAATTATCGGTGGCGGAGGAGGCGGCGGTAAAGTTCTGATAGACGCCGACCATGCCCGCCGCAGGGCCGCTCACGACCGGCGTCGGAACCTGTTCGGGATCCATGCCGGTACCAGAAAACATGATGTTCGTGGTTCCGGAACTCATGTCTGAAAGCACGGAAACGGTGCCTGAAACGAAGCCCTTTGCCGTCGGCGCAAAGACCACGGCAACCGACTGGGAGGTGTTCATCGCAATCGTCAACGCGTTGCTCGAAATGAAAAAGCCGGCAGTCGTGCAGACGATATTGGTCACATGAAGATCGGCATTGCCAATGTTGCCGATCCAAAGCAGGTTGGTCGCGGCCTGGTTGGTCACCACATTGCCGAAATACAGAGATGCCGGCGTCAATTGCTGCATGGTGTTCGGCGCCGAACCTATCACGTACAGGTTGGTTATGGCCGGCGCGCCGGCCGGATAGTAGGCCGTGCCGCTCTTGTCCATGTTAGTGTAGTAATAGCCATCGTAATTACAGGTGAAGTAGTAGGCGTTGGTGCCGGAATTCAGTGCAACGGTCGTTTGATACTGGGTCGTGGATCCCGTAACCGCCACCATCATCTGGGTCAACCAGCCACTGAACACGCCGTTTGTGTAGGCGTTGTAAACTAAGTTCAGTTGTCTGTTGATGGTCGGCTCGTTGGTGTTGCCATCCTGCGTGTTGCAGTAGAGCGTAACGGGTTGTAACGATTGCGGCGTGAGCGGACTCATCGCAGGCGTCGGAACTGCCAGTGTCAGACTCGCGGGAGGGTAACTGATGTTGATATTATCCAACACCATATAGTTGCCAAGGTTATCCAAACGAGAAAATCGGATGAAGGTGGGATTGGTTATCCCCACCGAAAGCGAAAGATTCGAAGGCACCAAATAGGACGTAACGGTAATCGTGTTGCTCCAGATCGTCTGCCACGTGCTGCCGCTGTTCGTGGAGGCCTGGACAAGAAACGTTCCGCTTGCATTATTCTGGTTCATGCCGAGTTGGCAGTATACGGTCCCGACTCCTCCGGTCAGGAGAGGGGACATGATGAATGCGGTGCCGCCGCTGATCAACCAAGCCACGTGGGCCGAAGTCGTCCATTGGCCGCCCATTGCGCCACTTCCCTGTACATAGACTTGTGTTCCCGTCCAACCTGCTGGCGTCGAATAGTTGTACTGCGGCCCTGAGTTGCCCGTGAACGTCCCTTCAAATCCCTGGTTGCGCGTCGGGTCCAAGACCGAACCGACCGTGAAACTGTTCGTCGCGGTATTGGTCGTCACGACTCCGCTATCGTTATAGACGCAGGTGACAAAGAAGCTTACGGTACCGGCCGGCACCCGGGGAATGGTGGCCTGGTAGGTGTTGGCCACGCCGGTCGTGGCCATGGGCGTGGTGTTCCAGAGATTGGTGGTGAGCGGCGCAGTCACCTGGAACGAGAGCGTCACATTGCTGATGACCGCCGCACCTGAGGGGATTGCCAGGACGCTAACCGCCGTAACCGCTCCATTGGAGACAGTTGTCCCTGCCGGGGAATTGGTGAAGGTCAGACTCACGCCTGAAGCGTGAACAGCGGTCGCCCATGCCAACCCCATGGCCACGAACGCACCCTTCAAACACCAACTCATACGTGTAGGTTGATTCATGATCTTTTCCCTCAATAAAACTGGGTATATTATAGGCTTGTTAGGTGCCGACTTCAACCAGAAGTGTCAAATGCTAGAAACTGCTAGTCATCGGACCATGAAAATGCGCTTTTCTTGTCAAGATAGAGAAAGCCGCCGCGCTGGCGCCCTGGTTTCCCTTTCGCGAAACCCAGGCTTCGCCGGGATTGCGGTGGCGGCGATTGCCAGTTGCCTGCTGTGCGGCTGTCATCACAAGCCTGCGCCGCCGGAGCGGGTCCAATGGCCGGTTATGAGCACGCTGGCTGCTGTTTCCGTTCCGGCTTCAGCCGTGGGCGAACTGCCAGCGTGCCGGGATCAGGTCCAGGTTGCCTTTTCTGAGGTTGAGCAGCATTTCAGCGTCTTCTCGTCATCCAGTGACCTGGGGCGCGTCAACGCCGCTGCGGGCAGTTCCGCCTTTTCCTTGCTCTCGCCCGACGTTGCAGCCGTGCTCCGCAAGGCCTTGCGCCTGGCCGAGGAAAGCCATGGCGTTTTCGACCCGACGATCGGTCCCTTGATGGCTGTCTGGGGGTTCCGTGGAGAACAGCCCTTGCATGTGCCGGACTCCAATGCCCTGGCCATTGCCCGTGCCTGTGTCGGATGGACGAATGTGATCTGGAATCCTCTGGAAACCAACAAGATACGGCTGGCGACGGCGGGCATGCGTCTGGACCTTGGCGGGATCGCAAAAGGGTATGCCGTGGACCTTGCCTTTGCGCATCTCAGGCAGGCCGGTTGTGCCGATTTCATGATCGATCTCGGTGGTAACCTGCGGGCCTATGGCGAAGCCTTTCCGGGTCGCGGGGGATGGCTTGCAGGAATACGCAACCCATTTGACAGGAATCTGTTACTCGGGTCAATATGCCTGACAAACGGAGAATCCATGGCAACCTCTGGCAACTATGAGCGGTTCGTCGAACTGGATGGACATCACTATGCGCATATCATGGATCCGCGAACAGGGCGGCCCGCAGAAGGAGTCGCCTCTGTAACCGTCCTGGCACCCTCGGGTCTTCAGTGCGACGGCCTATCGGCCACCCTCTTCATCCTTGGCCCGCAGGATGGCAGGAACTTTCTGCTACGATCAAAGCCGGAGTGCGAAGCTCTCTGGGTCCCCGATCAGCAACCATTTCGTCTGGTGATGACCCCGGGGTTTGCGCGACGTTTCCGGCCTTTGCCGGCCTTTCAGCGGAAGATCACCGTTCTCCCGTGATCAGCCATGCCGGTTATGTGTCTCAACACACATGTTATCAATATGTTATGATGCATGGTGCATCAGTGCGACGATCAGGCGCAGATCACTCCCCGCTCGACACCGCGGCGTTGGCAGTTCAAGATGAAAGTCATGACAACTGGCGAGAAGAAACCCGAACAACCGGCAGCCTGGAGCCTCACGCTGGAGGATTGGCGCGCACAGATCGCGGAGTTGGGCGCCCCGGGATATCGTGCGACACAGATCTGGCATGGACTATACAAGCAACTGGCCACCTCATGGGACGACCTGTCGGCGCTCTCCCTGGCCCTGCGCCGGACGCTGGCAGAGCGGTTGACCCTCGACGCGCTCACCGTACGCGAGTTGCAGGAAACCGCCGATGGCGTGCGCAAGTTTCTATGTGCCTGCCATGACGGCGAACTGATTGAGTCCGTGCTGATCCCCTCCACCGATCGTTTCACCCTCTGCGTCTCGGCGCAGGCGGGCTGCGCCTTCGGCTGCGTGTTCTGCGCCAGTGGCGCCGCCGGCCTGTCGCGCAGTCTCTCGGCCGGGGAAATCGTCGGGCAGGTGGTGGTCGCTTCGCGTTGGTTGCGCGACCGGCAGGCAACCCCGCCCGACGCGTCCGCCGCCCAAGCCGCCTTAGGGCGTCCGCAGAACATCGTGGTCATGGGCATGGGTGAACCGCTGGCCAACTACGACGCCGTGCTCCAGGCTCTGCGTATCATCAACGCGCCGGGCGGCCTGAACATCGGCGCGCGACATATCACCATCAGCACCTGCGGCGTGGTGCCGGGAATCCGCCGGTTGGCGGCCGAGGGGCTGCAATTCGAGCTCTCCGTGTCGCTGCATGCGCCGAACGACGCCATCCGCGACCGCCTCATGCCGGTGAACAAGCGCTGGCCGATGCAGGAACTGCTGGCCGCCTGCCGGGACTACACCGAAGAGAGCGGCCGCATCGTGACCTTCGAATACACGCTGGTGGCCGGCGTCAATGACCAGCCCGCTCATGCGCGCGAACTGGCTGATCGCCTGGGCGGATGGAAATGCCGCGTCAACCTGATTCCTCTCAGCCCTGTGGCCGAGTTTGACGGCGTCGCGCCCGATGCACACGTCTGCGAATCCTTCCAACGTTACTTGGAGGCGGCGCGCATCCACACCACGCTGCGCCGTTCGCGCGGCCGGCAGGTCGATGCCGCCTGCGGGCAACTGCGCCTGCGCCGCACGCAGCCGCAGACGGCAGAGACCCGGACGACCGAGGAGCAATCGACATGACCCCCCCGCTCCAGACCGGCGTATCCTCGCGCCGCGAAGCGATCTTCGTCCTGGCCCGCTGGCTGGAGACGGACGATTTTCCGGACCGCCTGCTGACCGATTCGCCGGACCACGGTTTCATCATGGATCTGGTCTACGGCACCGTGCGCTGGCGCCGCGCCCTGGAATGGGTGCTGTCAACCCTGGTGCAGCGTCTCCCGGAGGGCGAGACGCGCGCCGCCCTGCTGGCCGGCGCCTATCAGATTCTGTTCATGGACACCGTGCCCGACTACGCGGCGGTGAACGCCACCGTCGCGGCGGCCAAGCTGGCCAATGCGCGCGCGGCCGGTTTCGTGAACGGTGTGCTGCGCAACCTGGCTCGCCGCCGCGAAGCCTGTCTGGCCGCGCTGGCGCAACAGCCGCCGGGCGTGCGGTTCTCCCATCCCGACGCGCTGGTCGCGCGCTGGACCGCACGCTATGGCGCCGCCGACACCGAAGCCCTCTGCCATTGGAACAACACGCCCGCCCAAACCGTCATCGCCTGGCTGCCGGGAGCAGGTCCGGGTGTTCAGGATTCAGGGTTCAGGGTTCAGCAAGCGCAGGTATCTGCCACCGAACACCGAACACTGAACACTGAACACGCCTCTCTCATGCCCCACCCCGCGGCGCCTGAAACCCATTTTCTGGTGCCACACGGCGTGCGCATCGAATCGCTTCCCGGCTACGCGGAAGGCTGGTTCGTGGTGCAGGATCCCGCCACAGGGGCGGCCGTTGACCTGTTGGATATCCATCCCGGCCAGACCGTGCTGGATGCCTGCGCCGCGCCGGGCGGCAAGACCGCGCAGCTCGCGGCCCGCATGCGCGGCCAGGGCCGGCTCGTGGCCATGGATCTGCATGCCGACCGCCTCGTCACCCTGCGTGCCACGCTCGAGCGCACGCGGCAATCCTGGGTGGAGACCGCTTTGGACGATGCCACGGCACCGGCAGATGCCACACGCTTTGACCGCATTCTGCTGGACGTTCCCTGCTCCAACACCGGCGTGCTGCGGCGCCGCCCCGATGCCCGCTGGCGGTTTACCGAACGCCGCTTGAAGAAGCTCTGCGCCGTGCAGCAGGCCATTCTCGTTCGCGCCTTACGCCGCCTGGCGCCCGGCGGACGCCTGGTCTACGCCACGTGCAGCCTCGAACCGGAGGAGAACCTGCGCCAGGTCGAGCAGGCGCTTGCCATGGAACCCGGTGCGCGGTTGGCCGCCACGGTCGAGCGGCTGCCCTTTCGCGACGGCACCGACGGCGCCTTCGCCGCGGCGATCGAAGTTGAATCGTAACCGGCGCTTCGTCCCTGTTTGTTGGTCAGGTCTTCTCTCGCCCCGCCGTCGTCATTTGTCATTCTTCACTCTTCAATTTCCAATCTGCAATCTTTCCTCTTCAATCTGCAATGTTCTCTACCTGCCCCAGCTCACCTGCACTTCGCCCCGTCCCGCATGTGCACCGTGCCCCATGTTGATCGCCGCCTCGACCAGGCGGGCGCTGCGCGGGTTCTCCGACGGCTCGGACAGCAGGTGCACGACGCGACCGGCGTCGTCCACTTCGACATGGAATGACGCGGTCGCCGGCGCCGTCGTGGAAACCTGAAAGGGAACGTCGAAGGCAAACGCGCAGTGCTGCAACCCGGGGGAGAGCGAGACCACGACGCTGTTTGTCGCGGCAGGCAGGCCCAGGACCAGGGAGGAGGCGACGGGCCAGTCCGCCAGATCCGGCGCCACGTTGGAGCCCTGCCCTTGCACCGTGGGCTCCCAGGCCCGGATGCGCGTGTCGTCGCTGTACACGGGCGGCGGCAGTTGTCGCTGCGGCGTCCGATCCAAATCCTCCAGCCGCACGATCGGTTTTTCAAAGCCGTGCGACGTCACCCCGAACTCCACCGGCGAAAGGCCGTAGGACTTGGCGCCATCGAGCAACACATACGCGGCCGCCGGTTCCGGCATGGCAGGCGTTCCTCCCGTACCGCGCCGTTCGCCGCGCGGCCAGCACAACACCAGTGCGGCGGCCACCGTCAGCACAATGACCGCAGGCGTCCAGAAGGCTCGCACGGAACGGGCCGGATGAACCCAGGCGGGAAGCCGGGTGACGGGCTGGCGGGTGGAAGAGGATAGAGGCATGTTAGGCTGAAGGCTGAAGGCTGAAGGTTGAAGGTTGAAGGCTCAGAGAACATCGGCGCTGTGCCTGCTGCCCTGACAGCCTTCGGCCTTTAGTCTTCAGCCTAATCCGGATTCGTTGAAACATTGACGCGTCCGACACCCGCCTCGCGCGCCAGGTTGACGACCGCCATGACGTCGCCGTGCGGAATGCGACGGTCCGCCAACAACAGAATCTCACGCCGGGGCTCGAGCGCCACGCGCGCATGGATGCGGTCCGTCAACTGTTCGAGCTGCGACGGCACACCCAGCATGAACCGCTCGTCGTCGAAGAAAACCAGTGTTTCCTGCCCATTGGTGCGGGCCACCGGAATCATCACCGCTGTCAGACCATAGCGCAGCCCCTCACGAAACGGCGCACGCGGCAACTCAAACACCACCCCGGGACGCACCAGGATGCGGTCTCCCAGTGCCAGCAGCAGCACCGCCAGCAACACCACGTTGATCCAGGGAGCGGCGGCAAACAGGGCCGCGCCGCCCCAGCCGCGACGGCTGAAGCGGTCACGCAGGGTCTCGCTGCGCCACTTGCCCCACTGTCCTTTGAGCGGTTTCACGCGTGCTTCTTTTCCGCGCTCTGGCGCGCCGTCAGGTAGGCCGTGATGTCAATCTCGGCCGCCTCCATGTCGAGAACCATGCGATCGATCTGAAGAATCAGCACATGATGCATGACGTAGCACGGCGCGGCGACGATCAGGCCGGCGGCCGTGTTGACCAGCGCGCGCAGCACGCCGTCGGTGACGCTGGTCGCATAGACCAGCGGCGTCTGGTCACGCAGCACGACGACCGTTTCGATGATGCCGAACACGGTCCCAAGCAGGCCGAGCAGGGGCGCAATCTGTCCGATGGTGGCGATCACCGCCACGCGCCGCTCCATGCGGGCGATCTCGGCCCGCCCGACGTTGCCGATCGCCTCGACCAGGATGTGGCGAGGCTCGTGGCGGTGCAGGATCGCCGCGCGGATCAGCGCCGGCACGGGGCCTGGCGCATCCTCGCAGATCTGGACGGCCTCGTCGGTGTTGCCCTTGTCCAGCACGTTGCGTACACCATGCAGAAAATCCCGGTAGCTGATGGCGGCGCGCCGCAAATGCAGCGACCGCTCCAGGAACACCGCCAGGGCCGCCAGGCCACAGGCTGTGATGATCCACAACATGGGACCGCCCATGCCATACCAATGGATTACATTCATGTCCAACCGCCGCTTTCGCCCGTTAATGTCCCTGGCGCAGCCGCTGGATGCGCGTCTGGGCCTCTTCCTTGCCGGGCACGCCGGCTTGCACCACCCGGTTCAGGATCTGCACGGCCTGATCGATCTCTTCCTTCTGCTCCAGGAGTTCGGCCGCCTGAAACGCCGCACGCACGAACCAGGTGCTGGCCGCCTCGGAATACCAGACGCTGCGCCGACGGTCGTCCAGGTAGGGCTCGATCACGTGGCTGTAATACTGGTCCAGCGCGGCATCGTACTGCTTCATCTTCTCCAGGCAGCGACCAATCTTGAAGGCCGCCTGCAGGGTGGCCTCGGACGTGGCGTCGCGGCGCGCAAGCACTTCGCGGTAGGCCCCCTTGGCTTCGGCGAAACGAGCCGGCTTGTCGGTGCCAAGAGAAAAGAGCGCATCGCCCTTGCGTCCCCAGGCGGAGGTGACCCAGTCACTGTCCGGATAGCGGGCGATGATCTCGTCGAAAACCAGCACCGCCTCGTCAAAGCGCGCCTGTCCACAGAGGGCATCGCCCTGAATGAACCGGCTTTCCGCGAGGTAAACGCTGCGCGGATAGTCGCGTTGCAGACGCGACATCAGATCGATGGTCTGCTGATAGTCGGGACGCCGGACGGCGGCGCGGCCGGCCCACAACAGGGACGCATCGGCCCAGGGCTCCTGTGGCCAGCGTGATGTGTACTCGAGAAAGCGCCGGCCCGCCTCATCCAGACGGTTGCGGTTGAATTCAAACTTGGCCAGCCACAGGACCATCTCCGCGAGCCGCGGCGAATTGGTGTAGCTGCCCAGGTAGGCGAGTGCGGCACTATGCGCATCCTCGTCGCGGTTCAGGCCATAGAGGCACATGGTCCGCAGAAACTCA
>Ga0316226_1003931_pt1 | contig 12246 bp, 9 predicted proteins | sample TBH18017metaG_FD_206009 | JGI IMG/M metagenome (GOLD analysis project Ga0316226, IMG submission 206009) | Freshwater microbial communities from Trout Bog Lake, Wisconsin, USA - TBH18017 | ecosystem: Environmental > Aquatic > Freshwater > Lake > Hypolimnion/Profundal zone | place: USA: Wisconsin... | reverse complement strand
CTGCCGTTTATCAGCCATGGCGGCAGCAGCCTGGTGACTTCGTTTATCATTGCGGGACTGCTGGCCGCCATCTCGGAGCGGAAGCAAGTCCAAACATAGCGTGCGGCGTGGGATGCTGTGCGTCCGGCATATACCGTGAAATCTTGTCGAGCGCTTGCTGCGGGCGTTGCTTGCCTGTGGATCCAGTTGACTTGTTCCTGTTTTGCTCCGGTATTATTTTGGTACTATTGCGCCCATGAAGAGCATCCATCCAATCGTGCGTTGTTGGCCCCGTTTGCCGGGCGCCTTGGCGAGTGTGCTATTGCTGGCGGGCGTTGCGCTGTCCGGGGAGGACGTTGAGGTGCCCGTGTCGGCGTGGGCGACGTCACGCGTGTCATCCGCAATGTGCAACGGAAGCAAGCTGCACCTGGTGGCGACCGGCGAGGTGGCGGTGGCCTACGAACGGGCATATGTCGTGCTGATGCATACGAACATCCTGATGGACGTGGCGTCGGCTTATCTGCGCGAACAGCCGTCGGGCGCCAAACCGAAGCTGGCAATCACGCCGCTGGATTCGAATGGGCACTACACGGTCAACTGGAAGAAGGAGCAGTCGGATGTGCGGGATGTCTGGCGCAAGACCGACACCAACAGTTTTTTTGAAGGCGGATTCATCATTACGGGCGTTCGTTTTTTTGGCGCGTTCGAAACCGTCATGAATGTCCATGTGCAGCGGTTGGGAAATGGGTTGACAGGTTTCCGCGCCGATGTACTGATCTATCCGCACAATGGCCTGATCCGGTTCATTTTCAGCAACCTGCTCTCGGTGGAAAGCTACTTCCGCGACACGATGGATGAGATGAGCGTGGATATCGAACGTGTCTGCACCGACCTTTGCCTGTCGAACCAGGCGCCTGCGGCGGCGACAGCGCCGGACACGCACAGGTGAGGCAGGGGGCCGCCCGTCCTGTGATTGGAAAACGCCCTTATTTTCCCGCGAGGCGTTTGGCCATGCCCGGCGAGATCATCCATTCGAGACGCACCAAGGGTTTGTGTCCGTTGGCGCATTCGCAGTGCAACGCTGCGAGGGTCGATTTGTGATACCAGAGCGATTGGTCGTTCGGACAGTCCAGCAGTGAACCGGCGAGGGTGGCGATGGACGGCAAATGCCCCACGGCGAGCACGGATTCGCCGCCGGTGTCGCGCAGCGCTGTCCACATGGCTTCGGTGCGCGCGCCCGGTTTCAGCGCATCGAGCGTCTTGATTTTGACATGCCAGCCGGCGCTGTCCACGACCACCTCGGCCGTCTCGAGGGCGCGCGCGAGCGGGCTGGCAAACACCCGGTCGATGCGGACGTCGAGGTGTTTCAACAGCAGCCCCATGCGGTTCGCCTGCCGGCGTCCCTTGTCGGTGAGATGCCGGTCTGCGTCGCAGCGCACGCGGCCGTCCATAAGTTCCACGGCCTCTGCATGTCGCATCAGGTAGAGAATCATGCTGAAATTGTGGCATTGCTGTGTGTGCGGCGCAAGGATTTCTTCACTCCGCGCTGGACTTTCCAATGGCAGACAAGCAAAATTACACGCATGTATCTGCGTTTTTTTCAACTTCGGGAAGCGCCGTTTAGCATCACGCCGGATCCGCGCTATCTCTATTTCACGTCCATGCATCGCGCGGCGTTCGATCATCTGGTGTACGGCGTGACGTCGCGCCGTGGCTTCATTGAATTGACCGGCGAGGTGGGATGCGGCAAAACCACGGTCTGCCGCGCCGTGCTGGAAAAGCTGGGCGGCAGCGTGCGCTCCGCGTTGATTCTCAATCCGTGCCTGAGCGGATCGCAGCTGTTGCGCGCCATCGTGGCGGATTTCGGCCTGAACGTGCCGAACGACCGTCTCGGACAGCTGGAGGCGCTGAATGCATTTCTGCTCAAGCAGGCGGCTTCCGGCGGGAATGTGGTGCTGATCATCGACGAGGCGCAGGATCTTCCCACGCGCACCATGGAAGAGCTGCGCCTGCTCTCCAATCTCGAGACCGCGCAGAACAAGCTCATCCAGATCGTGCTGGCCGGGCAACCCGAACTCAAGCAGCGGCTGGACACGCCCGAACTCCGGCAACTTCGTCAACGGATCACCGTGCGCACCCACATTCCGCCGTTGAGCGTATCCGACATTGCCGGATACATCGATCACCGGCTGCGCACAGCCGGAGCGCCGCAGGACGTGCGGTTCGATGCCGCCGCCAGCAACCACGTGGCGGCGTACTCGGGCGGCGTGCCGCGCATGATCAATGCCGTCTGCGATTATGCCATGATGGCCGGGTATACCATGAACCTGCGTGCGATCACCGCGGCGTGCGTGGCACGCGCCATCCTGCAACTGGAGGAGGGCTTATGAGTCTCATCGAAGAAGCCCTTAGGAAACAGGCGCGCGAGGAACAGCGGCACAAACCGCATGCTGCGCACGCGGCGTCCGCACCGGCGTCTTCGGGAGCCGATGCGGTGCCCGCCGGACGTGGCGCAACGCAGACGCACGCATTCCATCCGCCGGTGGTTTCCGCTCCGAACGGCGCGCATCCCGTGCATCCCGATTTTGACCGGCAACGAAGCCTGACCCTGATGATGCTGGGCGGCGTCGGATTGCTGGGGTTGCTGCTGCTGGCGGGCATTGTATTCCTGGTCTTGGCGCATGCCAGCCGGCCGGTGGCGCCGGACGCCGCGGTTCCCGTTGCGCGGCCACCTGCGGCGATCACGTCCGCCGTGGCTTCGGTGGTGGGTGTGGCCATGACGGTCACGCAGTTGCCGCCGGCAGCCTGTTCGACGGCAGTTGCGCCGGCGGCGGTTGCGACCGTTGTTCAGGGTGCCGCAGCGGTAGCCACTGCAGCCGTTGTGGCGGTGGTTTTCACTGGCCAGGAAGCGCATGTGGCGGGTGCGCCGGTCCCTTCGCCATCCCCACCGGTGGTGGTCTGGCCGGAGATTGTCGTCAAGGGGATGTTTACGGTAGGCGGCAGAACGCAAGTGATCTTTGGCGATGGAAGCACGCTGGAAGCCGGCATGACGTTGTCGAATGGCGTGCGGTTGCTGGATGCGGGGTCAGGCTGGGTGCGCGTTTCCTTCAGGGGGCAGACCCGGACGTATCGTCGCAACAGCGTGCCATTCACGGCGGAGACGCCGGAAAATCCGGCGCGGCCCTGAACGTTAAATACTTTCCCCAAACATGAGCCATCTGCTATGTTTGGCCAATGAACTGGAGGCATGTTATGAATCAGTCAGTGGTGCGAATCGTCCTGGCAACGGTTTTGGCTGGCGCTGGCTTGGCGCGAGCCGCCGATCAATTTACAGTGGTGGAAGTCAGCGATGTGCAGCGGAAAATAATCCGCGAAATTAAGACCCCTGCGGAACTTGCGACGCTCAAGAAAGCGATCGATGCCGAGGCAAATGTCTTTCCCAAGGCGCTGGAGCAGGCGCGCAAGGACTGGGAGGATGCCGAAAAAGGTTCAGCGGCCGCCAAACCGCATGCGCTGACGCCGTTTCCTGGCGGTTTGGTTGCCCGCAAATGCACGGAAAAGGGGACTTTCGCCGACAAGGCAAAAGCGCAAAAGTACATTGATCAATTGAACGCCTCGGATGCGGCCAACCTTGCCGCTGAAGCAAAGAAAAAGACGGCCGTGAAGTTAACCGACGCGGAAAAGGCCAAGCAAACCCATGAGACCGAGCATCTGGCTGCCGTTGCGAAGGCTGCCTCGGCAGTTCAGTCCAGGATCGCGGAGTTGCTGAAGGGTACTGCCGCCGCCGAAGGAGCGGCCGTAGCTGAAAAGTGATGACCCACACGATGCAGCAACGACTGGGATCCCGAATGACAGGCATGAAAAGCATCCGAATCGTGCATTGGTCGCCCAGTCGCGCCACGCCTGCGGTGGCGGCGTTTCTCAGCCGTCCGGCCTTTGAACCTGCCGCTGAAGCTGCCGCCAGCACGCTCTTGGCAGAAATCCGCACACGCGGCGAACCGGCCATCCTGGCGGCTGCGCGCCGCTTCGATGGCGCCCGACTGACCGCCCGTACGATGCGCGTGACGGCCGCCGAGCAGAATGCCGCCCTGCACGAAGTTTCGCCCGCCGTTCGCCGCGCGGTGACGGAGGCCTGCCGCCGTGTGACCGCATTTGCGTGCGCGGGTTTGCGCCGCGACTGGCGCATGCCCACCGGCGGCGGCGGTTCGCTCGGCGAACAGTTCATGCCGCTGGATCGCGTGGGTGTTTATGTCCCTGGCGGCACAGCGCCGCTGGCTTCCACCGCTGTCATGACCGTCACGCTGGCGCGAGTGGCCGGTGTACCGGAGATCGTGGCCTGCACGCCGTGCGGGACATCCGGTCGGTTGAATCCGGTGTTGCTGCACGCCTTGCAGGTGGCGGGCGCCACGGAAATTTACAAGGTTGGCGGCATCCAGGCGATCGGGCTCATGGCCTTCGGCACGCGCAAAATCCGGCCCGTGCAAAAGATCGTCGGCCCCGGCAATGCTTATGTCACGGCAGCCAAACGGCAGGTGTTTGGCACGGTAGCGATTGACCAGGTGGCGGGCCCGAGCGAAATCGCCGTGTTGGCCGACCGCTCGGCCAATCCGGCATGGGTGGCCGCGGATTTGCTGTCACAGGCCGAACACGGCTCCGGTCACGAGCGCGCCTTGCTGGTGACGGATTCGCTGAAGCTCGCCCAGGCGGTGCGGTCCGAACTCAGCGCGCAGATTCCCCGGCTGTCGCGCGCCACGTTGGTGCGCCGCGTGCTGCCCCAGGGCGTGTTGCTGGTTGTGACGCCGGACCTGGACGATGCGGTGGAGCTTTGCAACCGCTTCGCGCCCGAACATCTCGAGTTGATGGTGCGTCAGCCCCGCCGTCTCCTGCCGCGCGTGCGCGCCGCAGGCGCGATCTTTGTCGGTGGCTGGACTCCTGAACCGGTGGGCGATTTTGTGGCCGGTCCGAGCCACGTGCTGCCGACCGGCGGCGCGGCGCGCATGTTCTCCGGTCTGACCGTGGAGGATTTCCGCCGGCGCAGCAGCGTGATTGAATATACGCAGCGCGATCTGGCGGAAGCCCTTTCCGTGATCGAGACTTTTGGCGCGGTCGAAGGGCTCGACGCGCATTCGCGTTCCGCGACGGTACGGTTCGAGAAGTGAACCGCAGCCTATCGACAAGGAACTCCGAAATCGGCGTTCAGTGTTCCTTGTTCAATAGGCTGCAGGTTGATTCTCCGCTCCATTCGCGCTACATTCTGCGGCATCGGAAGCGCACACCATGAGCACCTACATCGCCAAAAATGTCGCCGCCCTGAAGGCCTACATGCCCGGGGAGCAGCCGCAGGATCGCGGGATCATCAAGCTCAATACGAACGAGAATCCGTATCCGCCGTCGCCGCAGGTGACTGCGGCACTGGCGACTTTCCCGGCGGAACGTCTGCGCCTGTATCCGGATCCGCGCGCCCAGGCGTTGCGCCGCCGCATTGCCGCACTGCACAAATGCCGCGTGGAGCAGGTCTTTGCCGGCAACGGTTCGGACGAAATCCTGGCGCTGGCCACGCGCGCCTTTGTGGAGAACAACGGCAGCATCGGCTATTTCGAGCCGTCGTATTCGCTCTACCCGGTGCTGGCGGAGATTCGCGGCGTGACGCGGCGTCCGGTGGAACTCGCACCTGATTTTGCCTGGCGCATGCCGGAAGATTTCTGCGCCTCGCTCTTCCTGCTGACCACGCCCAATGCGCCCACCTCCATACAGTACGACCGCGCTGCGGTGACGGCGTTCTGCGACGCGTTTGACGGCGTGGTGCTGCTGGACGAGGCGTATGTGGATTTTGCGCGCGACAACTACATGGATCTGGCGCTGGCCGCAACCAACACGAATACGCTGGTGATGCGAACCCTGTCGAAATCCTTTTCGCTGGCCGGCCTGCGGCTTGGCTATGCGATCGGTCCGGAACCGTTGATCTCGGCGATGGAAAAGATCAAGGACTCGTACAACCTCGACATGCTGACGCAGGCCGTGGGGCTGGCGGCGTTGAGTGATCTCGAATATATGCGCGCCAATGTGCGCCGGATTCAGGCAACGCGCGAACGGCTGCTGGCCGCGCTGAGCGCCGCCGGCTGGCGTGTGCTGCCTTCTGAAACCAATTTCCTTTTCGCCCGTCCGCCTGATGGCAATGCCTGGGCGGTATTCGAGCGCCTGCGCGCCCAAAAAATATTCGTGCGTTATTTTGCCGGACCGCGCACCGGCGACTATCTGCGCATCACCATCGGCGCCGATCCGGAGATCGATGCGCTGCTGGCGGCGGTAGGCTGAAGCGCCTGAAATTGCGGCGCGCCGTCGCCGCCGTGACCCGCATCCCGTCTTGTGCCGCGCAGGCCTTTTGGCCATAATGGGCGCGCATCTCAAGGAGTTTTCCATGACTGCACGCCGCGCCAAACAACACCGCCAGACACGCGAGACCGATATCGCAATGTCGCTCAATCTCGATGGAACCGGCCGCTGCAAGATCTCGACCGGCATTCCGTTCATGGATCACATGCTGGAACTTTTCGGCCGCCATGCGCTGGTGGATCTGGAAATCAAGGCGCGCGGCGATTTGCCGGTGGATTATCACCATACCGTCGAAGACCTTGGCCTTGTGCTCGGCACCTGCATTGACCAGGCGCTCGCCACACGCAAGGGGATCCGGCGCTATGGCTGGTGCCTGCTCCCCATGGACGAGTCCCTCTGCCAGGCGGCCGTGGATCTGGGCGGGCGGCCATTTCTGGTCTATACCATTGCCAACCGCACGCGCCGCATCCGGGATTTCGACGTCAAGCTGATCGAGGAATTCTTCCGTGCCGTGGTGGTTCAGGCGCGCATGAACCTGCATGTCCAGCACCTCTACGGTGACGAAGTGCACCACGCCTACGAGTCGATCTTCAAGGGATTCGCCCGCGCCTTCCGCATGGCTGTCGAAGCCGATCCCCGCGACAAGGGCATCCCATCAAGCAAAGGAAAGATTTGAAATGCGGACACGAAGGAGAGGAAGGGGTCGCGAAGAATACGAAGTTTTGTATGTTGCTTTGCAAGCCAACCCTAATTCTTCGTGTCCAAAGTAACCCCATGATCATTCTTCCCGCCATCGATCTCCAGAACGGCCGGTGTGTGCGGCTGCGCCAAGGGCGCGCCGCCGAGGCCACGATCTATTCGAATGATCCGGCCGCCATGGCCCGACAGTGGCGCGAACAGGGCGCGCAGGCGCTGCATGTGGTTGATCTCGACGGCGCGTTTGCCGGCGCGCCAAAACATCTGGCTGTGGTGGCAAAGATTGTGGCCGCCATGGGCGATGTGCCGGTTGAACTCGGCGGTGGGTTGCGCACGGACGACGACGTGCAGCGCGCGCTGGCTACCGGCGTGGCGCGGGTCATCATCGGCACGCGCGCGCTGGCCGATCCGGCGGCCTTGCAGCGGCTGGTGCAGGCGCATGGCGAGCGCCTTGCCGTGGGGATCGATGCCCGCAACGGGCTGGTGCAGGTCAAGGGATGGGTCGAGACCTCCGGCACGCGCGCCGTTGATCTCGCCCGCCGCGCCGCGGAACTGGGCGTCGCCACGATCATTTATACCGATACCGCCACCGATGGCATGCTCGCTGGCACCAATGTCGCCGCCATGGATGAAATGTGCCGCACCGTGCCGTGCCGCGTGATCGCTTCCGGGGGCGTGAGCGCGCCGGAACATGTGCGCGCGCTGGTGGCGCTCGGCCATGCCAATCTTTACGGCGCGATTGTGGGCAAGGCGCTCTATGATGGACAGACGACGCTGGCAAAGATGCAGGAAGCGGTGAATGAATGCGGCCGCAGAGCGCACCGAGTAAAGAAAGAGGGCACAGAAGGTTGTGGTGGTGATGAAGAAAAAGACGAATTGACAGGGCGGATAATTGCATGCGCATTGCGGGTTCATCAGGCGCTTGGGCCGGGCATGCTGGAATCTGCTTACCAGAAATGTCTTGCAATCGAGTTTGCTGCTGCCGGGTTGCGATTTGAAGAGCAGCGTGCTGTTGATTTGACTTACCGCAATGAAATTGCGGAAGACGCCTACCGGATGGATTTTGTGGTCGAAGACGCGGTTGTCGTGGAATTGAAAACAGCAGCTGGCATATTGCCGATACATGAGGCGCAGATTCTCTCCTATTTACGGTTTACCAAGCTCCATAAGGGATTACTCTTCAACTTCAACGTTCGTTTGCTTAAGAACGGTATCCGCCGCTTTATTCTCTGAGGTCTCTGTATCTCTGTGCCCTCCGTGGCCAAGGAGCTTGCTTATGCTCGATCAAGTCCAACTCACCACATTTCCCAATGGCACGCGTGTGATCACGGCGCCGCAGGCGGATGCGGAGAGCGTCGCGGTCGGTTACTGGGTTGGCGTGGGCGGCCGGCACGAAACGCCTGCCGTGGCCGGCGCGAGCCACTTCATCGAGCACATGCTCTTCAAGGGCACGCGCCGCCGCACCGCTAGGGAAATTTCGCAGGCGATCGAGGGGCGCGGCGGCTATCTCAATGCCTATACGCAGGAGGACGCGACCTGTTATTACGCGCGCATACCGCATGAACGGCTGGGCGAAGCGTTTGACGTGTTGGTGGATATGTATTGCGAGCCGAAGTTTGCGGCTGCGGACATCGAGCGCGAGCGCGGCGTGATCATCGAAGAGCTGCGGATGGGCCACGATCAGCCGCAGCAGGTGGTGCAGGAATTGCTGATGGACGGTCTCTGGCCCAATCACCCGCTGGGGCGCCCGCTGGTCGGCACCGAGCAGACGCTGCGGGCCATGACGCGCGCCGATCTCGACGGTTTCCGTCGCCGCCATTATCAGCCGGGCAACACGGTGTTCGCCCTGGCCGGGCGGTTGGAACACGCGGCGGTTGTGGCAATGGTGCGCGCGGCGGTCGGGCGCCTGCCTGCCGGACGCCGCACGTCATTCCGCAAGGCTGATCATGCCGCGCCGCAGAAACACTTTCGCGTGGCGCGGCGCGAAATCGAGCAGGTGCATGCAGCCATCGGGTTCCGCGGTTTTGGCCGCCACGATAACCGCCGCTTTGCCTTGCGCATGCTCAACAGCATCCTGGGCGAAAACATGAGTTCGCGCCTGTTCCAGATCGTGCGCGAAAAACACGGGCTGGCATATGCGGTGCAGTCGAGCTTCCAGCTGTTCGATGAAACCGGCGCCCTGGTGGTGTCCGCCGGACTCGACCGCGTGCGCGCGGCGGACGCGCTGCGCCTGATCGCCCGCGAGCTGGCGCGCATGCGCGAAAAACCGGTCACGCGCGATGAGTTGCGACGTGCGCGCGACTATCTGCAGGGGCAGTTCCGCCTCGGGCTGGAAGGCACCAGCAGCCAGATGCAATGGATCGGCGATACGCTGACAAACTACGGACGCTTCATCAAGCCGGCTGAGGTGCTGGGGCACCTGATGGCCGTGACACCGGAGGAGATGCGGCTGGTGGCTGCGGAAATGTTCTCGCCGAAGTACCTGACGCTGTCGCTGGTGGTTCCGGAAAAGGATCTGGCGGACGAGAAGGGGTGGCTCGGGACGCTGGGGGCGCTGGGGTGAAGAAACTTAATCGCGAGCTTGTCGGGAACGTTGTCGATAAAGCTCACGATTAAGCCTCTGACAAAACAATTTCTCCAATCTTGTTTTTTGCCCGCCCTACCCGGTGCAGTCTTTCGCCACGCCACCTGCGATCTGAACGTGTTTTATGCAACGCCGACATTTCAGGCTGACTTTGCTCGCCCGGAACGCTACGATTCAAAATTACGTGATTCAGGGCTGACCGGATGATGCAGTTGGACCGCGGAACACAGGACTTTGCACGATGGCCTTCATTTTACAACTCGGGCTGCTGATCCTGGCTGCGCGTCTGGGCGGTACGCTTTTCCGCCGCTGGAAACTGCCGGCCACACTGGGCAGCCTGGTTGCCGGCGTCGTCATTGGTCCGCATGTGCTGGGCGGGTGGCTGGGACCTGCGGCGCTTACGGATCAGGCGATGAACGGCGGGCTTTTCGGCGTGGTTGTGCTGGCGATGATGGTGTTGCTGTTTTTGATCGGGCTCGATACGGATGTGCGTTTGTTGCGGCGGCATTCCGTGGCTGCTGCACTTGTCGGCTTGGGTGGAACGAGTGCCGCGTTGCTGGCGGGCGGGATTCTGGCGTGGCTGTATGCGCCGGGCGCGCGGGCGGGGTCATGGTGGGCTCCGGCAACATTGTTCGGCGCGCTGGCCGTGGCGGGATCCTCGGTCAGCATTATTGCCCGCACGCTGGCGGCTCAACGCCGCATGGAATCTCCGGAGGGGCGCGTGGCATTGTCCGGCGCAGCAATTGACAATCTGCTGATCGTTGCGTTGCTGTCGGTGGTCACCGGCATGGCGCTGGCCGGCAAAGAACCCACGCCGGCGCTGGCGGCGCAGATGCTCCTGAAAACGCTGGCAGCCGGCCTGGGCGTGGCCGTGGCGGCGGCGGCTTTTGCACGGCTGGGTCGCCGCATGGTGGTTTTGGGCAGCGATGCCAATGGCCCGGCGGTGTATTGCGTGGCGCTGGCCTTGCTGGCTGGCGGCGCTTGCGGATTGTTGGATCTGTCATCGCTGCTGGGCGCCTATGTGGTGGGCCTGGTTTTTTCGGCCACGGAGATCCGGCACCATGTTCAGGAACGTCTGGAATTCGTGCATGCCGCCCTGGTGCCGCCCTGTTTTGCGCTGGTGGGCGCGGTGTTGAATCCCGCGTTGCTGCTGCAGTCGGACTTGCTGCTGTTTGCGGCGGCTTTTACGGTGATCGTGCTGCTGGCCAAGGGTATTGGGGCGGGGCTGCCGGCGCGGCTGGCCGGCCTGAACGAGGTTGGCTGCCTGCGCGTCGGGGTGGCCATGCTGCCGCGCGGCGAACTGGCGCTGATGGTTGTGGTGGTGGCGCTGGCCGCAGGCGTGCTGTCCGCCGAGATGCTGGCCGCGGTGGTGATCTTGTTTGTGGTGGCCGGAGTGTTGTCGCCCCTGTTGACGCAGCAGGTGTTTCTGCATGGCGGCCCGGGTACCCGCAGCGGCGCGGCCGCCTTCGCCGATGTACAGATCGCCTTTGCCTTTCCTTCTCATCATGCGGCGGAACTGGTGATGAGCCGCCTGATCGAGTTGTTTGAAGAAGAGGGATTTTTCGTCAATCTGCTCCATCGTCGCGAGCATCTGTATCAGTTTACACGCGATCCGAGCGCATTCAGCGTGCAGAACCCCGGCTTTTCGATCGTATTCACCTGCGCGCCCCAGGACCGTGACCTGATCAACGCCGCCATGATGGAAGTGGCGGCCGATATGGAACAAAGCCTGGCCGAGCTCCGCAAACCGCTGGATGCGGCCCTGCTGCGGCAGCAACTGCAGGCGGAGCAACGCGAGATTGCGCGCGCCGGCGCGCCGGCCGCGGGGGCCCTGCGGAGTTTTCTGACGGCCGGCGTCATGCGTCCCCGGTTGCAGGCCACGGACAAGGCCGGCATTATCGCGGAACTGATCGATGTGTTGCAGGCGAATGGGCTGGTGCGCGATCCGGCCGTTGCCTTGCGTGCGGTGTTGGAGCGCGAGCAGGGTTTTTCCTCCGGGTTGCAGCACGGGGTTGCCGTTCCACATGCCCGCACCGACGTTGTTGACCGCCTGGTTTGCGCCGTGGGGTTGAAACCCGAAGGCGTGGCATTCGATGCCTTGGACGGCAAGCCGTCGCGCATCATTGTGCTGGCGCTGGCGCCGGTGCATGCGACTGCGCCGCAACTGCAATTTCTGGCGGCGGTCAGCCAGACCCTGAACGAGCAGGGGCGCGCGGCGCTGCTGGCGTGTGACACACCGGACGACATGTTTGCCGTGCTGACGGGCGCACCGCGTCGCCACCGCCAGCCATCGGCGCTGATCGCCCTGGCCTGGCAGAGCGTCTCGCTGGATCTTCATGCGCGCTCCAAGGAGGAGGCATTGGACCAACTGCTCGCCCTGTGTGCGCGCAGCGGCGCCGTGCTGGTGCCGGACGAAGCGCGGCGGGCGGTCTTTGCAAGGGAGGAGACAGCCGCGACATTCATTGAGAATGGCGTGGCCCTGCCGCATGCCCGCACCACCGCCGTGGATCGCATGGTTTGCGCGTTTGCCATCAGTCGCGCAGGCGTGGCCTTTGATGCGACGGATGACCAGCCTGCTCACTTCTTGGCCATGGTGCTGGCGCCGCCGTCGGTGTCGGCCGAATACACCCATTTAATCGGCACGCTGGCGCGCG